>Ga0194120_10000646_pt1 | contig 65528 bp, 62 predicted proteins | sample TA2MahCa65mmetaG_FD_148642 | JGI IMG/M metagenome (GOLD analysis project Ga0194120, IMG submission 148642) | Freshwater microbial communities from Lake Tanganyika, Tanzania - TA2015019 Mahale Deep Cast 65m | ecosystem: Environmental > Aquatic > Freshwater > Lake | place: Tanzania: Lake... | reverse complement strand
TTCATAATTAAAAGTGTAACTCTTACTCGATGCGTCGCGCGAGGCCCAAATCATTGTCTCATGGGCATTCGTAAAACGTCGCCCGCGGAAATTAGGCATCGGATTATTTTTGCGCCAAACAATATCGTTGAGGATCCAAAAACCGAGATCCTGCATGATAGCGCCAACGCGAAAAATATTATGATACGAGCCAATAACAAATATGGTTGCGGATGGCCTCATCAATCGACGGGCCTCGATGAGCCAATCGCGCGTGAAGGCGTCATAGGCGGCAAAATCTGTAAATTTGTCCCAGTCGTCGTCAACGGCGTCAACAACAGTTTGATCGGGGCGAGTTAGCGTGTTGGCTAATTGCAGATTGTAAGGAGGATCTGCAAAAATCAGATCGACGCTAGCGTCGGAAAGCGCGCGCATTAAGGTGATGCAATCGCCTTGAAGGATTGCATTACGTTTTGGCGCCGCGCGGGACGGCCTAACGATTGATGACCCGGTACGCGAAACCTTTACCCGGGGTTGAAGGCTGGCCGCCCCAACGCGTGCATTACGCATTTACTCGACACCACAAACACTACTCACAAGGTTGAGGATGTCGTAATGAGGTAAAGGTCCCGTTTAGAGGCTATAAAATTAAGTGTCCCTTTTTTGAACGTATTTATTAATAAAAAGAAAATATCATTTCTGACGCTGCGTCCCACTACGCTCGCGCAAGGGGGCAAAGCTAAAACGATGAAAGGGCGTCGGACCCAGGCGCTCCAGCGCTTCTAGGTGTCGCTTCGCGCCATAACCGACGTTTGTCTCAAAGCCGTAGTCTGGATAGAGAAGCGCAAGCCGACGCATCATGCCGTCGCGCGCAACTTTTGCGACAATTGAGGCGGCGGCGATCGAGAGCACTGTCGCATCGCCTTTGATGATGGCGCGCGCTGGGCAGTCGAGCTCAGGGCGATCTCGGCCGTCAATAAGCGCAAAACCGGGCTTTAGCGATAGGCCATCAATCGCCCGTTTCATTGCAAGGAGAGAAGCTTGACGAATGTTAATACGATCAATCTCGGCGGCTGTAACAAATGAAATACTGATTGCTCGCGCGCGCTCTATGATGCTTTCAAACGCCGCATCGCGATGTTTGGCGTTTAACGCTTTTGAATCCGCAACGCCCAAGGGCAAATTCTTTGGATTTAGAATAACAGCCGCAGCTGTTACTGGACCAGCCAAAGGACCGCGCCCCACTTCATCAACGCCGACAACAGGCGAAAATCCCTCACACAGAAGCGTTGTCTCTTGTTGAAAATCCGGCCATTGCATTGCTAAGCTCTAAGCTAAGTTAAAGGAGGAATAAAACAATACAATCAATTACTGAATTAGAGATATTATAAAACATAAATTATTAAAACAGACTAAGTTGCTCAGATTTTCGTCGCGGAGGCGCAAAGAGATCAGTGCGCAAAGAAATTTGCTGAAAGTTTAATTTTTTTGAAGCGATTTCAAAGCGTCGACCAATCATCCAGGCATAAGGTCCGACGCCAATTATTCTTTTGCCAAAGGCTGAATCATAAAGTTTTCCGTCTCGAGTTGACTGGATCAATGAAAGAATGCGGGACGCTTTATCTGGAAAATACTGATTGATCCATTGAGTGAACAGCACGCGAAGCTCATAGGGTAAGCGTAATAAAATATATCCAGCTTCTTGCGCCCCTGCAGCATGAGCGCGGCTAAGAAGTTTTTCAATTTCATGATCATTAATTGCTGGAATAATTGGCGCTGTCATAACAGTCACTGGAACGCCAGCAGCTGTTAGTTTCTCAATGACATTGAGCCGCTGTATTGGCGCGGCGGCGCGCGGCTCCAGAAGTCGCGCAAGTTGAGGATCCAGCGTTGTTAGTGAGATTGCAACTTTAACAAGTCCTTTTTCCGCCATCGGCGCTAGAAGATCAAGATCGCGGAGAACTAGCGCTGATTTTGTAACGATGCCAACAGGATGATTGGCTCGAGAGAGAACTTCTAAGATAGATCGCATAATGCGATGGCGTTTCTCAATAGGTTGATAGGGATCCGTGTTCGATCCAATTGCGATAATCTTTGGCGTATAATTTTGCGCAGATAATTCACGTTCAAGGAGTTGTGCGGCTCCCTCTTTGACAAAAATCTCTGTTTCAAAATCAAGCCCAGGCGACAGGCCGACATAGGCGTGAGTTGGCCGCGCAAAGCAATAAACACAGCCATGCTCACATCCTCGATAAGGATTAATTGAGCGATCAAAACGAATATCAGGAGAATCGTTCTTCGTGATTAGGCTGCGTGGTTTTTCAATATGCGCTTTGGTCTCAAGGGCTGAGAGTGTTTCTAACGTTCCCCATCCGTCATCCAGTTCCTCTCGACGTAGGGGCTCAAATCGTCCGCTCTCACGACTTAGGGAACCGCGGCCGCGACGACGTTGGCTTTCAATCAGGCTTCCTGGCGTTAAATTTTCTTTGATTGTTGCGTCAAAGCTCAGTGTATGCGCCATGCCGACCTACTCCAAAATCACATGGGGGAGTCAGCGCTATTGCGCTGTCTCCCCCATGATTATCCATACGCTACGCTGACCAAAACGCGCGTAATGCGGGGGACCCGAAGCGCAGGCTTAAAAAACCTGAACATAAGGCGAACAAAGAACATTAGTAGAACATTTGACCGCGCGTCAAGAGGTCCAATTAAAATTGGCGATGGAGCTGATTTTCCAGTCTAACAAGCGCCCTGAGGCGCTGAAGTTAATTGACGAGAATGTTCTTGAATTGCCAGGGGTCTGTGGCGTCAATATCTTCTGGAAAGAGGCCAGGTCTTCCGTCCAAAGGCGTCCATGGAGTGTAAACGCCTACCACCGGCCCAAGGTAGGGCCGTTGGACTTCCAGGCAACGCTTGAAATCAATTTCATCCGCCTCAACGATCCCAGCTTGCGGGTTTTCCAAAGCCCAGACCATTCCGGCCAAGGCTGCTGAGGAGACCTGGAGGCCGGTGGCGTTTTGATATGGCGCCAGATCACGAGTTTCTTCGATTGAAAGCTGCGAACCATACCAATAGGCGTTCTTCTCATGGCCGAAAAGTAAAACGCCCAATTCGTCGACGCCATCTACAATCTCGTGTTCATCGAGGATTGTCCAACTGGATTGCATTTTTCCATTGGCGCCAAACATTTCATGAAGAGATAAAACAGCGTCATCAGCTGGATGATAAGCATAATGACAGGTTGGTCGATAGATCGCTTGACCGTCTTGATCCCGCAGCGTGAGATAATCTGCGATAGAAATTGATTCATTGTGGGTGACAAGAAACCCATATTGTGGCCCAGGCGTTGGGGTCCATGAACGCACGCGCGTATTGGCGCCTGGCGTCAGAAGATAAATAGCGGCGCCACACCCTGTTTGATGGGTGCGTCCAATATCAGGTAAGGTTTTTTCATGGGTGCCCCAGCCAAGTTCTGCGGGTTGCAAGCCTTCAGAAACAAAACCTTCAACAGACCATGTATTGACAAAAACATTTCGAGGTTTTGGATTGCGTGCGCGTTGCGTATCGCGTTCAGCGATATGGATCCCTTTTACGCCAAGTTTCTGAGCAAGTTTGGCCCATGCCTCACGCGTCTGGGGTTCCTGTTCAAACTTTCCAGTATCGCGCGCAATATCAATTAGCGCTTGTTTGACAAACCAAGAGACCATTCCTGGATTGGCGCCAACGCAAGAAACAGCAGTAGAGCCTCCAGGCGCTTTACGCCGCTCTGCAAGAATCGTTTCTCGCAAAGCATAATTCGTACGCGCGTCATTACTTAAATTTTTATCAAAATAAAAACCTGGCCAAGGTTCAACGACTGTATCAACATAAAGCGCGTTGAGTTCCCGCGCGAGTTTCATAATTGCAAGCGAAGAAACATCAACCGATAAGTTAACGATAAAAGCTTGTCCGCCTCCTTCGTCAATCAAAGGAGTGAGCACCTCGCGGTAATTTTCAGGCGTAAGCTTTTCTTTTAGGAAGGCAATTCCACGCTCATCTAACAAGCGACGGTGCGTATCAACCGGGTCTATGACTGTGAAGCGGCTTTTATCAAAGTCAAAATGCCGTTCAATGAGCGGCAGAATGCCACGGCCAATTGAGCCAAAGCCAATTAAAATAATTGGGCCAGTGATTTTACCATAGACGGGCCATACGGACATTTATTATTTATCTCCTGAAAGAAAAGACCTATTGCGCTGCGATAAAGCAAGAGTGACCATCATAATCAACCCCAGCAGTCGACTTTGCGACTTTCTGCGTCAATCATGACAATTTTTTAAACAGAATTTCTTATTTTGCGCGCTTTTGGCTTAAGGCGGCAATTCTTGAGAAAAAGTCGCGGCTCGTCGGCAGTCTCAGCGATTGCAATAGGAAAGCAATTAAAGGCGCTTACGCATCAAATGGCTGGATTTAAGCGCCTTCAATCCGGCCCTGGGAGCCGTTGGATTTGAGTTGTTTTGCAGGAAGGCCGCGTTCTCGCGCCCGAGCTAATTGTGCGACAGCGGCAAAATCAATTTTGCCCGATCCTAGCAGCGGCATTGTTCCAATTGTCATGACTTCCGCAGGAATCATCAGGTCGCTTGCGCCTTTTTCTTTAGCGAAAATCATGAAATCTGCGCGATTTGCGTTCTTTTCCTCCGAAAGGAGAATGACGCGCTCGCCTTTACGATTATCACTGTCAGTCGCCGCCGCCGATAAGGCTTTTGGCCATAACTCGGCAGCGAGTTGTTCGATTGCGGCAAGCGAGACCATTTCTCCGCCAATTTTTGCAAATCTTTTGGCGCGGCCTTTTATCGTTACAAAACCTTCTTCATCTATGACGACAATATCGCCTGTATCATGCCAGCCATTAGGCGGCGGCTGAATAATTCCAGGCAGATCCGCTTTTAAGTAGCCCAGCATGACGTTGGGCCCACGCACTAAAAGACGACCGCCGTGATCAATGCCAGCCATGGGTTCAAGTCTGTAATCTACACCGGGCATTAATTGGCCCACAGTGCCAAATTTGTTGAACATGGGGGTATTAAGCGCCAAGACGGGCGCTGTCTCCGTTACGCCATATCCTTCAAAGATACGCACGCCAAACTTTTCGCTCCAAATATCGCGCGTCGTTTTTTTTAAGGGTTCAGCGCCTGCGACAACATAACGTATGGATCTAAAATCATAGGTGCTCGCCATACGCGCGTAGCCAGCTAAAAATGTATCTGTTCCAAAAAGTATCGTCGCATTAGCGCCGTAAATAAGTTCAGGGACCAATCGATAGTGTAAGGGCGAGGGATAGAGATAAACAGGAACGCCGGAAATCAACGGTAAGATTAGTCCAATGGACAAACCAAAACAATGAAAGACTGGTAGCACATTAAACACTTTGTCTGTTCGACCAAAGTCTATACGCGCAGCAGCCTGAGCGGCGTTTACGAGGATATTTTTGTGCGAAAGCGCCACGCCTTTTGGTGCGCCTTCTGAGCCAGAAGTAAAGAGAATTGCTGCGATGTCCTCTGGCGCTGATGGAACGACGGCCTGATGGGCCAATAAAAAAGCGGTAATCTTTTCCATAATCGTTAGTTGAGATTTTATATCTTCTAGATAGACGAGGGTAATTTCCTGACTAAGCGCTTCAACTAATTTTGTTAGTTTTGCCTTATTAATAAAATGACGCGATGTCAGAATTATTTTTATCTCGCTAGCTTTGCATCCGGAAAGAATATTTGTGGCGCCGGAGGTAAAATTGATCATGGCGGGCGTTCGGCCTGCAGAGAGCAGCGCGAAGAATGTAATCCCGGCTGCATTTGCATTAGGCAACATGACGCCAATAGCTTCGCGTGGTTGGCCGAAGTTCTTTAATTTTATAGCAAGCAATCGGACGCTAGTTAATAAGGCCCGATATGTTAACGCGCCGGCGCTTGGATCCTCAAGCGCTGTGCGCGAAGGGCCGTGTTTTTTAGATGCGCCAACGACTGCATCAAACAGCGTTTCGTCTACCTTAGATGTGCGAAAAACTAAATCAGACATAATCTGATAGAGTAATGCGCCAGCCGCCTCACGACGTTTCCGGCCCTTGAATTCATTGTGAATGCTTAATTGTGTTGGCTCAAGAATAGTCAGCGTGACCTTTGGGAACCAGCGTCGACGCGCCTGTTGAGGCGTCAATCGAGAGAAAATTGTCGACTCTGGTCCTTCAATGCGCACAGGTATAATTGTGGCTGCGGTTTTATCTGCGATTAATCCAGCGCCATCATAAATTTTCATAAGACTGCCGGTAACAGTCAAGCGGCCTTCTGGAAAAATCACTAGCGCTTTTCCTGATTTTACGGCCGTAACCAGCGTACGAATTGCAAAGGGCTTGGTTGGATCTAACGGCATGACATGCGCGAAGCGCAGGAACGGCTTTACCCACCATTTTTGGGAAATAGCGTAATCAATTGCAAAAACTGGCTTCATTGGCAGAATAGAGAGGATCGCGGCAGCGTCTAAAAAGCTAATATGATTAAGAGCGATAATCGGATTGCGTCCAGCCTTTTGGAAATTTTCTAAGCCCCTTACTTCGAGCCGATAGAAGGCGCGAAAAAATATTGAAAGAAAATCAGAAAAAGGATTTTCAATTAATTTTTTTAAAATCCATACCGCGCTGCAGAAAGCAAGGAGCGCTGTAATCCATAGGAGATGTGCGAAGGACAAACCTAAATTTTGCAGATAAGCCACGATCACGCCGCCGATCGCCATGAAGGCGGCATTATGCACATTAACTGCCGCAATCATTCTCGCGCGTTCAAATAGGGGGCTGAGCGCTTGAATCGCTGCAAATGCCGGCACAATCATTAAACCACCGGAAAACGCAAAGAGAGCAAAATCTATTGTTGCATGGCTTGCGCCTTGTTGAGCAAAATAAGACGATATGTTGAATTGTTGCGGAATGATTAGCGATCTTTGTTGAAAATAAAGAACGCAGCCAAGATCTGCAGCGGCGGTTGCGATGAGTAATGCCCCAGCGACTGTGGGCAATAAGACAATTCGGCCTTTTAAAAGAAAGACCGCTGCGCAAGATCCTAATGCGATTGCAATAGCGAAAACAGTAAGGTGTAGCGTAACAATATTTTCGCTGCCATGTAATTGCTGCGTAACAACTGTAGGCATGAGCGCCATCGCGATTGCGCCAAATAGCCAAAACATACTGGTGATAACAGTTAATCTTCTCAGGGTCTCATTGGCGCGAAGGAGTTTTAGGAGGCGATATGTTGAGCGAAAAATATTTAAGTCAATTTTCAGCGTTGGTGCGGCGGCGGCTGTTTTTGGAATGAAGCGCGCAGCAATTACACTGCAAAGCCAAATTATAATTAGAGCACCAGCATAAGCGAGCCGATTGCTTGATTGAATGGCGAAACCGCTTGCAATTGCGCCAGACAGGATAGCAAGAAACGTCGCGCTTTCGACATAGGCATTGCCACTAGGCAATTCTTCCTGTGTTAAGTGATCTGGTAAAACGCCATATTTTGCTGGACCAAAAAGCGCGGCGGTGACGCCGAAATAAAATAAAGCAATAAAGAGTATCGAGGTATTTTCATAGAATAAACCTATAGCGGCGAGACTAGCGCCGCCAAATTCGATGATGCTGAGCCAACGAATAACAAGCGCTTTGTCATATTTATCGGCCAGTTCGCCGCCAAGAGCGGAAAACAAGAAAAAGGGAACAATAAAAATTGCTCCTGCAAGAGAGACAAGCGCAGCGCTATCAGCTTGTTGGGGGCGTAGTAAGATAAGAAGAATGAGAATATTTTTAATAAAGTTATCATTAAAAGCTGTTAAAAATTGTCGAAGAAATAAGGGTAAAAACTGACGTGACAGAAGTAGGGGGCGCGCCATCTTTTAATCCAATTAGACTACTTAGGGTTTATAGCAGATTTCTTAATGGAACGATTAGGATTTAGAAAAATTTAAACCATCGTTTTAAACTTGTGATGCCTAGATTGCTAGAAAATAGCCCCATTAAAGAAAGGCATTAGCGGATCTTGCCTTCTCCCGCCTGACCTGCGATAGCCGCGTATGAACTATATTCTGTTGTTTATTGTCGCCATGTGGGCCGGGGCGCAAAATGCTTTAGCTGGCGGTGGCTCATTTTTGATTCTGCCAGCTTTGATGTTTACAGGCATGGACGCTTTGGCGGCCAATATAACCTCTTGCGTCGCTTTGTTTCCAGCTCAGCTCGCCACTGGCTGGACAGGAAGAAAAACCGCGGCGGGCATCGGCGGATTAACGCTTCAAACACTCTTTGGATTAAGCATTATCGGCGGGGCGATCGGCGCCGTTATTTTACTGAACACGCCGCGAGGACTTTTCGCAGGATTAGTTCCTTGGTTAGTGTTATTTGCGACGCTCATTTTCTTTTGGGGCAATTTTCTGCGCAAATCAGAAATATCCCACATGCATTTAAGTCCAAGAGGCGCTGCCTTGATGCAATTTCTTATTGCAATTTATGGCGGCTATTTTGGCGGCGGCGCGGGTTTTTTAATGGTTTCGGCTTTGACCATGGCGGGACAAAGCGTTCATGTTGCAAGCACGACTAAAAATATCTTAGCCGGCGTTATGAACGCCTCTGCAGTCTTGATTTTCCTCTTTTCGCCAGATCTTCATTGGAGCCAGATGCTCGCAACAGCCTCAGGAGCGACGATCGGAGGGATTATTGGGGGGCGATTTCTTCAGGCTATTGATGAGAAAATATTGCGGATCGTCGTGATTATTATCGGCGTTGCTTTGACGATCGGCTTATTTATTAAGGTCCCTTGATGTCCGATTTTAACGCTTTGCGAATCTCAGGGATCAGAACCGTCGTCATTGCAGAGGATGTTAATGGGCCAATAAACTTATAACTTATTTTTCCCTCTCCAGTGATGATAAATGTCTCTGGTACGCCATAGACGCCAAAATCAATGGCGATCCTCCCGGCAGGATCTACGCCTATTCTTTGGAAGGGATTGCCGTCATCTTGCAAAAAACTTTTGGCGTTTTCAGGTTCATCTTTGTAGGAGAGGCCGTAAATTTCTACCTCATTTGCCCTTAGTTCTGGATCGCGAGACAAAGCCATTAAAATAGGATGCTCTTGTCGACAGGGCGCGCACCAACTTGCAAAAATATTTATAATACTTACGTGGCCTTGGCGTAAATCATCTGTTTTTAGACCGGGAATGCCCTTCAGGTCTGGAAGCGCCGCCAGATTGAAATTGGGAACAGGTTTTCCAATCAGCGCTGATGGAATGCGAGAGGCATCGCCGTAAAAGAGTCTTGATAAAAATAAAACGGCTAATAAGACAAATAAAATAAGCGGGGAAAATCTCAGCTTAGACCGTTGTTCAACACTTTCGGCTTGAGACTCATTCACCGTGTGCTTTCCTTGTCATCTCGCTCGGCATTAATTTGATGCAATGCGAGGCTCACCCGACGATAATCGAGAAGAATACGCCCTGCGACGCCGCCAATTGTTAAAGTTGTTATGAAATAAGCAAGAAAAACAAAGAGTGTGTGGTCGCTCATAGCGCAGACTCCACCCCAGAAGCTTCTTGAAGGTCATTTTCAAGCGCTTGTTGTGACAAGCGAAAAAGTCGCCGACGCAAAATTTCGTTACGGATCGCCATGAGATGCAGGGTTATGAATAAGAGCGTGGTGGCTAATGCCATGACCAATAAGGGCCACAGCATGGAAGGAGAGATTGTTGGTCCGTCTGCGCGAAAAACGGAGGCGGGTTGATGCAGTGTGTTCCACCAATCTACGGAGTATTTAATGATAGGGATGTCTATTGCGCCTACGAGAGTCATTATAGAGGCAATACGCGCGCCGCGCGGCGTATCGTCTAAGGTCTGACGGATGGCGATCAAACCAAGATAGAGTAAAAACAACACCAGCATCGATGTGAGGCGCGCGTCCCACACCCAATAGGTCCCCCACATAGGTTTACCCCAAAGGGAACCTGTAATGAGGCAAACAAAGGTGAAAGCAGCGCCAAGAGAGGCGGCTGTTTTTTGCGCTGCGTCCGCGAGCGGGTGTTTCCAGACCAATACGCCAAGAGAAGCAGATGTCATGACAATATAAGCAAAAACGGCAATCCAAGCAGCTGGCACGTGAATATACATAATTCTGACAGTTTCGCCTTGCTGATAATCAGCCGGAGCTGTAAAGGCGCCGTATAGGCCAACAGCCAGCAAGATCAGCGTAAGGGTCGAAAGCCAGGGGAGGAGAGTGCGGGCGAGAGTTAGGAAGCGTGTTGGATTGGCGTAATCAAGAACATTAGCCATTAATAGAGACCTACTCAAACAAGTCGCCGCAGAGGCGGCGGATGTCCCATCGAGATGGAACAATCCGCCATATGTTTCTCTTGAGCGTTAATTAGCTTTTGTCGCCGGCTTAGCCGTCTCTTTAGCCGTGTCTTTATTTTGTTGTTCCGCCATGATCTGGGCTCGGGATTTACCGTGCAGAAGCTCAATCGCTGCGATTAACTGCTTATCTTTTTTCTCATCAGGCGGGACATAAGCCTGAGACCCGCTTTTCTCTTCTTCGCCGTTTTTCAGATGTCCTTTGAGCGAGGCTTCGCCTTTTGTATCGTCCTTGCCTTTAAGTTCATCAGGGACGTCTTGGAGAATGACCATATCTGGGTCAATACCTTTGGCTTGGATCGATCGGCCTGAGGGGGTGTAATATCGCGCCGTAGTCAACCGGAGCGCCCCGCTATTGCCGCCGAGCGGAATAATTGTTTGAACCGATCCCTTTCCGAAAGAACGCGTGCCGATCAAGGTCGCGCGTTTATGATCTTGTAACGCGCCGGCGACGATTTCTGACGCGGAGGCAGACCCGCCATTAATAAGCACAACAACTGGTTTTCCTTTTGACAGATCGCCAGGTCGCGCATTGTAACGTTGTGTTTCCTCAGCATTGCGTCCACGTGTGGAGACAATCTCGCCCTTGTCGATAAAAGCATTCACAACTTGAATGGATTGATCTAACAGGCCGCCAGGGTTGTTGCGCAAGTCGATAATATAGCCTTTGAATTTGTCAGCAGGAATTTCCTCTTGCGCTTTTGCCATTGCTGCACGCAAGCCATCAGCTGTTTCCTCGTTAAACTGAGAAATTCTTACGTAATAAGCGTCGTCATCTTGCTTGTGTGAGCGCACTGATTTGATGTGGATCTCAGCACGGGTGAGTTTCACCTCGATCTTTTGTTTATCTTTGCCGCGATAAATTGTGAGTTTAACAGGCGTGTTGATTTGACCGCGCATTTTATCGACTGCTTGATTCAAGGTCATGCCTTGAACGCTTTCATCGTCAATCGCCCCAATTAAATCTCCTGACATAACGCCAGCGCGAGAGGCGGGCGTATCATCGATCGGCGTGACAACTTTTACTAAGCCGTCTTCTTGGGTGACTTCTATGCCTAAGCCGCCAAACTTACCCTCTGTTTGCGTGCGCATATCCTTGAAGCCTTTAGCGTCAAGGTAGCTTGAGTGCGGATCAAGCGAGGTCAGCATGCCATTAATGGCGTTTTCAACTAGTTTTTGTTCATCAGGCTTTTCGACATAATCCGCGCGGACTTTATCAAAAACATCGCCGAAAAGACTGAGATGCTTATAGGTCTCAGCTGTAGCCGCAAGCGCCTGGGAGGAACCAACTAATGCGCGCGCTTGCTGACCGAGCGTTGCGCAGCCGGCGCCAATGGCGATACCCGTGGCTATCAAAGCTGTTTTGCGAATCATCCGCCAACCTTCCGACTGTCTGACTTGGCCCACCATGGACCGGGATCGATCGAGGCTCCATCTTTTCGGAACTCGACGTATAAAATGGGTGTTGACGCGCCGATTGCTATGGTGGCCGCCGTTTGAGCGGCGCCGTCACCCATGCTGGCTACGGGCTCACCCGCCAGGACAAACTGTCCAACGTTTACATTTGAGCGACTCATGCCCGCAAGGACAACATAATAGCCGTCGCCGGCATTGATGATCAAGAGTTGTCCATAGCTTCGATAAGGCCCCGAAAAAGCAATCCAACCATCACAGGGAGCGGTTACGATTCCATTAGCGCGCGTAGCAATAGAGACACCTTTTTCTTTGCCGCCATTGCCATCGGGAGAGCCAAAGCGTTTGGCGATCATCCCCGCAGCGGGCAGAGGCAGTTTTGCTTTGAGTTCACTGAAGGGGATTGCGGGCGCAAGTCTGGTTAAATCCTGAAATGGGGCCTCGCGGGCCATCCGGCGCTGGTCTTCGGTTAATCGAGCCTGCGCTGCATCGGATTGACGCGCGGCAAGTGCGGCGCGTCGTCCCGCGTCGCTTTCATTTTCCATGCGCAGGATCAGATCTTTCAAGCTGGTGGCGCGCTGCGCGAGCGCTTGCGCGCGTTCGGCTTCCGCTTTGAGCTGAGTTTGCGCCGACAAGAGATTTTCTTGTCGTGACGCAATCATTTTAGCAAGTTGAATACTTTGTGATTTAAGTAAAGTTTTTTCATCAGCAAGTTTTTCATTTTCATTTTGCATGCTTTCACGCAGCCGCAAAAGTTCAGTGAGATCATTTTGTAAGGCGCGCGCTTCTGCGCGCATCGGCGGGAGAATTGCCTCTAGGGCTAGAGCCGCGCGCAAAGACTCTAGGATATCCTGAGGGCGCGTTAGAAGTGCTGGCGGCGGACGACGCCCCATACGTTGTAAGATAACAAGAATTTCTGCAATGACAGAACGCCGTGCGTCGAGAGACTGCATGATGATCTTCTCGCGATCGACCAGCGTTTCCAGTCGAGCCTCGATTTCACTGGCGCGATGTTCCATCTGGCGTAATTTATTCGTCGCCTCCAGTAGCTCCTGATTGAGGCTTTCTCTGGAGTGAGAGAGTTCAGCAACTTCACTTTCTAAAGCGTGCTTTCGACCGCGAGATTGCATTGCGGCGTCTTCAACTCTTTCAAGTTCCTGTTGCTTATTTTCAAGATCTTGCGGTGGTTTTGGTTCCGCCCGGGCTGAAGCGAAAATCATCACAAGGCTTGATAAGAGGATCAGACTTTTCACCTTGTCTCGATCGCTCATAAAACAACCTGTGCTCATAGACGAAAACATAGTGAACATCGTATCTTTAATCGATTCCGGCCTGATTATTTAGCAATAATTTGAACCGTTCGTGATTTTGCAGATCCATCATGTGTATCTGGGAAATTGATATTCTTATAATCATATGTCTCCAGACTCGTTGCTGAAACGCCTGCGCGGATGAGATAGTCCTTAACAGCTTGTGTGCGGCGCTCTGCGAGAAGCCGATTCATCTTTGTTAAGCTCAGAGAGTCGGCATAGGCGTAAACTTTTATCTGAGTGTTTGAGCAGCGACGGATAACACCGGCGATCCTATCAAGGATTGGTCGCATATGACGATTAATTCTGATGCTTTGTCTATGAAAGACGAGGTTGTTTGTATCAACCTCAGCTTGGATCCTTTGTTGGCACCCACTCTCTCTCGCCTCTTTGCGATCGACTGAATCTGCTAATGTCGATGGAGTATTTTCTGAAGCGCTGGATCGGTTTGTCATTGTGTCAGTATGCGCCCCAAGGGAAGCGCGGTTTTCATTATTTTGCAAAACTGAATAGGTCGGCGGGGTCCAATTAGCGGCAACTAGCCAGATGAGCGCAAGGGGCGCGAGCCCGGCGGCCCAGCTCTCATGCGCGCTGAGGTCGCCGAATTTGATCAAAGCGCCCAATGTCGCGCCGCAAAGAAAAAGTCCGTAAAAAAGCAGTGCGCTGATCAAGTTGAAAGCGGCTGGGCCTTGCAGCGCGTCAAGCGCAAGGGCAATCGCTCCAGCGATTGTGGCTAGTCCGGTCCAGCCAAGCCACCGCGCAATCCGCTTTTGTCGAGGACCAAAATAGCCAAATGCCCCAGTAAGCGCGCCAATCATAAAGCAGACAGCTAGCCAGAAACGCAGATAATAAAGGAGATCCCACATCTCTGCTTATCTCTGATCCTAACGAGAAAATTTATTCTCTTACGTCTCAAACGCGCATTGGCATCAACACATAAAGCGCCGCTGCGCCATCGCGATCTTGAATGAGGGTTGGCGAACCGGGATCGGCAAGCCTAAACAGCGCTGTGTCGCTATCCAACTGTTGCGTGATATCGAGGAGATAGCGCGCGTTAAAGCCGATATCCAAAGGCGCGCCATTATAATCCGCTTCGAGTTCTTCGACCGCTGAGCCCTGATCCGGATTCGTAACGGAAAGCACAAGTTTTCCTTCTGTGAGCGCGAGTTTTACCGCACGTCCGCGTTCGGAGGATATGGTTGAAACGCGATCAACGGCTTTTTCAAATATTTGGCGATCAACGGTTAAAATTTTATCGTTGCCTGTAGGAATGACGCGCGCGTAGTCAGGGAAAGTGCCATCAATCAATTTTGTTGTCAGGAGTGCGTCTCCCAGCGAAAAGCGCATTTTATTTGTCGAGAGTTCGATGATGACCTCGCCTTGAGCATCCTCGATGAGTCGTTGAATTTCCGTGACGGCCTTGCGTGGTAAAATTACGCCGGGCATGCCTAAACATCCCTCGGGCGCGGGCAGCTCAAGACGCGCAAGGCGATGGCCATCCGTCGCAACAGCGCGCAACATCCATCTGCCGTCGAGTTCTACTGCGTGGATGTAGATTCCATTAAGGTAATAACGCGTTTCTTCGCTTGAGATCGCAAATTGAGTTTTAGCGATTAAACGTTTGAGATCAGCGGGCGTTAAAATAAACTTATGGCTGAATTCACCCGAGGTGACGTCCGGAAAATCGCTTTCGGGTAAGCTTTGGAGATTGAAGCGCGAGCGTCCGGAGCGCAATGTCATTTGGCCGGTTTCTCCCGTCATATCGAGTGAAACCTGAGCGCCTTCGGGGAGTTTCCGGACAATATCATAAAGCGTATGGGCTGGCAGCGTTATTGCCCCTGCTTGGTCCACTTCCGCAGGCGCTTTCTCTGAGATCTCAAGATCAAGATCCGTCGCCTTGAGCGTCAGCGCGCCATTGCGGGCCTCAATCAAAACATTAGCCAATATTGGGATCGTCGTACGCCGCTCCACTACGCGGTGAACATGGCCGAGCGCACGCAACAGAGCCGCTCTCTCGATCGTTACCTTCATCACTCGAAAACTTCCGCATTTTGGCCGGCGAACGCCGCGTTGGGGAGGAACTTTGGAGGACGGGGCCTTAAATCGCAAGAGGCGCGAACGGCGGGCTTGTGAACAACTCGTTAGCCCACTGTGACGAGGATCAATTGATTTAACCAGCCCTTAAATGGCCTTGCTTAGAACATACAGAATAAATTGCAGCATTCGCGCCAATCTGATTGCGCGACTGGAAAGAGCTTAATGGCGCGCCGAGATAAACGCCGAGAACCCCGATTTGAAGACGATGATGACGTCTTTGCCGACGATTTACGGGCGCCGCCGCGCCGCCGGCCCGCCAATCGGGGACGCGCCGCGCCGCGCCGAAAGCCAAGCTCGCTGTTTGGCGCGGTGATTTATTGGACTTTGACGCTTGGTCTTTGGTGCGGGATCGCGGCAGCTGGGCTTGCGGTATATTATGGGTCACAGCTGCCGCCGATTGATCAGCTCGCTATCCCAAAACGCCCCCCCAACATCGCTATTTTGGCCACCGATGGCGCGTTAATCGCCAATCGGGGCGATACTGGGGGCGCGGCCATTCGCTTGGCCGACTTGCCCCCTTATTTACCTAAAGCGTTTATTTCAATAGAGGATCGACGATTTTACGCCCATTGGGGTCTCGATCCAGTTGGCGTTGGTCGCGCTGTCGTGACCAATTTGCTTGGCCGTGGCGGCATGCAGGGCGGGTCAACGCTGACTCAACAGCTTGCAAAGAATCTTTTTCTTACCCAAGAGCGAACGGTTTCGCGCAAAATCCAGGAGGCGATCCTTGCGCTCTGGCTCGAGCATAAATTTTCCAAAGATCAAATCCTCGAACTCTATCTCAACCGCGTTTATTTCGGATCTGGTGCCTATGGCGTTGAAGCGGCCAGCGAGCATTATTTTGGCCATAGCGCACGCGAAGCCAGCCTAGCCGAATCCGCTGTTCTCGCTGGATTGATGAAAGCGCCAAGTAAGCTTGCGCCCGATCGCAATCCTGAAGGAGCGAATGAGCGCGCGGCGCAAGTCCTGACCGCCATGGCGCAGGAAGGGCACATCAGCGAATCCCAGGCTAAGCAGGCTCTTGGACAACCCGCTCAGGCGCGTCGCGACGCGCGGAGCGGATCGGTCAATTATGTTGCAGATTATGTGATGGATTCATTGGCCAATACTATTGGCGCTATTGATGAAGATATCGTCGTTTCAACCACCGTCGATGAGCGCTTGCAGCAGGCTGCGGAGAATGCGCTCGCTGAGGAGCTCAACAAAAAAGGGGATAAATTTGGCGTCACACAGGGCGCGCTTGTGTCAATTGATCCCGATGGGGCTGTGCGGGCGCTTGTGGGCGGACGCAATTATGCCGAAAGTCAATTTAATCGCGCTGTGTCAGCAAAACGTCAGCCAGGATCCGCTTTTAAGCCTTTTGTATATCTTGCAGGTCTTGAGCACGGCTTAACGCCTGAGTCAGTAAAAGAAGACGCGCCAATCAATCTAAAAGGATGGCAGCCTGAAAATTATAGTCATGAATATATGGGCCCTGTTACATTAACGCGTGCCTTATCTCTTTCATTAAACACAGTGGCGATCCGCGTAGGGTTGGAAGCTGGCCCAAAAACGGTGGCAAAAACAGCGCACCGTTTGGGTATAAAATCAGAATTGCAGATTAATCCATCTATCGCACTGGGAACATCCGAAGTTACGCCGCTGGAGCTTGTTACCGCCTATGCGCCTTTCGCCAATGGCGGCATTGGCGTAACCCCGCATGTAATTACAAAGGTTACGACGGCCTCAGGTAAGTTTTTGTATCAAGCTAAAGCAGAAGCGCTTGGACGCGTTGTCGATCCGCAATATGTCGCGATGATGAATAGAATGATGCAAGAAACGCTGTTAACCGGCACGGCCCGCAAGGCTGAGTTGCCTGGATGGCAAGCAGCGGGCAAAACCGGCACGAGTCAAGATTTTCGAGACGCATGGTTTATTGGCTATACAAGCCATCTTGTTACGGGCGTTTGGCTCGGCAATGATGATAATTCCCCAACAAAAAAAGCTTCGGGAGGCAATCTTCCTGTTGAAATATGGAGCCATTACATGACCTTTGCGCATCAAGGCGTTGAGGTTGTGGACTTGCCATCGGGTGGGTGGGGTGGAGAAAGTATCGTTCTAGAGGAGGTTGCCAAACCTCTAGACGATTTAATTGGCATTTTCACTGGAACAACACGTCACTCTTCCGTCCCGCAAGCTGCGCCAGAGACCGCGCAGATCAAGCGTCAGCATGAATCCACGCAGGATAACGCAGAGGTTCAATCATCCTCTGCGCCCAAGATGACAGATAAGGGAAATGCAGATCAGGCCTCCTCTGTTCAGCCTGGAGCGTCTCGGCAAAAACAAACGCGTGAGGCTGAGGATTTGACGCCTCCCGAGGATATTCCCAATATTAGCCCGCCACCAGCAACCGTCGGTTCAGGTGGGCGCCCGGCGCGCAGCGCTCCGCAACGAGAAAAAACCTTTATCGAAAATCTTTTTGGCGGATAGAGACGATGCGTTTTGTCAGCGTCAATGCAGGCTGACCATTTGCAGATCATTTTCGCGCGCATTGCCAATGGCTCCTTCAGGAGAGTCGGCGAGCAGAAGGGGCGCGCCATCGGCGCCAATCAACGCAAATACGGTTAATCCTGGAGGAATTTGAGGCGCCTCAGGATAATATCGCGTGACATCTTCAGAGCGCATCGGGCGAACATAAGCAATAACGCCATCACCTAAATGCGCAAATTGTTCCGGAGTTAAAATAAGGTGTTCGGGCTCTGGCGGGGTTTTGGCTTCCATCTTTAACTCCTTGGGCGGTTGATTAAAAACCCACCCGGTCATAGGCCTTTAGTGAGCGCGCTTATGGGGGAAATATGTATGAGTGATGGAGATTAAAAGGGGCTAGGCTTACGCCTCCAAAGCCAGTCTTGCTGGATCTTCAAGCATCTCTTTCACCCGTACGACAAAAGTCACGGCTTCCTTGCCGTCGACGAGACGATGATCGTAGGAGAGCGCGAGATACATCATCGGTCTAATTACAATTTCTCCATTGAGCGCGATTGGTCGTTCCTGGATCTTATGCATTCCAAGAATTCCAGATTGTGGCGCGTTCAAAATTGGCGTTGACATCAAAGAACCATAGACACCGCCATTGGAAATCGTGAATGAGCCGCCTTGTAAGTCGGCAATATCAAGCGCGCCATCTCGCGCTTTTTGGCCAAGCATGGCGATTTGGCGTTCAATGCCTGCAAGAGAGAGATCCTGGGCGTTGCGTATGACTGGCACAACAAGACCCTTATCTGTCCCAACAGCAACGCCGATGTGACAGAAGTTTTTATAGATTATGTCCTGTCCATCTATTTCTGCATTAATAGCAGGGATTTCTTCAAGCGCTTGGCAGCACGCCTTGACAAAAAATCCCATGAAGCCAAGCTTAACTCCGTGTTTTTTCTCGAAGGTATCTTTGTAGCGCGCGCGTAACGCAAGCAAAGCCGACATATCTATTTCGTTGAATGTTGTCAGCATCGCTGCAGTATTTTGCGCATCTTTCAATCTACGTGCGATAGTTTGACGTAGTCGCGTCATTTTTACGCGTTGTTCATTGGGTGCATCTTCCTGTCGCGGAGCGGGTCGCGGCGATGCGATGTTTGAGAGGGGCGAAGGCGCATTAACGCCTGTTGTATAGTCAAGGACATCGGATTTCAGCACTTGTCCGCGCTTTCCGCTGCCTTTGATGTCAGCAGGATCAATCTTGCGTTCCGTTACAAGTTTTGCCGCTGCAGGCGATGGCGGCATGGGCGTGGGTGTTTTTTCACTCGGCGCGCGATTTTCCGTCTGAGCTTTTAGGGGCGAGGCCGAAGATGTCTGCGCCGCGTTGGCGCTTTCAGAAATTTGGCCAAGAAGCGCGCCTGGCGTGACTATGTCGCCTTCTTTAACGATGATCTCGCTCAAAACGCCAGCGCAAGGCGCATTCACTTCTAAGGTGACTTTATCGGTTTCGAGCTCTGTGAGAATTTCATCAGCTTTGACAGCGTCGCCTGGTTTTTTAAACCATTTACCCACCGTGGCTTCACTCACTGACTCGCCAAGCGTTGGGACGCGTATCTCTGTCATAGGGATCTCGTTTGTTGGATGAATGAACTGTGATGAGGCGATAATATTGGCATGCTTAATGTTACGCTGGCGCAAAGGCTTCGTCGAGGAGCGCTTTTAACTGTGCTAGATGTTTGGACATCGTGCCCGCGGCCGTTGATGCGGAGGCTGGACGCCCCGCATAACGCGCGCGCTTGGCTTTGCCGCCAACTTGCGTGAGAACCCATTCAAGATAAGGCTCGACAAAGAACCATGCGCCCATGTTGCGGGGCTCTTCTTGGCACCAGACAATTTCGGCGTTTTTAAAACGCGCAAGGATGCTGATGAGCCCCTTTGCAGGAAACGGGTAGAGTTGTTCAATACGCAATAAATAGGCGTTATTTATTGCGCGTTTTTCACGTTCATCGATTAGATCGTAGTAAACTTTGCCCGAACATAAGATGACGCGTTGAATTTTCTCATCAAGAGTTAATTTTACCGAAGAGGATGGCGCTGTTTCAGCTTCGTCTAAAATTAAACGTTGAAAAGTCGATGTGCTGTCCATTTCAGAAAGAGAGGAGACGCAGCGTTTATGGCGCAATAAAGATTTCGGCGTCATCAACACTAATGGTTTTCTGATGCTGCGATGGATTTGACGCCTGAGGATATGAAAGTAATTCGCAGGCGTTGAGCAATTTGCAACTTGGATGTTGTCTTCCGCGCAGAGTTGCAAGTAGCGCTCTAATCTAGCGGAAGAATGTTCGGGTCCTTGACCCTCATAGCCATGAGGCAATAGGCAAACAAGACCAGACATACGCAGCCATTTACGCTCGCCCGCAGAGAGAAACTGATCAAAGATGACCTGAGCGCCATTGGCGAAATCGCCAAACTGAGCCTCCCAAATTGTTAGCGTATCCGGCTCAGCTAAAGAATAACCATATTCAAAGCCCAACACAGCTTCCTCTGAAAGCATGGAGTTGATAACTTCAAATCGGCCTTGATCTTGTTTGAGATGTTCGAAGGGAAGGTAGCGGGTTTCGCTTTCTTGATCGATTAGGACGCTGTGACGTTGTGAAAAAGTGCCGCGTTCGCAATCTTGGCCAGAGAGCCGAACATTATGGCCTTCATATAAGAGGGTGCAAAAGGCAAGGGCCTCGGCTGTCGCCCAATCAATAGGCCCGCCGTGAGCGATTGCTTGACGGCGAGTATCCAGAAAACGCTGAATGGTGCGATGGATATGAAAATTGTCAGGAGCCGCTGTTATTTGCGCGCCAATTTTTTGCAAGATGTCCAACGGCGCGCCTGTCTGGCCGCGTCGTTCATCTTCAGATGTTTGATAGCCAGGTTTTAAGCCGGCCCAACGCCCATCCAGCCAGTCGGCTTTATTAGGCTTATAGCTTTGGCTTGCTTCATGCTCGTTTTCTAACTTTGTGCGCCATTGCGCTTTCATAGCGTCGAGCTCTACGGGATTGAGTTGTTGTTCCCCAATCAATTTTTCGCCATAAATGTCTAACGTTGTTTTATGTGCGCGGATTTTTTTATACATCAGGGGTTGGGTAAATCCAGGTTCATCTCCTTCATTGTGCCCAAAGCGTCGATAGCACCACATATCGATAACAACGGGCTTTTGAAATTTTTGTCGAAACTCTGTTGCGACGCGCGCCGCAAACACTACAGCTTCCGGATCATCGCCATTGACGTGAAAAATTGGCGCCTCCACCATTTTTGCGACATCAGAAGGATAAGGCGAGGACCGGGAGAAACGCGGATAAGTTGTGAAGCCAATTTGATTGTTAATGATAAAATGAATTGAGCCGCCTGTACGATGTCCTTTTAAGCCAGAGAGTCCAAGACATTCCGCCACGACGCCTTGTCCTGCAAAAGCCGCGTCGCCATGAATTAGCAACGGCAAGACGCTGCGTCGATCGCCTTCATGTTGATCTTGCTTGGCGCGTACTTTTCCTAAGACTACAGGGTCGACGATTTCAAGGTGAGAAGGATTGGCCGTAAGTGAAAGATGGACCTTATTGTTATCAAACTCACGATCCGAGGAGGTGCCTAAATGATATTTGACATCGCCCGATCCCTCGATTTCATCAGGCAAAAAAGAACCGCCTTTGAATTCATGAAATAAAGCGCGGTGCGGTTTCGCCATAACTTGGCAAAGTATATTTAGGCGTCCTCGATGGGCCATGCCTAACACAATTTCTTTAGTGCCTAGCGCGCCGCCAACTTTGATTATCTGCTCTAGCGCTGGGACAATTGACTCTGCTCCGTCAAGGCCAAAGCGTTTCGTTCCTGTATATTTAACATCTAGGAATTTTTCAAAACCCTCTGCTTCAACGAGTTTATTGAGGATCGCTAATTTACCTTTATCGGTGAAGACGATCTCTTTTTCTGGTCCTTCGATGCGCGCCTGCAACCAGGATTTTTCTTCAGGATTTGAGATATGCATAAATTCAAAACCAATCGAGCCGCAATAAGTGCGGCGCAATATGGCGACCATTTCGAAAATACTGGCGTATTGAAGCCCTAAAACGCCGTCGATAAAAATCTTGCGGTCATAATCTTCATCCGTGAATCCGTATGTTGCTGGATCGAGCTCGCCATGATCTTGTCTTTGCTCAAGGCCCAGCGGATCCAAATGAGCGTGAAGATGTCCTCGCATGCGATAAGCCCGGATCATCATCAGCGCACGCACGGAGTCGCGTGTCGCGCGTTTGACGTCTTCAGAGGTCGTCGTCGTTAAAGGCGTTGACGCTGACGCTGCGCTAAAATCGCCGGCAAAGGCTGCGATCAAGTCAGGATCTTCACTGCTTGGGATCTTAAAATTTTTAGCGCTAGACGGGGAAAGGGTGGCGGGCCTTCCGGCCTGGTGGCCTAAATCCATGAAAAATTGGCGCCAATCCGCAGAGACTGAAGCTGGATTTGTTTCGAAAGCAGCGAGCAAATATTCGATGTAAGCGGCGTTAGCGCCCTGCAAAAAAGAGGTGTCGGCGAAGAGTTCATTCAGCGCTGAACGGGGGCCGATTGGGCCGACAGCTTCATTTGTCTCATAACGCGCCATTTGATCGCTTCTTTCACCGCCGCCGCTGGCGCGATCATCTAAAGTGAGTCGCGCTGATTATTTTCAAAGTGATGTCGCTTGTTGAAGAGCGACATCCCGCAATGAGGCCAGGCGGAGGGAATGAGGCGAAGGCGCCTATCCTTTAAGCACTTCGACCAATGTTTTACCCAATCTCGCTGGCGAGGGCGACACTCGGATCCCCGCCGACTCCATGGCGGCAATTTTACTTTCAGCGTCGCCTTTACCGCCAGAAATTATCGCGCCGGCATGTCCCATGCGCCGACCTGGAGGCGCCGTACGACCCGCTATAAATCCTACCATAGGTTTTTTACGACCGCGTTTGGCTTCGTCTTTCAAGAATTGGGCCGCGTCTTCTTCAGCCGAGCCGCCGATTTCTCCGATCATTATGATGGATTGTGTTGCGGGATCCGCCAAGAATAATTCCAAAATTTCTATGAAGTCTGTGCCTTTTACGGGGTCTCCGCCAATGCCCACGGCGCTTGTTTGACCCAGACCTTCGCGCGTTGTTTGAAAAACAGCTTCATAGGTAAGCGTGCCTGAACGAGAAACTACGCCAACAGAGCCCCGCGAGAATATATTGCCCGGCATAATGCCAATTTTACTCTCCCCGGCTGTGACGACGCCCGGGCAATTAGGCCCGATGAGGCGGGATTTTGATCCTGTCAAAGAGCGTTTTACGCGGATCATGTCCTGAACCGGCACGCCTTCTGTTATGGCGACGATCAAAGGAATTTCTGCATCAATGGCTTCGCAGATGGCGTCGGCGGCGCCTGGCGGTGGGACATAAATAACCGAGGCTTGGGCGCCAGTTTTTTCACGCGCCTCCGCTACGGTATCAAACACAGGCAGGTTCAGATGTGTTGCGCCGCCTTTACCGGGCGAAACGCCGCCAACCATTTTTGTGCCATAGGCAAGAGCCTGTTCAGAATGAAAGGTTGCGGTTTTGCCGGTAAAACCTTGCGTAATGACTTTGGTGTTTTTGTCGATCAAAACAGACATGAAGCGATTTCCTAATGGGCAAAGGCGTCGGCGGGCGGTTGACGAAAAGTCGGCTGCTGCCGGGCAGTCAGTCGACGGCGCTTTACTAGCTAAGTTTCCGCGTTTGGCCAAATTATTGGTATCGGCGCCAGCTTACAAGGCGGAATGAAGCGCTGCGACGGGCTGTCGCGTGCGCGGGGTTCTGCTTGACGGCTGGTGAAGCGGGCAGGCGCGGTTTTTGTGATGAGTTGTAAAAAGGGGCCGGCTAGAATTCTGCCGGCCCACTTAGGCGGTAAAGCTCAGATTACGCTGTGGTGGCGCCCAAGCTGGATACTTCGACCTTCACCCCTGGCCCCTGGGTGGAGCTGATGGCGACACGCTGAATATAGGCTCCTTTTGAGCCCTGTGGCTTGGCTTTAGCGACAGCATCGACAAAGGCCTTAATATTTTCGACAAGCTTTCCCTCATCAAAGGAGGCCTTGCCGACGGTTCCTTGAACAATGCCCGCTTTTTCAACGCGAAACTCCACCGCGCCGCCTTTGGAGGCTTTTACGGCATTGGCGACGTCCATCGTGACGGTGCCAACTTTTGGATTAGGCATCATGCCGCGCGGGCCAAGGACTTTGCCCAAGCGGCCAACCAGCGGCATCATATCAGGGGTAGCAATGCATCGATCAAAGTCTATAGAGCCACCCATGACGGTGTTCACTAGATCTTCAGCGCCAACAACATCTGCTCCTGCAGCCTTGGCTTCATCAGCCTTCGGTCCGCGTGCAAATACGGCAACGCGAAGGACGCGGCCAGTGCCATTTGGCAAGTTGACAACGCCGCGCACCATCTGGTCGGCATGTTTGGGGTCAACCCCGAGATTCATGGCAATTTCAACTGACTCGTCAAATTTCGCCTTAGCGCGAGATCTCACGAGTTTTACAGCCTCATCAAGGGCGTAGAGCTTGGTTCGCTCGATGCCCTCGCGCGCTTTCGCAATGCGTTTTCCGATATGGGCCATCGTCTTACTCCACCACCTGCAGGCCCATGGCGCGCGCCGAGCCTTCAATCATCGACATTGCCGACTCAATTGATGCACAATTGAGATCGGGCATTTTCTTTTCAGCAATCTCTTTGATCTGCGCCTTCGTTACTTTGCCAACGACAGTGCGTCCTGGCGTTTTGGAGCCCGAAGCAGGTTTTTTGCCGATTTTGAGGTTCGCCGCCTTTTTAAGAAAAAAGGAAACGGGCGGTTGCTTCATCTCAAAGGTGAAGGAACGATCCTGATAGGCTGTAATGATGACGGGGATCGGCATCCCCTTCTCCATTTGGCCAGTTTTGGCGTTAAATGCCTTACAAAATTCCATGATGTTCAGTCCGCGCTGACCGAGCGCGGGGCCAATGGGCGGTGAGGGATTCGCCGCGCCAGCCGGCACTTGTAATTTGATGTAACCGGCAATTTTCTTCGCCATTTACTTACTCCAACGAATGATGTCGCGACGCATTTGACATAAACGCGTCGGCCATCGGTTGTGGTTCGTGGTCTGACCCGAGCTCCCCGATGGCTTCGGGGCGGATCCGCCACGGCACGAAAACCTTATCCCGACTTCGGGCTTAAGGTATTGCTTCAAACCTTCTCGACTTGGCCAAACTCCAATTCCACCGGGGTCGGACGTCCGAAAATCGATACGGCGACTTTAACGCGAGAGCGGGCTTCATCCACCTCTTCAACCAGACCATTAAAGGAGGCAAAAGGTCCATCCGCCACCCGAACTGTTTCGCCAACTTCAAATTGAATTGTCGGTTTGGGCCGCTCCACGCCTTCCGCCACTTGCCCCTTGATCCGCATCGCTTCTTCTTCGGAGATGGGCATGGGGCGATTGTCAGCGCCTAGGAAGCCGGTAACCTTGGGCGTATTTTTAATCAAGGAAAACACTGGATCCGTTAACTCGCACTTTACCAGCACATAGCCAGGAAAGAACTTTCTCTCAGTGTTGACCTTACGGCCTCGACGCACCTCAACGACTTGTTCGGTCGGAACAAGGATTTCCTCGAATTTTTCGGAAAGATTGCGTTGCGCGGCACCTTCGCGGATAGCGTCGGCGACCTTCTTTTCGAAGTTCGAATAAGCGTGGACGATGTACCAGCGCATGCTCATGACGGCGTCATTGGCTCCGAAAAATTATTGCCCAGCTCGCAGCATGAGGCCGACGAGAAAACGTAACGCCGAGTCGACAAGAACAAAGAACAGGCTCGCAAAAAGGACCATTACCACAACCAGACCCGTTGTGATCATTGTTTCGCGGCGCGAAGGCCAGGTGACCTTTTTCGCTTCCGCCCGGACTTCCTGCAGGAATGTGAACGGGTTAACCATGGAATCGATCGCTTCTCATTGCCGCTGTCTTCTTTGTTTTTATGAAGAAAAGACGCGTCGTAAAACAGTCGCGGCGCGGAGCCTGTCGGCCACGCGCCACGATTGAGAGTGGCTTATAGCTCTTCCCCCGCGCTTCGCCAAGTAAAAAAGCGTTGAGACCGTTCCTTCTGGCAGGGACGCCAGTTGCCGGAGGCTCTTTAATGTCGGTAAATCCAAAAAGCCAAGACAGGGGGTAGAAGGAGTGAACAGGATGCGCAAAGTTAATGGATTGCTTTACTGTTGTGCGAGCGTGCTTTTGGCGGCTTGTAACGCTACGCCGCCGGCGCCCGTTGCGCCGACGTTGACCTCAGCCGCGGCCTCTAATTTGCCCTCAGGGTCGAGTTGCGCCGCCGCGATTACAAAATATCGCGCCGTAATGGAGAATGATTTGTCCATGGGGCATGTCAATAAAACTGTCTACGCTCAGATTATGGGAGAAATTAGCCAGGCGGAAACAGCTTGCGGAGCAGGTGAGGATGTGCGGGCGGTCAGCTTGGTGCGGGCCTCAAAATCTCGCCATGGCTACCCTGGGTGAAGCGGTGGAAACATTTCAATTTTGTTTCTTTGACGATTGCGCTTACGCGGCCTAACTAGAAGAGAGCGATCACTTTAAGGATTGGTCTGTGACATACTCAACTTTTAAGCGCCTCATGGGCGCGATCACCTGCGCTGCTTGCTTTGCGACTTATACAAGCGTTTCTGCGGGCGAGGCTTACACCTTGACGCTTAAAGACCACCGCTTCGAGCCAGCACAGCTTACAATCAAAGCTGAAACGCCAGCGACTTTGGTTGTTAAAAATCTTGACGCTACGCCAGAAGAATTTGAAAGCAAGACCTTGCGTATTGAAAAAATAATTCCCGCTAACAGCGAAGCGAGCTTTACAATTCGCGCATTAAAAGCGGGGCGCTATAAATTTGTTGGCGAGTTTCATGAAGACTCGGCAAAAGGCGAACTCATTGCGGAGTGAGGAATGCTTGGCGCGCTCATCATAGTCTTTCGGGAAGCGATTGAGGCTGGCCTAATCGTTGGCATCGTTTTGGCGGTGACGCGCGGATTAGTTCACGCGCGAACATATATTTTCGTTGGCGTTGGCGCTGGCGCTGGAGGCGCTCTACTGGTTGCGCTATTTGCTGACGCTTTGTCTAAGTCTTTTTCAGGAAATGGGCAGGAGCTCTTCAACGCGAGCATTCTCGCGCTCGCAGTCATTATGCTGGCTTGGCATAATATCTGGATGTCGCGGCACGGTCGTGAATTGTCGCAACAACTCTCAACTGTCGGCCGCGCCGTCGCTAGTGGCGAACGTACGCTGTTGGCTTTGGCGGGTGTCGTCGGGCTTGCGATATTGCGCGAGGGCTCAGAGGTTGCATTATTCCTCTATGGCGTAATTGCGTCTGGCGAGACTGGATATGACGTTTTTTTCGGAGGGCTTTTGGGATTAGCCCTTGGCGCAGCTGTTAGTTTTGCAACCTTTTACGGGCTTATAAAAATTCCGCCGCGGAGTCTATTTGTTGTAACGAGCTGGCTCATTACGTTTTTAGCGGCTGGATTGGCGGCGCAGTCAGCGGCCTTTTTGCAACAAGCTGGCGTGATCACAATGCTCACAGAGACATTATGGGATACATCCTGGGCTCTGTCTGACAAAACAATTTTGGGGCGGGTGTTGCATACGCTCATTGGTTATTCAGACCAGCCTTCTTTGCTTCAAGGCTTGGTTTATCTCCTGACCTTAATTTTAATTTATACAGCTACAAAATTTACTGCGGTGCGTCCAAAACTCGAGCCGCGTTTATCGCCTTAATCGCGAGCGATAATGTCTATTTTTTTAATGATGCGTTCCGGTTCTGGCCGAACGAGATCGACTGATAAAAGTCCATTGACGAGATCTGCGCCAAGCACTTGCATGCCTTCAGCCAAAAGGAAGGCGCGCTGAAATTGTCGCGCGGCGATGCCGCGGTGAAGAAAATGGCGTTCACGATCATCGGCTTGGCGGCCGCGGATGACTAATTGATTTTCTTCAACCGACACATCCAACTGCTCGCGGGTGAAGCCCGCGACGGCGAGGACAATGCGCAAACGCTCAGGGTGGGTTTCATTTCGGGGCAAACGTTCGATGTTATACGGAGGATATCCGTCAGCCGCGCTTCGGGTGACGCGATCTAGGGCGCGTTCAATCTCGTCAAACCCTAATAAAAAAGGTGAGTTTAGCGGCGGTCGCGGCATGTCTAAAGCCCTTATTGTGGCGCTTTTGTCCGAGGCCTGTGTCAGCGCCTCAGCCTTACCCTGGTCTATATGGCTGAGGCGAGAAAGAGGTTCAAGCTGCTTCCGCTTGCAGCCTTCTCAGCTTAGATTCTAGCTTGTTGATCGTCCAATTCGTCCCCATCTAGGGAACGCAGCGCCAAAAGGATTGCTGAGGCGAGGCAATGAGAAGCTAGGGAAGTGGTTATTATGGATGAGTTGGGGGCTTTTGCGAATTGGCCAAATTTAAACACTTCGTCGTCATTGAGTAGCGACCAGAGTCAGGTCTTAGAAACGAATAAGGCCAAGAGAGGATTAAAACATATGGCTTCTCGAAATAATGCGCTTGAAAATTTTCTTGGTGGAGCGCCATTAAATGTTGTCGCGCGGTTGTTCTTCATCTCTTTGGTTGTTGGCGCATTATTGATGTGGCTTGAGCTTAGGCCCATTGATATTTTGCGAGGCGTACAAGCATTCTTTGATCGGATCTATCAATTAGGTTTTGGCGCAATTCAAGAACTGGCCAGCTATGTTTTGGCAGGCGCAGTGTTTGTTGTTCCGGCCTGGTTTGTGTTGCGGCTTGCAAATCTAAGATCAGGTAAACGTTAACGCTTCTTGCGAATTGTTGAGGTTACCTCAGACAGATCGACAGTTTCATTTCGCCGAGGTGGAAGCGGGGCGATAGGCGTTGCGATTGGTCCAAGCATGTCTTCGCCGCTTCCAGAGTCAAAGGCTGCGAGCGGTGGTTTGCCCGTGGTGTCATTATCTGTCTCATCGTCAGGGCGGGTCGGCGCTTGTTGCGCAAGAAGCGGCGAGGTCTCGGGCGGCGGCGTTTCTTGCGGCTCAGGTTTACAGATGCGGCGTCCCGAACGCCCATGCATCGCTAGATCGACATGGATATGGTTGTAGTGAAATGCATTGGACCCTGGCGATAATACAGTTGAAAAATGCTCGCATGAGCCCCGATGAATATCCATCAGGAAAGCGCGCGTTTGGTCGTCGCCGCGCCACCAATCTTGCACCAGTGAAATTTGCCGTCCGTCTGCAAGAACGAAGCCGCCGATATCGAGCGCATTACCGAAAGAATGTTCAGAGAGTTGCGCGCCGCTTTGATTATTCATGCCCCGACATGCGTAGGAGCCCATTGAATTAATCTGGACAATGTTTTGTCCAAAGCGCGCCTGAGCAGAAGGCTGCACCACATCGACTAACCATTGATCGAGTTCGGCGACCATTGGACAATCGAGCGTTGCGGTGGCGTTAAATGCGACAGCGCCACCTTGCAGAGCGGTTACTTTGAAGGGTTTGGTGAGGCCGCAAATCCCGGGTCCATCAACTTCATTGGCAAGTGCGACATAGGCTGAGGGTTGCACTCTTTTTTGCGCTAGACAGACATGTTCAGCTTGCGTGCGCCATGCCGGACGCTGTGGCTTCCAAGGCGCCGAACAGGCGGCTAGGGCCGCCGTCAGCGCAAGGATCAAGAAGATCGGTTTGCGGCGGATCATAGCCCAAGTAATGGATAGAAATGGTTAAAGCGGCGTCGAAAAATTTAGTTAATGATGTATTAGTCTCAGAATAAATTTGCTCTCATCCCGACAGACGGATGTAGGCTAAAAAAATCTCTCTCAGTTAGGCGTTAGAATTATTGCTCGGGCTAGATTTTGATTAAGTGGTCAGTTTCGCCATTAACGAGTCGGAAATTTCAAAATTTGCGTAAACATTTTGCACGTCGTCATTATCTTCAAGCGCATTTATCAATTTGAGAATTTTTTCACCCGCCTCATCATCGACTTTAAGCGTATTCTGGGCGCGCCAAATGAGTGTGGCCTTCCGACTATCCCCGAATTTTTCTTCAAGTTTTTTCGCCACATCGCGAAGATTTTCAACAGAGGTAATAATTTCATGCGCGTCTTCAGTCGACGCAACATCGTCCGCTCCAGCCTCAATTGCGGCTTCCAGCATAGCGTCTTCCGACGCGACTTTCTGCCCGAATTCGATCAAGCCGACATGGTCAAACATGAAAGATACCGCGCCTGTTTCAGCAAGAGAGCCGCCGGCCTTGGTGAAGTAGGAGCGGACTTCTCCAGCTGTGCGGTTGCGATTATCGGTTAAGGCTTCAATAATCACTGCGACGCCACCAGGGGCATAGCCCTCATAACGGACTTCATCATAGTTTTCAGAATCTGCGCCCGAAGCCTTTTTGATTGCGCGGTCGATATTGTCCTTGGGCATATTCTCCGCTTTGGCCGCTAGAACGGCGGCGCGCAATCGGGCGTTCATATTGGGATCAGGGAGGCCCGCTTTTGCGGCGACTGTTATTTCTCGGGCAAGTTTGCTGAAGAGTTTGGAGCGAATTGCATCCTGTTTGCCCTTCTTGTGCATGATGTTTTTAAACTGACTATGCCCGGCCATTGTCGTCTCTCGCCCTTGGTCCGCAATTTTCGCCAGAATTGGCGTCAGGGCGCTCCTATACGCTCTGACGCCGTGGAAATAAAGAATCGAAAAGGCTTTGGGGATGTCGTCTGACAACGAAAAAAATATTGCATGGCCATATTTTGGCGGTTTGAGAGATACGCGGCTCGTTGAGGAGGTCGATGCGCAGCGACGCGTTGAGACGTTAGAGGGAAGCGCAGCATATATTGAGGCGGACCGAGATATTGATTTTCTCAACTCACCAGAAGCGCGTGGGCCGCGACTGCAACTTGATTATCAAAAGGCCGAGCTGCTTTTGCAAGAACATAGACTCACAGATGCGATCGTGGTCTTTGGGTCAACGCGCCTTCGAGAGCCAAGGGTCGCGCTAGAAAATCTTCAGCGCGCCCAGGCAGCCGCTTTAGCGGCGCCTGAGGATGATGCGTTGAGGCATGGCGTCGTTATTGCGCAACAGCTTGTCGATAAGTCCCATTACTATACTGTGGCGCATGATTTTGGCGCGTTAGTTGGCGCGGCTTGTGACTATGCTGAGGCGCGTCGATTGACGATCGTCACTGGTGGGGGCCCGGGCATCATGGAGGCGGCCAATCGAGGCGCCTATGATGCAGGCGCGCCAACAGTAGGGTTAAATATCGCGCTAGTACAAGATCAGCAGCCAAATGCTTATATCACGCCAGGCCTATGTTTTCGTTTTCATTATTTTGCCATTCGAAAACTGCATTTTCTCTTGCGTGCGCGTGCGCTTGTCGCTTTCCCTGGCGGCTATGGAACCTTGGATGAATTATTTGAAACCCTAACGCTGGTGCAAACGCGCGTTATCGCTCCTCTGCCAATCATCCTTGTCGGCGAGGCTTACTGGCGTCAAGCTATTAATTTTGACTTTCTAGTTTCGGAAGGGGTGATTGACGCAAAGGACCGCCAGCTCTTTTCCTATGCTGAGACCGCAGATGAAATTTGGCGTGTGATTACGCACCGGCAGGCCGCCTCTGAGCAGCCATTAGGCTGACCCATTTTAGCGGGCATTTAGTGGCGACTCGACGCGCGTTAAGACGGTGCGCTATTGGTGTTTTGAAACTAACGCTGGACTTTTCTCGAGGGGTTTAAGCTAGGATCCAATTTCTTAAGTCATTAAGCATTTTTCTCGAGAGCTCTTCGTCATCTCGGCTTAGGACGCATGCTGGCGCCCTTGCATCGTGGGTGGCGATTGGGTAAGGCGCTGGGAGCAGATCGGGCCAGGGCCGGGATGAGGCGTCCTGCAAGGTTCTTGTGTTATAATATTGTTTTTATTATTGAAGCTCACATTGGTTCGAAAATGATCGATACGTGAGCGGTAAGGACTATAGATGAGCAAATGCGCATTGGTAACGGGCGTTACGGGACAAGACGGCGCATATCTCTCGCAGCTTTTGCTTGAAAAAGGCTATGAAGTTCATGGTGTCATTCGGCGGTCATCGCATCGAGGCGTAGAAGACCATCGCTTGCGCTGGCTTGGGATCAGCGGAAAAGTACATCTACACGATGCCGATCTTGCTGACCTGTCAAGTTTGTTGCGAACCGTGCAGGATGTAGGACCAAGTGAAATCTATAATTTAGCAGCGCAATCTTACGTCGCTTCATCCTGGCGCCAGCCTGTGTTAACCGCCAATGTTACAGCCGTTGGCGTTACGAATATGCTTGAAGCAATGCGTCTCGGCGCGCCCGGCGCTCGTTTTTATCAAGCTTCGTCATCTGAGATGTACGGCCTCATTCAAGAGCCTGTGCAGAGTGAAAAAACACCGTTTTATCCGCGGAGCCCATATGCTGTGGCAAAACTTTATGGTCATTGGATTACAGTAAATTATCGGGAGAGTTTCGGATTGCACGCTTCTTCGGGCATTCTTTTCAATCATGAAAGCCCGTTGCGGGGGATAGAGTTTGTTACCCGGAAAGTGACGCATACGGTCGCGGCGATAAAGCTTGGGCTTACAAAAGAGTTGCGCTTGGGAAACATTGACGCAAAGCGAGACTGGGGCCACGCGAAAGACTACGTTCGCGCGATGTGGTTGATGCTGCAGCAAGACCAGCCAGATGATTATGTCGTTGCGACAGGCGTGACAACTACTGTGCGTGACATGTGTAAAATTGCTTTTTCACATGCTGGTCTTGAGATGGAAAAATATCTTGTTATTGATCCAGCATTTTTTCGGCCCGCTGAAGTAGATGTCTTGTTGGGCGACTCGCAGAAAGCGCGTAAGGCCTTGGGCTGGGAACCTAAAATTGATCTTGATGCGATGATAAGAGAAATGGTTGACGCGGATTTAGAAAGACTTCGACGCGAAGCAGCAATCTGATCACTTCAGTTTGATAAGGGCAGGCGGCGATGGCGGCCTATAAGCGCATATTGGTTACGGGCGGCGCCGGGTTTGTCGGCTCTTACCTCTGCGCTGCGCTTGCTCAATTTTATCCCTCTGCCCAACGCCTTTGTTTGCTGCGACCCGATGAGATGGACGTCCCTTTAGGATTTGAAGCGGTCGTCGGCGATCTGCTGGATGAGCGGCGTATGGATGACGTCATAGCGCAATTTAGACCCGATCTTATTGTGCATCTCGCCGGACAGTCATCCATTGGGCAGGCGTCAAAGGCCGCAGAACAAACATGGCGGGTCAATTTTCATGGCGCTTTTGGGCTTGCTGCCGCAATCGCGCGACATACGCCTGCGGCAGTCGTTCTTTTTGCCTCTTCTGCGACGGTTTACGGCTTGAGCTTTCGAGAAGGCGTTTTAACTGAAGCGGCCACGCCTCGGCCCTTGGAATCTTATGGCCGCTCAAAGCTTGCCGCTGAGAATGCATTAAGCGACATTTTAGCTGAAGAGGGGCGATTAATTATTGCGCGTCCTGTTAATCATTCAGGCCCAGGCCAACGGAGCCGCGATTTCGTACTCGCATCCTTTGCAGCGCAAATCGCAACAATCGAGTCAGGCGCGGTTAAGCCAATCCTGAAGGTTGGGGATCTGTCGCGGGCGCGAGATTTTCTTGATGTCCGTGACGTCGTTGACGCCTACATGCGCCTTATCGCTTCTGCATCAGAGCTTCCAGACCGGGTTTCGATTTTTAATGTTGCATCCGGCGCGGCGCGCAGTATTGCATCTATACTCGATGAATTTCGTAGCCGATCGACGTGTTCATTTGAAATTGAAGTTGATCCCCAGCGGCTGAGATCAAACGCCGTGGATATTGTCAGCATTGCATGTGATGCGACTAAATTAAGCGCTGCAACAGCTTGGCGCCCGCAATATTCAATGGGAGATTTGGTCGAAGCGCTTTTGGAAGAAAGTCGTTCGCGTCTGGCCTGCGGTGGTTTGGTATGAAGAACAAGACGCCGCAGGAAGATATTTTAACTCAAGAGCGCCAAAGATTACTTGAATTTCAACTCAATTACTTGCGTAAAGAGCTGCTGTATCTCACGCATGAGCGCCACCGAATGACTTATTCGGTTTCGGGCCAGATTTATCGTTTTCTGCGGCCCATCGAGTCCCGGATCGCCAGTTTTGTGGGTCTGGACGTTAAAGAGAGCGGCGGGGCTGAGGCCTATGTGAAAGTTTTGGAGCAAGACGCTCCAAATTCAGCGAATGCTTGTTTGGCGCAGCGTTTACTCGTCGATGTCTCAGGTACAATTAAGCGCGATGCTGGAACGGGAATACAGCGTGTCGTTAAAGAAATCATGCGCGCTTATTGTCGTCCAGAGCCTTTTGAGATCCCAATATTAGCCGTTCGGTGTGAAAATAATCGCCTCTTTACTGCAAATGATTTCACTAAAGCTCTTGGCGGCGAAGCTACTGGTCCGGATATCGAAATAAACGTAGGTTCGGGCGACTGTATTTTGATGTTGTCTGATAGTTGGAATGCATTTGATGAATTGGCGCCTGTGCTAGAGCAAATTCACAAGCAAGGCGGCCGAATTATTACCTGTATCTTTGATTTAATCCCGGAGCTCTATCCTCACGCGTGTCATGAAGTAACGGTGCCTCGGTACCAGGCCTGGTTGCGTCGCGCTTTGTTAGAGAGCGACGCTTTTCTGGCAATATCTAAATCAGTTGCGTCAGAGCTGGCCGATTATGTGGAGATCAATAAATTACCCCACCGCCATAATTTAAAGATTGGCTGGTTTCATTGTGGCGCAGATCTCGTCGCCGGACCTACGCGCGCGCCTCGTGAGAAAATACGGTCAGTCTTTGCTGCTGGCGCGCCTGTGTTTCTTATTGTGGGCACGATTGAGCCGCGTAAAGGTCATGGGGTTGCCTTAGAGGCGTTTGAAAAATTATGGGCTTCTGGCGTTAACGCCCATTTGACGATAGTCGGAAGGCGTGGATGGTTCGAAGAAGCGACTATGGCAACGATCATCCATCATGCTGAATATGGACGACGCCTCTTTTGGTTTGACGACGCTGATGATCAAGATCTCGCCCATCTTTATGAACATGCTGCGGCGCTGATTTTTCCTTCTTATGCAGAGGGATTTGGATTGCCTATTGTCGAGGCCGCTCGGTTTGGGTGTCCGACAATTTGCAGCGATTTGCCTGTGTTGCGTGAGGTTGGCCGGTCGGGGGCGCTTTATTTTCGCGTTAACGATCCTGAGGCTCTCGCCGGGGTTGCGCAAGGTTTTTTGGCAGGCGATTTGAAGGCGGATCCCCGGGCGACGCTGGATGTTACTTGGATGGAGGCTGCGCAGCGTATTGTTGATATACTCACGCGCGAAGAATGGTTGTTTTGCCTGGCCTAAGTCGATAACCCTCCTAGTCCAGGCGTCTGGTCTCAGCGAAGGGGCTTATTTTGGCTAATAATGAGGGCTGCGTCCTCAGGGTCGGCGATTGTCCAGTCGTTTGTGGGCCCCATATGTCTTGGATAAGCCTGTGTCAGAATTTGAGCGGCCACCGTGCTGGGGTCGCCTATAAGAGGATTTTTTTATGCCGCTAAACATTCCCCTCATCAATAATCCAACGCCTAAGACATTTGCCAAAATGCTCAATCTGGAGGCCTCGCAACTGTCATTGCCAGATTCGCCTGAGCTGATGAAGATTATGATTGCTGCTTATGTGGCGTTCCAAATGGGCGCACAATATTTTAATCACTCAATTTACGGTAGTTTGATATACGGTTTCGGCGGCGCGGTATTGCTCTATGGCGCGACATTTTACTTACTGAAGTATATGAAGGAAGAGCACAAATTTGTGCGTACGATGATCGCCCTAGCGGGTATGGGCGCATTAGCGGCTTTAGCCTATATCATTCTTCATTTAATTGTTGGCGTTGCGCTGCCTCCGCCTTTGCCTACAGAGCGCTTGGCGCGTTTCCTACTCTTCCCAATCATCATGTGGACAGCGTTCATGTACGCTTTTCTTTTTCGTCATGTCTCCTTGCGTCCCATTCCAGCTTTCGTCACCGCTGCGCTATATGTGCTGGTGATACAAGTTATCTTATCCTCCATCTCTCGATAGTTGAAGGATAGTTCTGTTACATGCCGGCCTCGCAAGCGAGGCCGGCTTTTTAACGCCTTAAAATAGCTTTTTCTCAAGGGAATTCGCTATGGGGTAGGCTGCGTTGAGGGTCTAGCCCTCGCCAGAGTTTTATTGACCAAGATTTTTTAGTTTGAAAAAGTCGTTTTTAGTTTCATAGGACAAGTTCCTTGAAGCGATCCGGTGGATTTATTGTGTCGGCGTTAAGTTTGGTGTGCTGTTTTGGATTAAAAATCTGCAAGAGAGCAATAACTCCTATCCTCGTCTCAGATGATTTTTTCCTCTAAGCTTTTGGTGAAACATTTTCGAATAGGATCCCATAAATATGTCATCTTCTTTTGATGTTCTTGGTATTGGTAATGCAATTGTCGATACGATTGCGCGCGCGGAGGATGATTTCCTTGTCGCTATTGGCCTGAGCAAGGGCGCTATGGCGCTTGTGGATGAAGCGCGGGCCCAAAAGCTCTATGCGCAAATGGGTCCTACAACGGTCATTTCTGGCGGCTCAGCTGCTAATACTATGGCGGGTCTGGCAAGTCTTGGATGTCGGGCTAGCTTTGTCGGCAAAGTCAAAAATGATGACGCAGGCCGTGAATTCACGCATGATATTCGTCAAGCAGGCGTTGTCTTTAACGCGCAGCCATCATCTGATGGCGCGGCAACGGCGCGATGCCTTATTTTCGTTACGCCCGATGGGCAGAGAACGATGAATACATTCCTGGGGGCGTGTCAGTCTCTGGACGCTACAGATATAGATGAGACCCATGTAGCAGAAGCCAAAGTCCTTTATATGGAAGGCTATCTTTGGGATCCTCCCGGCGCAAAGGAAGCTTTTTTAAAAGCGGCTAAAATTTCGCGCGCATCTGGCGGTAAAGTAGCCCTGTCGCTTTCGGATGCTTTTTGCGTAGATCGATATCGGAGTGAATTTTTGTCGCTTATCCGCCAAGGCGTCGTCGATCTTCTGTTCGCCAATGAAAGTGAATTGCACGCGCTGTATCAAACAGGCGACTTTGATACCGCCATTGCAGCCCTTCAGGCGGAGGACAAGCTTCTTGGCGTCGTCACGCGCTCTGAAAAGGGGTGTGTTGTCGTGACAAAACAGAATCTTGTTTCGGCTCCCGCTCATCCTGTAGCGGAAGTTGTTGATACGACCGGCGCCGGCGATCTTTTTGCGGCAGGTTTTCTGGCTAGTTATACGAAGGGATTGTCACATGAGCGTTGCGCAGCTTTAGGCGCGCTTGCCGCTGGCGAAATTATTTCACACGTTGGCGCAAGGCCGCAGAAGAATTTGTTACAGTTGGCGCGGGATCATCAACTGCTCGCATGATGTGAGTTTGTTAAAACACGGAGGTAATTAATGCGGTTCTATTCGAAGTTTGCCACCTGGGGGATAATTGCAATCCTATCCTCTCTCACTGCTGGCGTCGCGACGCTCTCAATGGCGCAAGCGGCGTCGGAGGTAACATTAACGGCTTCCGGGCTAAAGATCATTGATAATAAAATCGGCTCTGGCGCATCGCCAAAAATCGGGCAGACCTGCGTCATGCATTATACAGGCTGGCTTTATATCAATGGCGCAAAGGGAAAGAAATTTGATAGTTCGCGCGATCGCGGGGAACCTTTTGAATTTGCCATAGGTCAAGGCAAGGTTATTCCAGGTTGGGATGAGGGGATCGAGACAATGAAAGTGGGTGGAAAGCGCACGCTGATTATTCCCCCGCAACTGGGTTACGGGGCCGCCGGAGCGGGGGCCTCGATTCCTCCTAATTCAACGTTGATATTCGATGTCGAGTTGCTGGATGTGAAATAAATAAAATTTTTACCGATGCGGGAGAAGTTGAGCGGATGTCTTTTTTACCAATAAATTCAATAATTTAGGTAGAAATAGAGATCTTTTTCGTTTGTTTGGAGCAAATTTGGCGAAGAATTCTTTGAAATTTTCGTTTCTTCACGGAACCAATCGCCCGTCCCGACGTTATCCCTCCGTCCAAACTTGTGTATAGGTCAAACTTTAACGCCCGGGTCTTTCCCGGGCGTTTTCTTTTTTTAGGCCGAGTTGATGTTGAACTGGCGAGCGGCTGTTTCTTGAAGCGGTCGCGCTCTTGAGAGTTGATCGATGTCCCCCTGTGTCCGATTAGATCGTATTGAGGGCGTCTTAAGCGTCGCTTTAGATCGACCCAGTAAAAAAAATGCGTTGAACCGAGATATGTATTGCGCTCTTACCGAAGCTCTGGTTACGGCTCAGCAAGATCCGTCGATCCGCGTTGTTGTTTTGAGCGGCTCGGGTGGCGATTTTACAGCGGGGAATGATTTAGGCGATTTTTTAAATTTTTTAGAAAGTCCCGAAACTTTTCCTGCCCTCACTTTTGTGCGCACGCTCGCTCTTTTTCCAAAACCAATCGTTGCGGCAGTAACAGGCGCTGCAATTGGCATTGGAACAAGTATGCTTTTTCATTGTGATCTGGTTTTTGCTAGTTCTGATGCGATTTTTTCAATGCCTTTTATCAATCTGGGATTAGTTCCGGAGGCTGGCGTTAGTCTTTTAGCTCCAATGCGTTTAGGCAGGGCGCGCGCAACTCAGGCTTTACTATTAGGAGAGGCGTTTTCCGCTCGACAAGCTTTAGAGATGGGTCTCGTTAATGCTGTGACATCTCCGGGCGGCGTTAAAGAAATGGCGATAGAGGCAAGCTCTAGGCTCGCGGAAAAAGATCCTTTTGCACTTAATGCAACGCGACGCTTGATGCGCGGAGAGCCAGAAAAATTATTGGCGCAAATCGACAAAGAGGCTGAATTATTTGTCTCCGCGCTTCAGGCGCCCTCAACTCAGGCGCGCCTTAAGGCCTTTTTTAAAGGGTAAAGAAGCGTTGCGGCAATAAAGAGCAAGGATGTTTTGGAGTGTGAACGATCCAAAATAAAATTATCAGGCTTACTGAAGCTAAGTTAAATAACTTTTCCAGGGTTCAGGATGCCAAGGGGATCGAGCATTTTTTTTAGATTACGCATAATATCTAAGGCAACTGGATCTTTTACTTGCGTGAGTAGGTGACGTTTAAGTTGGCCAATGCCGTGTTCCGCTGAGATTGATCCGCCAAAATCTTGGGTCAATTTGTGAATTATTTGATTCATGTGCGCCCATTGGGAAAGAAATTGCGCTGTGTCAGCCCCAACAGGCTGGGAAATATTGTAGTGAAGATTGCCATCGCCCATATGACCGAAGGGCACGGGGCGGGCTTGGGGAAAATTTTCCTGAATTAATTGTCCCGCCTGATCAATAAAGGCGGGAATGCAATCAATTGGAACGGATATATCGTGTTTTATTGAGCCCCCTTCGCGCTTTTGCGCCTCAGAAATATTTTCTCTTAAGCTCCAAAGCGCCCGCGCCTGCGCGAGGGATGTGGCGATGATTGCGTCCTGCGCAAATCTTTGCGTGATTGCCGAGGAGAGTAAATGAGTTAACAGGGAATGTGGTTCGTTTTCGGCATTTGAGGCGATTTCAATGAGCGCATACCAAGGATGAGATTCTGCAAGAGGCTCTCGCGTATTCGGAATATGGGTTAAGACAAGCTTTAGCGCTATGCTTGGGATTAATTCAAAAGCTTGCAGTGCGCTGCCAGCTCCCGCCTTGATGAAATTAAGGAGATGAAGCGCCTGTGTCGGGCTTTCGAGGCCCAAAAAGGCGATTTCCTGAGCGCGCGGTTGAGGAAATAGTTTTAAGGTTGCTGCGGTGATCACGCCGAGCGTGCCTTCAGAGCCTATGAACAAGCGAGTGAGATCATAGCCTGTATTGTCTTTCCGTAATTTGCTCAGGGTCGTTAAAAGCCTGCCGTCAGCAAGCGCGACCTCAACGCCCAAGGTAAGATCGCGAGCGGGACCATAGGCCAACACATGGACGCCACCTGCGTTCGTCGCAAGATTTCCGCCAATCGTGCAGCTGCCTTCGGAAGCCATGGAAAGAGGAAAGTATCTCTCTACAGAGTGCGCAAATTCTTGCGCCTCATGCAATGTCACGCCGGCTTCAAGCGTCATTGTATTAGATATTGGATCGATTTCTCTGACTTGAGTCAGGCGGCGTAGCGAGAGAATAATCTGCTGGCCGGTATTATTTGGCGTTTGTCCGCCGACTAAGCCCGTATTGCCGCCTTGCGGCACAACCTCGACACGGTATTTGGAGCATAGGGCTAAAACAGCGCAAATTTCTGCGCTTGTTTTTGGCTCAACCACACACAGAGGGGTCCCGACGAATAAGCCTCGGGGCTCTGTGGAGTAGAAGTTTGTTATGGCGCTTGCCGTTTTAACAGCGCCATGTCCTACGATCGCGCTGAAGCGATCAAGTAATTGAGGCGTAGTAAACCGATCAGATGAAACAGTCAGTGATTACGCCCTCAATTTATTTTTTACCGACGTGGGCGCTTAGAAGCGTCCCTTTTGCGGGCGTAGACATAAGAGCGCTTGGCGACAGGCGCGCTCATGAGGACGACACTGCACAATGTTGCGGCGATTAGCGCAGTCATCATGACGACCTCCTTCCAGTTAACGGAAACAGTATGTTTTCCGAATATGCCGGACTATATTCAAATCCTATGCCTGTTTTTATTCTTGGGCAACCAGCTTTACGGCAGGCTTGAGAATACGGCGAATTAAACATCTACCTGTGTCATATTCCCCACAGCGACTGCCCTATGACGCGCCATTATTAGCCAAAAGACGGATATATTTAGCCAAGTAAGCGGCGTTTGCCCTGTGGCTGGTCTGATGGGCGCGTAAAAACAGCCACAAATTCGAGATGCGTAGAATACAAAAACTGGTCAATGGGCGTTACCGGGCCCATGGAATAGCCCCCTGCGATTAAAATTGCGGCGTCGCGGCAGAAACTTTGTGCATTGCAAGAAACCGCCACGATTGTTCTGACTTTTGAGCGGGCTAGAGATTTTGCTTGCGCGAGTGCGCCGGCTCTTGGCGGATCAAAGACTACGGCGTCGAAGGGTGTGAGTTCTTGAGCTGTGAGGGGGCGATTAAAAAGATCGCGTGTTTCTGCATGAAGAGGTTTAAGTCCCGCCGTTTGCCGGCTTGCAGCGCATAAGGCCTCTATCGCTAAAGAGTTATTGTCATAGGCCGCAACTCGGGCATAGCGCGCGATCCGGAGTGAGAATGCGCCGATGCCACAAAAAAGATCGGCGACTGATTTTGATTTTTTTAGCGCTTCTTGAATCTTTAGAGCGATCATTTCTTCGCCAGCCTGCGTTGCTTGAAGAAACGCGCTCGGCGGCAAGGGGGCGCGGGTTCCCTGAATATTAATCCAGGGGGACTGGATCAGCGTCACGAGACGGGCCTGATTCGTTAATCGGGCTAGGCGATGCGCCTGTGCTGTTTTAACAAGGGCCTTGATTTCATGTGAAGCGAGATCTCCGGCGCCGCGGATGTCAAAATCCATTCCCTCGGGAGTAGCTGTGACGGCGAGATCGAGAGGTTTTTCGCGCGACGCGAGAATTTGGGATAAATCGCGCGCGGCCTGTAGCGCAGGGTTGAGTTCTGCAACAAGTAAGGGGCAATGATTAATTTCAACAAGACGATGCGAGCGCGCCGCCATGAAGCCAACCTGAGCACTGCCGTTTGATATGCGCGCATGCAAGGCGACCCGACGTCGCCCAAGGCCGTGAGCATTGACCATCGGTAAAATTTTAAAGCTTAGGCCTTCGCGCTGCGCTGCATTTTCAAGAAGACTTATTTTCCAGGCCGCATAGGATTCGCTCTTTAGCGTCTGGACGGCGCATCCGCCGCATTGTCCATAAAAACTACAAATGGCTGGGATGCGTTGGGTCGATGGCGCGAGGATGTCGATGAGTTCAGCATAATGACCCTCAACGCGCGCCGAGACAGTTTCGCCAGTGAGCGCGAAAGGAATAAAGATTTTTTCTCCCCTATCAACCGCAACGCCCTCGCCACGATGGCTCATATGATCAATTTTAAGTGTTTTCATAAGCGCGCCGCATAGATTAAAAATTCTCGATTGCCGCTGCCGCCTGTGATCGGGGACTCAACTAAACCTCGAACGCCCCAATTCAGCTTTTCAATTTCGGCTTTAATTTTCAAGCAGACCTGATCATGGATCTTTATTTCGCGCACAATCCCTTTTTTATTGGCAGCGGCGCCAGCTTCATATTGAGGTTTTATTAAAGCAATGAGTTTGCATTGTGCGGCGGCAAGTCGATCGACGTGAGGTAAAATAAGCGATAAAGAAATAAAGCTTGCATCAATCACAATAAGCGTTGGTTTTTGTAACAAATCGGCCGCTCCTAAGCTACGGATGTCTTGGGATTCTCGTGTGGTGACGCGCGGATCTCGACGGAGTTTCTCGTGGAGCTGATTTTGGCCAACATCGACGCAAACAACATGCTCAGCGCCATTGCACAAAAGAACATCCGTAAATCCTCCGGTTGAGGAGCCGATATCAAGACAGAAATGATCTTTAATCTCGATAGCAAAATGTGTGAGCGCATAGGCAAGCTTAACGCCGCCACGAGATACCCATGGGAAAGGCGCTTGAGCGGTAATTTGATCTTCTAAGGCGATCGGGTGAGAGGGTTTTGTGATGAGGGATCCGTTAATCGTAACAAAACCAGCCTCGATCGCGGCGCGCGCCTTAGCGCGGCTTTCAAAATAACCTTGCTCATGCAAGGCGATATCAGCGCGCTGACGCTTTTTCATCATTCTCCTGATTGAAGTAAAACGCCTGCGCGGCGCGCGCTTTTTAACAGACGGTTAAAGGCGAAAAAGGCTAGAGAGAAAATAATAAGATCAAGGATAAAGCCTTGTAACAGGAGATCCCATCTGATCTGATGATCGATCAATACGGCGCGCAGCCCTTCAAACACATATGCGGGCGGCAGCATCCAAGAAATGGGCTGTAGCCATATTGGAAGCGCGCTTACGGGGTAATAAACAGCACCTAAAGGTTGCACCAAAAACATCAATGACCAAATCAGATTTTCCGCTCCCGCGCCAAGTCTGAGCAATAGGCCTGAGACGAATAGGCCTATGCTCCAGGAAAATACGATTAAAACAATAAAGAAGGCCCCAAAGGCGACGCCAAGACTCCAAAGATTAAAACCAAAAAAAATAATCGCTAGTAAGGTTACAGGCATAACGCCGATCAATAGGCGAATGAGGCTCATGATAATTAATGAGGCGATAAATTCGATAGGTCTTAAGGGACTCATCAATATATTTGGTAGATTGCGCGACCACATTTCTTCAATGAATGAAAAACAAAAACCCTGTTGGCCGCGCAACATAATATCCCAAAGCAATATGGCGCCAATGAGCGTTCCTGCCGCCTGCGCGCCGCCGCCTGGCGCATTGAGCGCGCCAGCTTTAACAAGGTAAGTTTGTAGAAATCCCCAGGTTAGTAATTGCAGCGCGGGCCAGTAGATCATGTCGAGTATGCGTAATCGAGAAGCGCGCAAAAGATAACTATAACGCAAGACCATGGCGCTGATTCGTTTAATCGACAGTGAGAAATTCATAGCGCTTCAGCCAAACTACGCCCGCGTACGATATCAAGAAATACTTCTTCAAGATTAGCCCGTCCGTAACGCGCAACAAGCTTAGTCGGAGAGTCATCATCTACCAATTGACCTGATTTCAACATCAAAACCCGATCGCAGAGACGCTCAACTTCACGCATGTTGTGGGAAGCCAGCAAAATGGCGCAGTTATGTTTGCGCCGATGTTCTTCAAGGCGCGTGCGCACCCAATCCGCCGTGTCTGGGTCAAGGGAAGCGGTTGGCTCATCTAAAAGAAGTAACTTTGGCTCATTGAGCAGGGATTTTGCTATTGAGGCCCTTGTTTTTTGTCCCGCTGAAAGCTTTCCTGTTGGTCGATCAAGAAAGGCGTGTAATGCAAGTTCTTGCGCTAGGGAGTCAATTTTTTCCTCTAAGTGCTCGACATTATAGAGGCGCCCAAAAATTCTTAAATTCTGCCGAACAGTAAGCCGGTAGGGTAAGTCGACGTAGGGACTTTCGAAGTTCATATATTCAAGAGCTTGATGGCGTTCCAGGGCCATATCATAACCTAACACATGGATTGATCCCTCTGTAGGCTCGATAAGCCCCATAATCATTCCAATAGTTGTCGTCTTGCCGGCGCCATTGCCGCCAAGGAGTCCTGTAATTGAACCAGTGTTAAGAGAAAAATTGAGGGGGCCGACTATAACGCGCGCTTGATAGCTTTTAGATAGATTAGCGACAGAGAGCGCATATTGCGGGGCAGCTGAGGCGGTAGACATGAGCTATTTACGCTGTCGCGCTCCCCGCTCGCAAGGACATTACTTTTGGCACCCAGAACAATAAAATGTTGAGCGGCCAGATTGGACGATACGGCTTATATTTCTCTTCTTGCCGCAAGTGTAGCAGGGTTCATTTTCTCGACCATAGACTTTAAACTGATGTTGAAAATAGCCCATGGCGCCATTGGTTTGTCGATGATCGCGCAAAGAAGAGCCTCCAGCGGAAATAGCCTTTTCGAGCACGTTTTTAATGGTTTTTGATAAGCGCATTAAAGCTGCGGCGGGTCTTCCTTGTTGCGTTACTAGATCCTCTCCTTGGCGTAAGGGCGAGATTCCAGCTTCATGAAGCGCTTCACAGGCATAAATATTTCCAATTCCCGCAATTAAATGCTGATCAAGCAACAATGATTTTACGGATGTTTTTCGATGATGAAAAGCGCGCGCGAGGAATTTTGCATTGAGAAGGTCGCTCAGCGGCTCAACGCCCAAATGAGAAAAATAAGCATGAGTCATGATTTCCGCTGTGGGTATAAGCAGCATGAAACCAAAACGGCGTGGGTCGTTGTAAATTATACGTTGACCATTGGAGAGCTGGAAGGCGACATGGTCATGCGTAATAAGACGATTGCGCGCATGAATAAAACTTCCAAGCATTTCTTCTTCAATACGAAACGAGCCGCTCATGCCAAGGTGCATAATTAGGCTCATTTGATCATCTAAATCCGCGAGCAAATATTTAGCCCGCCGCCTCAGGGTTAAGATTTCTCGACCTATAAGTCTGCGCGCAAAATTTGGCGGAAAGGGAAAGCGCAAATCCTTGCGTCTCACCTCTACCTGGGCAATTTGGCGGTTAATCATGGCCGGCGCTAGTCCGCGTCGGACAGTTTCTACCTCTGGAAGTTCCGGCATGATAGTGAGTTTCCGCCCATAGCCTTCTGTGCGCTGAGAGGTTATACCCCTTTGGTCTTTCTCGTCCTACAGGCAACAAATGACCGATACTTTTTCCAAGCAAGACAGTTCAACCCATTTCGGCTATGCCGAGGTGCCGCTGTCGCAAAAACAACATCTTGTCGACGATGTTTTTCATAAGGTCGCACAGCGTTATGATGTGATGAATGATCTCATGTCGGCGGGATTGCATCGACTTTGGAAGGATATTTTAGTCAGTAAGGTTAATGCCCGTCGGCAGAGCGGATTTCGACATCTTGATGTCGCAGGCGGCACAGGCGACGTGGCCTTCCGGATCGCTAAGCAGGCGTCTGTCGATGCAGAGGTGATCGTTCTTGATATTAACGGCGATATGCTTGAAGTCGGCCGGGATCGCGCCCGTGAGCGGGGACTTGCAAATAAGGTAGAATTTACGCAGGCTAATGCTGAGTCATTGCCATTTCCTGACCAATATTTTGACGCCTACACGATTGCTTTTGGCATCCGTAATGTGCCGCGCATTGATGTCGCCTTAAAAGAGGCGCACCGTGTTTTAAAGCCTGGCGGACGGTTTTTGTGTTTGGAGTTCTCTCAAGTGACAGCTCCGGGACTTGATAAGATATATGAGGCTTACTCATTTAATGTAATTCCCGCAGTCGGGCGGTTTGTTGCAGGGGATGCAGAACCCTACCGCTATTTAGTTGAATCGATCCGCAAATTTCCAGCCGCGCCGGAATTTGAGCGCATGATCAGAGAAGCGGGTTTCCGTCGTACAGGTTTTGAACGGTTGACTGGCGGCGTGGTCGCAATTCATTCCGGCTGGAAATACTAATTTTTAGGACGACGACTTTTGGCGTTTTTTGGCATTGGCTCTCTGCTTAGATTGGCGCGCGCGGGCTATATTTTAGCGCGAGAGGGCGTCTTTGTTTCGATCGATCCTCAACTGGCTCCACCCGTTGCGGCCTTGCCTCTTCGTTTGGCGAACTTAATTGCACGAACGCAGCGCTCAGATAATGGATTGGCTTTGGTGCGCGCTCTGACGCAAATTGGGCCTTCTTATGTAAAACTAGGACAATTCCTTGCTACCCGGCCTGATATTGTTGGCGGAGAAATTGCTGACGCCCTGTCTCAATTGCAAGATCGCATGGCCCCCTTCGGACAAGAAGCAGCGATCGCTATTGTTGAAAAATCTCTAGGCAAAAAGATCAACAGCCTTTTTGTAGATTTTGGACGGCCTGTCGCCGCAGCTTCTGTTGCGCAAGTTCATCGTGCAACAGTGCTTGACCAGGGCGTTATTCGAGATGTTGCCGTTAAAGTTTTGCGTCCGGGAATTGAAATTCAGTTTTCACGTAATTTACGAGACATGCATCTGGTTGCGTGGGTTGCGGAGCGTTGGTCTTCGGAGGCGCGTCGATTACGCTTAATTGAAGTTGTGGATACGCTTGCGCGCAGCGTCAAACTTGAAACGGACTTCCGTCTCGAAGCTGCAGCGGCTAGTGAATTTTCTGAAAATATCGCTCAGGATCCAGAAATGCGCGCGCCCTATATTGATTGGGATCGCACCGCGCGTGAGGTTCTTACGCTTGAATGGATTGAGGGCGTTCCTCTATCAGATCCTAAGCGCGTTGCTGCTGCTGGACATGATTTTAAAACAGTTGGCCGAACGGTGTTACAATCTTTTTTACGCCAGGCGATGCGGGACGGTTTCTTTCACGCCGACATGCATCAAGGCAATCTTTTTATTGACGCCTCGGGACGTCTTGTGGCGATAGATTTTGGCATTATGGGCCGATTGGGATTAAAGGAGCGACGTTTTCTTGCAGAAATTTTATATGGATTAATTACGCGTAATTATCGTCGCGTTGCAGAAGTGCATTTTGAGGCAGGCTATGTGCCTATGACGCATTCAGTTGAAGAATTCTCTCAAGCGTTGCGGGCTATTGGCGAGCCAATGCATACGATCAATGCAACAGATATTTCGATGGCGCGCGTGCTTACTTTGTTGTTTGAAGTGACGTCTTTATTCGACATGCGAACGCGTACTGAGTTAGTGCTTTTGCAAAGAACAATGGTTGTCGCAGAGGGCGTTGCGCGCGCATTCGATCCTCAGCTTGATGTATGGAAAACCTGCGATCCAGTAGTTAAAAGCTGGATTGAGGAAAACCTCGGACCAAAGGCTAAGCTTGAAGATGCTGGCAAAACATTTGCTGATTTAGCGCGTCTTGCGTCGCATTTACCTAAAACATTAACGGCGGCCGAGGTTTCATTAACGCGTATTTCTCAGCATGGATTTGACCTCTCGCCTGAAGCGCTAGAGGATCTTGCGCAAACAAGGCGAAATTCTGATTATAGGCTGATTATTGGCGCAGGGTTTTTGTTGATTCTAGCCGCCTGGTTATTTCGCTAAATTTATATCTATATACAGCGCGTCAATCCAAGAAACTCTTCTCGCGTGCGGGGGTCGTCGCGGATGACGCCAAGCAGTTTGCTTGTTGTTAGTGAAGTACCTGGCGTGTTTACGCCGCGCAATGTCATACAATTATGTTCTGCTTCAATTACAACCCCAACTCCTTGTGGCTCAAGAATATCTTGAATAGCTGTCGCGATTTCAGCGGTTAGTTTTTCTTGAATTTGCAAGCGGCGAGCAAAGCCATGAACAACGCGCGCAAGCTTTGAGATACCGACAACGCGATTGCTTGGCAAATAGCCAACATGCGCCCGTCCGATAACAGGGAGCATATGATGTTCACAAAAACTCACAACACGTATATTTTTTAAAACAACTAGCTCGTCATAACCGCCAACTTCTTCAAAGGTGCGTTTAAGATAATCGCGCGGATCAACGGCATAGCCGCTAAATAATTCGTGATAAGAACGTGCAACGCGCGCCGGCGTATCGCGAAGGCCCTCACGATTAGGATCCTCCCCAGCCCATTCTATCAGCAGTCGAACCGCTGCTTCTGCATCTGCTTGAGTTGGTTTGGCCATTGAACGCACCTTCCCGATTAGGGGCTGTGAATATTAAAGCGTTGCATCTCCTGATGCCGACACATCGGCTGCAGCAAGAGATTAAGCAAGAGATTAATTGCCGCCTAATGCGCCCCGGCCGATATCGGTGATGGAATTCACCGTACGTTTAACGAAGCCAAAGGCGCCGTCATTTTGTGGACTGGGCGGGGGGCTTGGCGGCGTGTCCGGACCAGCGGCTGGGGTAGTCGTCGCCGGCGCGCGGGCATTAACCGTTTCAAGCTGCGGGGCTATTTTGGGTTTGGTTTTGACAACCTTTGGTTTGGGCTTTGCTGACGTAGGGGTTTTGATCTCAGGGTTGGCGTTTGCCTGGCTCGTTGGTGTCGGGGCCCTGGTCGGCGCTGGCGGCTCTGTAGTGGGCGTGCTGCTCTGGATCGCCCCTGGCTCAATCGATGGCGCAGGGGCCAACGGGGATGCCGAGAGAGGAGCTGGTTGCGGATCGCTAACGGCCTGACGCCCAGTGTCTTGAGGCTGTTGAGCTTGAGGGGATTGCGAGGGTGAGACAGGCATTTTGGGCGCGAGCGCAGCCGTCGGCTCTTGTTGGGTTGGCGCTGACGGACCCTGTGCAGTAGCGCCAGCGGCAAGGTCTTCTGAATTCGGAGCGGTGTTCGCTATAGATTGAGTCGATTGAGAGGACTGCTCGACCAGATCTGGCGTGGATGGCGGTGCGGCGGATTTTGACAGAACCCAGCCAACGCCCCCCAAGCCAGAAATAATAATGAGGAGAGAGAGATAGGCTAATTTTCGTCGACGGCTTTCAGGTACTTCTGGGCTTGTGGCGGAATCGTCAGTTGGGCGGATCGAGCCTGAGACGCGTGGGCGCGTTTCAGGTTCCGCCGGCTGTGGAGCGGTTATTGGACGTGTCGCGGAGAATGAACTTGTCTGCAGGACTGTGGGCGAAACCTCCGGTCCGGAAGCGGTCTGAGCCTGCGCCAGGGACGTTGGGCGGGGAATGGTAAAAGTTGGGGCGCCGACCTTTAGTTCAGTATCAAAATGAGCCTTAGGCTCGATTTGAGCGTCATTTTCCGTCGGCGCGAAAGGCGGCATCTCGAAAATTGGTTCAACGCGCTTTTCCATGAGTTCTTTGAACTCATCGAAAGCTGCTTTTAATTCCTTGTTCTCGCCGGACTGGGTCATGCTGTCTCGCCTACTGCGCGCTGGGTTTTCCCCAGCGTCATCCTTATCTCATTCGCCGGGATAAAACCGGACCTCGTTTATGATAAAATCAAAAAATTGTGGCGGTTATTCGCCAGAGTGAAGTGATTTCAGCAGTAGGGTCCCGCTTATTAAAGCCTTAAGGGCCCACAAGGACTTTTTTCCACTCTCTTAAGTTGGAAGAGATGTAAATAAGGCGAATTGCATCGGCGACAATCAATTTTTACACTCCCAATGATCTTTTCTACTCATACTTATATCGGAAAAAGAATGGTGGCTGGTAGTCTACCGAGGCGGGTGAGGCGCAGGTTTGCTTTTGCGCTTTTAGCTTTCTCTGTCTTTGTATTAAACGCCGCAGCACAAGAGACTTCTCCTCCAGATGAGCAGGGGCTCGCGCCGATCGAATTGCTTGGCAAGCGTGTTTTTGAAGATAAAACTTTATCTCGGCCTCAAGGTGTCGCCTGCGCCTCCTGTCATCAAGCTCAACAAGCCTATCAAGGAAATAATGGCTCTTCTATCGCGGCGTTTGCACGCGGCGCGGCGCCAAATACGCTGGGCAAGCGTAATACGCCGACACTGATGTACGCTTCCTTTTCTCCGCCCTTTAGTTTTGTTGAAGAGAAGGATGTCAGAACGGGACATCGCGAGATGATACCTGTTGGGGGGCAGTTTTTCGACGGACGCGCAGCAACGCTTACTGAGCAAGTTGAAGGACCTTTATTCGATCCAGATGAAATGAACGCCGCATCAAAGAAAGATGTCGTTGACGCGATACGCTCAGGTCCCTATGCCGAGTTATTACGACAAGTTTTTGGCGAGAATATTTTCAATAATTATAACGAAGCGTTTGTGAAAATATCGCAAGCGGTGGCCGCTTTTGAGTCAAGTTCGCGCTTTCATCCTTTTAGCTCGAAGTTTGACGATTACTTACAGGGTAAAGCAGAGCTTACGCCGCAAGAACTTGAGGGATTTGCCCTTTTTAAAGATCCTAAAAAAGGCAATTGTCTTTCCTGCCATGTTGGCAAAGAAACCTCACATAATCCTCAGGATTGGCTTTTTACCGATTACACCTATGATGCCCTTGGCGGACCAAAACATCAGCTGGCGCGAAGCGGATCAAGACCCGACCTTGGCTTGTGCGCGCAACCCGATCTGACAAAAAAGATACCGGCGCAAATGCGTCTTGATAGTTTCTGCGGCGCTTTTAAAGTGCCGACATTGCGCAATGTCGCAAAAACCTCGCCATATTTACATAATGGCGTATTTGCAAACTTAAGTGATGTTGTTGCTTTCTATGCAACTCGAGATACTCAGCCCGCACGCTGGTTTCCACGTAACTCAAAAGGATCTGTCGAGAAGTTCAATGATCTGCCAAGATCTTTGCGCCGTAACGTTAATGTTTCAGAGATCCCATATGATCGTAGATTGAACCAGTCTCCCCGCTTATCAGAAGCTGAGATTAGCGCAATTACAGCATTCCTTGCGACTTTAACGGATCGTGAGAAACATTAGCGCGGGGCGTTTTCATAGGTTTATTGCAGACCGTAATCATTTAATATGTTTTTTAATAACAGGTCAGGCTTTTTACCGCTGGTAAAAATCGCCCGACGTTCGTTAGAGGATTGTTGTATTAGTGATTCTTGGTAATTTTGTGTGAGTAAATAATCTACGCGTCGCGCAATTGCGGGCGCTGGGTTAATCCAGTCAACTGGCCAGGGCGCTAAACGATGAAACTCCCTAAGTAAAAGAGGGTAATGTGTGCAGGCTAAAACAATTGTGTCTGTCCGCTTACCATTAATTTCAACGAAACAGGGAGTAATTTCGTTTTTGATCTCGGCGTCGTTGATTTCCCCGTGATGCATCGCTCGTTCAGCAAGGCTGGCGAGATGACTGGAGCCAACTAAAGTTACTAGGCAATGACCTGCAAATTGTGTGATCAATTTCTGTGTGTAATCACGCTTTACCGTTCCAGGCGTCGCTAACACGCTTATCATGTGAGAGCGTGACTGTTCTCCGGCAGGCTTAATAGCAGGCACTGTGCCAATAAACGGGATCATGGGCCAGCGGCGTCTTAAATGCGATAACACTAATGTTGAGGCTGTATTGCAGGCAATGACAACCATGTCCGGAGACTCTGTTGCAATTAAGCCGCTCATTATATTGATCACGCGATCAATAAGCGCTGCTTCATTCCAGGAGCCATAGGGAAAGCCGGCGTCATCAGCGCAGTAAAGATAAGTTAAGTCTGGACGGAGTAGTATTATTTCTGAAAATACAGTCAGGCCGCCAAGGCCAGAATCAAAGATAAGTATTTTGGGCGGGCAATTCATTCTAGCGATCCAAGAAATAAATAGGATCCGTGCGAATCAGACGACGGCGCATCATAGGGCGCTGTGAAGAAAATTCAGAACGGCAAATTGAAGACACGAGAGGGGGCGAGCGCGCCTTCAATAATTTCTCCAAAGGCGACGGGAACACCGCCGCATGCGGCGTAAACGATGCCCGCGTGTGGCGCATCGCGTCCGCGCAAAATGACAGTACCGCCACGTCGCAGCCGCGCTGCAGTATCTCGATCAACGATGATGCACGGAAGCGCTAAGAGGCCAGCTTCAACAGAGCTGAGAGCTGAAGCAGCCCTATTCTCATTTTCAATCTCATTGAGCGTGAAGGCGGCTTGTTCAGTAAATGGCCCAACGCGCGTTCGACGCAGCGCGGTGACATGACCCAGGCAGCCCAGTCGCCGTCCAAGATCGCGCGCAATAGCTCGAACATAGGCCCCTTTTCCGCATGTCATGGAAAAGCTAGCCTCTTCAATTGAGGCGCGGAGCAGTTTGAGAGAATAGATTTGCACAGTGCGCGGCGCTAATTCGACGACTTCTCCTTCTCGTGCGAGGTCATAGGCGCGTTCGCCGGCAATTTTGATGGCTGAAAATTGTGGGGGGATTTGTTTTATGGCGCCATGAAAATCAGGAAGGAGACTTTCGATTTTTTCTTGGGTCGGTCGTGAGAGGGACGTATTTATTATTCGCCCTTGAGAGTCGTCTGTATCTGTTTCTTCACCCCATCGAACGGTGAAGTGGTACGTTTTCTCGCCATCTTGAACAAATGGCACGGTCTTTGTCGCCTCCCCAAAGGCGACGGGAAGAATGCCTGAGGCCAAAGGGTCTAATGTTCCGGCATGGCCTGCTTTTTGTGCGTTATAAAGGCGTTTTAACCGCGAGACCGCTTGTGTGGAGGTAAGGCCCGTCGGCTTATCGAGAGCAATCCAGCCATTGACGATAACGCGAGGCGTTTTCTTTTGAGTCATTAATTTGAGCCGTTATCGTGCGGGTCTTTTTTTGGCGCGAGATCGCGTTTTACGCGGTCAGAATTCAGTAAGGCGTCGATACGAGAGACTGCGTCAAAACTATCATCAATACGGAAGCGGACTTCTGGCGCAAATTTGAGATTAATTTCTTTAGCAATCTCGCCGCGAATAAAGCGCTTATGCCGATCTAATGCAGTGAGAATAGACTCTTCATCCTTGCCGCCCAAGGGCATAACATAAATTGTTGCAAGTTTGAGATCGGGGCTCATCTGCACGCGCGATACTGTAATCGTATGAGCGTCGAGGATAGGATCGCTGATGTGGCCGCGAGATAGAAGTTGCGCGATAGAATGGCGTAAAAGTTCCGCAACGCGCAGCATACGTTGAGACGGCGTAGAATGAGATGACTGTCGAGTTCTTGGCATGGCGACCAGAGGCGCTAGAATTTATTGGCGGGATAGATCAGCAAGCGTTAGCTGGTTAAAAACTACGAGACTTTCTTTATTTTTGAAGAAAGCTCGCAGTAGTCGCGTCAGAGCGATCGTTTAATTTCTTCGATACGATAACACTCAATCACATCCCCAGCGCGCATGTCCTGATAATTTTCAAACGCCATGCCGCATTCCTGCCCAGCAGTAACTTCCTTAACCTCATCTTTAAATCGTTTGAGGGTAGAAAGTTTTCCTTCATGAACAACAACATTGTCGCGAATAAGTCGAACATTCGCCCCGCGTTCAACATTGCCGTCGGTTACGCGGCAGCCCGCGACCTTGCCCACTTTGGAAATGTCGAAAACTTCGAGGATTGACGCATTGCCGAGCATGGTCTCGCGCAATGTGGGCGCGAGCAACCCGGACATGGCGCTCTTCACGTCATCAACGAGATTATAAATGATATTGTAATAGCGGATCTCAATGCCGGAGCGTTCTGCGGCTTCTCGAGCTTCTTTGTGCGCCCGCACATTAAAGCCGATTACTGCCGCTCCTGAAGCTTCAGCGAGCGAAACGTCCGACTCAGAGATCCCGCCGACGCCACAATGCACAACACGCGCGCCAACTTCCTCCGTGCCGAGTTTCTCCAACGCGGCGACAATAGCCTCTACAGAGCCTTGAACATCGCCCTTTATGACCAGCGGAAATTCTTTTCTGCCGGCAGCTTTGAGTTGGCTCATCATATCTGTGAGCGAACCGCGGGCTGATCCGCCGCGCGCAGCAATTTTATCGCGTTTTTGACGCTCGCGATATTCAGTGATTTCACGTGCGCGCGCTTCGGACTCAACAACCGCCACGCGATCGCCGGCTTCGGGCGTGCCGCTGAAGCCTAAAATTTCTACTGGGAAGGATGGGCCCGCTTCCTGTCTTGCTAGACCTTTGTCGTCAAGCAAGGCGCGCACGCGGCCCCATTGCGTTCCCGCGACCACTATGTCGCCAGTGCGGAGCGCTCCGCGCTGCACGAGCATAGTTGCAACTGGTCCGCGTCCCTTATCTAAACGCGCTTCAATCACAGTGCCCTCGGCGGCTCGGTCTGGATTGGCCTTAAGGTCCAAGACCTCCGCTTGCAGAGAGATTGCCTCAAGCAATTTATCCAAATTGAGCTTTTGCTTTGCGGAAACTTCAACTTCCAGCGTTTCGCCGCCCATGCTCTCGACTTGAACTTCATGTTGAAGAAGTTCGGTGCGCACTCTTTCAGGCTTTGCGTCGGGCTTGTCGACTTTATTGATAGCAACAACAAGCGGGGCGCCTGCCGCGCGCGCGTGATGAATCGCCTCAATTGTTTGAGGCATGACGCCATCGTCGGCAGCGACAACCAATACAACAATGTCTGTTACTTTAGCGCCGCGGGCGCGCATTGCTGTAAAGGCGGCGTGACCTGGGGTATCAATGAAGGTGACGGCATGGCCGTTTGGCGCGGTGACTTGATAGGCGCCGATGTGTTGCGTGATGCCGCCCGCTTCTCCCGAGACCACATTGGCCTGACGGATAGCGTCAAGCAATGAGGTTTTACCGTGGTCGACGTGCCCCATGATCGTTACAACGGGTGGACGCGGCTGCAGATTAGAGCCGTCGTCTGGGATGTCGAAAAGTCCCTCTTCAACATCAGACTCGGCGACACGCTTAACAGCATGGCCCATTTCTTCCGCGACAAGTTGCGCTGTATCTGCATCAATCACATCAGTGATTTTATGCATTGCGCCTTGTTTCATGAGCAAACGAATGACATCCACGCCGCGTTCAGACATACGGTTGGCGAGTTCTTGAATCGTGATGGTTTCAGGCAGAACGACTTCGCGACTGATTTTCTCTTTTGGCTCAGCCGTTCCCATGCCTTTCAAACGTTGAACGCGACGACGGAAAGAGGCGACTGAGCGCATCCGCTCCTCGCCTTCTCCGCTAGTCGCCGTTGTCACGGTCAACCGGCTACGATTTTTCATTTCGCCGCCGCGCGAGGGCGTGGGGCGAGGCGGGGTGGGTTGCGCAAAGCCGCCAATTGTCCGAACAGGACCACGCTTGGCTGCGGGTTCAGCCTGTGGCGCGCGGGACGCCGTTTTTGTTCCTGTTGGTTCGCTGGCCGCCCCATCCTGAGGCAAGCGCCTGCGGGCTTCTTCTTCCGATTTCCGACGCGATTCAGCTTCCCGGGCAAGCCGCTCTTCTTCCTCGCGTTTGCGGGCGCTAGCGGCAGCTCGTTCTTCGTATTCTCGAGCCTCGCGCTCTGTTCTAGCGCGCGCTTCAATTTCTGCGCGTTTGCGATCCTCATCTTCACGAGAGCGCGCATCGACCAACGCCCGAGCCCGAGCTTCCCGTTCATCATCAGTGAGTTCACGCAGCACAACCCCTGAGGCTGCTCTCGGGGCGGCGGGCCGTTTTGTTTCTGGTTTGGTGGGCGGCGGCGGGGCGGGCGGCGTTGGGGCGGCAGTCGGCGGGACGGCTGCAGCTGCGGGCTTGCTTGTCTCACTGCCTCCTGGCGCGCGTCTGCGAACCTTTTCAACCACGACCACTTTTGAGCGACCGTGGGAAAAGCTTTGACGCACCATGCCTTGTTCCGTCGTACGCGGCTTTAAATGCAACGTTTTCGACGGAGCAACGGTCAAAGTCTTGTCGCCGTTATTATCGCTCTCACTCATCCAGCTTCCGATCCTGCGCCGCTTCCGGCCCGATAATTTTCTTCATCTACCACGTCCAGCTGCGCAGCTGTGACGCTTATGTGCCCATCATTCAAGTTCTCTAAACTGTCGCCCTCGAGAGATATCCCTCTATAACCCGCCAGTTTTCGGCAACGCTCTAGAAAACTTTCGCAAGCGCCGCCTTTGACAAGCGCTGCATGTATCACATTTGTGCGCCCTAAAGCCAAATCCAATTGGTTTGAGCGAAATAAGCCGACAATTGGCGCTGTCGTTGCGCCACAGCGCCGCGCAAATTGGCGTAATTTACGTTTGCCGTCCGCGCCGCCGTCCAAAGCCGCGATTAACCCAATCACATTTCCTTTTTCGAGGGCCTCAACGACCTTATTGAAGCCATTGATCACAGCTCCGCCCTTGTTCGCCAAGGCGAGCATCTGCAGGCAATCGGTTTCGAGCAATCGATCAACCGTATCAGCAAGTTCGGGCCCCGACTCGATTTTTTCTTTCAATCCCTTTGAGAACAGACCTTTTTTTGACGCTTGCGCCACAAGCTCAGCGCGGGCTTCCACCCAAACCCCGCGTCCAGGCAGGCGGGCGCGTATATCTGGCGTGATTATCCCGTCTGGCCCACGGACAAAACGGATCATGGTCTGCGGCGCGCCTCGTCGGCGCGTCACAACGCAAGTGCGCTCAGATCCTTCTGTCTCTGTTGGGGGAAGCTGCATCAATTCTCTGTCGTCGCCTCAGCTGCTTCAGTTGTTTCATCGACCTCGAGGGATGCGGCTTCAATCCAGCCAGCCTGGACGCGGGCCGCCATAATCATTGCCTCCGCTTCTTCGCGGGAGAGCTCAAGCCCATCGAAATAGCCTGGATTTTTAATGGTCTCGCCGTCTTTCTTCTCGCTCCAGCCGACGAGGTCGTCTGTCACGCAGCCAGCAAAGTCTTCTATTGTTTTTACGTCGTTTTCGCCAAGACGCACCAACATTGCTGTGGTTAGGCCATCCAAATCGCGTAACTCATCGGTAACGCCTAATTGCACGCGCCGAATTTCATTTTCCGCCTCAACGCGCTCGAGATAACTACGCGCACGCTCTTGAATTTCGCCAGCCGTTTCTTCGTCGAAACCTTCAATTGTCGCAAGTTCGCCTAATTCGACAAACGCGAGCTCTTCTACTGAGCGGAAGCCCTCTGAGGCTAGGAGACGTCCGACAACTTCGTCAACGTCAATCGCGCTCATAAACACTTTTGTTCGCTCGACAAATTCTTTCTCGCGGCGTTCTGACTCCTCGGCTTCGGTTAGAATATCAATATCCCAGCCTGTGAGCTGTGAAGCTAAGCGCACATTTTGTCCGCGGCGTCCAATCGCCAAAGATAATTGATCGTCTGGTACGACAACTTCAATGCGAGAGCTGTCTTCATCAAGGACCACTTTAACTACTTCCGCAGGTTGCAGGGCGTTAACGATAAAAGTCGCTGCATCTGCGGACCAGGGGATAATATCAATGCGTTCGCCCTGTAACTCCTGTACGACAGCTTGGACGCGAGAACCGCGCATGCCAACGCATGCGCCTACGGGATCGATGGACGAATCTCTGGAAATAACCGCAATTTTAGCGCGAGAACCTGGATCGCGGGCGACAGATTTTACCTCGATCACTCCGTCGTAAATTTCTGGAACTTCTTGTTTGAAAAGTTTTGACATGAATTGCGGATGCGTTCTGGATAGAAAAATCTGCGGGCCGCGTTGTTCGCGTCGGACGTCGTAGACATAAGCGCGCGCACGGTCGCCGGGGCGGAACATTTCACGAGGAATCATCTCATCACGTCGCACAACGCCTTCGCCGCGTCCCAGATCGATGATCACATTGCCATATTCAACGCGCTTGACGACGCCATTTACGATCTCGCCGATGCGATCCTTATATTCTTCATACTGTCTGTCGCGTTCAGCTTCGCGCACCTTCTGCACAATGATTTGTTTTGCCGATTGTGCGGCTATGCGGCCAAAATCGAAGGGCGGCAGCGTTTCGGAGATCCAATCTCCAGATTGCGCAGCGGGGTTTCTTTTGCGCGCGTCGTCGAGTGAAATCTGTGTTGAGTCATTTTCAACAACGTCAACGACGAGGAGCAACCGAGAGAAGCGCACTTCGCCGGTGCGTTGATTAATTTCTGCGCGCACTTCCGTTTCTAGACCGTAACGCGACCTGGCGGCTTTTTGCAGCGCATCTTCCATTGAGGCGATGACAATTGCGCGATCAATAGATTTCTCTCGTGCAACTGCATCCGCGATTTGAAGAATTTCAAGTCTGTTGGCGCTTACGGCCATGTTCACTCTCCCTCGGAGTTGGCGGTGCGGGGTTTTGTTGGCCCGCCCCCCTTCTTAAAACTTGTTTGAATGCCTGCAGGCGTTAAGGGTTTGGCTTTTGTTTTGGCGTCTGTGCGAAAGCGCCCAGGGCCCCGACGTGGACGCTCTGGTTCTTCTGCGGTCTGCGTTTGTTGAGGATGTTCGGTTTGTTGAAGTTTGCCGGCGCGCAGGGATTGGCGGATTAAGGCCTCTGTGAGCATTAATTTCGCTTCGTCGAGATGGCGCAGCGGCAGCGTTACATGTGTCGTTTCGTCCGGGCGGGCGTCAGTGCGCTCAAGCGTCAAAAGCGCATCATTGCCTTCGCCTTCAAGAGCGCGAATCAATCCCCGAAAACGTTTGCGACCGTTTTCTATGGGTTGCGTCAGTTCGATGCGCGCCTCGTGATCGATTGCGCGCGCAAAGTCAGATACGCGCACTAACGGACGGTCAACGCCAGGGGAAGAAATTTCGAGACGATATTCGCTTGTGATGAGATCCGAGACATCCAGTTCCGGCGACACCGCCTGACTGATTTCTTCACAATCCTCAATTGTAATTGTGCCATCAGGCCGTTCGGCCATGATTTGTAATATTGGGCCGTTTTGCTGCAACAATCGCGCGCGCACGAGGCGAAAGCCAAGTTGCTTTAAGACTGGATCGATCAGGTGGGCGACCCGGGCGGCAATACCGGTTTCGGCAATGAGCCGCGCTTCATCGAGCGCTGCTTCATTTAGCTGCGTTGTCAGGAGGGGATGCGTGTTTCGTGCGTCTTGCATTCGCCATACAAAAAAGAGCGGGTCCCTGGGGGGCCCACTCTCAAGATTCGACCATCTGACGATGACCGTTATGAGAAGGAAGTTGTGGTCTTATACACCCGGGCTAGGACTTCTTGCAAGAAGAAGCTGAGTGGGCGTTTCTGTTGACCAAGATCTCTCCTCTATCAGGAAACGCCAAGCTTTTTTTGCAGATTTGTAGAAGAGGTCGTGTATTGGAAGAGTAATTTTTTATCAGGGCAAATGTAGCGATGCGCTTTTTGCGCCGCCAGGGCCCCCTCGTGGAACCCAGACAGGATCAGTTTCAGCTTGCCCGGATAGGAGTTGATGTCGCCCACAGCAAAGATGCCTGGATGGCTGGTTTCAAATTTTTCAGTGTCGACAGGAACAAGATTTTCATTGAGATTCAGGCCCCAGTCTGCAACTGGCCCAAGTTTCATGGTCAGACCAAAAAATGGCATGAGCCGTTGGCAGGATAATTTCTCAATGGCGCCATCATTCGTCTTCAGCATTGCTGCGGCCAGTTGGCCTTCATTGCCCTCGACTTGCGTGATTTGACCAAGTTTAAAGGCAATTTTTCCTTTAGCGACAAGTTCCTGCATTGCTGAAACCGAGTGGGGGGCCGCGCGGAAAGCGTCGCGACGGTGCACAAGCGTTAAACTCTTGGCGATGGGTTCTAGGTTGAGCGTCCAATCCAAAGCGCTGTCGCCGCCGCCCACGATCACGACGTCCTTGTCTCGAAAATCCTCCATCTGGCGAACGGCGTAGAAAACGGATTTTCCCTCATACTGATCTATTTCTGGGATGGGGGGCTTTTTGGGCTGGAAAGACCCGCCGCCTGCCGCGACGATCACAACTTTGGCGTTGAAGACTTTTCCCGCGTCAGTCGTTAAGCGAAAGGCGGGGGCCTGCTCTGTGCCCAGTGACGCTAGGGTTTCGACCATCTCATTGAAATGAAACGTCGGACCGAAGGGATCAATCTGTTGCAAAAGATTGTCAGTTAAACCTTGGCCTGTAACTAAGGGCAGCCCAGGAATGTCATAAATTGGTTTCTCAGGGTAGAGTTCAGAGCATTGGCCGCCAGCGCGCGGCAAAATGTCGATGATATGGGCTTTGATATCCAGTAAGCCTAATTCGAAAACGGTGAAGAGTCCGGCTGGACCGGCGCCTATGATCACAACGTCAGTATTGATCTCGGCGGCGTTAGGATGGGACATAACTCATTCCTTGGAGTTCATAGATTTATCGAGCGACCTAGGACGGGCCGGTCTACTCGGTCGAAAGGGCTTGCGCCAATGACACGGCGCGCCCCGCCAAGACGATTGCTCCACCAAGCCTAAATCCAGCATCTATATTCTGGCGGCCATGGCTAGAGTTGTCTGCGGCGGTTAAAATAGTAAATTTCATATAAAACAGATGGTTATGTGAGTTGTGCGGTCAGCCCTGTTGCAAGGGCGTTTTGACGATCAGCCCATCGAGCTCTGGTCGCACCGTTATTTGACAACACAATCGTGAGTTTGGTTGGACGTCGAAGGCAAAGTCCAGCATATCCTCCTCCATCTGAGAGGCCTTGCCAGTTTTTTCGCTCCAGGCGCTATCAACATAGACATGACAGGTGGCGCAAGCGCAAGCTCCGCCACACTCAGCCGCGATCTCAGGAATATCATTTCGTCGAGCCGTTTCCATCACAGTCGAGCCAACTTCGCCTTCGACCGTACGGGCTTGGCCGTGCGAGTCGACAAAAGTGATCTTTACCTTCGTTGGCGCGCCGCCGCCGGGTTCTGCCCCGTAATAGGCGGCTGTGTCGCGGAAGTTGATCTTCACCATGACGCTTGTCTCTTTCCTGTATCCGGCGCGGAGAGTTAATAGAGCCCAGGCATTTTGGGGTGACTTGGCTTGTCCGCGGTCCATCAGCGCAGAAATCTGCGTTTACTGATGATCGATTAGCATCGGCTAGAAGGCGATGCTAGCCCCGAATATCGACTTTTCGCATCTCTTGCTTCAACGCCGCGGGAACTAGCGGCTTTTACTCTTCGACTTTAACGGCGACGTCGACTTCTGATCATCTTCTGTCCGGCTTTCTGGCGGCGCGAGCTGAGGCGCTTGTTGTTGAGACGGGCCAAAGATGAATTGGGAAGGATCGCGTTCAATAGAGCGGAGCGTGCGGTCAAGCGTATGGATCGCCGTCCTACCGTCGATTGCGAGGCCTTCATATTGTTTTAAGCCAACGGAAGAGAATTTATTTAAATTTGCCAAAGCGCTTGCGAGATCATTGCTAATTTGTGTGAGCTTCTTTTGATCGAGCGCCTTTAAGCCATGTGTGAATTCAGCGGTATCGTGAAGGATCGACGCGACATGTTGAGAGTTATCTGCAAGCGTTTTCGTGAATACTTCTGCATTCTTGATTGTTGCGCCAAGCGATCCTGCATTATCGTCGAGTAATTTATTAAGTTTTATAAGTAATTCGCCCGCTTTAGCTGAAAGTTCATGCGCATTGCCAAGCAAATTTTGCATTTCTGATCTTTGCGCTTGAATTTCAGGGTAATCTTGTCCCTCTTGCGCTTGCAGCGCTGGGGCGTTCATAGTGCCGCCCACCAGCAACACGTCGGCGACGCCTGTAAAACCGCGCTGGTCGAGACGCGCCCGGGTGTCCACCTTAACTGGCGTGCGATGATCAATGGCGGCCAGGACATCTACTTTACTGGGGTCGCTTTGCGAGATCTCTAGGCGTGTGACCTCGCCAACTTTTAAGCCATTGAAAAGGACAGGCGATCCTTTTGACAGGCCGGAAACGGTGCCAGAGAAAACAATTCGATATGTTTGTTGAGCGCCCAACTGGCTTGGGCCAGAGAACCAATAGACAAAGCCGAACGCCGCTAGGGCGATCGCCAGCGTGAAGGCTCCGATCAGAGCGAAATTGGCGCGCGTTTCCATCAACTATTCCTGTAATCGCCAAATGTGCTGGTTAAGCGTCCGCCACGGACACCATGAAAATAGGCTTTAAGCCAAGGGTGCGGCGACTCCAGCAGATTTTTGAGCGGGCCTTGGGCGATGACTTTGCCGTCGGCTAGCGCCGCCACCCTGTCGCAGATCGAGTAAAGACTATCAAGGTCATGGGTGACCATAAACACAGTCAATCCCAGAGAGTGTTGGAGCGTACTGATCAGTTCGTCAAACTCCGCCGCTCCGATTGGATCCAATCCTGAGGTGGGTTCGTCTAGAAAGAGAAGTTCGGGATCTAACGCAAGCGCGCGCGCTAAAGCGGCGCGTTTTACCATGCCGCCCGAGAGTTCAGAGGGGAATTTATCTGCTGCGTCTATGCTGAGGCCAACAAGCTCAATTTTGAGCATCGCTAACTCATCCATAAGTTTTTGCGAGATCTGCCGCATTTCACGCATTGGCATTTGAATATTTTGTTTGACCGTAAGACCAGAAAATAACGCGCCATTTTGAAACAAGACGCCCCAGCGTTGCTCGAGCGCTCGTCGATGTGCGGGATCAAGCGCGTTACGATTTTGGCCAAAAACTTCAATAGAACCGGCCCGGATAGGCACAAGTCCCAAAATAGCGCGCGTAAGAACGGATTTGCCTTGACCTGAGCCGCCGACGAAACCGAGCACTTCTCCGCGATAGACATCGAGATTTAAGCGGTTCATCACTAGCTTTTCGCCAAATCCCACAACAAGATCACGTACGCGAATAATAACTTCGCTATCTTGGTTGGTCATTTCTGTTTGTGAGCGCGCTGCATCAACTAATGTCATATGCGGCTCAATAATTTATTGCAGCAAAAAACATTGCGAACAGTCCGTCTAAAACAATCACCATAAAGATGGATTTAACAACCGATGAGGTGACCTGGCGGCCAAGCGACTCGGCGGAGCCCTCTGTCGCTAAACCGTCCATGGCGGCGATAAGGCCAATTACGAGGGCCATAAACGGGGCTTTGATCAAACCAACAGCAAAGGTGCGGAAGGCGATGGCGGCTTTTAATAAAGACAAAAAAGCGACGGGACTGATATCGCCATATCCCCAAGCGACCACCATGCCGCCAAGAAGCGCTGACATATCGGCGATAAAGGTTAGGATTGGAAGAGCGCACACAAGGGCGAGGACGCGGGGCGCAATCAATACTTCATTTGCCGATAATCCCATGACGCGGAGCGCATCGATTTCTTCCCGCATCTTCATTGAACCGATTTCTGCGGTTATGGCGGAGCCAGAGCGGCCTGCAATCATGATAGAGGTCAATAAGACGCCTAATTCGCGTAAGACCAAAATGCCGATGAGATCGACAGCGAGACTGCTGGCGCCGAATCTTTCAAGTTGGAAAATGCCTTGTTGCGCGACAATTGCGCCAACGAGGATATTGATCAAAATAATGATAGGGGCGCTGCGCAGGCCAATGGACTCAATATGGGAGACAAGCGCAGTAAAACGAAAATGTTTCGGATTGGCGGCTACATAAGCTAGCGTTGAGACGAATTCGCCCAGGAAGGCGACGCCGCGGTAGAAATCATGGAACGCGCCGACGACCGAGGCTCCCAGATCAACGAGAAGATCAAAGATTAGTGGCGAGCGATGGCGTGGGGGGGGATGAAAATCGCGGTAGGCCGCCTCGCGAAGCATGGCCTCATACTCTGGGCGGATCCGCTCGAGCACGACGCTGATCCGGGCTTGCGACAATTCTCGTTGCGCCCTGTTGATTACCCAGGCACCCGCTGTATCAAGATGGGAAACAGCTTGTAAATCAATGATAAGGCTTGTTGCGCGGCTGCCGTGCTCCACGATTTTTTGGGCGTTGATCTCAAGCAGACGCGATGCGGCAAGGGTCCAATCCCCTGAAAGGCTCATACGCCCAACGCCAGCTAGCGAAACTTCTGGCGGATATTGGAGTGACACGGCGCTCATGCATCCCGATTAGTCGATAAAGTTGCAAAATGTCTTAACTACGTGAATAGGCCTCAGCAACCAGCTTAAAGCTAGCTTTTTGTTGAGAGGGAGATAAAAAATTGCCAACGACACTCAAGATTGCCGTTGAGACTTTTCCCATTGCAGGAAAATTTGTTATTTCCCGGGGAGCAAAAACGCAGGCGCAAGTTGTCACCGCGACATTGAGTTTTGACGGTAAAGAAGGTCGAGGCGAATGCGTTCCCTATGCGCGTTATGGCGAGAGCGTTGAAGGCGTTGTTGCAATAATTGAGGCCCAGCGTGAGGCTATATCCGCTGGTTTGGATCGAGCTGGGTTGCAAAGGCGCTTGCCGCCGGGAGCCGCGCGAAACGCCTTAGATTGCGCATTGTGGGATTTAGAAGCCAAGCGCTCCACCCAGCCGGCATTTAGGCGCGCTGGGTTGGATCGGCTTGATCCTTTGATCACCGCCTACACGCTTTCAGTTGGTTCCCCAGAAGATATGAAATGCGCTGCCTTGCAAGCGGCGGGTCGACCGCTGCTAAAGGTAAAATTAGCAGGGGATGGAGATGGCGCGCGTCTCGCCGCTGTTCGAGAGGCGGCGCCACACGCTACCTTGATCGTCGATGCTAATGAAGCTTGGCGCCCTGAAACGCTCGCTGTGAATTTATCTGCTTGTGCGCATTACGGCGTGGCGTTGGTAGAACAGCCCTTGCCTGCAGGCCAGGACGAGATTTTAGCGGATATCCCTCACCCCGTGCCAATTTGCGCAGATGAAAGCGCGCATGACACAGCCTCTTTGGCGGCGTTGAAAGGACGTTATGACGCGGTCAACATAAAGTTAGACAAAACGGGAGGGCTCACTGAGGCGTTGATTATGGCTGAGCGGGCGCAGAAGCTTGGCTTTGAGATTATGGCGGGCTGTATGGTTGGCACATCTTTGGCGATGGCGCCTGCAGTTCTCATCGGGCAAATAGCCTCATATGTCGATTTGGACGGACCTTTGCTCTTGGCGTACGATCGTTCGCCGGGACTCATTTATGATGGGTCAAAGATTATGTCGCCAACGCCTGATCTTTGGGGTTAACCGACCGGGCGCTCTGGCGCTCAATTATCCGTCGCGACAGCTTCGCCAGCGCCCAGCCACCCGAGTATGCCGCCACTATAGTGGGTATCGATATCTGTGCGACCAGCCTGCTGCGCTTTCTCCATGGCGGTAATAGATCGACGGCCTGAACGGCAATAAATGATAATTTTTTTGCCCGGCAGGGGCGGCGGCAATTTATCCGTTTCAAATTGCGAAAGCGGATTAAAGAGGGCGCCATGAATGTGACCGGCGGCGTATTCGTCGGCCTCGCGCACGTCAACAAGCACGATTGTTCTATCTGACAGTCCGGCCTTTAGATCGTCGAGTGTGATATCGTTAAAAGGTTTTGAATCGCTCACGTTTTATGTCCCTTCTGTGGTTGCCGCCCGTAATGCAAGAAGTTTTTCTCTTTCCGGGCAGAGTGATCGAATGCGGTCTTCTGTAAGGCCTTTTAATGCAGCATTACATGAAGCCGCTGGCCGGTATGGTGATCTGCGGATCAGGTCCTCATCTAATTATCGAGTTCACCGACTCTTAGGACTTAACAGGTTTTCCTAATCCAGATCTTTTCGATCGTTTTGCCCATTCAGATTATTGACTTCTCACACTCCTTCTACCGAAGAATACAAGCTTTGCTGATTATGAAAATCATGCTGTCGCCGTCTTCATCGGATCTCGATAATCTGTTCCCCTCGTCAACATGGCCCAAATGATGCGCGCCATTTTATTCGCTAATGCA
>Ga0194120_10000644_pt1 | contig 65610 bp, 46 predicted proteins | sample TA2MahCa65mmetaG_FD_148642 | JGI IMG/M metagenome (GOLD analysis project Ga0194120, IMG submission 148642) | Freshwater microbial communities from Lake Tanganyika, Tanzania - TA2015019 Mahale Deep Cast 65m | ecosystem: Environmental > Aquatic > Freshwater > Lake | place: Tanzania: Lake... | reverse complement strand
AAAGTCGTCGACACCATGAAAACCGGCGACATGAAAACCGGCGACATGAAAACCGGCGACTCGGCGAAGACCAAACAAGAATGAACCGGCGATCCCGCGACGGGCGGCCATCAAGGGTTTGACGGAATGAACCCGGCGCCCGCGCGATTCACCTCTCAGGGAGGAGAGGCACCATGGCCGCTCGCACGCTTATCACGGCCGTCTTGCTGTGCTCGCTCGGAGTCCTCGGGACCGGCTGCCAATCGCAACGGATGCGGGAAGCGTTCATCGTCGATGCGTTCAGCGCCGAAACGCGACTGCTCGAGGATCGGATCTACGAACTCGAATACCGGATCGACGATCTCGAATCGCGCGGGATCGAACAGCCGAGGTCGGCGGAACCGATGAGCCGCCCGGTCGGACCGGCGAACGGTGGGGGAGACGTGACGCCGGGAGCCGGCGATGGCATGCCCGACCTGACGCCTCCGGATGTCGTTCCGGGCACGCCGACCAAACCGGATACGCTCCCGTCTCCTTCGCTGCCGCGAACGGCGCCGAGCGGTGGGGAATCCGAGCACGCGGCTCCGAGCGGAACGTCAATCGGGTCGACCGAACCGCCGCCCTTGCCCGAGGACACCCGCATCGAACGGGTTGTACTCGCGGACGCCACGCGTTCCGCCGACTTCGATCAGGCTCCCGGCGACGACGGGATTTGGGTCGCCGTACAGCCGCTCAACCCGTCCGGCCAATTCGTCCCGATCGGCGGGCCGGTCACTGTGGTCCTCCTCGACGCCGCCTCGCGGACCCACGTCGGGCGCTGGGAATTCGACGCGGCATCCGCCGACCAAGCGGCGGGGAGCCGGAACGAAACGGACGCGCTCTTCTTGCGGATCGATTGGGAGAAGCGGCCGTCGAGCCCCAACCTGCACCTTTTTGTACGGTACGAAGCGGAGGATGGCCGTCGATTCGAGGTCGATCGGCCCATTACCGTGCGGCTCGAGGACTCGATTGCCGAGCGATGGACACCCCGCTCGAATGCGTCGGGATCCGACGCGACGCCCCGCGTGGCCCGCGGCCGCGCGACCGAAGGGGGCGTCGAAACGACACGACCGACATCCCCGCCGCCCTCGGCGTTGCCCCAGGGTCCGCCGGCCGACGTCTATCGCTGACCGGTGGGCATCGTACGCGGCGCGCGGGGCCGCCCGGCTCGGAATCCTCAAAAAAGGCGCCCGGTTCCTGATGGGCGGCGCGCTGAAACGGTGATGTCTCTCTCGGCGGCGCGAATGGGTCGATGCCGCCTGCCGGTCCGCCCCGCGGCGGTCCCGCATCCACCGTTTCGCTCGGAAGGAACCCGCACCGATGTCCGTGAATTCCACCGCGATCGTCGGCCGCCACGCGCGCGCCATCCGGTTGCTCACCTGCCTGCAGGGAGGGCCGGCGTTCAATGCCAAGGAATTGTCACTCCGGCTCAACGTCAGCCGCCGGACAATCTACCGCGATCTGAACCTGATCCGGGACGCTGGGATACCGGTCGAGTTCAACAGCGATGACTCGGGGTACCGGATCGAGCACGGTTCGGACAAACCGCTGGCTCCCCCGAACTTCAACGATCGTGACCTTGCGAAACTCGTCCTGACCTCCCAACTCTCGGTGCTCAACAGTTGGCCCCATTTCGCCATGTCGTGCCGGGAATCGATGACGCGGCTCCTCGCGCATTATCCGCGCCGGATCCGGGAAACGATCTCCCACCTGCTGAGCTGTTGCGCGGTCGAGCTGCCCAAGCCGGACTATGTGGACCAGCACGTCGAGACGATCGAGATGCTCCTCGCCGCGATCGTCCGCCAGAAGCAAGTCCGCCTCGATCTCGATCAGCGATTCGAGGTCCGCGACGGCCGGGGCACGACCGAATTCTCCGTGTACCGGCTCATCGCCGGTCTCGAGGATTGGTGGATCGTCGGTCGTTCGTCGCTCCACGGCCGCACGGTTCGGATTCCGACGTCGGCCATCCGATCCATTCGCCTGCTCGACGACGCCTACCGCGTTCCGCACGGATTTCGATCGCGAATGGAGAGCAACACGGAGCTGGCCAGCCGCATCGCCTGAAAGGGGCCATCCATCGGCCGGACCCGTCGTGGGGCCACGTGGCCCCACGCGTCAGCGAGCGGGAGCGGCGCGGATAGGCTCAGGACAACCGTTCGATCGGGGGACAGCCCGCGCTCTCCAACCGCTCGTGCAGTTCGTCCGGCGTGGCGACTCCCGTCGTTCCGATCTGCTCGATGGTGATCGACGACGCGAGGTTTCCGACGACGGCCGCTTCCCAATCGTCCGCGCCGGCGAGCAGGGCGGCGGCAAGACCGCTGGTCGCCGCGTCGCCGGCTCCGACAATATCGATCGGACCCGCGACGCGAATCGCGCCGGCGCGAAGGGACGCGCCGTCGGGCCGAACGACGAGCATGCCGTCTTCGCCGAGCGTGCAGTAGGCGGCGCGCCCCATCCTCCGCGCCAAGTCCCTCGCCGCGGCGGCGGCCGACGCATTGGACGCATCGCGCGAGCCGGCCGCGTCGGCGAATTCGTGCCGGTTCCCTTTCGGCGAGCCCACCTCGAATTCGCCAAGCCGCTTGCGGCTGTCGATCAGCACGAGACGGTCGGCGCGGCGCCGCGCGAGCTCGAACAAGACGCGCCGCATGCGCGCGTCGACGACGCCCATGTCGCGCTCGGGGACCTGGTCCAGGACAATCCAACCATCGCATTCGCCGAATAGCCGCTCCAGTCGATCCGCCAGCTCCCCGTGCGCGTCATCACCGAGCGGCGCTCGGGTGCGGACATCGAGCCGTTCGAGCTCGCGTACGGACCCGGAATCGACGCGCTGGAGCGGTTTGATGTAGGTCGGAGTGAGCCGGTCGGCTCGACGCAGGATATGAGCCCTTTCGACGGGAAGTCCCTCGAGGCACCGCATCAGATCATCGCCGTGGCCGTCCTCACCGATGACCGTCACCGGCACGATCCTGCCGACTTGGAGGGCGGCGAGGTTATTGAGGACCGTGCCGAGCGCGCCGGCGGCGTTCCGCACGGCGACGACCTGATGCGCGGGGAGTCCGGTCTCGATCGAGGTCTCCCGGATCGAGGGGTCGATGTCGAGGTAGCGATCGAGGAAGAGATCGCCGAGCAGTCCGAGAGTGAGGCCGGGAAAACGCGCGGTGATCGCGCGCAATCGGTCGGGGCGCAGGGTCATCATGCGTTCGCAGCCTCGCGTTCGGCGCGCAGGGCCGCGAGCCGAAGATAAGGGATCGTCCGCCGGTGGTCGCCGCACACGTAGAAACTCTCGCCGCCGTCGGCGACGGTGCGGACGAGAACCGTCTTCCACGGCCGATAATAGTATTTGGGATCGGATTTGGGGGCTTCGCGATGGAACGCGCCTTCGATCGGGATCAGATCGAACGCGGCCGTTGTGAACCGCGCGATCTTCCGGCCTTCCTGTTCGGCGACGTTGCGCGCCATCGAGAGCGCCTTGAGATAGACCTCGGGTCCCATCACCGCGCTTCCCGCGCACAGAAAGACGCCGCCCTCAAGCCGCTCGACGGCATGGCAAACGGCGAGGAAGTCGTGATAGCTCGCGACGCCGAACGCGGCCGGATCGAAATTGGGATGTTCATGGAGGATGTCGTAACCGATACCGACGTGCACGGTGACGGGGATGCCGAGCCGCGCTCCGGCGGCGAGGACGCTGGTGTCCTTGTGCGGAAAATCACTCGCGAGAATCGCGCGGCCGATGCTCTCTCCCAGCCCCCGTCCGTCGGTCGCTCCTTCGCGAACGATGTCGTTGATCTCCGCCGTCTCCCGCCACAGTCCGAATTCGCCCGTCCGGATATACCGCGCGACGCTCTCGCACGTCGCGCCGATCCGAGCCAACTCGTAGTCGTGGATCGGCCCCGCGCCGTTCATTCCGATGTGCGAGATGAACCCGCGTTCCATCATGTCGATCAATTGGCGAGCGACACCCGCGCGGATCACATGCGCGCCCATCAGCAGGAGCCGCGCCGCGCCGGTTCGCCGCGCGTCGCACAGGCGTCGGCCCAGGACACGGAGATCGGCGAGCGCGGCGTCGGGCAGCGCCTCCGGTGGTTCCTCGAGCGCCAGCAGGGTCGCGTGCGACAAATCGTGTTGCCGCTCGGCGAGCGGTCGGATGCGGAGCCGCGATCGGTCGAATTGCGGGTGCACGGGCGGCTACTCCAAACCCAGGGTCCGGAGCAGCGCGTCGTGGGCGCGATAATCGCCGATGATCAGATCGGCGCCGGCACGGATCAACCGCGCGCGCTTCCATGCGTTCACGCCCGTTCTCGTTTCCTCGTTGCTCGCCACGCCGAGCGCCGCGCCCCCGACCCGCTTCACTTCCTCGATCTCGACGAATCCGTCGCCGATGCCGAGGATCGATGATCCGTCGAGATCCATCTCCGCGATCATGCGCTGGATGATCATCTGCTTGGAGAATTTCCTGTAGTCGTCGAGCGCGCCGAAGATCCGTTCGCCGAAAAATGGCCCGACACCCAACAGGTCGGCCTCGTCCCTGACATACGCGAGGTCGGTGCCCGAGGCGAGATAGAGGGCGAGACCCCGCTCGGTCAACGACTCGAGCAACCGGCGCGTCCCCGGCACGGTCATCGTCTCGGCGGGAACGCGCCCCGACCGCACCGCCTCGACCCGCACGCCGACCTGCTCGTAAAGGCGATCGTGGTAGATCCGTTTGTAGTCGAGCGGATCGAGGGGCGCGCCTCCCCGCCTCGTCACTTCGTCGCGCAATTGGATCATCTGGTAGATCGTCTGTTTGCCGTTGAGCCTCATGACGAAGTCCTCGACGACCTCGCCGAGCCGTTCGGAGGATTCGCCGGTTCCGGTCTCCGCGAGGATCTCGACCATCATCGGGATCATGACGTCTTGCCAGTTGCGGCGAAGGAGCGACAGCGTTCCGTCGAAATCGAAAATCACGGCTCGAAACGCCCCGCGCGGAAAATCCCCGCGGATGATCTCGATCGGCGCGGCCCCCAAGGCGGGTTCCGGGTCGGAAGGACGCGATACGGATTCGGGCATGGGCGAATAGACTCCTCCGTTACCACCGCAGGGTTTGCCGAAGGCTGTCGGCCACCGCACTCGGATCACGCGCGACGCCGAACAAGGCCAAACCGAGGAGGACCAGCGCGGCGAGGATGAGCACGCCGCCCCACGCTCGGCGCGGACCCGATTGATCCCGCAACCGTTCGGCCAGTGCCCGTTCGAGCCGCCGCCAACCGGTGAAATCCTGGCGTCCTCCGACCGCCGTCAATTGCACGAGCCGAAAAGCGGGTGATGCGGAGATGTGGAGCTGGATTCCGGCGTTCGGCATGCAAAGGCACTCACCCGCCCAGCGCGCGTCGGCATCGAGCGAGAAGACGGCATCGGCCAGCACGGGGCGGAGCTGGTCGAGCGTCGCATTGTAGATCATGAGCCGCGGCGGCAGGATCAGCACGATCAGGAAAAGGGTGAGCAGGTAGAGGGCGAGCAACAACAGCCAGACGTACGGTCCGAACTGGTTCGCGGCCGTCGACGGCATGAACAACTCCATCGGACCCACCGCCACAAAGCCGATCAGCGCGATCCCCAGCGCGGCGGCGTCGCGCGTTCCGGTGAGCACGAACGGACGCCGCCCGCAATGGATCCACCCCATCAGCAGGCAGTACGCGGCGACCGGCACCAGAGCCACCGCCACATGCAGCGCGGAATAGGCCATCATTCCCATCGATTCCGAAATCCCCGTCGCCCGAAGCCGCCGTCGCCAGACGGTGGCCGACGCGCGCTCCACTTCCTCCACGCTCCGGCGAGCCTGGCTACGAGAACCCGGTCGGCCGTTCGTACAACTTCCTTCGCGTGGCCCAAAGACCCGCGGACGGTGTAGGTATGAAGTATATCCGCTCCCCGTCGATCTCGTGGAACCCCTCGCGCAGCGTATCGGGCCGGTATTTCGCGAGCATTTCATTCAGGTCGGCGAACTCGTAGTGCACGCCCTCGATTTCCGCGGCGGACAAATGGCCGGGCGCGTAACGCACGCGGAACCGGCCCTCGGTCGAACCGTGGATCAAATGGGCCGCCGCGTGCGCGAGGTCCCGCAACTCGTCCCGCGTCCGATATGCGGCCATCACGCGGTCCGTCCCCGGATAGCCGTACTTCCGAATCAACCGATCGACGTCGGGTTGTTCGCCGAAACGCCTCAGGCCGGGAGCCAGCACGAGCAGTTCGCCGCCGTCGGCGATCGCCATGCGAGTGCGATAGACGGCTTTGTTCGCGACCCACGTGCTGAAGAACTCGTCCCCCTGCATCACGCAGACGACCTTGGACAACGGTTCGTCGAGGACCGTGATATTCTGATCCCTCGATTGGCGCGCGGCGGCCAGATACGTTTCCGGATCGTCGCCGACGTGGACTCCCGTGTGCGCGAGCGCGCCCGAATCATCCCGGGCGAGGACCACCTGGACGTAAAAGTCGGGCAAGTGTCCGAGATACTCGTCCTCGGCGAGCTGAAAACACCTGCGGACGGGAGTCATCAGATTGCCGAGGTTGTTTTCGATGCCGCAGCACGCGGCCGCCATGTGCGCGGCGCGGATTGTCGCCTTGCCGCCGAGTCCGATGAAGTAGTTCTTGTTGTGGTTCGCGAAACCGAGCACTTCATGGGGAACGACATGCCCGATGTGGATGATCAGGTCCCAGGGTTCGTCGAGCACCTTCGTGTTCAGCGCGATCGGAATGGGCCAGTCGGCGGCGCCGCCCGTCCATCGGCGCACGATCTCGGCGGAGATCGCGCCGATCTCCCTCACGCCGCCGATCCAATCGTGGACATGGATATGGTCGAGCGGAATCTGGCCGAACATGGCGGCGTTTTGTTCGGCCGTGTGCGGTTCGTGCTGGCCCAGCGTCGGTATGACGTGGACGTCGGCCTCGTCGTCGAAGATGTTGTAGAACGCCTCGGTGATCCACCCGCATCCCGAGTGCATGCGGGTGATGTCGGGCGGCAGCAGGAGCACACGGCGCGGATTCGCGCACACGCGCCGCCTCGCTTCATCGGCCGCGGCGCGCGCGACCCGCAGGATCTGCTCGCGCGACAGGTGCGGACCGGATTCGGAAATCCAGGGCATGGGACCCTCGGCGATCGATCGGTCCGCGCGGTCACGCGGGCGCCGCGCCGCTCCAGTTTCGAACGACTTCGATCAACGTCCGAACGAACACGCCCGTACCTCCCCCGTCGATCCAGGCCCTCGCGCTTTCGCTGAACGCCGATCCCGCGATATCGGCATGGACCCACGGTCGGCCGCCGACGAATTCCTCGAGGAACTTCGCGCCTGTGATCGTTCCGGCATACCGACCGTCGCCGACATTCTTGATGTCGGCGACCTGGCTCCGGATCAACTCGCCGTAATCCGGGAACATCGGGAGCTGCCAGGCGGGTTCGCCGCACTCGCGCGCCGCCGAAAGGACCCGATCGCACCACGGCTGATGGTTCGTCATCACGCCGACGACGTGCTGGCCCAGCGCGACGGAACAGGCGCCGGTCAACGTCGCGACGTCGATGATCGCGGCCGCGCCGAGCTCGACCGCCACGTTCAGCGCGTCGGCGAGCACAAGGCGACCTTCGGCATCCGTGTTCAAGACCTCGATCGTCGTCCCGCTCCGCGCCGTCAGGACATCGCCCAGTTTGTAGGCCGAACCGCTGATGACGTTCTCGACGAGCCCGAGGACTCCGATGAGATGCGCGGGGAACCCGCGGCGCGCGGCGGCGCACATCGCGGCGAGCACGGCCGCCGCGCCCGCCATATCCCCCTTCATCGTCTTCATTCCGTCGGACGGTTTGATCGACAGGCCTCCCGAATCGAACGTCACTCCCTTTCCGACAAGCGCGACGGGGGGCATCTCGCCGGGCGCGCCGCGATATCGCAGGATGAGCATGCGGGGCGGTTGCGTCGACGCGCGACCGACGGCGAGCATCGCGCCGCACCGTTCCTGTTCGAGCCGCCGGTCGTCCCAGACCTCGCACTCGATGCCGTGCTCGGCACAGACGGTCCGCGCGATGTCGGCGAACGAATCCGGAAACAAGACGTTGGGCGGCTGATTGACGAGGCGCCTTGCCAGATTGACGCTCTCTCCGAGAATGCGGCCCTGTTCGCACGCCTCCGCGGTCGCACCAAACCAGGTCATCTCGTCGAAGGAAAACGACTTCTTCTCGGCTCGGAAAAGGTCTTGCCCGGCGCACCCGACCATCGCGCCGCAGATCGCCCCGGCGACCCGGTCCTCGGGCCAATCATCGCCCAGCGCGAAGGCGACGCGCCCCCGACGGCGGCGCGCGAGCTGTCGGGCGGCCGAACCCGCCGCGCGGTTTGCGACGCCCCGATCCAGGGCCGCCTGCTTGCCGAGCCCGACGGTGAGCAGCGCCTTCGCGCGCAGACCGGGTGGTTCGAGCACCAGGGTCGTCTCGCCGACCTTGCCAGCAACATCACGGGATTCGAAGAGCCGTCCGAGTAGACCGCGCGACAACGCGTCGACGCGCCTCGAAGGTCCGGGCCACGCGGGATCGTCGGGGATCCCAATCACCAGTGTATCCGCCTCGTGTTCGGCCAAATCCTCGACGGCCGGTGTGATCCTCATGCCCTGTCGCCTCCGCCCCCGTGATGTCCCCCTTCGCCGTTCGGCGTTATTCTAGTCGCTGCCCCTCGATTGTCCCATTGGGTTGGGCGGGTTCCTCGGGCGGCAATTCCCGGCAACGGACCGCGAGTCCGCGACGCACGCATGGGCTATCGCAATCTGAGGCAATGCGTCGACGATCTGGAGCGGACCGGTCATCTGGTCCGGATGGAAGGGCCGGTCGATCCGCGGTTCGAAGCGGCCGAGATCCAGCGCCGCCTCTACGCGAACCGGGGGCCGGCCGTTCTGCTGACCAACCCGATCGGATGCCGTTTTCCCCTGCTGTGCAACCTGTTCGGAACGGCCGAACGGGCTCGTTACCTTTTCCGCGACACACTGGACGCGGTCCGGAAACTGATCGAACTCAAGGCGGATTGGGCGGCCGGCGCGCGGCGACCGTGGGGCTACGCGAAAGCCGCGCGGCTCGCGATGGCCATGGTGCCGCGCATGCGCGCGCGGGGGCCGGTGTTCGACGAGACCATCCGCGTCTCCGACCTGCCCCGCATCCAGTCCTGGCCGCTCGACGGAGGCCCGTTCATCACGTTGCCCCAGGTTTACAGCGAGGACGTCGAGCGACCTGGATGGGCCCATTCAAACCTGGGCATGTACCGAGTCCAACTCGGCGGGAACGCGTATCGTCCCGACGCGGAGATCGGCATTCACTACCAATTGCACCGCGGGATCGGAATCCACCATTCGATCGCCATGCGCCGCGACCAACCGTTTCGCGTGCATGTCTGGGTCGGCGGCTCGCCCGCAATGATGCTCGCCGCCGTCATGCCGCTCCCCGAAAACATGCCCGAAGTCGCGTTCGCAGGCGCGCTGGCCGGTCACCGGATTCCCCTCGTGCGGCAACCGTCCGGTCCACCCGTCTACGCCGAAGCCGATTTTTGCGTCACGGGCGTCATCGATCCCGGAAAGACGCTTCCCGAAGGTCCGTTCGGCGACCACTTGGGATATTACAGCTTGGCCCATCCCTTTCCGGTCCTGCGCGTCGAGCGGGTGACGCGCCGGCGGGGAGCGATCTGGCCGTTCACCGTGGTCGGCCGTCCGCCGCAGGAAGACACGGTCTTCGCCGAGCTGATCCACGAGCTCTCCGCTCCCGTTCTGCCGACGCTGGTGCACGGAGTGCGCGAGGTACGGGCCGTCGACGAGGCGGGCGTGCATCCGTTGATGCTCGCGATCGGGAGCGAACGGTACGCGCCCTATCGGAAACTCGACGAGCCCCAAGAGATCCTGACACAGGCCAACGCGATCCTGGGCCACGGCCAGATGTCGCTCAGCAAATACCTCTTGATCGTGGACGGCAACGAGAATACCGAACTGCGCGCGACCGACATTCGGGGCTTCTTCCGCCATTGGCTCGAACGGATCGACTGGCAACGGGACGTCCATTTCCAGACGGCGACGACGATCGACACGCTCGACTACACGGGCGACGCGATCCACCGAGGTTCGAAGGTCGTGCTCGCCGCCGCCGGTCCTCCGCGCCGAAGGCTAGTCGAACATGTGGCGCCCGACCTGAACCTGCCCTCGGACTTCAATCAACCTCGGATCGCGCTGCCCGGCGTGCTGGTGGTACGGGGGCCCACGTGCCGGCGAACCGTCGAGGACATCGATCCCGACATGGCTCGGTTTTGCGGCGCGTACCGCGTTCACGACGCGATCAACGCGCATGCCTTGATCGTGGTCGTCGACGACAGCCTGTTCACGGCTCGCGACCTCCGCAATTTCCTTTGGGTCGTCTTCACGCGCAGCAACCCGGCGGCCGACATCCATGGCATCGGTCCGTTCGTGCGGCAAAAACACTGGGGCTGTGAAGGTTCGCTCGTAATCGACGCGCGCTCAAAGCCGCACCACGCCCCGGCGCTCGAACCCGACGCCGAGACCGCGCGGCGCGTGGACGCCGTGGCGGCTCGCGGCGGGCCCCTCGCGCGATTCCTCCAACGCGCGCCGCTTTGAAAAGTCCTCGTCGCGCCGCGATCAAGGGAATTCGGCGATGATCCGCTCGCCGCGACGATCCGCGGGAAGGAACCGATCCGCCGCGCCGCGCGGCGCCAATACCGCGAAGGCATCGTCGCGATAGACGATGACCCAATCGGAGCGAGAACCGGGTTCGACGGCCGGCTCGGTGAGCCGATCGAGGATCGGACTTTCGACGGGGGCGAGGATCGCGTCGGTCGGATGGCGCGCGAGAACGGCGCGCGTGTCGGCCGTTCCCGAGAAAAAGAAAACCGATTCCTCGACGGCGCCCGGCGGATAGGCGACTTCGTAGCGGCTGTCGATGCTCACTCGCACATCCGGAAAGAGCCTCCACGATACGAAACCGCCGGCTCCGAACGGGACCATCAGATTGCCCGCGAATCGGTTGGCCTCCAAGTAGTCGACCGCGCCGGCCGGATAGATCGGAACACCCTCGCGTTCGCCGCGCGCCGATGTCGGGACGCGTAGTTCCCAGAATCGTTGGCGCGCGGCCAATCCGATCCCCAACGCGCCGCACACGGCCCACAAGACGGCGAACCATGCGGCGCGGCGCCGCGCGAGGCGTTCGAGTTCGTCGCCGATCCGGGTGGCGGCGAGCCATCCGGGCACGAGGCAGATCCACACCGCGGCATAGAGCGAAAGGTGCCGCGTGTGCCTCCACGCGAGGAGCGCCGGGATCGCCAACCACACGAAGGCGATCCCGCGCGCCGCCCCGCCCCGCCCCGCCGCGGCCGCGTAGATCCCAATCAGTAAGGAAATCGCGAAGAGCGCGAGTAGAATCGCCGAGCCACCTTGCCAAAGGGGCGCCCATTCGGGGATGAGCGGTCGAGGCATGCGGACCGCGCGCCAGAGATAGGCGGGGTACGCGATCCCGTACGGATTCACGACGATCGCGGCGACGGTCGCCGCGAAAGCCCATAGGGCGATCCGCGCCGCGCGCGCCGCGAGCGGGTCGCTCCGATCGATCCACGCGCAAACCGACCGTTCGACCGTGAACAGGCCGAGCAGGCCGACACCCACGAGGAAACCGGCATGCGCGTTCAACCAGAGGACGTGGACGATCAGCCACGCCGGAATCCACCACGCGCGCCCTCGTTCGGCTTCCGTCAGGAACCAAAGCAGGGCGACCAGGCCGGCAAGCGTGAATAACTGGGCACGGACGACCGTGAACCCCATCCAGGAAAGGCTGATGGCGAGCGGCGCGAGGAAGGACGCGAGCGCGAGTCCCGCGCCGCGGCGCCGCGCGCACGCCAGCGCGCCCCATCCGATCCCGAAACTCACGGCGTACCGGAAGGCCATCAATCCGACCGATCCCAGGCCGGAAGCCGAGCAGACCGCATAGAGCACGATGCCGGTGCCCCATTCATGATGCACGACGGGATCCACGGTCGGCGTATAGGCGAACGGATCGGTCCGCGGCAAATGGCCGATCCGGATCGCCTCGCGGGCCAGCGCCATTTCGTGAAACAGGTCGAGATCCACCACGGTCAGGCTGCTGAGCGACGCGAGGAACACGCCCGCCATTCCGAACAGCGTCGCCCGACGGACGTTCGACTCGCGCGGCGCGCGGGCCAAGGTCAAGCCCATCGGTTGTTCCCGCGGATTCCGTTTCCCGTGCATTCGGTCGCGTCGTCCAAGCAACGGGATCACCGGGCGAAGGCGGACGATTCCGTCGGCCGTTCCATGCCCGGTGATCCAAGGGCCTTACGATGGGCGAGCGCGTTCCTCAAGCAGGATTTCCAATTCGGCGACGCTCTCGAAGTCCTCGGGTCGACCAGCCGCCCGCTTGAGGTGGATCCGTTTCTCCAAGGTGAACTCCACATCGGCTGCCTTCAGGAGCGACAGGATATCGTGAAATCGGGTGTCCGTCATGTTCCCGTCACGTCGCGTTTGTAGACTTCGATGACAGGGTCCATCCCACCGTTTTGGCATGAACGCGAATCCAAGTCCAGTCCAAGTCCCCGTCCGTGCGTCCCAGGATTCCAGGCCCCTGACCTCATCTTGTCGCTCAGGTTCCGCGCCGTGCGGACTCGACAACTTGACCTTGATCGATCGGTGCGACTTCCTATAGTAGTAGACGTTTGTTTAGGCTCACGGATGTCGTGCGCGTTGGACGGAAAAGGGACTTCGCATGGACGTCGAGCGTTTTCTGGGCGCGATCGAGGGAAATCCCGATTATGCCGGGCAAATCGAGCATCTGGAAATCCTCGCCGAACGGGCCGGTCGATGGGAGGCCCCGGAGCGGCCGTTGCCCGATCCGATCGTCGGCATGCTGCGGCGCGGCGGAATCGACGGGCTCTACGCGCACCAGGCGGCGGCGCTCGACGGGGCGCGCGACGGGCGCGATCTGGTGATCGTGACGGGAACGGCGAGCGGCAAGACGCTCTGCTATCACCTGCCTATCCTCGAAACGTGCTGGACGGATCCCGACGCGCGGGCCCTCTTCCTTTTCCCGACCAAGGCCCTCGCCCAGGACCAACTCCGCGGACTCCTCGAACGCATCGACGGGGAACCGGACGTGGCTGAGCGGATCCGACCGGGCGTCTACGACGGCGACACGCCGACTTCGCAGCGTCGGCGCATCAAGGCGGAAGCCAATCTGGTCCTGACCAATCCCGACATGCTTCACGCGTCGATCCTGCCCTACCATCCGAAGTGGGCTCGGTTCTTCAGCGGGCTGCGGTACGTCGTGGTCGACGAGATCCACATGTATCGCGGCATCCTGGGCGCGCATGTCGCGTGCGTGCTGCGGCGGCTCTTGCGCATCTGCGCCCATTACGGAGCCAGGCCGCAATTCGTCTGCGCCAGCGCGACGATCGCCAACCCCGGCGAGTTGGCCTCGAAACTTGTCGACCGACCCGTCGACGTCATTGACGACGACGGGTCGCCGCGCGGCCGCAAGTTCTTCGCGTTCTGGAACCCGACGCCGCACGGCCAGGACCGGCTCGCTCGACGCGGCGCCACCGAGGACGCCGTGTGGTTGATGGCCGAGCTGATGCGGCACGGAGCCCAGGCCCTCGCGTTCACTCGGACGCGGCAGGCGGCCGAGTTGATCGACCGGTATGTGCGCGAGGCGTTCGCGAAACAGGCGTCGCCGCTCGCCGAAAAAGTCCGGGCCTATCGCGGCGGGTACTTGCCCGACGAGCGGCGGAAGATCGAGCAGGACCTGTTTCGCGGCGACTTGTGCGGCGTCGCCTCGACGAATGCCCTCGAACTGGGCGTCGACATCGGCTCGCTCGACGCCGCCCTGCTCGTGCATTATCCGGGCACGATCGCGAGCGCCTGGCAGCAGGCGGGCCGGAGCGGACGGCGGTGCGACGACAGCCTCGCCGTCCTCATCGCCGGCAACGATCCGGTCGACCAGTATCTGCTCCGCCATCCACGCTATTTCTTCGAGCAATCGCCCGAGCAAGCGGTCGTCGATCCCGAGAATCCGTACGTGCTCGCGAACCACCTGCGCGCGGCGGCGCACGAACTGCCGATCGAGGCGGCGTCGATCGCCGAGCCGTTCGGAGCGGCCGCCGAGCCGATCGCGGGCATTCTGGTCGAATCGCGACAGCTCGCGCAGGCGGCGGGCCGCTATTACGCGACCAGCGGTCAGAACCCGGCACAACGGATCAGCTTGCGGCACATGAGCGATGAGACGTACAGCATCATCCTGCGCCGGCCGGGAGTTCCCGCCGGCGACGCGAAGCCGCACGAAGTGATCGCGAACGTGGATGCGATCAGCGCGCCGGAACTGATCTATCCCGAGGCCGTCTATCTGCACAACGGCCAGTCGTTCGTCGTCCGCGAACTCGATCTCACATCCAAGGTCGCGTATGTCGAACGGCGGGAGACCGACTACTACACGCAGGCGATTCTTGAAAGCAACGTTCGGATCACCCGCGAACGGACGCGGAAACCGATCGCCGCGCCCGCGTCGCTCGCATTCGGCGAAGTCGACGTGACCTGGAAGACGGTCGCCTTCAAGAAGGTCAAATTCAATACGCGGGAGAACATCGGATACGGCACGGTGGACATCCCCGAACAGACGCTCCCGACGACCGCCTTCTGGCTCGCTCCCGACGACGACGTGCGGGCTCGATTGAAGGCGGCCGGGTATCGGCCTTCCGAAGGACTCTGCGGACTCCGCAATCTCGCGGTCGTCGGTCTGCCGATGATCGCGATGTGCGACAGCCGCGATATCAGCGGCGTCGTCGACAGCCGCAACCTGGGCCACAGCGCGATGATCGTTTACGACCGGTATCCCGGTGGGCTGGGGTATTGCGAGCGAGGCTATCGGCGGATCGAGGAGTTGCTCGGCATCTGCCGCCAACTCGTCACCGAATGCGATTGCGAGGAGGGTTGTCCCAGTTGCGTGGGGCTCCCGAATCTGCGGCCCGCCATCCACAGCGACCCTGATCTGATGCGCGGTTATCCGATTCCCGACAAACGGGCCACGATCGAACTGCTCGAACAACTCGTCGCGGAACCCGTTACGGCCTGCGCGTCGCGCGGAGCGGTCTGAAGGGGCGCCCCCGGATTCGTGAAGGAAGCGAGACCATGCCAAGTCGACCGAGCGCGCGGCGGGCCTTCGGTATGCTGGACGCGGAGCTTATCGACCGATTGAGGGAGATGAATCTCCGCGAGCCGATCCCGCCCGTTCGCGATCGGCCGGTGATCGCGGACGCGAATGGGAAACGGGGCCTTTCGGGATTCGAAGAGGAAAACGCATGGGGCGCGTATTGGCGCATCGAGAGTCCGGTCGAGGCATCCATACCGGGCCTCGCGGCCGACTCGCAAGCCGAAAAGAAAAAAAAAGGCCCGTTCAAAGGTCCGCGGAATCCCGCGAAGCCGCGAGCGGGCGATGCCGGGGAGGGAGCCGCGCCGAGCTCCGATGAGGACCTGTCGGAACTATCCCGGCGCTGGACTCGGGACGCGTTGTACGTGGACCTGGAAACATGCGGCTTCGCCGGCTCGGCCATCTTCCTTGTCGGCCTCGTGCGGCCCGTCGACGGCGGCCTGCGGCTCACCCAGTTGTTGGCGCGGACGTACGCCGAGGAGAAGGCCGTCCTGCAGGCGCTGTGGAACATCGCGGCGACCTGCGGATTGCTGGTCACCTTCAACGGAAAGTCATTTGATTGGCCTTGTGTCCACGATCGGAGTACGCTCCATCATCTCGGTCGGGATCCGCGGATCCCCGGCCGGGAAGCCGGAGCGCTCTTGGGCGATCGTCTGGGTCGGAACGATGCGCGCCCGAATCCCCGGCACGTCGACCTGTTGCATGTCAGCCGGCGATATTGGAAGGGGACGATGCCGAATTTCCGGCTCCAAACGCTCGAACAGCGTCTTTGCGGCCGATTCCGGATCGCCGACATCCCCAGCTCGGAGATCCCGGACGCCTATGCGTCGTTCGTGCACTCCAACGAGCCCGGCCCGATGCGGTCGATCCTGCACCACAACGCGCTCGATCTGATCACGATGGTCCAAATCACCGCGCGGCTCATCAACGCGCCGTAGGCCATGCCCCCCCGTGGATCTCGGCGAGGGTGGTCTGTCCCGTCTTGGGCGGGGGATGGTATCCTTTCCGCGGGGAGCGAGCTGACGCGGCGCGCCGGACGTCAACGGTCCGGATACACGCGGCGCGACTTCGGCCTGTCGGTTCGAGTTGCCGCGAGCCGTCGGGCCGCACGTGTCGCGCAGGGTAAGGGAGCATGGCTTGAGCGTGGATGAATTCGAACCGAGCGGACGATCGGCCGTGTCGAGGGCGGCCGTGTCGAGGGCGGCCGTGTCGAGAGCGGCCGCGCGAAGGCGGCGCGTGATCTTGCCCATCGTCTTGTTCCTCTTGACGTGCGTTTCGACGTTTTGGGCGGGAGTGGCGGTCGAACCTTCGCAGTATCTGGAACTGAGCGCGCGGGCATCGAGCCTCATGCCGATTCGTCGCGTGATCCTCGCCAACTATTCGGATGGGTTGCTCTACATGGCGACGCTGCTCGCCATCCTCTTCGCCCACGAAATGGGCCATTTCCTCGCCACGGTTGTCTACCGAATTCCCGCATCGCTTCCGTTCTTCCTTCCTCTTCCCATCACGCCGATCGGAACGCTCGGCGCCGTCATCGGCATCGACGGGCGCGCGGCCAACCGCAAGGAGATCTTTGATATCGGAATCGCGGGCCCGATCGCCGGACTGATCATCGCGGTGCCGGTGATGTGGTTCGCCGCGAGCCGGCTCGACCTGCGCGAAGCCAACGGCACGGGCGGCATGCGCATGGAAATGCCGCTCGGCGTCCATTTGCTTATCCAGTCGGTCGGTCCGGAGGAGTTGAGGGCCGACGATCGGATCTGGCTGGGCCATCTGCAGGGCAACCCGCTCTTCGTCGCGGGATGGGTCGGATTCCTGATCACCGGTCTGAACATGGTTCCCGTGAGCCAGCTCGACGGAGGCCATGTCCTCTATTGCCTCTTTGGCCGCCGAGCGCACTGGATCGCCCGCGGCTTGCTCGCCGGTGTCGGCGCGCACATCGCATGGGCGTATTTCGCGAACGGCACCCTATCGCCTTGGATCCTCATGGCCCTGCTCGTGCTCGTGATGGGTCCGGACCATCCGCCGACCCGGGATGATTCGGTGCCGCTCGGACGATTCCGATTCGCGTTGGGCCTGATGTCGTTGGCGATTCCCGTCCTGTGTCTTCCGGTGCAGCCGTTCTCGCAATAGGCCGGGCGATCGACGGGCGCGTCGACCATACCGGGTTCTTCGCGAAAGCGCCCTGGTTCGCCGACTGGCCGGGTCCGGTGTTGGCGTCTTGGCGAGCGGTCTTCGCGAGTGTGCTGCTGGTGCCGTGTGTCCGCCGTCCGACATGGTCGCCCGGTCTGATCCCCATGGTGCTCGTGTTCGCGCTGATGAACGCGACCTATTTGTCGGCCATGGCGCAGGCCGAGGCATCGGTTGCCATTTGGCTGCAAAACACGGCGCCGGTTTGGACGATCGCGGGCGGTCTATGTATCATGGCCGGACTGTTGTATCGGCACGCGGGTATGAGGGGAGTTCACGGGCATGGGACATGAATCGGCGCGGTCGGAAGGCGCCTATGATGCGATCGTGATCGGCGGCGGCCACAACGGGCTCGTCTGCGCCGCGTACCTCGCGAAAGCGGGCAAGCGCGTCCGCGTGCTCGAACGCCGCGCGATCCTCGGCGGCTGCGCGTCGACCGAGCCCCTTTGGCCCGGCTATCGTGTCTCGGCCGCCGCCTACGTGATTAGCCTTTTCCTGCCCGAGATCATTCGCGACCTGCGGCTCAAACCGTACGGGCTCGACATCCTGCCGAGGAATCCGTCGAGCTTCACGCCGCTGCTCGACGGGCGATCCCTCGTGATGGGCCCGGACGAGCGGGCGACGTGCGAGTCGATCGGCCGGTTCAGCCGTACGGACGCGGAGCGGTATCCGAGCTACAACGCGATGCTCGAAGAGATCGCGGCCGCGCTCGAGCCTCTCTTGCAACGCTCGGCGCCCGATCCGCTTCCGCTTCCGGCCGAGTGGCGGAGGGTCGGGCTGGCGAAACGCGCGCGCGACGCGGGTGCGATGTGGGCCTTCTACCGCACGCTCGATCGACTCGGGGCGCGGCTTCCCGAGGCGATTGAGTTCCTGGTGGGCGCCGCGCGTCCGATCCTGGAACGTTGGTTCGAATCGGACGTATTGCGGGCGACGCTCGCGACCGACGCGATTATCGGCGCCTTCGCGTCGATCTCGGCGCCCGGCACCGCTTATGTTCTGCTCCATCATGTCATGGGGGAAGCGGGCGGAGCCCGCGGCGTTTGGGGTTATGTGCGGGGCGGCATGGGCGGGCTCGCCGACGCGCTCGAACGCGCGTGCGTCGATCTGGGTGTGACCATCGAACGGGAATGCGAAGTCGTCCGCGTGGTCGTCGAACAAGGTCGCACGCGCGGCGTTGTGCTCGCCGACCACCGCGTGATCGAGGCGCCGTGCGTAGCGTCGAGCGTCGATGCGCATTGGACGTTCGAGCGGTTCGTCGCGGCCGACGAGTTGCCCGACGGGTTTCGGAAGGCCGTCGCGCGGATCGACTACGCGTCCGCGTCGCTCAAGATCAACCTCGCGCTCGGCGAATTGCCGCGATTCCGCGCCGCGCCGCCGAGTACGGACGGGGAGTGCCCGCATGGTACGATCCATATCGCGCCGACGCTCGACCATATCGAACGGGCCTACGCCGACGCGCGGCTGGGCCGTCCGAGCGGCGAACCGGTTCTGGAAATCACGATCCCCTCGATCGTCGACCCGTCGCTCGCGCCGACCGGGAAACATGTCATGTCGATGTTCGCGCAGTACGCGCCCTACGCCGTCGCCGACGGGAACTGGGATTCCTTGAAAGAGGACTTCGCCGACCGGTGCGTCGCCCTGCTCGGCCAATACGCTCCCAATGTCCCGGCGGCCGTCGAACACCGCCAAGTGCTCAGTCCGCTCGATCTGGAACGCACCTACCGGTTGACCGGCGGGAACATCATGCAGGGCGCCATGCACGTCCATCAAATGCTCTTCCTCCGGCCGGTACCCGGCTACGCCGATCATCGGTCGCCCATCCGAGGCCTTTACCTATGCGGGGCGGCGAGTCATCCTGGTGGAGGCGTCATGGGGGTGGCGGGCAGGAACGCGGCTCGGGAAATCCTCCGCGATTGAACCGTTCGTCGCTCGATTGGTACACTCCATCCAACCCCATTCCCCATTCCCTCCGAGTTCCGCGCGTGACGGGCCCGGTCCGCGGGCACCTTTCCTTGACGGTCGACACGATAACCCCGAAGCCGCCATGAACACCGATCCGAAGAGCCGCCCATCGTCGAACGATCCCCATCCGGTCGAACGCGCCGCGCCGACACCGGCGTCCGCCCCCAGCGCCGTCGAACGGGATGGAGGGATTGGCCTGCGGGCCCGCATCAAGTCGGTGATGGCACAGGACACGGAGCCCGGCGACGAAGTCCCGGTGGAGGTTCCGGGGATCGCGCCGTCCGCGGGCGGGTCCGGGCGTGTGCCCGTTCCGTCCCGGTTGCAGTTCCGATCGTCCGCCATGGATGACGCGCTGGCCGCGGCGCTCGGCGGCCGCTCGATGGACGACTTGTTGGCGACATGCGAACCGCCGACCGCGCCGCCGTCGATCGATCTCGAAAGCCGATTCCAGGCGTCCATCGTACGCATCCACAAGGACAACGTCTTTTTTTCGCTCGGGGGGCACAATGAAGGCGTGGCTTCGGTCCGACAATTCGCGACGCCCCCCGAGCTCGGCGCGCGGTTCGAGATCCTCGTGACGGGGTACAACGCCGAGGACGGCTTGTATGAAGTGTCGATCCCCGGCGCGTCGACCACCGTCGGCGATTGGACGGACATCGTCGAAGGCGCGCTCGTCGAAGCCCGGGTCACGGCGGCCAACACAGGCGGGCTGGAATGCATGGTGAGCCAACTGCGCGGGTTCATTCCGGCGAGCCAAGTGGGCCTCTATCGCGTCGACAACCTAGCCGACTTCGTCGATCAGAAGTTGCTCTGTGTCGTGACGGAAGCGAACCCGCGGCGTCAGAACCTGGTGCTGAGCCGCCGGTCCGTGCTCGAACGCGAAAAGGAGGAGGCGCGACGCGGCCTGCTCGAAAGCCTGCGGGAAGGCGAGACGCGCGAGGGCGTCGTCCGAAACATCCGCGATTTCGGCGCGTTCGTCGATCTGGGCGGCGTCGACGGCCTGATCCATGTGAGCCAGATGAGCTGGGACCGGGTCGGACATCCGAGCGAGGTGCTTGAGATGGGACAGAAGGTCCGCGTGCGCGTGGAGAAGGTCGATCGGCAGACGGGCAAGATCGGCCTCTCGCTGCGCACGCTCCAGGAGCACCCGTGGGAAAAGGCCCCCCTGCAATTCCCCGTCGGATCGGTCGCGCGAGGCGTCGTGACGCGCATCGCCGATTTCGGCGCGTTCGTGAAGCTGGCGCCCGGCGTTGAAGGTCTGATCCACATCTCCGAACTGGCCCATCATCGTGTGGCGCGCGTGGGCACCGTGGTCGCCGAAGGGCAGGATGTGCAGGTGAAGATTGTCTCGATGGACGTTGCCAATCAGCGCGTCGGCCTCTCGTTGAAGGCACTGGCGTCGGCTCCGGAATCCGAGCCCGAATCGGATGCGGATATGGAGAACTCATCGGCCACGCCTTCCGCGGCGCCCGCTCCACCCCGCGCGCGTCAACCGCTGCGCGGCGGACTCGAACGAGGCCCGGGCGGCGACCGGTTCGGACTGAAATGGTGACGAACGCTTCACGGCAAAGCGGACGCGTGTCCCACAAGCCGACGGGACCAGCGCGCGAGCCGGTCGCATTCACCGCGGACCACCCCGGACAACTCGGCGCGAACGACGGGTTTGGTGAGGTAATCGGCCGCGCCGGACTCGATGGCTTCCGCGATCCGATCCCACGTGGAATGGGCCGTGACGACGAGGACGCGGCACCAGGGGTTGGCTTCGCGCGCTAGCCGCAAGAACTCCAGGTCCCGCGCGCCCGGGATTTCGATATCCAAGAGCACAATGTCCCAACATCCGTCCGCGACCATCGTTCGCGCGCGGCGCGCCTCCGAGACCGACTCGATCGCAAGCAAGTCGCCCAGATCGTGTTCAAGATACGCGCGAAGCAGGGCGAGCACGTGCGGATCGTCGTCGATGACCAGGCAGCGAAATCGTCGAGATGGCAAGGACATGATGCACCCGGGCGAACGTGGTTTCGGTGGGAGAGGGACCGGCTACCGGAGGCCTCGATGGGACCTGGGCCTTCGTATCGACAAGAATCAACCCATTCAAGCCTACCTCACAACGAGATCCCGCGCCGTCGTTCCCGGCGCATGAGCCGCTCGCCCGCTCGGTCGTAGGGATCTTGCGGGTTGCGATGTCGCTCGCCTCTCCGAGGCGAGTTCTTCGCGGTACCAAGGTTTCCTTTCGCACAACACGCCTCGGAGAAAGTCGCTCGCCTCTCCGAGGCGAGTTCTTCGTGCACGCAAGTTTTTTTTTCGGGCGACACGCCTCGGAGAAAGTCGCTCGCCTCTCCGAGGCGAGTTCTTCGGGTACCAAGGTTTTCTTTCGCGTAACACGCCTCGGAGAGGCGTGCGACAATACGCCTCTCCGAGGCGAGTTCTTCGGGTACCAAGGTTTTCTTTCGCACAACACGCCTCGGAGAAAGTCGCTCGCCTCTCCGAGGCGAGTTCTTCGCGGTTCGAGTTTTCTTTCGCGTAACACGCCTCGGAGAGGCGTGCGACAATACGCCTCTCCGAGGCGAGTTCTTCGCGGTTCGAGTTTTCTTTCGCGTAACACGCCTCAGAGAGGCGTGCGACAATGCGCCTCTCCGAGGCGAGTTCTTCGCGGTTCGAGTTTTCTTTCGCGTAACACGCCTCGGAGAGGCGTGCGACAATACGCCTCTCCGAGGCGAGTGCCCTACCCCCAGTCTCCATCGCGCGTAACACGCCTCGGAGAGGCGTGCGACAAGACAAACCCGGATCCATGAACCCATAACAAATAGTCCTCATCAGACAGCTTCGCGTTCGCGGGATTTTCCTCGATGTAACGTCGCAAATACTCGAACTGCCCCTCGTTGCGAACGATGTGATCAAAAGGTTCGGACCAGACTTTGCCCACGATCTTTCGCAATGCGTTGATCCGCCGTGCGGTAAATCGCATCCAAGATTCACACTGTTCGCGAAGTCTCCAGCCAACACGCATTTGAACAAGTAAATGAACGTGATTGGGCATCACCACGAAACGGTCGATGTCATAACGGTCCTCATTGAACTTGAGCAACGAATCGGCGACGATCGTGCCAAATTCCGGTCGCCGCAGAAGACAACTGCCGTGGCAATCGTCAAGGTGTTCGTGCCACCGCTGGTTTTTGAACTTCACAAACGCCCGTCGCAGATGTTTCGGGAGCTCGTCGACTCGCCGGTCGCGAGCCGCCGTCGCTCGACGTTCCGAGTCGAGCGGTCCCAAGTCAACACGGTTGCCTTCCAGCCACTCCCGCAATTCCGCCAGCCACCGTTCCACTACGAACTTGGGCATCGAGTCCGTCAGCCGAAAGGTGACAAAAGTCACGGCGCCGTTTTGATCCCAGTGAGGGCGATCGCGTGCGGACACGTCAATATCGACGTCCGGATCCAAGAAGTTCCATTCGACGGGCGGGAGCTGTGCGCTGAGAGGACGACTCGCGGAATCGTGCGGCGTCGACGGGCGTTGCGCGTCCATACGTTCTGGTCCTTCAGTTCTTCGCTCACGGGAGTCCCGACTCGGAGAGCCGTGCGACATGGGTGGACATTGGGAGTACCTACGTCGAAACCGAACCGACGTCTCGGCCGGGAGAAACAACCAGACAATCCCACTGAATCTAACCTCCGCACCGTGTCGCAACTTCCACGTTGGCCAGCATGCTGTCACACGACAACTTTCAACCGAGACAGATATGCCGTTGGCCCGACGTCTCGGAGGAGAAAGTCGCTCGCCTCTCCGAGGCGAGTTCTTCGCGGTTCGAGTTTTCTTTCGCGTAACACGCCTCGGAGAGGCGTGCGACAATGCGCCTCTCCGAGGCGAGTTCTTCGCGGTTCAAGTTTTCTTTCGGGCGACACGCCTCGGAGAGGCGTGCGACAATGCGCCTCTCCGAGGCGAGTTCTTCGTGCACGCAAGTTTTTCGGGCGACACGCCTCGGAGAAAGTCGCTCGCCTCTCCGAGGCGAGTTCTTCGCGCACGCAAGTTTTTCGGGCAACACGCCTCGGAGAAAGTCGCTCGCCTCTCCGAGGCGAGTTCTTCGCGGTTGGAGTTCTTTTCGGGCAACACGCCTCGGAGAAAGTCGCTCGCCTCTCCGAGGCGAGTTCTTCGCGGTTCGAGTTTTCTTTCGCGTAACACGCCTCGGAGAGGCGTGCGACAATACGCCTCTCCGAGGCGAGTGCCCTACCCCCAGTCTCCATCGCGCGCGACACGCCTCGGAGAGGCGTGCGACAATGCGCCTCCCCTGGAATTCACCGGGAAGGTCCTTACCATCAAAGGGCGACTGGAGTCCCCGATCCTCATTCCGTCCAGACCACCCACACCCATCGAGAAGGACCGGCGCCGTGAAACAAGCCTCATTCGATCGAACTGGAATGCGCGCCTCGGTCCGGCTCGCGTTCGCGTTGTCGTTGTCGGCCGGCGTCGTGTTGGGCGAGGATTGGCCCCAGTGGCGAGGAGCGCGTCGGGACGGAATCTGGCGCGAGACGGAGATCATCGACCGGTTTCCCGACGAGGGCCCACCACGGAAATGGACGTCGCCGATCGGACCCGGGTACACCGGTCCCACCGTCGCCGACGGCCGTGTCTTCTGCATGGACCGCGTCACAAAGCCCAGCCAACAGGAACAGGTCCTCTGCTGGGACGCGGAAACGGGCAAGGAGATCTGGCGGTTCGCATACGATTGCGTCTACACGATCAGCTATACGGCGGGCCCCCGCGCCTGCGTCACGATCCACGGGAATGAGGCGTATGCCATCGGCGCCATGGGCCACCTCCATTGCCTCGATGCGGCCACGGGGGCCGTCCTGTGGGCCCGCGATCCTCAGACCGATTTCTCGCTCGGCGACCGAATGCCGATCTGGGGCATCGCCGCCGCGCCGCTTGTCCATGGCCCGAACGTCATTGTGCAGATCGGAGCGTCGAACGCGTGCATCGTCGCTTTCGATCGGGAGACGGGCGAGGAGGCATGGCGAAGTCTCGATGATCGCGCGTCGTACTCGGCTCCCATCCTCATCCAGCAAGGCCACCAGGATGTTCTCGTCTGTTGGACGGGCGACAGCGTGGCCGGACTCGCGCCGCGCACCGGCGAGGTCTACTGGAGACACCCCTTTCCTCCGAGCCGCATGCCGATCGGTGTCGCGACGCCGATCATCCGGAAAGACCGGCTCTTCGTGACCTCTTTCTACGACGGATCCCTCATGCTGGAACTCGATCCGGGACGTCCCGAAGCCAAGCCGGCATGGCACCGATGCGGTCCCAGCGAGAAAGAGACCGACGCGCTCCAGTCGATCATCAGCACGCCGATCTGGCAGGGCGATCATATCTACGGCGTCGACAGCTACGGCGAACTGCGCTGCCTGCTCGCCTCCAACGGGGACCGCGTTTGGGAGGACCAGACGGCGACGCCCCGAGCTCGCTGGAGCAACATCCACATCGTGCCTCAAGGCGACCGTGTCTGGATGTTCAATGAACGGGGTGAACTACTGATCGCCAAGCTGTCGCCCGGCGGATTCGTCGAACAGAGCCGAGCCAAGATCCTCGATCCGACGACCGAACAGCTTCGGGACCGCGGAGGCGTTTGCTGGGCTCCTCCCGCATTCGCCGATCGGTCGGTCTTCGTTCGGAGCGACCGGGAAATCGTCCGCGTCGATCTCGCCAAACCCTGACTTGAGCGTGCGACGGGACCCGCACGACTAAACCGAATCGATCGCGCCCAAGGGCGCTCCGTCCGACGTTCCGGCCGTGCCGCAGAGCTGGTTCCACTTCAGCCGTTCCCCGAGCTCGGCGCGATGCACGGGCACTTCGGCGGGCGCCGAGATGCCTAGTTTCACTCGATTGCCCGAGACTTCGACGACCGTGATCCGAATGTCTCCGCCAATGACGATTTCCTCGTCCCGTTTTCGGCTCAATACCAACATGGCGACTTCCTCCTGAAAAACAGCCCCATCTACTCCCACGCGGTGTATTTGGACGGATGCTTGGTCCGTGATTTCCGCTTGTATTCGAACGGAGGCCGTCGATCTTGCGTCGGGCCGTCTATTCGATGCCCAAAGACATGTCAAGATCGGTTCTTGAAGACGGCGAGCGGGGCGTGCTCGCAAGACTCCAGTCCGGATTGGTGGGAGGCTCGAAGGCGCCGTGCGCGACTGGGACGTGATCGTGGTCGGAGCCGGCGCGGCCGGCTTGCTCGCCGCCGAACGGGCGGGCCGTCGAGGCCTGCGCACGGCCGTTTTCGATCGGAACAGGGAACCGGGCGTCAAGATCCTGATGTCCGGCGGCACGCGCTGCAACGTGACCCACGCGACCGACGCGCGCGGGATCGCCGACGCGTTCCCCAAATACCAAGGCGCGTTCCTCCGATCGTCGCTTGCGGCCTTCCCACCCGCGGCCATGATCGGACTTGTGGAGGCGGAAGGGGTCGCCACGAAAGTCGAACGGGGCGGCAAGGTGTTTCCGGTGAGCGATCGCGCGGCCGACATCGTGCGAGCCCTCGTGAACCGGCTCGATCGGAGCGGAGCGACGTTGATCTTGGGAGAAACGGTCCTCGATTGCGTGCGGGCCGATGGACGATTCGAAGTGCGAACCTCGGACGCATGCCATCACGCGGCTCGACTGGTGCTCACCACGGGCGGATGCTCGTATCCCGGTTCGGGGACCCGCGGCGACGGCTACGGTTGGGCGGCCCGGTTCGGACACACGCTGGTCCCGGCGCGACCCGCGCTGACGCCCATCACGACCGATGAAGCATGGGTGCGGGACCTTCGCGGCGTGACGCTCGACGACGCCGCCATCCGGCTCGTCGATCCCGAACGAAATCGACCTCTGGCGGCCCGTCGAGGCCCGCTGTTGTTCGCGCATTTCGGACTCTCGGGTCCGGCTATATTGGACATGAGCCGCGAGGTGAGCGGCCAATCGGACCCGCGTCGGCTGTGCCTGGTCGTGGATTTTGTTCCGGACCTGAGCGAAGACGATCTGCGGGTTCGACTGGACGACGCCGCGCGGACGGATGGAGGGCGGCGCGCCGCGGCATGGATCGCCGATCACCTGCCTCGCCGATTGGCCGAATCGCTCGCGGCGCGGGCCGGGATCGGGCCGCACGCGCGTCTGGCGGAACTGCCGCGCGGCCCGCGACGCACGGCCATCGATCGACTGAAGCGGCTGGAGATCCCGGTCTCCGGAACGCTTGGATTCCGCAAGGCCGAGGTCACGGCGGGCGGCGTTTGTTTGAACGAAGTGGATTCACGGACGATGGAGAGTCGGCGCGTACCGGGGCTCTTTTTCGCCGGCGAAATCCTGGATCTCGACGGACCGATCGGCGGTTACAATTTCCAAGCCGCGTTCAGCACGGGCTGGGCCGCCGGCTCGCGGATCGGTTCGCAGGACGAGTGACGGGATCGGCACGCATGGCACCGTTCATCCACCAGCGGCACAAGCCGCCTCGCACGCTCTCCGCGCCGCGCGAGTTGATCGTGGCGTGTTGCCCGATGCGCAGCAATGTGAACCTCGCGCGGATCGTACGGACGGCCGGATGCTGCGGCGTGTCCCGTGTGATCGCGTGCGGTCGGCCTCGGCTCGATCCCGAAATCGTCCGGGACGCGCTCGAATGCGTCGCGCTCGAAACACACCGCTCGCTTCCTCCCGTGCTCGCCCGTCTCAAGCGGGATGGATACGCGATCATCGGAATCGAGCAGACAACCGAGTCGATCGACATCCATACCTACGCGTTTCCGCGCCGCGCGGTCCTCGTGATCGGCAACGAACGGCTGGGCATCGACGAATCGGTTCTCGCGCTGCTTGACGCGGCCGTCGAGATTCCCGTCTTCGGCCGACCGCTCAGCTACAATGCGGCGAGCGCGGCCGACATGGCGTTGTACGAATACTGCCGCCAATATCCTTGCGCATGAAGCGCGGCCGATCGACACGCGCGTTCGGCGTGGTGAGGCGGCAGCCGACCTCCCGTGATCGGGCGAACGCGTCTTTCACGGGGCTCCCGAGGTACGGGGCCTGTCACCGGGCGGTTCCCCCGTTGTGGACGGAACGGCGATCGGAGGTACAATCGGGGAAGAGACGGCGGGGTAGGAAACGGGATACTCTGGATGGAAGCCAAATTGATTGTCGTCGGAGGGGATATCGGTCGAGCCGAGATTCCCTTGAGATTGCCGGCGACCATCGGCCGCAGCCGGGACGTCACGCTGACGCTCCCCCACCCGCTCGTGAGTCGGCAGCACTGCGAGATCTTCGAACGCGAAGGACGTCTTGTCGTGCGCGATCTCGGCTCGCGGAACGGCACGTTTGTCGCCAACGAGCGCGTCACGGAATGCGTTCTGCCGTCGGGCGAACTGCTCACGATCGGAGCGGTGACGTTCCGGGCGATGTACGAGGATCCGGAGGATGACGTGGGGGCGGACGGCGAGCACGCGACCGTGCGGCTCGACGGCACCGTCATGGTCGCGCCGGGAGGAAAGCGGCCTCGCCTTCGGCCGTCCGACAGTGTGGTTCCGTTGACCGAATCGGAACTGTATCGGCCGGAGGACCTTCTGTCCGAGGATTCCGCGAACGACACATTCGGCGTCGACAGCGCGCCGCTCGACGATCCTCCGCGCGATCCGAAGGCATAGCCCCGCGCCCGTCCGCGTCGCTCCGCGATCACGACGGCGCGACGGGCAGCAAGAGGAACTGGCTCACCGTGAACGCATCGCGCAGACGTCTCCGCAGTTCGGTCTGCAAACGGACGATCGGATCATCGATCCGGCGAACGGCGCCGTCGATTCCGCGTCCCGCGATCGAGATCGGTTCGATGCGATCGTAATCGATGCGAATGGCCTCGGGAGGCGGTTCGGGAGGAATCGCGAGGTCCGTGAACAACGCGCGCGGGATGCGATCGGATTCGATGGACCACGGGGCGTCTCGCGTGAGCAGCATGAGCAATTCGCAGCCGGGTCGATGGACTTCCATGGTCCATACGGCGTCGGGATCGTCCTCGGGCAGATGCAGGGTGGATGCCGGCGCGACGCGGTGGTGATCGGCCCAAGCGCCGTTTCGCCACGGAAAGACGGGCGCGGCGGTGCCGCGCGCGTCGATCCAGACGACGTACGCGTAGCGGGCCGGATTGCATCGGATGGTCAAGCGGACCTGATCGCCGGCTCGAAGCGGGACGATGTCGGGATCGCCGAGTCCTCGCCATGCGCGACGGCGCCAGACGGAGAAGTCAAGGAACGCGAGGGCTTGTCCGTCGTCGGCGCCGCGCCGCGTCCCGCGCCATGCGGCGTAGGCGGCGAGCAATCCGAGCGGCGCGGCGGCGAGCAGCGCGCGCCGCGCGGTGCGCCGCGAAGGGTCGGGCAGCGCGTTGCGCAGCGCGTTGGCGAGGTCTCCGGCGGTCGCGAACCGGTCCTCGGGCGATTTCGCGAGGCACTTGAGGCACGCGCGCTCGATCTCCGCCGGAATCCCCGCCACGAATTGCCTCGGCGGCCTCGGCGGCCGATGCAGGATCTCATCGGCGAGCTGTTCGGTCGTTTCGGCGGCGAACGGCCTGCGGCCGGTGAGCCCTTGATAGAGCATGACGCCGATCGCCCAGATGTCGGCGCGGCCGTCGAGCCTGTGGGATTCGCCGCGCACCTGTTCGGGTGACATGTACGACCACGACCCGGCCCGCTCGTGCGCGTGCTCCGCCTGGCGATCGATCTGAAGGGCGAGCCCAAAGTCGGTGACGCGCGGTTGGCCGTGCGAATCGATCAAGATGTTCCTGGGGTTGAGGTCCCGGTGCACGAACCCTTCCGAATGCGCGAACGCGACGGCATCGGCGATCCGCGCGAAGAGTGCGGCGAGCTCGCGAGGATCGCGCGACCCGTCGAGCGCGTTCCGGAGCGTCGGACCGTCGACGAATTCCTGGACCGTGAAAAAGGAACGGGCTCCGAGCGGCTGCACATCGTGGATCATCACGATGCCCGGATGCCGTAACCGCGCGGCGGCCCGCGCTTCCTCGAAAAGCCGCGCGATCTGGTCCCCCGACGGGGCCCGCCCGTCGCCGGCGACCTTGATCGCGACGCGCCGGTCCAATTCCTCGTCCTCCGCCAAATGCACCGTTCCGAACGCGCCCTGGCCGAGCCGGCGGACCACGCGGTAGCGTCCAAGCCTCGCTCCTTCGCGCACCGAGGATTCCTCATCGAACGTCGCATCGGCCGCGTTCCGCGCGCCGCCGAACATGCCGAACGCCTCGTCAATCTCCGCGAGGAACCGCGGAAAGCGTTCGCCGTACGCGCCGGGTTCCGGCTCGTCCCCCGCGCGCCGGCGATAGACGAGATCGACGGCGAGCAGCGCGAGGAAGAGCGGCCCGTCCGGACAATCGGAAGCGCCGCGGAGCGCATCCTCGAGGCTCGGACGCTCCCCGCCCAGCCATGCGTCCTCAAAGCGCATGCACACCCGGTCGATCCGCTCGGCGATCCAACGGGCGGCTTCCGGCGAACCGTTTCCCGTCGCATCGCGCGCGGCGTCTTCCGGCGCCTGTCGTCTCATTCGAACAGACAATCGATCCCCTCCTCGCGGCATCGTTCGCGGATCAACCGCAAACGGCGTTCGATGGTGGGCACCGAACGACGGGCGCGCGCCGCGATCTCGACGTTGGTGTATCCGCGGATACGATCATCGAGGATCGCGCGGAGTTCACCGTCGAGGCCGCCGAGCACACGGTCGAACCGTTCGCGCAGGCATGCGGTGTCCTCGGCTGATCCTCCCCGTCGTTCGGCGACTCCGATCGAATCGACGGCGACGGCCGCCGTCGCGCGCGGGTCGCGTTTTCGGCGATACGCGTCGCGGCGCGCGTTGGCCGCCTTGCGCATCACGATCGTCCTCAGCAGGCACCACAGGGCTTGCCGATTCGTGATCGACGCGAACCGGCCCCGCTCCGCGCGTTCGAGGAAACTCTGCATCGTCTGGGACGCGAGATCCTCCTCGTCGCAGACCACCGACGGCGTTTGCGCACGCCGCCTCGCGAACCCGACCAGGCGCGGATAATACCGTCGCCACAATTGCACCGCCGCGCCGCGATCGCCTTCCGCCAGACCGCGCACCCATTCGCTCACCGAATGACCCGTGGACATGCCGCGCACTCCCTCGGGCGACCTTCAACGATGGTTCACGCTCCGTCACGAAAAGACACACCCGAAGCCCACCTCCGTGGTTGGCCGCATTCTAGGAATCGGCGCCGCGCTCCGTCCACCGTTTTTCAGGCAAAATGTCCGAAATCGGACCGATTCACCCACTTCGGCGCGCGACGGACCGGTCGAGTGACGCCACGATGACACGGGCGGAGCCGAGGGAACGGCTCGCGAGGACGTCCGGACGTCACGGACCCGGACGGCTCGGACCGCGGTACGGCACGACCACCACCGAACGCACGATGATGTCCGTCTCGGGTGAGTTCCCGCTCAATCGCAACGTCAAATCGCACTCCCCGGGCCGCGAAACGTCGAGCACCAGCGTATCCTCGACGAACGGGCCGTCATCCTCGCCGCGCTGCAGGTCCCGTTCGGCCGTCCGGCCCGCAAGCTCGACACGGAATCGAACTCCCGCCGGCGATGCCGGCGCGCGGTATTGGACTTTCACCTGGAACGGGCCCCGCTTTCGAAAATGGACCCGCCATGCGACCGTGTCTTCCCGAGTCCTCAACTCGACCGTCGTTCCGCCGCCCGGTCGATCGATCCGCTCCGCTGTCGGGCCGTCGAGCTTCGCGCGTCCGGGGGTCAGCGTGAGCTTTCCGGCGGCGTCCTGGTAGGTCACCAGCGACCCATGGCCGCCGGGCGCGGGGGCTCTTTCGCCCGATTGCCCCGTTTCGAATTCCGGCCGACCGTCGCGCGCTGATCGCAGCCGGTCGCGCACATAGGGGAGTACAAACAGGCCGACGCCGATCGTCAGCGCGGCACCGATGACGAGACCGACATAGGCGATGACCGGACTACGGCGCCGTGCGCCGCGCCGCGCCGTGTGGATGTGGGGTCCGGTCTCCGGTTGCTGAGGGAAAGGGCCGCCGATCATCCGCGGCGTTCCGAGCGCGGGACCGGTCGGATGCGGGGTTGGCGCCGGAAGCACGGGGGCGGCGAGCACCGAGTACGTCATGGGAATCGTCGGCTGAGGCAAGTCCACGTCGAAACCGGCGTGGGACCCTACGGCGACACCCACCGGCTCGGGCAAGCCGATGTCGTCATCCTGCAGGAAATCGGCGGCCGCCCGGGCCGACTCGTGAAGCCGTTCGTCGTACGCCGCCTTGGATTTCGGATCGAGCAGTCGCAGCTTGGCTCGCGCGAGTTCATTCAAGATTCTCTGCGTATGGACGCCGCGCGGACCCGTTTGGAACGTACGGACATGCCGCATCCGTTCCTCCGCCGCCTCCGCGATCCGATCGCCGTCGGACTCGAACCGATCAAGGCCGAGCAACCGATAGCAATCGATGGGCCGTTCGCCGGAATCGATGCCCAGCCACTGGCGGTACGGGTCGAACGCATCGTCGGACATGGCCGTTCATCGGAATTCGAAAGTGCGGAAACCCCTAGACGCCCCGGTTCCAGCTTAACCGATGGCGGATGTGCCTTCCACGTAGGACGACGGTCCCCGTCGTCCGAAGCGACCGGCGATTCCGCGCCTTCCGTTGCGGCGTGTGGCCGCGCAGATGATAATCGAAGCCCACCTCGCGCCCCGCGCCGCCGACGCGGGCCGTGATGACCTCCCCCGTTTCCCCCAAGGGCGTTGTCATGCGATTCCGACCTGTTTCCTGGATCATCCCGGTTGTCGTGGTCATGACCGGCGCCTGCCCGCGGCCCGTTCGAGCTCTTGAGCCGAGCGCGCGGGCGGACGTCGAGGTCGATATCGTCGTCTACGGCGGCACGTCGGGCGGGATCGCCGCGGCCATCCAGGCGCGCCGCATGGGCAAGTCGTGCCTGCTCATCGAACCCGGGCACCATCTTGGCGGTTTGACGTCGGGGGGACTTGGAGCGACCGATATCGGCAACAAGAAGGCGATCGGCGGAATCGCGCGCGAGTTCTACCGGCGCGTGAAACGGTATTACGACAATCCGGCGGCGTGGAAGCAACAACCGCGCGAAGCGTACCGCAGTCCGAGGCAGTCGACCGACGAAGACACGATGTGGACGTTCGAACCGCACGTCGCCGAGTCGATCTACCGCGAGATGCTCCGCGAATGCGACGCCACGGTGCTCGAGGGCGAGTGGCTCGACGAAACCGATCCGCTCGTGATGCGCGGCGGGCGCATCGAGCGGATCCGGTTGGCGAGCGGCATGGTCGTCTCAGGCGAGCTGTTCATCGACGCGACGTACGAAGGCGACCTGATGGCCGCGGCGGGCGTTCGGTTCCATGTCGGGCGCGAAGCCAACAGCGCCCACAACGAAACGCTCAACGGAGTCCAGACCCGCAACGCCGTCCATCACCAATTCGTACCGGGTGTCGACCCGTACGTGCGGCGCGGAGATCCGTCGAGCGGCCTTTTGCCGGGCGTCCATGCGGGGCCCGCGGGCGACGAGGGAAGCGGCGATTCCCGCGTTCAGGCGTACAACTTCCGCATGTGCCTCACCGACGATCCGGCCAACATCCTGCCGATCCAAAAGCCCGAAGCCTACGATCCGCTTCGCTACGAACTCGTGCTGCGCAATTTCGAAGCGGGAGAAACCCGCGCGCCGTGGTCGCTCATCCTCATGCCGAACCGCAAGACCGACATCAACAACAACCACGGGTTCTCGACCGATCATATCGGGATGAGCTACGCGTGGCCCTCGGCGAGCCGCGCCGAGCGCGAGCGGATTTTCCGCGATCACCTCGACTACCAACAAGGGCTCATCTGGACGCTCGCCCATGATCCGCGCGTTCCCGAGTCGATCCGGTCCGAGGTGGCCCGATGGGGCTTGTGCCGGGATGAGTTCGCCGATCATGGTGGTTGGCCGCATCAGATCTATGTCCGCGAGGCGCGCCGCATGATCGCCGATTGCGTCATGACGCAGCATCATTGCCAGGGCCGCGAGGTCGTCGACGATCCCGTCGGGCTCGCCGCCTATACGATGGACTCGCACAACGTCCAGCGCTACGTCGACGCGAAGGGTCACGTTCGGAACGAGGGAGACGTGCAGGTCGGCGGGTTCCCGCCCTATCCGATCGCGTACCGGTCGATCCGCCCGAGGAAGGAGGAATGCCGGAACCTCCTGGTTCCCGTCGCGCTTTCCGCGTCGCACATCGCGTACGGTTCAATCCGCATGGAACCCGTGTTCATGGTGCTCGGCCAATCGGCGGCGACCGCCGCCTGCCTCGCCCTCGATGCGCGTTCGGATATCCAGGACGTCGAATTCGCGGCCCTTCGGGCACGCCTCGAATCGGACGGCCAGATCCTCGCTTGGACCGGCCCCGTTCCGACGCGCGCCTCGATCGATATCCAGAAACTGCCGGGCATCGTGATCGACGACGGCGACGCGGAACGGTCGCCGGGCTGGTCGCCGAGCCGATCGGTGGGAGGCTACGTGGGCGAGCGATATTGGCACGACGGCAACGAGCGGCAGGGCGAGCGCAAGGCGACGTACCGAGCGAAGCTCGAACCCGGCCGATACGAAGTCCGTTTTTCCTTCACGTCGAACCCCAACCGGGCGACCAATGTCCGGATCACGATCCGGCACGCCGACGGCAGCGCGGAAAAGACCTGCGACCAGCGCGCGCCGCGACCCGCCGACGATCCGTTCGTGTCGCTCGGCGTCTACCCTTTCGGCGCGTCGCCGGCCGAGGTGGAAGTGAGCAACGCGGGCGCGAACGGGCACGTCGTGATCGACGCGGTCCAGTTCCTGAAACAGTGATTGTTCCCCAAACGACGGCGAGATCCGAAATCCCAAAAGGACCGCGCGACGGCAACGACGGCGAGATCCGAAATCCCAAAAGGGACCGCGCGACGGCGCGGAGCAACCGATGGCACGGCGAACGACGTTCCGGATTTGTTTTGGCATCGTGATGGCGTTCATGGCGACCGCGCATGCCGCGCGGGCCGACGATTGGCCCCAGTGGCGCGGACCGGGCCGCGACGGAAAGAGCGCGGAGAAGAACCTGTTGCGATCGTGGCCCGAGGGCGGCCCGCCGCTCGAGTGGAAGGCCGAGGGGCTTGGTCGAGGTTATGCGAGCGTCGCGGTGGTGGGTGACCGGATCTACACCATGGGCCTTCGCGACAACCGTCCGCACCTGATCGCGCTCGACGCGCGCGGCGGAGCCGTGGTCTGGGCCACCCCGGTCGGCGGCGAAGGGGAACAGGCGCCGAACTGCACGCCGACGATCGACGGCGACCGGGTCTACGGACTGACCTTCCAAGGCACGCTCGCCTGCTGCTCCGCGCGAGACGGCAAGGTCGAATGGACCAAGGACTTCGCGAAGGATTTTGGAGGTCGCATGATGTCGGGATGGGGCTACGCCGAATCGCCGCTCATCGACGGCGACCGGCTCGTCTGTACTCCAGGATCGCCCAACGCCATGCTCGCCGCGCTCGACAAGGCCACGGGCAATCCGATTTGGACGACACCCGTCGCCGACAACGTGGGTGAGAAGGGGCAGCCCGGCGCGGCGTACGCGTCGATCGTGATCAGCCGGGGCGGAGGCGTGAAGCAGTACGTCCAGCTCGTCGGCCGAGGCGTAATCGGAGTCGACGCGGAGACGGGGAAGCTGCTTTGGGTCTATGACAAGATCGCCAACGGAACGGCGAACTGTCCGACTCCGGTCGTCTCGGGCAATTTCGTTTTCGCGTCGTCGGGATACGGAGACGGCGGATCGGTGTTGTTGGAACTGGGCCGCGCGGGGCGCGGGCAGGTCGCCGCGCGCGAGGTGTTCTACTACACGGCGAACCAGGTTCAGAACCACCATGGCGGTATGATCCTGATCGACGAGTATCTCTACATGGGGCACGGCCAGAATAACGGACTTCCGCTCTGTCTCGACCTCCGCACGGGCCAGGACGCATGGAGGCCCGGCCGGGGCGTCGGGAGCGGTTCGGCGGCGGTCGCCTACGCCGACGGCCACCTCTATTTCCGGTACGAGAACGGCGAAATGGCGCTGATCGAGGCGACGCCGAAGGAATACCGCGTCAAGGGACAGTTCAAGCTGGCGGTGAACCTCGACCGGAGCTGGCCGCATCCGGCCATCGCGGACGGACGGCTCTACATCCGCGACCAGGACGTCCTGCTCCGCTACGACGTGCGCGGCGGAAAGTGACGTGCGTGACCGGGCGAGCGGGGGACGTCAGTCCCCTGTTGATTTCATGAAACGCGTCGATCTTGTCAAGACGTCGGTCCTGACATCAAGCGCCCTGGCGGTCGCCGCGCTAACCGGAACGCCCATTCCACTTGCGAAAGGTCCTTATTCGATCGACTCAACTGCGTAACTTGGGTTAGGCGAGTCGGCGCGAAGTCGTTGCCGTTCGATCGCGCCGGATTGCAGTCGAGCGAGCAGAAAGCGCTCGTCCGGAGAGACGGCGATCCGAATCGCCGGACCATCGCGGGGCGTGCGCAAGTCGCCCAGCCCGAGGCCGACGATCGGATCCCAGATCTTGACTCGGTGCTCGACGTCCAACGACGCCAAATCACGGCCATCGGGCGTCCAGCACAACTGGATGATGTCGAACAGGTGTCCCGACATCGTGTGCACCCGTTCCCATCGCGTCGCGTCCCAAATGTGGATGACGCGATCGCGCCCCGCGCTGGCCAACCATCGGCCGTCCGGACTGAACTCGATCGCGAGCACCGTCGACAGGTGGCCCTTGAGCCGCTGCGTGGGCAACCCGTTGGACGTGTCGTAGATCAAAATGTCGTCGAGCGCGTCGACGGCGAGGAAACGTCCATCGGTCGAGAACACGCATTGATGGCACTGGCGCGCCGGCAAGGCGGGAAGCTCGTCGCCCGTGTCGCGTCGGAACAATCGCACGCGATCCTCGCGCCAGCTCACGACGGCCAGGAGCGACGTGTCCGGCGAGAACGCCATCGCGTTCACGGCGACTTCGCTCCGCCGCCAAACGGGCGGTTCCTCCCCGTTCGAATCCATGTTCCACATCTCGAGCAGATCCTCGTCGGTGTCGCGTTCGCCGTCCTTCATCGCCGAGGCGGCGAGCCACGCTCCATCGCGCGAAACGGCCAACCGCTCTCGGGGTTCGCGGCCGAAACGCGCGATCGGCCGCAAGCCGTCGATCGAAAGGACCATCGGCTCGGGTTGGGCCGCGATGACCCGTCCTTGGCGGGCTTCGAACAGCACGCCGCGATCCGGATGGATTTCCGGCGGCATCGATTCGGAAAGGACCGCCGCGCCCGATTCGGGATGCAGGGTCCACGCGACCAACGAAGTCGGGCCTCGGCCCACGGACACGAGTCGCCGGCCATCCGGCAGGAAGGCCACCTGCGAACCTCGCTCCGCGTGCGCCAACCAACCTCGGACGACCCGCGGCTCGATGGGCCCCTCACCCGTCCTTTCGATCGTCCACAATCGCAAGGTGCCGAACTGTTCGAGCACGGCCAGTCGGTCGCCGGTCGGCGAAAAGGCGATACCGCGCGCGTCGTCGGTGAGCGCGATCTCGCCCTCAAATCCGAAACCATGATCGCTCGACTTGAAGAAATCGATGCGATGCCTGTTGCGTCCGGCGGCGAGGATCCGGCCGTCGGGAGAGAAGGCGAGGCATGACACGACGTCGTCATGACGCCCGAAGTGGTCGATGCGCGCGCGTGTCGCCGCGTCCCAAATCCGGATGGAACCGTCGCGGCTCCCGGCGACGACGTATCGCCCGTCCCACGTCGCGGTGAGCGAGGAAACCACGGCGTCGTCGGTGTCCAGATCGACCGTCGTGCCGGATTGGATCGTGTTCCAGAGACGGATCGACGCGAACGAACCGTGCGCCGCGATCCACTGGTCGTCGTGGAGCCAGACGACCGCCTTGAGCGGTCCGGCGGCGGGCGGTGAGACCATGAGACGATCTCCCGTCGCGAGGTCGTAGACGCTGACGGTCGTCGATTCGCCGCACACCGCCAACCGGTCCGCCGCCCGGCTGAACGCCATACCGCGGACGTCGGCGTGATCGGTTCGCAGCGTGGATTCAATCGAGCCCGCATGGGCGTCGAAAATCCGCACGACGCCGTTGTGACCTCCGACCGCGACGCGCCGGCCATCCGTCGCGACGGCCACGCAATACATGGTACCCTCGCCGTCGCCCCATGCACGGCCTTCCTCGCGGGTTCGATGGTCGAGGAACGCCCACGCGAGACTCGGCGAATCGTGCGCGCCGAGGTGCTCTTGCGCGGTTGCGAGCAGCGTTCGGCATTGGCGGATGTCGCCGTCGCGCCACGCGAGATTGGCGAGCTGCACGGCCGACGCGAAGGCGATGCGCGAAGCCGCCCGTTCGTGGAATTCGGCCCGCTCCGAAGCGGCTTGGGCGTCCTGTTGGCGTTCCCGCGCGAGGTCGGCCGCTCGCTCCGCCTCGATGCGCAATTGGTCCGAGTCCCGCTGAAGGCGCGTGGCGTTTTCCAACGACGCGTGGAGGTCGCCGGTCAGTTGGGTCAGCCGGCGGTTATTGACGGCGAGCAACGACGTGAACGTGACGACCGCGGTGAACAGCGCGGCCGCGAGTCCGGCGATCACCGGGCGGCGCCGCACCGCACGCCATGCGATCGCGGCGGCGCCGGGACGCCGCGCGCGTGGCGCCAGACCGTCGAGAAAACGACGCAGGTCGTCGGCCAGCTCGCGCGCGGCCGCGTATCGGCGAGCCGGCCCTTTTTCGAGGCACTTCAAACAGATCGTCTCGAGATCGCGCGGTACGATCGGACGAAGGCGACGGGGAGGCAAAGGTTGCCGATGGCGGACCGCGTCGAGCACCTCGACCGCCGTATCCCCGACGTACGGCGGGCGGCCGACGAGCAGTTCATAGAGAACCGCGCCGAGCGCATGGATATCGCATGCCGGTCCCACGTCGCGCGGCGCCGGACCGGCCTGCTCCGGCGCCATGTAGGCGGGCGTCCCCAGAGCCAGGCTCACCGATGCCGGGTCGTCTTCGAGCAGTTTCGCGAGCCCGAAATCGGTGAGCCTCGGGTGGAACGGCAACGCGTCCGGCGCGATCGGCGCGTCGGAGGAACACGGGCTCAGGATGATGTTGCCCGGCTTGACGTCGCGATGCAGCACACCCTTGTCGTGGCTGTACTGGATCGCGTCGGCAAGGCAGGCGATAAGCGACGCCGCGAGACGCGGCGGCACCGGACTCGTCCTCGCCTTGAGCCACTCGGCCAACGTCGGACCCGGGCAATACGCCTGCGCAATGTGGTCGCGGCCGCTCCCGATCACCATTTCGTGGACGGGAACGATATGGGGATGGTCGAGCTTGGCGGCCGCCCGCGCTTCGCGCAGCAACCGGGACTCCTGGCCTTGTCGAGCCGCGACATGGGGATGCGGCACCTTCAGGGCAATGAGCCGATGCAACACGGGATCCCGCGCGAGATAGACCGTGCCGAACCCGCCGACGCCCAGGATACGCTCGATTTCGAACCGACCGACGCGCTCCGGAGCGTCGGACCCCGCAGCGCGAGCCGCCGCGCGCGGCCAAGCGCGTTCCAGGAGCCTCAGGCAGTCGGCGAGCTTCTCGGAATCGGGGTCCGGCGAACGGAGATCGGCGCGCGCTCCCAAGTCGGCCGAAGCGGGTGACTGCCCCCTTCGTAGGCACTCGTCGAATGCCGCGAGCTCGACCGATTCCGAATCGGACGATTTCGCCGACGGGGTCGGTGAAGCCTCGAACGGGTTCACTTCGGTCGCTTCCTTGGCTCGACGACGTCGAGCTCGCTTTGCAGGCGTTCGATGGCCCGGCACCAAAGCTTTCGGGCGGCGTCTTCCGACCGATCGAGGAGTTTTCCGATGGCGGCGAACGATAGATTCTCGCGGTGGCGCAGCAAGACAATCTGTTGATGGATCTCGGAAAGGGTCCCGATCGCCGACCGCAGACGGTCCCATTCCTCGCCGGACAACACCTCGGCGCTCGGTGATTCGCACAGTGGGTCGACGACGTGGCTGTCGAGGGGCACCTCGTGCGCCACGTTGCGTTTCTCGGTGGCGAACGCGGTCGCGACGTTGGTCATGTGGTTGACGAGGATCCGGCGGAGCCAGCGGGCCAGTTCCTCGATCGATTCGCCGCGGAATTCGGCGAGCGACTCGAACCCGCGCAGAAGGGTTTCCTGGACGAGATCGGAGTTTCCGACCTTAGCCTGGAGTCGTTCGGGAAACTCGCCGACGGCGATCGCCAGCAGATAGGGTCGGAATTGTTCGAGCAACGGCCCCGCCCGATCGCTCGGCAGGTCCCGCAGTTCCCGGAGCAGGTCCCGGACGTCGATCGCATGGTCGTCCACGGCCTTCCGTATTCGCGATTCGGCTCCGTTCATCACCATGCGTCGAGCAACCGCGTTGCGCTCCAATCCGTGTGACCTTCGCCACTTATCGACCTTCAAGATAGACGCCGAAGCTGGCGATCGCAAGTCGACGGTGGAATCAGGTGAATGCCGCAGGGGGGGCTTGGGGGTACGATCCGCTCGGCAATCGCGTCCGGTCGGGCGCGAAATCTTGTCTTGTTCTCGTGCGGGGCTGTGCGCGGCGGCCGTCACTGCGGATCCGCGCCGAGCGGCGGGCGCCTAATGCGGGGCAGCGGCGCCACCGTGGATCGGCAGGGACCGATACCCCATTTCGAACCCACGAATCCAACGATCACTACCCAACGGACATGAGCCAACCGATGAACCAGCCATTGCGTCGTCGCGTTCGATCGTCCATTGCACTCTTGCGCGACGAGGCTCGCCGCCGTCGGAAGTGGCGCCGCGACCAGAACCGCGTCCCGCTCGGATTCGAGACGCTCGAGGATCGGCGCGTGCTGACGTCGTCGATCGATCTGTTGGCGGATATCTACCCCGGCACCAGTGCATCGAGTCCTGGGAACTCGATCGTGATCGGAAGTCACTGTTTCTTTGCCGCCGACGACGGTACGCATGGGCGCGAGTTGTGGAAGACCGACGGCACTCCAGCGGGAACCACATTGGTCAAGGATATCCATAGTATCTATGGCGGCCTAGGCGCGTCCTCGCCCCAACGGCTGACGAACGTCAACGGTTTACTCTATTTCGTTGCGGACGACGGGCTGAATGGAACCGAGTTGTGGAAGAGTGACGGAACGGCCTCCGGGACCGTACTCGTGAGGGACATCTACACGGGACCCAGTTCCTCGAATCCTCAATCGCTTACCAACGTCAATGGGGTGCTCTTCTTTGTCGCGAATAGTCCGGGGACCGGCGCGGAGCTATGGAAGAGCGACAGCGCCACCGGAGTAACCGCCCTCGTCAAAGATATTTTCGCTGGGTCGACGCCGTCATCGGCGACGAATCTGATCGCTGTTGGAAATACCTTGTTCTTTACGGCGACGGACGGGACCGGCGGCGTTGAGTTATGGAAGAGCGATGGTACGACCGCCGGTACGATCCTGGTCAAGGATATCCGCTCCGGCACGGCGAGCTCGTCACCTTCCGCGCTCACCTTGAACAACGGCATATTGTACTTCAGCGCCAATGACGGTGTCAGCGGAATGGAGCTTTGGACCAGCGATGGAACGCCGGCAGGGACCGTATTGGTGGCGGACATCTACGCCGGTTTTGCTGGAGCCGATCCCGCGAACGTCACAAGCATTGGCGGAATTCTCTACTTCACCGCCAAAACGGCCTCCTTCGGCGCTGAGCCATGGCGAAGTGACGGAACCGCGGGCGGCACGATGTTGATTAAGGACGTCCGACCGGGAGGCCTGGGGTCTGATTCCGCGGAGATGACCGAATACAACGGCGCGATATACTTCCGAGCGGATGATGGGGTGAACGGAACGGAGTTGTGGGTGACCGACGGCACCGCCGCCGGTACGACATTGCTGAAGGACATTTACGTCGGTGTTGGGAGTGGGTATCCGTGGCGGTTTGCGAGAATCAATGGCCTGCTCGCCTTTTCCGCGACAGGTTCGGCGACGGGTAACGAGATTTGGGTTACGGATGGCACGCCAGCCGGGACCCAGCTTGTCAAGGATATCAACTCGGGAGCGGCCAACGCATTCCCAAGTCCACTCGGCGTTCTCAATGGCAAACTGCTCTTCGCGGCGGACGACGGCCTAAACGGGGTCGAACTCTATCACAGCGACGGAACAGCCGGGGGCACATCGCTCCTGGCCGACGTCAATGCGATCCCCAAAGGATCGGCGCCAGCCTACTTCACCGACGTGGGAGGGACGTTGTTCTTCGTCGCGTCCGATCCCCTCCATGGGAGAGAACTGTGGAAATACGATGGCTCGCCGACCGGCCCGTCACTCGTCAAGGACATCTACCCAGGGGCCGCCAGTTCCTATGCGGAATCGCTTACGAAAGTCGGAGCATTGCTCTACTTCGTCGCGACGGACGGAACCAGCGGCTATGAGCTGTGGAGATCCGATGGTACCGCGGCCGGCACCACCTTGGTGATGGACATTGCATTCGGTGGTTCGAGTTCCGCTCCGGAGCAACTCGTCGCCGTGGACGGCACGTTGTACTTCACGGCAACCAACACGACGTACGGCCGGGAGCTATGGAAAAGCAACGGCACTTCGGCGGGCACGGTTCTGGTGAAGGACATTGTGTCGGGAAGCGGCAGCTCGTCCCCAACCGGCTTGACGAACGGTAGTGGGTGGCTGTTGTTCAGCGCGACGACCACCGTGAACGGCACGGAACTCTGGAAAAGCGACGGTACGGCGGCGGGAACAGCGATCGTACGCGACATCGTATCCGGTTCGGCCGGGTCGAGCCCGTCGGGCATGACGAGTTTCAACGGCCTTGTCTACTTCTCGGCCGATGACGCGGTGAACGGATCCGAATTGTGGAAATCCGACGGTACGTTCGACGGCACGCAACTCGTCGCGAACATCTACCCCGGCTCCACCGGATCCTATCCGTCCAAGGGGGTCGTATTTGGGAACCGGCTGTACTTTGTCCCCGCGCAGTCCGGCGCGGGAAAGGAGTTGTGGAGAACGGACGGTACGGCGATCGGCACGGAGCTCGTGAAAGACATTCAGCCCGGCGTTGGAAGCTCGGAACCCGCAATCCTCGGGGAATTCGACGGTGCGCTCTATTTCACGGCCATTAGCGGCACGATTGGCAGGGAGTTGTGGCGTACGAGCGGCACGTCGATCGGCACGGTGCTCGTCAAGGACGTGAATCCCGGCGCGGGAAGCATGCTCGAAGCGGGTTCAATAGCTCCCCAGTTCGCCGTGGTCGGCGATCAGTTCTTCTTCTCCGCGACCGACGGCGCGCACGGCTATGAGCTCTGGCGTTCCGATGGCACAGCGCTCGGTACGAATCTCGTCGCCGATCTCGCCACGGGCCCGTCGAATGCGTATCCGCAGTTTCTCGCGTCCTGGAACGACAAACTCGTCTTCTACGCCTTCCACAGCACCTATGGCGCCGAGGCGTTCATTTACTCGGACACCGGCAACAACGCTCCGACGGACGTGTTCCTGAGCGGCGCAACGGTTGCGGAAAACAGCGCGAGCGGTACGCCAGTCGGCGAGCTGTCGGTCGAGGACCCGGACATCGGCGATAGTCATACCCTTACGCTGGTGAACGACGCGGGTGGCCGGTTCCAGATCGTGGGCCATCAGTTGCAGGCGCGAGGAGCCATTGACTTCGAGTCGACGCCGGCCCTCTCGATCATTGTGCGCGCCGTGGACTCCCAAGGACTGTCTCTTGACAAGGCGTTTTCGGTGTCGGTTACGGACCGCAACGAGACTCCGACGGCGATCACCTTGAGCAACGACACCATCGCGGAGAATTGGCTGGGTCAGGTGGGCGTGATCTCCGGTATCGATCCGGATGCGGGCGATGGACTTACATTCTCGCTGATCAACGATGCCGGCGGCTACTTCCGGATCGCCGGGGATCAATTGCATGTGGACCATAGCGCGGACTACGAATCGGCGTCGGAATACGTGATTGTCATCCGAGGAACGGATTCGGGTGGATTGTACTTGGATCGCGAGATGATGATCCACATTACGGACGCCCCCGAACGGCCCGGGGACATCCGTCTGCGCGGGTCGTCGGTATTCGAAAACAGCAGTGTCGGAACCTACGTCGGCGAATTGAGCGCATCGGATCCGGATGCGGGCGATGAAGTGCAGTTCTCACTGTTGGACGACGCCAATGGACGGCTTTACCTATCCGGCACGAAGATGCGCGTCGCCGGGAACATCGACTACGAGTCAACGTCAACCCTTTCAATCATCGTGCGCGCCACCGATCGTACGAACCTCTTTACGGATGCGTCGTTTGTGGTTTCCGTGCTCGATCTGAATGAATCGCCGATCGGTGCGGTTCAATTGGTAAAGGACATCGAGCCCAATGGTGGAGCGTCCTTCTCCCGCAACTTCAAGGCCATCGGCGATGTGGTGTACTTCACCGCCACGACCGAGGCTCAGGGCACGGAGATGCTCTGGCGAACGGACGGCACGCTCACTGGGACGGCGCGTGTCCAATCGATGGCGTCGGCTAGCCTGGCGAGTTTTCCCAGAGAGCTCACCGATCGGAACGGCGTCCTGTCCTTCGTGACAGGCAATACCCACCAAACACTCTGGACGAGCGACGGATCGGAGGATGGCACGATCGCACTGCTCAACGGGAGTGTGGATCAGTACTTCGGTCATCTCGCCGTGATGGATGACAGTCTGTACTTCACCGTTCATGATCCCGCTCTGGGCTCGGCCCTTTGGAAATCGGATGGAACCTCGCTCGGAACGTCCCCGGTCGTCGCGCTCGGCGGCCAGCCGATGGGAGCGTGCGTCCCGGCAAACGGGAAGCTCGTCTTCGTCGTCCGATTGGAGAATGGACGCAGCCAACTCTGGGCTAGCGATGGTACGGCCGCGGGGACCGGATTGATCACGGAAATCAACCCGACGGGAAACGCGGATCCTCGAGACCTGACGCTTGCGGGAAACCGAGTCTATTTCACAGCGGACGACGGCATCCACGGAAGGGAATTGTGGAAGACCGACGGCAGCGCGGCCGGTACCGAGTTGGTCATGGACGTCCTTCCCGGCAACGGTTCGGCATACCCCATCGAGATGACGGTGTCGGGTGGGATGGTTTATTTCACAGCGGACGACGGTGCCCACGGAAGGGAATTGTGGAAGACGGACGGTTCGGCGCTCGGCACCGTACTCGTCAAGGATCTTGTGCCCGGAATGGCGCCCAGTGGAGGAACCGAATTAACGGACGTTGACGGGATCGTGTATTTCAGCAGCTACAGCTCGACCCATGGTTGGGAACTATGGAAATCGGACGGAACGGCCGACGGAACGCAGATGGTGAGCGACATCAATCCGGGCGCGGCGAGTTCGGTGCCAAGCGGGCTTGTTCGCGGTGGTGAAACGCTCTTCTTCTTCGCCAATAACGGGGCCGGCGGCAAGGAGCTTTGGGCGACGGACGGCACCGATGCGACGACGAGGCTTGTCAAGGAAATCGGCCCTGGAGCAAAGGACGCTGTCCCTCAGGGCGCGACATCGGGAATCGTTACACTTGGGAACCAGATCCTGTTCAACGCGGATGACCGCGTTCATGGGTTGGAACTTTGGATTAGCGATGGAACGGAATCCAATACCCACATGGTCAAGGATATTGAGACGACCGCGCGAGGGTCCTTTCCGTGGATGTTAACGGATGTAGACGGACAACTCTTCTTTAACGCGTCATCGGAGATATACGCATCCACCCTGTTCCAAAGCGACGGCACCACGACTGGAACCACCGCGCTCATCAGCGGTGCCATCGTCCAACCACGAGAAGTCATTGCAATCAATGGCGCCGTTTGCTATTTCACCGACGGGTCGCGCCTCTGGAAATCCGATGGCACGTCCGCCGGTACGAGCATCCTATTCTGGCAATTCGCATCCTTCAGCGTCGGGGGCCTCACGAACCTCCAAGGGTCGCTAGTCTTTTCGGCAACGGATTTCGGGAGCGGCATGGGAGGCCTTTGGACGACCGACGGCACGATGGAGGGAACGAGGCCCATCAAGACGATTGCCCCCGGCGGCAACAGCTCACCGCTGTCGCATCTCGTGACGATTGACGATCAACTCTACTTCGTGACCGACGACGGGGTTCATGGCGCGGAACTCTGGCGGAGCGATGGCACGGCGGATGGGACCGAACTTGTCGCCGATATTCGCCCGGGCGCCGGCGGCTCGGCACCACGCAATTTGACGAATATTGAGGGACAACTTTACTTCGTCGCCAACGATGGGGTGCACGGCGACGAGCTTTGGAAGAGCAATGGAACGTCGGTCGGGACGACGATGGTCGCCGATCTCGCGCCCGGCAGCGCGGGTTCGGCGCCTGATGATCTGACGGCCATTCCTGGCTGGCTCCTGTTCACGTGCAATGACGGCAGCCATGGTCGCGAATTGTGGGTGTCGAACGGAACGACCGGGGGAACGTCGCTGGTTCTGGATGTCCTGCCTGGCAATTCGAGTGGAATCTACGAGGGTGGCGGCGAGTCCGATCGGTTCGTGAGCCTCGCCGGGATCGTGTACTTTTCGGCGAGTCCGATGTACTCCAGTTCACCGGGCCAGGAATTGTGGCGAAGTGACGGCACGACCGTCGGAACCTACCAAGTGAAGGACTTGAGGCCCAGTTCGGGGTCCTTCCCCAGGAACTTGACGGTTGTCCATGACACGCTCTACCTCACCGCAAGCACAGACGTCGGCGGTCGAGTCGTATGGAGAAGCAACGGCACTTCCGACGGAACGGTTCGCGTGCGAGGCATGGATGACGACGCATGGGCGGATAACCTCACGAACGTGCGAGGTCGCTTGTTTCTGACCGTCGATGATCACGTGCATGGCGAGGAACTGTGGGTCTCGATGGGCGACAGCGATGGGTTGCCCGACGATCTCGAATCAGGCGCGCCGAACAACGGTGACGGAAACCTCGATGGAATCGCCGACTCGATCCAGGAAAACGTCGCGTCCCTCCCCAATGCGGCCGACGGCCGTTACGTTACGTTGGCGGGAGACCCCGATGTCCTTTTCGGCGACGTCGTCGCGGCAACAAATCCCTCGTCGGAGAACACTCCACCAGGCATCGACTTTCCCGTAGGGTTTCTTGAATTCACGGTCGCCGGAATCGCCAACGGCGCCGCGACGGCCGTGACGCTCCTATTGCCTCCGGATACCGTCGCGCAATCGTATTACAAGTATGGTCCGACTCCGGACGATGGGACACCTCATTGGTATGAGTTCCTCTACGATGCGGATACGGGAACCGGAGCCGTCATTACCGGCAATCAGGTCGTGATTCATTTCGTGGATGGCGCGCGGGGCGATGATGATCTGTCCGAAAACGGCCTTGTCGTCGATCCCGGCGCTCCCATCATCTTCACGAACCAGCCTCCAACGGCGCGCATCGCGGCACCCGGCGACTTGGCCGAGGGAGGGCTGATTCAGCTCGACGCCGGCGCGACAACCGATCCGGATCTGCCGAACGACGTCCTCGTGTATGAATGGGACTATGACAGCGATGGGGCGTACGATGACGCATCGGGGGTCAACCCGATCTTCTCCGCCACCGGTATCGATGGATACGCCTTGATTGGCATTGGACTGCGAGTGACCGATGCGATGGGCGAGGTCGATTTCGCCCAAACACAGATCGCGATTCAGAACGCCCGCCCGACGGCGAACGCCGATACGGGGAGCGTGACAGAGAACGGCGCGACGATCTCGATCAACGTTCTGGCGAATGACACCGATCCGGCGGGCGCGGCTGATCCGCTCTCGATCACCGGCGTGAACACCTCGGGAACGCTGGGCTCGGTCGGGTTTACGGCGAGCCAAGTCACGTACGACCCGAACGGCCAGTTCGAATCGCTCGCACTCGGCGAAACGGCGACCGATACGTTCGCGTATTCGATCTCCGATGGAGACGGCGGTACGGCGACGGGCATCGTCACGGTGACGATCACCGGCGAAAACGACGGGCCGAGCGTGAGCGTACTGAATGGTTCGGTGACGGTGCCCGAGGGAACTTCGGCGTTGAACTCGGGCGGTTTCGCGGACATGGACGCGAGCGACACGGTGACGATCACGGCGTCGATCGGCGCGATTACGCAGGACGCCGGTTCGAGCGGAAGCTGGAGCTGGTCGTTCGCGACGACCGATGGCCCGACCGAAAGCCAACAGGTCACGATCACGGCGACCGATAGCCAAGGCGCGTCGAGTTCCGTGGCCTTCGATCTGGTCGTGAAAAATGTCGCGCCGCGAATCTCAGGTTTCTCGAGTAGCGCTGTGCCTTGCTCGGGTATTATCGAGAACCAGACCGTTACGGTTTCCTTGGTGTTCGTTGATCCCGGCATGGGTGACACGCACACGACGGTGATTGACTGGGGCGATGGAACGACGACCACCGTCTCAATCGCGGCGGGCGTACGGACGATTGCCTCGAATCACGCTTACGCGGTCGGTGGTGTTTACGGCATCGCCGTCTCGCTGACGGACGACGACGGCGGTTTGGCGTCCGCCATGACATCGGCGACGATTGTCGGCGTGGGAATCGTCGATCGAGTGCTCTACGTGGTCGGGACGAGCGGCGCCGATCGGGTACATCTCAATGGTTTTTCGCATACCAACGTACGCGTGCATGCGGACTTCCTGCCGAAGGGACCGCGCCGCGACTATTCGCAGACGAATTTCGACCGTGTTGTCATTTATCTATGCGGTGGCAACGACACTCTCACGACGGCGGGAAATGTGAGTGTTCCGACGTACGCGCACGGCGGATCCGGCAACGACGACATCCACTTCGCCGGAGGCCCTGCGATCGTGGTTGGCGGCGCGGGGGACGATCGTCTGGCCGGAGGCCTTGGAGGAAATATCCTCATCGGGGGCGCCGGAGCGGACACGCTGCGGGCGGGCAACAGGGGCGACGTGATGGTGGACGCGTCCACGCAGCTCGATTCGGACGTCGACGCGCTGTTCGCCTTGCTGGGAACCTGGAACTCCTGTGCGACGATGGACGATCGGGTGAACGCAGTGGTTTCCGCCTTGGAAATCGACGAATCCAATGACGGCGTGGATCAGTTGTTCGGGGGCGCGGGCAACGACTTGATCTTCGCGGACCTGGACGACGTGCTTCGCGGAAACAAGAAGCGGTATCGCGTCGTGCGGCACTAGTGCGTTGTCGCGAGGGGGGAACTGGGGGTTCGAGAAACCGGTCGCCGGGCGTCGGCCCGCGGCGGAACCGGGGCAAGGACGCTTGCCCCATAATCCGTTCCGGGTACAAATAAGGCCGGTCCGCTCATCGAATACCGGGAAGGCGATCGGCGAGCCTGGGCGGTGCCATGCGCCCGGTTGGCCGCGCATTCGGCCCGACCCCCACTTTCTCCGAGGAGTTCCGACATGGGTTCCAACGCCGCGCTGATCATTCTGGGCGGTATCGCCCTGTTCGCCGTTCTGATCGCCTTCTATTGCATCGCCGTCTACAACGGACTCGTCTCGCTGCGCAATCGGTACGAGAACGCGTTTTCCCAGATCGACGTGCAGCTCAAACGGCGATACGACCTGATCCCGAACCTGGTCGAAACGGCGAAAGGGTACCTGAAACACGAACGGGAAACGCTCGAAGCCGTCATCGCGGCGCGCAACGCGGCCTACAAGGCCGAACAGGTCGCCGCCCAGAATCCCGGCGATCCCAATGCGATGCGGGGACTCGCGTCGGCCGAAGGCGCGCTCGGCGGCGCGCTGAGCCGGCTGATGGTCGTGGCCGAAGCTTACCCCGACCTCAAGGCCAATCAGAACATGATGATGCTCCAGGAAGAGCTCACGTCGACGGAGAACAAGGTCGCGTTCGCTCGGCAAGGATACAACGACTCGGTGACGAAGTACAACACGAGCCGCGAGACCTTTCCCGCCGTGCTCTTCGCGGGCGCGCTCGGATTCCGCGAAGCCCAATTGTTCGAGGTCGAAAGCGAAAAGGAGCGTCAGGCGCCCCAGGTGAAGTTCTAGGAGCGTCCGCATGGACTTCTTCGCGAGCCAGGACCATGCGCGTCGGCAGTCGCGGAAACTGCTGGTCCTTTTCGTCGTCGCGATCGTCGCGATGACGGCGGTCCTCTACGCCGTCGCACTCGCCGCGCTCGGAATGTCCTCGCAACGGCCGACCGGCGCGTCGTTGTGGCGTCCGGACTTGCTTGCCGGCGTCGCGATCGGCGTATCGTCGATCATCCTGATCGGCAGCCTTTACAAGACATTCGAGTTGCGGGCGGGCGGTGACCGGATCGCCCAGTTGCTCGGCGGACGCCGGATCCTCGCCAATTCGACCGACGTCGCCGAACGCCGCCTGCTCAACATCGTCGAGGAAATGGCCCTGGCGTCTGGCATTCCGGCTCCGCCCGTCTATGTGCTCGACGAGGAGCGGGGCATCAACGCGTTCGCGGCGGGACACACGCCGAGCGACGCGGTGATCGGCGTCAATCGAGGCACGCTCGACAATCTCAACCGTGACGAGCTGCAAGGCGTCATCGCGCACGAATTCAGCCACGTCCTGAACGGCGACATGCGGCTGAACTTGCGGCTGATCGGCCTCTTGCACGGCATCCTGCTCATCTCGCTGATCGGCTATTACATCATGCGGAGCGTCGGGAGCAGCGGCCGGAGTTCCTCGAGAAGCCGCGGGAAGGACAGCAAGAACGCGGGAGCCCAGATCTTCCTGATCGGTCTGGCGATGTGGGCCATCGGTTCGATCGGATTGCTCGCCGCGCGCCTGATCAAGTCAGCCATTTCGCGCCAGCGCGAATACCTCGCCGACGCGTCGGCCGTGCAATTCACGCGCAATCCCGAAGGCATCGGGGGAGCGCTCAAGAAGATCGGCGGCCTGTCGATCGGATCCCGCGTGATGCACGCGGAAGCGGAAACGGCGAGCCACATGTTTTTCGCATCGTCGTTCCGTTCGCACTTCGGCGGTTGGTTGGCCACCCATCCGCCGCTCGTCGTGCGCATCCAGCGTATCGACCCGCGGTTCGACGGCGTCTTTCCGAAGGTCGAACCGCGGGCGCCGGTCGAGGAACGGGCGGCTCCGAAAGGCCGCGCGACGCGGGGTCCGTTCGAAATACTCCCCGAGAAGATCACGAAACGGGTCAAGCTCGACGCGCTGTTCGCCATGCAGGCGATCGGTTCGGTGGGACCCGATGCGATCGCCAACGTCGGCCGGATCGTCACATCGATTCCGGACCGGGTGCGCGATGCGGCCGAGGATCCCTTCGACGCGCGGGTCGTCGCGATGGCCTTGCTTCTCGAGGCCGACGACGCCGTTCGCGCGCGGCAATTGGAGCTCGTGCGAACGATCGAAGGGCGGGCCACGCTCGATTCGCTCCTCGGCATCGTTCCCGAGGTCGCGAAGTGCCCCGTCGAGGCCCGTCTTCCGCTCATGGAGAAACTCCAATCGGCGCTCCGGGAGCTGTCGGACGATCAATACCAACGATTCCGCAAGACGGTGCTCGCACTGGTCGGCGCCGACGATCGGATTTCGTTTTTCGAGTTCATCCTGCAGCGCATGCTGCTCACGCACCTCGATCGCGCGTTCACGAACGCGAAGCCGCCCCGCGCCCGGTACCTGACGGTGACGTCGGTGACCGGCCCGGCCACGGCGCTGATTTCCATTCTGGCGCACGTGTCGCACGACGACGAGGCGGACGCGCTCCGAGCCTACCAGTCGGGCGCCGCCTCGCTCGGCCTCAAGGCCATTCCGCCGATTCTTTCGAAGTCGGAATGCACCACCCTCGCGCTCGATGAAACGCTCGTCCAGCTCGAACAGAGCGGTCCGATGGTCAAGAAGCGCGTGCTCGCCGGTTTGTTCGGCGCGGCGGCGAGCGACGCGTCGATCTCGTACACCGAGGCCGAATTGCTGCGGGTCGTCGCGGATGCGCTCGATTGCCCGATGCCGCCGCTGACGGCGGGACCTGTCGGGAACGGCTGACGTCGCTCGCCTCTCCGAGGCGAGTTCCCTCACCCAAAACCGTGTCGAGGCGCAACACGCCCCGGAGGGGCGTGCGACATTAGTCGCCTTCGCCCAGGTCGTCGCCCAATGCGGATTGAATGAGCTCGATTTCGGCGGCCTCATGGTCGCGGAACCGTTCGTCGAACGCGATGAACGCGGATTGCACCGTCACCATCCGGTCGGCGCCGTCGGATTCGACGAGCCGGCTTTCGGCGAGATCGGCGAGCTGCGCGAGATCGACGTAGAGCACGGCGTGCTCGTCGCGCAGCCGCTCGCACCGGCGTACCAGCCGGGGCGCCGCCCGCACCGGCTCCTCGAAGTACCCGTACGCTTCCTCGAGCGAGAAATGGAAGGCAAGCCGGTCGCACAGTTCGCGAAGCCGCTCGGCGAATTCGTTCGCCCGCCGACGGCCATGGATCGGCGTCTCGCTCAGGCGACGGCAGTCGGCCAAGACGGCCCAAAGCTCCCGGTGCGCCTCCTTGATCTCCTGGAGGAACGCCGGATTGACGGTTATGGTCCTCGTCAGCGTGTCGATCGTCGGCATCGGTTCTCCTCCCGCATGGCGTTCGACGAAACGCGGCCCTATCCGGCGACCGATCGTCGAGATCGTCGATCGAGGGACGAACCGGTGTAGACCGCGATCCGGTCCCTGACCTTTCTCAACATGCGCCCAAAACGATAACGCGTGGCCGGCGTCGTGATCCGAAGCGACTCGGCAATCTCGTCGAACGCGCACCCGTCGAAGACCCGCATCCGGAAAATGCGGCAATCCAACGGCGATTCCCTTGACGCCATGTCGTCGAGGATGGTTTCGACGAGCAGCATTTGCCAGGGATCGACCGCGCGTCGCGCATTCGATTGAACGGCGCTCGCATCGGCGACTTCCGTGGGCGCGAGCGGAATCCTGGAACGCTTCCGCAAGACATCAGCCGTCTTGGTCTGAACGAGCCGATAAAGCCACGCGCGCAAACCGGGCCGTTCCTTCGGATGCCGGAAATGGACGAGATGCCGGGCGACCGACATCCACACCTCCTGCGCGCAATCCTCGATGTCCGTCTCACGCAGCAATACGCCTCGCGCGGCAACCGCTCGCCGGATCAATTCGTTGTAGACCCGATAGAATTCGCTCCACGCCGCGACAAGGAACGAATCAGGTACTTGCGCGGTGAGCACAATACGGAGATACGCCTGTGTCTTATTCAAGAGCGACAGGTTTGTATCATCGTCATCCGTCTCGCGATCGTGATTGGTCGATCTTCCGAACATGGAACGAGGGCAGCGAGAATCGGAGGGGAGAAACCGAAAACCTCCAAGAGGGCACCGTCCATCGTATCCCACGCCCAGCGCGAACACAACGGACGGGACGCAGCGGATCGCGGTCCGACTTTGGGCGATGGTCGCCAACGTCGTGGTTCGCCCGCGAACCACTCGAACGGCGCACGGTCTGGATGGTGGGGAAGTTGATCGCCGAGCGATCAACGACACTGTCGTGGTTCGCTCCGCGAACCACTCGAACGGCGCGCCGTTTGGATGCCGGGACGGGCGGATGGGCGCGATCGGGAGCGTTGGGACCGGACACGTCGGGAGCGGGTGATTGCCCAGTTTGCCGTGTCGGGGCGGTCGTTGTTCGGTCTTCGGACAGGCGCGCGGAAAACGGACAGGGCTGCGAATCTTTGTCAAGAATTTGGTCTGAGTACTTCTTGCGATCCAGGAACTTCTGATTGGAGGAGCACGTCCGAGTTTTGCAACATCCTTGTCGCCCTCAGCGGGGTCTCATCATGGCGGCAAACCTCGAACATGAGAGAAGGCACCTTCAGGCATGGCGACCGTCAACTTTGGCCCCCAGTCGCATCCCGCGACGGCGATCCCCCCCGAGTCGTTGTCCGCGCTGACCAACAAGCCGGCCTCCACCGAGGCGGCCGAGGCGCCGAATGGTCGAGGATTGCATCGGATCCAAACGGTTCGCATGCAACAGGGCGTGTCGCTGCGCACCGTCGCGCGCAATACGGGCTTGGACACTCGGACCCTTCGCGATCAAGAGGACGAGCGGACCGATATCCGGCTCAGCGATCTCTACCGCTGGCAGGAAGTGCTCGACGTTCCCGTATCCGAACTGCTCGTCGAGACCGACTCGCCGCTCTCCACGCCCGTTCTCGAACGGGCTCGATTGGTTCGCATCATGAAGACGGCCGCCGCGATGCGCGAGCAGGCTTCGACCGTCGGCATGCGCCGCATGGCCGATACGCTCATCCAACAGCTCACGGAGATCATGCCCGAGCTGAAGGACGTGTCGGCGTGGCATACGTACGGCCAGCGTCGGAGTCTCGATGAATTCGGGCGCATCGTGGAACGCCGCGTCTCGGACGACGTACTGAATTCCCGGCACGATGAATGAACGGCGAGGGTCGGCCGCGCGGTCTCATGAAGGCGGCTCATCCGGCTCGGGCCGGCCGTCGGCGGCGAGCGCGGCGAGATAGTCGTTCCAGTCGTTCACGTTTCTGAGCGATTCGAGATTCGGGTCGACATCGCGCAGTTGTTCGGCCGGGACGCGGCGCGTGTCGACCGCGTCCAACAGGTGCGTCGGACGAAGACGCTGTTCGGCGAGCAAGCGGACCGCCGTCTCGGCGACCGACCGGCGATAGACGGCGGCGAGCGGATGGACAAAAGTGCCGTCCTCGGCCGCCGCCGCGTCGTGTTCCCCCAGCAAGTCGATCATGCGGAGCACGAACGCGGCGCGAAGAAGGGGGATGTCGCACGCGGTCGCGTACGCTCCAGCCACGGAATCGTTGAGCGATTCGAGGCCGGCCACGAGTCCTTCGAGCGGACCGCGGCCGCCGACGGGATCGCGGGCCACCATGATATGCGAGGGCAGCGTGGGGAGTTCCTGCTCGGGGGCCGCGACCACCACGATCGGTTGAACCACTTCGGAGAGGATCCTGACGACGCGTTGGAGCATGCGTTCCGGTCCGAACGGCAGCCACGCCTTGGACCAACCCATCCGCGAGCTGCGGCCTCCGCACAGCACGATGCCGCCGATGCGAGGGACCGTGTTCATTCGGGACACCCCGCGCGCTTGGGTTCGGAATTCATGATGGACCACTATCCGTCAATCGGGCCGCAGGTCGAACGCGCGTAGCTGTGCGCGCGTCGCGTCCTCACGGAGCAGAGCGATAAAATCCCGCACGGGGGGCCGATCGAGTCGCGCTCGAGGCACGATGAAATCGTACCGTTCCTCGGCGATCGGAACGAAGCCCAGGCCTCGGCGCCGCGCGGCGCCCTCGATGGCGACGCCCCAGTCCGCCCGTTGTTGGTCCACGGAGGCGGCGACCGCGTTATGGCTCCGCGACCCGATCGCATACCCGTTCGGCCGGGCGCCGGCGAGCAGTCGATCGATGAGGATCCTCGTTCCGCTGCCCGCATTGCGGTTCACCATGACGCACGCCGGATCCGTCTTCGCGCGTTCCATCGCCTGCTCGACCGTCCGGCCCTCGAACCGCGCGTCCCCCGGCCGGAACACGATGCCTTGAACGCGCCCGTAACCGGGGATGCATTCGAGACCCTCGGCAAGGAACGGCACGTTGTACGATCCCGATTCGGCGTCGAACAGGTGGATCGCCGCCAGATCGCATTCGCCGCGCCGGACGGCGTCGAGCCCTCCCATGGACCCGACGTTGAGCAGTTTCGTTCGCCACCCGCGTCCCTGGAGCGCGCCGAGGAGCCAATCCAAACCGAGGCAATGGCTGCCGATCACGACCAGATCGGCCGGAACGAGCCCGCATCCGAGCAATTGGACGTCGACCTGTTCACCCGCGTCGACGATCTCGACCTGCCGCGCGATCGTCACGAATCCATCGGCGCGGCCGAACGCCGTAACGGAGCCGGAACCTTTGCCCATCGGATAGGCCGCCCATCGGGGATGCGCGTCCTTCCCGCCGGTCGTATCCCTTTTCGCGGAACACGAATCACCGCGCGATCGTTCGATCAGGCCGACCAGCACGTATTCGGTGCGGCCTATCTCCGAGTTGATCTTGGCGGCCAGCCTCGCGCGGACCGTTTCGCGCATGGCGGGTCCGAGACCCGCCATGCGGCGGAGCGCGGGGGCGACGAATTCATGGAACGTGAAGATCGCCGATGTCGGGAAACCGGGAAGCACGACGACCGGTTTCCCCCGACTGACGGCGAGGCAGATCGGTTTTCCCGGCTTGAGCGCGACGCCGTGCGCGACGATCCCCGGATCGCGGAACCGGCCCGCGACCCGATACGACACATCGCCGTCACTCTTGCTCGTTCCGCCCGACAGGAGCACGGCGTCATGATCGTCGAGCGCCTGGTCGACGGCGGCGGCGAGTTCATCGAAGCGATCGGGCCGTATCCCCAGTTCACTCGGTTCGCAGCCGACCTCGCGCACCGCATCGGCGAGAACGCGTTGATTCGAGTCGTAGATCAGACCGGGGCGGATGGGCGCACCCGGCTCGACGAGTTCGTCGCCTGTCGACAGGATGGCGACGCGCGGAGTCCGGAAGACCCAAACATGCGCGATGCCGACCGCCGCCGCGACGCCGGTCTCCCGGCTTGTGAGCCGTTCTCCGCGGCGCAGCACGACTTCATCGGCCGCGATGTCGGTGCCCGTGTACGTGATCCCGAATCCGGGAGGAACCGCTCGGCGGACGGCGAGCCGATCGGCCACCGCGTCGCTGAACTCGACCATCAACACGGCATCCGCGCCGCGGGGGATCATCGCGCCCGTCGCGACCGGGATCGACTCCCCGACGCCTACGGCGCGCGTCGGCGCGATTCCCGGCGTCAACGGGGGTCCGACGAGCCGCACCCCACGCGGATGTTCCTCGTCGGCGTCCACGGTATCCGCCGCCCGCAGCGCGAAGCCGTCGAAGTTCGAACGGTCGAACATGGGAACGTCGACCGGAGATCGGATATCGCGGGAGAGGACACGGCCGAGCGCGGCGTCGAGCGGAACGAGGATTTCGCCGAGCGGGCCGTGGGGAACGGCGGCATCGAAGCGCCGCCGCGCCTCGTCACGGTCGATGACGTCGAGGAACTGTTCCTGCCGATTCATGGGGCCGCGGCCCGATCGCAATCCCCCGCGCAAGGCTCGTCATAGAGATGGACCTCGACGATCGCGCTTTCGGGATACCCTTCGCTGTCCGCCGGCACGACCACGAAACCGTCGGCGCGGCTGGTCGAACTGAGCACGGCGGCGCCCGCGATCGCGATCGGTTCGACTTCCCCGTCCTCGAACCGCACGCGCGCGTAGTCCACGCGCCCGACCTGGGACACGAGTTTTCGGCGCAGTGGCGCTCGGACGCTTCGGTACGGCCACGCGGCGCCGCGTCCGGCGAGCAGCCGGATCGCGCGGCCCGCGAAGAAATCGTACGCGCACAGGCAGCTCACCGGATTGCCCGGCAAGAGGAAGACGAACCGATGGTCGAGCCGGCCCATTCCGGCCGGGCTGCTCGGACGCATCGCCACACCGTGGATAGCGAGCGTTCCGTACTGGGCGAGGATGGCCGGAGCGTGGTCCTCCTTTCCAACGCTCGAACCTCCGGAGACGAGAATGACGTCCGCGTCGTCGCGCATGTTCTCGAGAATCGACTCACGATTATCGCGGACGATGCCCGGCTGTCTCGGGATGCCTCCGTCGCGCGTCACGAGGGCTTCGAGCATGGGGCTGTTCGCGTCGACGATCTGGTGGCCTCGCGGCCGTTCGCCCGCGGGGAGCAGCTCATCGCCGGTGACCACGATTCGGACTTTGGGCCGCCGCACGACGGACACGCAGCCCGCCCCGATCGACGCGAGGACACCGACATCCTGGGGACGCAGGCGGCGTGCCGCCGCGAAAAGCCGTGTGTCGACGGCGATATCCTCACCGCGCCGTCCAATATTCTTGCCGGGCGGAAGTTCGTCGATCGCGAGCATCCGATCCCCATCGCGCTCGGTCTTCTCGAACGGCAGCACGGCGTCCGCCCCCTCGGGCACGGGCGCTCCGGTCATGACACGGATCGCCCGGCCCGGAGTAACGATCAGCGGCGTCGATCGGCCGGGCAGAACTTCCCCGATGACCTCGAACGGGACGCGGTGGTATGACGACGCGCCTTCGCAGTCGGACGCTCGAACCGCGTACCCATCCATCATGGCGCGATCGAAAAGGGGCACGTCGACGTCGCTTCGCACGTCGGCGGCGAGCACACGGCCCGACGCGGACCGCGCGTCCACCCATTCCGCATCCAAGGGCAAGACGTTTTCCGCGATCCACGCCCATGCCGCGTCGACCGATGCGCGCTCGGCGAAACCGCGCATCCGCACGTCCCGGGTAAAGGTCGAAGTAGGCCGTGGATCGGGCATGGCACTTGGGCGAGTCGGATGACCGTTCCGTAAGCGATCCCTTTCCTTGTATCGCTTTTCGACGTGCGTCGCCAGAGCGCCGGACGACTCATCCCATCGCGTCGACCATCACCGTTGTCGACAGCGATCGGCGCTCGATCGAGCCGTCTCCGATTCCCTGGAGCGAGTGCACGGCGCCCAGAAGATCGCTGATCAGCTCCTGCAGCCGCGATGCCCCGCCGATCACGCATGGGACGGAGGTCCGCGATTCGTCGCGAAGCGAGTTGCGGATCCTCGCCGCTTCCGAGACGATCGCGTCCGCCGTGCGGTCCATCGCGAACTCGACCGCGCTCGGCGAACCCGGCGCGTCGCGATCCGATCCCCCCGACTCCGGAGGACTCGGGGAGGCGTGCCCGGCCGACATGAGCGTGTTGATGCACCATCGGAGAATGACGCCCCGACTGATGACGCCGACCGGCCGGCGATCGCGGACAATCACGACGCTCCGCAGCGAGACGCGGCCGAGGAACTCGTAGATGGTCAGAAGGGGAGTCAACTCGTCGTACCACACCACGTTGCTCGACATGACGTCCCGCACCGTCCGACCGGAACCGTGATCGGCGAGCAGTGCCTCGAGCACGCCCTTCTCGGAAAGCGTTCCGACCAGGTTCGACGCATCGTCCACGACCGGCGCCGAGCTCATGCGCAGATTCAAGAGGTACTCGGCCGCGTTTCCGATCGGCGAGTCGGCCGACAGTCCGGCGACGACCGGCGTCATCGCGTCGCGGGCGAGGACGTTCTTCATCAGGCGGGTAGGCGTGGAGGCGGGGCTTCGGATTTCGAGGCCGAACAGGCCCTGATAACCGAGAACCCGATTGCGCCCCGCTTGCTTGGCGACGAGCATCGCCTGGTCCGCCATGTCGACCAGACGATCGGGAGCGGGTGTGTCGTCCATCCGTTGCGCGATCCCGAAGCTTGCCGTGAACGGCACGTGCTCATTGGTGAACGACGCGGAGGATTCCTCGAGCGACGCGCGGGCCCGTTCGGCCCACTGCACGGCCTGGGCCTCGGTGGCTTCGGCGAGCAGCACGCAGAATTCATCGCCACCGAATCGACTCACCACATCGCTCGATCGCGTATTCCGCATCAACCACGAAGCCGTGCCGCGAATCGCGCGGTCGCCGACCAGGTGGCCATGTTCGTCGTTGATCCGCTTGAAATGGTCGATGTCCAGGATGACGCACGAGACGGGTGAACCGTATCGGGTCGCTCGCTTCCATTCCTGCCGGAAACTGTCGAAGAAGGCGCGTTGGGTGAGCAGGCCGGTGAGCGAATCGCGCCGAGCCGATTCGTTCAGGCGTGTTTCGAGGTCCAGGACCCGCGTTCCCGACCGCATTCGGGCGAGCAGTTCGTTGCGGTCGACGGGTTTCTTGAGGAAGTCGTCGGCGCCGGCCTCGAGCCCCTTGACGATGTCGGTGGTCCCCGTGCGCATCGTCAGGAGATAGGAGTAGATGTACCGGGGCATCTCGCGGCCGCGGATCCAGCGACACAACTCGAGGCCGTCGATGTCGGGCATTTCCCAATCGGTGATCAAGATCCCTGGACAATCGGCTTCGATTTCCTCGATCGCCGCCCGACCGCTTCCCGCCGTGCGAACCCGATAGCCGGCGTTTTCGAGCCATTTGGCGAGCAGGCGCTGCAAGGCCGAGTCATCGTCGACGACGAGTATCGTGGTTTCCGACCCGCGCATCTCCATGTTCCGACTCCGATTGCCCCAGGCCGCCGCGCACGACACTCGATGCCGCCTTCCCAGGGCGGCGCCGCGTGCGCGCGACGACCCGCGTGTTGTTCTCTCGAAGAATAGCTCGCGCCATGCGTCGGAGCGCGAAAGCGCCCCGTTCGATGGCGGTTAAGGGGCATGGAACGCGCCTATGGCGATCGAATGCGCGGAGGTTTCCCCTCCGCGGAGGGCCGCGCGGTCGGCGCAGACCGCGGAATCGGCGCCGTCGGTCGAATCCTACCCGGTTTCCCGGGGCGGCCGATCCGCCTAAGCTCCTGGCATGCGCCGCTTGACCTGGAGGTTCGCGGATCATGACGCAAGGACACGGAAAACTCGTATCACCCGTTCGACTGGGAATCGTGGGACTGGGCCGCTTCGGCGCCGTGCACGCGCGCACCGCCGCGCGGATCGCCGAGGCGGACCTTGTGGCGCTCGTCGATCACGACGAAGGTCGCCTTTCGGCCTGGCCCGAGTCACCCCGCGCGCGGCGCTGGACCAACCTCGAACAGGCCGTCGACGCGTCGGATGCCGAAGCCTGGATCGTCGCGGCGTCGACCGAAGCCCACGTTCCACTCGCTCGAACGCTGCTCGCGGCGGGCAAGACCGTATTGATCGAAAAGCCCCTCGCCTCCGACGCCGCCCTTGCCGAGTCGCTCCGGCCGTGGGTCCGGCCCGATTCAGCCAACGTGATGCTCGGCCATGTCGCCCTGTTCAACAGCGAGTTCCGCGCGCTTTGCGACGCATCGCGGCGGCGCGGGCCGATCGTGTACATCGACTGCGTCCGACATCGGCCCGCCGCGACGCTCGATGCCTTCCCCGGCGAAGATCCATTCCATCTCACCATGGTCCACGACCTCTATCTCCTTTTCGCATGGATGGATGGCGAGGAACCGACTCGATTGACCGGCCATGTCCATCGAACGGACGATGGCCGGATCGACCTCGCGTTCGCCCGCTTGGAATGGCGGGAAGGCACGGTCGCCACGCTGTGCGCGTCGTTCCTGACGCCGACGGGCATGGCGTCGGACGGATTCGATCGGATGGAGGTTTTTGGTCGCGGTTGGGCGGCTCGCATCACACCCAATCCTCGACCGTTCGAGTTTTTCGGCGACCGAGCCGAGTGGCCGATGGGCCTCGAGATCGCCTTGGAGAATGAATCGGCGACCGGAATGCTCGCCGAACTCCAGCGCGCTTTCTGCCGCGTGGCGCGCGGTGTTCAACCGGTTCCGAGGGGCGCGACCTATGACGACGGGCTGCGGATGTTGCGCTGGATGGAACAACTCGCGGAACCCGACGGGTGACACGGCCGATCGAGTGGAACGGCGGCGGGGACGCAAAGCGTCGTGTTTCGGGAGGATGTAGGGATTGCGAAGGGTCGCCGGATCGAACAATCGGTCGCGGCGCCCGCGAAACGGTTTACCCTCCCCCGCGGGGATGACGATTGCAGTAACGGGGGTCGCCCGAAGGGGGCACGGACCTGTTCGAGTGGACGTCAAAGTCGCGGAATTCGTGTGGGGCTGGATCGGACCGAGCAGTGGCGGACGACGTAGCGCGCGATAACGCGCACGCGGTGGAGTTCTTTGTTGGCCGTTTGAGTGCCTGTCCGGGCTGTGGCCGGCCCATGTCGGTTCAGCTCACCCTCCCGGGCGCGAAGGCCGCTTCATGGCGCTGTGCCCATTGCGGAACGACGCTGAACACGTCGACCGCCGCCGCCGATCCCCGGGTTCACGGTCCGGGCCGGTCGTTTGAATCGAAGCGGGGCGCCCCGCCGCCCCTACCGCGCATCTTCCGTTCGCATGGATCGATCCGCGAGTCGCGACCGCACCGGCTCAACATCCGCTCGCCGATCGAGTCGGACGTGAGTCGTTCGCTCGATCGGCAGATCGAAACCGGCCGCGTCCTGCACCTGCCTGCGCAGTCGACGGCCTTTCGCCTGAAGCTGAGCTCGCCCGCGCGACCGGAGTACGATCGGTCGGCGATGGAATCGCTGGCCAACCGTTATCATTCCACGCTGGATGACGTGTCGCGGCAGTTTGAATCGTTGCGGAATCGCGGCACGAGCCAGATCGACGTCTGGCGCGGGCTCGCCGCGGAATACCTCGCCCGATACGCGGCCGACCAGGACCTGCTCGCCTGTATGGCGATCCGCCCGACGCACGGCGACTATCCGGCGCGCCACAGTCTGCACACGGCGATCGTCGCGATGGCCGTCGCATCGACGCTCGGTTGGGACGAACCGACGCTCATCGATGTGGCGCTCGGCTGCTTCCTTCACGACGCGGGCATGCAACAACTCGACGCCATCGACGTGCGCGCCCCGCGCGCGTTTGGAGCGGCCGAGATCACGGCGGTCGCGGCGCATCCCGTCCATACACTGGATCTTCTCAAACACCAGTGGTCGGATCATTCGGACACATCGCGGATGGTCGCGTACCAGATGCATGAGCGGTGCAACGGGACGGGCTATCCGTCGGGCCGGAGCGGCGGCCAGATCCATCCCGCCGCGAAGGTGGCAGCCGTCGCCGACGCGTTCGTGGCTCTCTGCTCACCCCGCCCCTATCGCCCGGCGCTCATACCCTATTACGCCATGGTCGCGCTGCTCGACGGCGTCCGCGTCGGCCTCTTCGACGCGCGGGCCATGCGGGCCCTCCTTCAGACCGTTTCGCTCTTCCCCGTGGGATCGAACATCGCCTTGGCTGGGACAACCGTCGGGCGCGTCCTTCGAACCAACCGCGACCGTTATGATCGACCGGTCGTCGAGGTGTGGGATGCGGAGGATCCGTCGAGCTCGCGGACGATCGTGGATCTGTCACGGGAGCCCGATCGTTGGCATCCGCGACCGATGCCCGACGTCGTGTAGGTGAGCGGCAGCGATCGAATCCGCGCCGAGTCACCAGATCTTCGCAAAGGGAATGCGCATCTCCGGCACGATGGCCAAGCGCACTTCGTCGCCGTGCGACTGTTCCCCATCGTTCGGAAAGAGCACGTACTGCGCGTAGGTGAGCCTCAAATCGGCCTTTTCCGCGGATGACATGTCCGGCCTCCCGAGCCGCCCCGACCCGGGTTGTACCGCGATGCCGCCCCGGCGCCGAAGATCGTCAATCGCTCGGCAATTCCGAAAAAACCGGCCTGTCGCCGGTGGGCCGTTCGCGGGTATGATCGGGGCGGAGCGGCGGACACGCCGGAAATCCGGCGCGAACCCGCGTGGGGAGTCGGGTGTCCAGCCATCGATTGAATTGAACTCGTTCGTCAACCGCTGCGCCCTCGCGACGCACGGATGCGTTGCCATGATCGTATTGCCTTCGATTCGCGTACCCGTTCGCCCCATCGCGCGCGGGCCGCTTCGCTTGAACCTCCGCTCGATGCTCGGCGACGGTGCCGCGTTCAGTTGGATGGTGGGCATCGGCGAGACATACGTGCCGGCGTTTGTCCTCGCGCTGGGGCTGGGCCATGTGGCGGCGGGACTCGTCGCGACGGTTCCCCTTCTCGCGGGCAGCTTGTTGCAGCTCGCCGCGCCGCGGCTGGTGCGGGCGGTCGGGAGTTACCGCGTTTGGGTCGCTTCGTGCGCGGCGGGTCAATCGGCCAGTCTCTGGTTGATGGCCTTTCTGGCTTGGAATCCTTCGTGGCCGCCGTCGCTCGTCTTCGTGGCCGCCGCGTTCTACTGGGGCATGGGGTTCGCCGCGGGCCCGGCGTGGAACGCGTGGGCCGAGTTCCTCGTTCCCAAGCGGCTTCGGGCCTTGTTTTTCGCTCGGCGGGTTCGCGTTTGCCAGAGCTTCATCCTGCTCGGTCTGGTCACGGGCGGCGTACTGCTCCGCGCCGCCCCGTTTGGGCTCCGCGCGACGTTCGGACTCCTCTTCGTCTCCGGCGCCGTCGCGCGTCTGGTCTCGGCACTGCTCATCGCCCGGCAAACCGACCGCTGCAGCCGCGAACCTCGGGCGCCAAGTTCCGATCGCACGAGCGCGTTTCCCTGGCGCGGATCGGGAGCGCGGCTGGTCTTCTACCTGATGTGCGTTCAGGTCGGCGTCTATCTCGCGGGCCCCTATTTCACTCCGTATATGCTGACCAAACTCCGGTTGCCCTATTTCGAGTACATGCTCCTGCTGAGCGCGGCCTTCTTGGGGAAGATCGTCGCGTTGCCGTGGTTCGGCGCGTACGCGAAGCGCGCGGGAGCGAACCGTCTGCTCTGGCTGGGCGGCATCGGCATTGTTCCGGTCGCCGCGGCATGGATCGTTTCCGACTCGTTCACGTATCTCCTGGCGATGCAATTCGTGTGCGGCGTGGTGTGGGCCGCGCACGAATTGGCCGTCTTCCTGTTATTTTTCGAGGCGATTCCGGCCTCACAGCGGCTTCGCTTGCTGACGTGGTACAACGTCGGCAACGCGCTCGCCATGGTCGTCGGCGCATTGCTCGGCGCCGGCCTCCTCCGATGGATGGGCGACGCGACGTCCAGCTACCTCACGCTCTTCGCCGTTTCCTCGATCGCCCGGGGCCTTTCGATCGTCGCGCTCCCCGGCGCCGCGCAGCGGCTCATCGAAGCCGCGCCGGTCACGGTGCGCGCCCTGACGGCCCAACCCGCCGCCGGATCAACGGCGCGGCCGGTCCCGGTCGCGGAATCCCGGCGCGGCCGCGCGCCGAGCAACCAAACGGCCGTGTGACGGGGCCGCGGTTCATGTCGGCTCGGCGCGCGGCGCCTATACGCGGAACCAGCCGCGGCGCGCGATGAACGCGACCAGCCCGGCCGCCGACGTGCCCATCACGATCAGCGCGAAGCCGTAACCGTAGGTCCAGTGCAGCTCGGGCATGTTGTCGAAGTTCATTCCGTAAACACCCGCGATGAAGCTCAACGGAATGAAGATCGTCGAGATGATCGTCAGGACCTTCATGATCTCGTTCGCCCGGTGGCTCGCCGCCGACAAGTGGAAATCGCGCAGGTCGCCGCACATTTCGCGGTAGGTTTCGACGACATCGATGATCTGCAGCGTGTGATCGTAGCAGTCGCGGAGATAGATGCGCGCGTCGGCCGAAATCAGCGGAGTGTCCTCGCGGAGCAGATGATTGACCGCCTCGCGGTGCGGCCAAATCGCGCGCCGCAGAAGGAGCAACTCGCTGCGGATATGGTGGATCTCGCCGAGCGGCACCGTATTGCCCGTTTCGGACAGCCGATCGTCGAGCTCGTTCAGGCGATCGCCGTACAACTCGACGATCGGGAAATACCCGTCGATCACCGCGTCGAGGATGGCGTAGGCCAAGTGGTCGGTACCCCGCGCGCGGAGCATGCCGTGCGACGAGCGGAGCCGCTGGCGAACGGGTTCGAGCGAATCGCCGGGCCGACCTTCCTGGAACGTCACAACGAAGTCCCGGCCCACGAAAAGACTCAATTGCTCCGTTCGCAACTGATCCTCGTACGACGCCATCCGCGCGACGATGAACAGATGATTGCCGTACGCTTCGACCTTCGCCCGCTGATGGACGTGCATGACGTCCTCAAGCGCCAACAAGTGCAGGTCAAAAGCTTCGCCAACCCGCCGGATCCAATCCGCGTTTCCCAGTCCGTCGATATTGAGCCAGATGACTTCCGACGGGGCTCGCGGTACGTCGAGCTCCCCCCATCCGCTCAGTTCCCGCTCGCCGAAGAAGTCGGTTCGTTCGGGGTCGAATCGGATAACGGTCGCCCTCGGGGGAACGGCATCGGCTTGGACGTCCGGCAATCCCGCCCGCGATCCGGGTCGGGTCGTCCGCTTGAATGGCCGCGAGACCTGCGACAGCAGGCCGCCCGGTCCCCGGTTCTTGTGTTTCCTTTTGCCTTTTCCGCGCGCCATTTGCGTGCCTCGCGTGCGCCGGGGAACCCGCCCTGCCGCCGCCCTGCGGACCGCAGGGCCAGCGCATATCGAAGTCATGATCCCAGCAGAACTTGCTCCAAATAGTCCGTACTCCAGCTTGCCATTTGCATCCGTCCACGCACGCTTTCCTTCTCGGACTTGCCGCGTTTGAGCAGCGT
>Ga0194120_10000641_pt1 | contig 65652 bp, 57 predicted proteins | sample TA2MahCa65mmetaG_FD_148642 | JGI IMG/M metagenome (GOLD analysis project Ga0194120, IMG submission 148642) | Freshwater microbial communities from Lake Tanganyika, Tanzania - TA2015019 Mahale Deep Cast 65m | ecosystem: Environmental > Aquatic > Freshwater > Lake | place: Tanzania: Lake... | reverse complement strand
GACCCACACTGGCATGACCGGTGGGGTCTTCGACCTCAACGGCAATGTCTGGGAATGGACGGAGACGGTGGGAGCGGCGCAAACAACAGGTAGCTGGGTTATCAGCGATGTGACGCTGGCAATACCGGTGCCTGGCAGCGGATTCCTTTCGGCCCTGGCGACGGATTCTCGGCTGCGTCGGTTGGGCTTGCCGGGGGCGACATCCGAGAACCCGACCGACTCCTTCGGCGGGGACCATTGGTTCATCGACGGCTCGATTTCCAGGAAGAGCGTGCGCGGCGGAATCTGGAACACGGGCGGGAATGCGGGACTCTGGAACGTTTACCTCGGCCTTTCTCGCACTGATTTTGGCACGGGCATCGGCTTCCGGCCTGCGCTGAGGTTCTGATGGGGCGGCCGGCCGTCCTGCTGGCCGCGCTGGTCCTGGCGTCCTGCGCGCCCGGGAGTGCCGGGCTCTGGCCGGTCCCATGGGCGATCGCAAGTGGCAGCGGGCGAGACGCCCGCGCTCCCGGGATCCCGGCGATCGTCGGTCGCGTGGAGATGGGCGACATGGGCCGGAGCGTGCAGGCCACGGTGGGCGACGTCGCGGTCGGGGCCACCGTCTCGCTGGTCGACTCGACTACCAGCAGCGCCATCGCCACGACGCTGAGCGATGGCAACGGGGCGTTCGTGCTGTCCTTTGGATCCTTCGTGCCGGTGACCAACCGGATCTACCTGCTCGAGGCCATCAAGGGCCTGGGGCCCAACGCCGTGGGCAAGAACGCCGCACGGGTGCGTACGCTCGTTCGTTTTGGCGGCACGGGCTGGCAGAGCATCACGGCCGGCGGGATCTCCTTGAGCAGGGCCACGACGGCGCTGTGCGGGATCTACGGCCTCAAACTAGCGCTATCGGGCGGCCAGCAGGTCAGCCCGGCCGAGCTGATCGGCTCGTACGACGGCTTCACCTACACGCCCGTGGCCAACGCCTCGGCCGCCGAGTTCAACCAGGCGCTCAACCTGGTGACGGCGATGCTGGCCGCCGACCTCGACCCCCTGGCCAATCTGGCCTACGACGCCGGGACCGGCCAGTTCCGCAAGACGCTGCTGGGCAACCTGGCGCCCGACGACCCGGGCGATCCGGCGGTGCACCACGACTACGTCGTCACCAAGGGCGGCGTCCAGAGCACCTTCGTGTGGATCCCGCTGTTCACCGCCTACCAGTTGATCGTGCCGGCCAGCTGCGGCGCGGACAACGCCGACAAGCCGGTGGGCTACTGGGTGGCCAACCAGCCGACCACCGGCACCAGGGACGCCGACTGGGCCGAAGAGCGCTTCGGCGGCTTCTACGCCGGCAAGTACGAGGCCAGCCGGTCGGACGCTACCCCTGGCGATCCCACGACCGGCACCGGCGCGACGGCCGGCACCGGCAGCACGCTCAAGGTCGCCCGGTATTGCGTGTTGTGGGGAAACATGGATTGGGACGCGGCCGCAAGTACTTGCCTGGCCTTCGACGCGCACGCCCATCTGATGCGAGACGACGAGTGGACCGCCCTGGCAGTCTGGGCGACGATCAACGGTGTTTCCGTGGCAGGAAACACCGATTCCCGAAAGGACTCCGGCGACCCCGCCATCACGTTCCTGGAAGATCCGTTCGGAGAATCCCAGGTTCTGGCTCTGACGGGTTCGGCGACCAAGAGCACCTGGGCAGGCACGACGAACTTCTCGACCCACACCGGCCTTGAAGATGGCGTCTTCGATCTCCACGGGAACGCCTGGGAATGGACCGAGACGGTCGGCCTGGAAGCCACGACGGGGAAGTACTTGCTGAACGACTTGACGATGCCGGTTGTGGCTCCCGGAACGAACTTCGTTTCCGCCTTGGCGACGGACCTTCGCTTGCGTCGGCTGGGCTTGCCCGGAGTGACGCAGGCTGCGGTCAACTCCTTCTGGGGGGCGACGTTCGCCATCGACACGGCTGCCAGGATGAAGACCTTGCGAGGGGGCGCATGGAACAACGCCGCGGGAATCTGGGGAATGGCGCTGGTAAAAGAGCGAACATGGGCGCACGCCGTGGGCGGCTTCCGCCCGGCCCTCCGCTACTGATAAGTCTCTGTTAAGCCAGGCGGCCCCGGACGAAACCCTTTCTATATACAAAGCGGTTGGGAAGGGTGGTGGCCTCAATGGGTTCCATACATGTCGAAGGCGTGGCGACGGCCGAGATGTGCGCGTGGGCCGCGCAGCAGACGATCGCCGAGATGCGCCGGCGCGCCCTGGGGGTCGGCAAGGAAGGCGGGTTCTCCGCCGAGGAGTTCCAGGCGTTCATGATGTATGCCACCGCCAGTCTCGACGCCCTCAAGAAGATGTCCGAGACCGTCGAGCAAGCCGTGAGGGCATTCCACCGCCCGTAACAATACGAGAAGAATATCACCGCGCCGCCGGAGAGCCCGGCGGCGCTTCGTCTTGGTTTTTTAAAGGGCCGTTAAATTCGTCTCCATGCTGTTAAATCCTCGATAAAGCTCCGCCAAACCGCTTGAATCCGCCTCGTTGCGTCCTTAAGGTAAAAGCAAGGTTAAGTTCAGCTTAGCCCATAACTAAACCCTAGTTAACACACAACCGATTAACGAGGAGCAACAAGCGAGATGAACCCCCTGCGCGTCCACCCCGCTGCGATCGCCGCCACGCTGGCCGTCCTGGCAGGCTGCGGAGTGAACCCCGGCGCCCAGCTCCAGACCGGGCAGGCCTCCCTGATGACCGCGCAGGCGGTGCCCGGCCAGATCATGGTCAAGATGAAGCCCGGTCTCAATACCTCCTCGTTGATCTCGGCCCAGAGCCAGCTTGGCCTCAAGGCCCTGCCGACCAACGCGTCGATCGCCAAGCTCGGCTGGAAGGTCATGGCCTACGATGCCGGCAAGATCGGCGCCCAGTCGCTCCTCACGACCCTCTCGCAGAACCCCGGCGTGGCCGCCGTCGAGCCCCGCTACACCCTGCAGCTTCCCAAGATGCAGCTCCAGCCGCAGGGCGACGTGCAGCCCGTCAGCTACAACGACCCGATGGCCAAGGACCAGTACGCCCTCGTCAAGGGCGACACCGCCCGGGCGCACGCCATCACCATGGGCAGCGCCAAGACCATCCTGTCCATCGTGGACACCGGCGTGGACTGGGATCACCCCGATTTCCAGGATGCCGACAAGAAGAGCCGGGTCGCGAAGGGCCGCGACCACGTCGCCAACAACGACAACCCGCGTGACGGCCACGGCCACGGCACGCACTGCGCAGGGTCCGCGGCGGCCAGCGTCAACAACGGCGAAGGCGTCGTCGGGGTCGCCGCAAACGTCACGATCCTCGCCGAGAAGGTTCTGTCCGACTACGGTTCCGGCTCGTACGACAGCGTCGCCGGCGGCATCGTCCACGCGGCCGACATGGGCGCCAAGGTCATCAGCATGAGCCTGGGCGGCAGCAGCACGGCGAAGGTCCTCGAGGACGCGGTCGCCTACGCCATCTCCAAGGACGCCCTCCTGGTCGCCGCGATGGGCAACGACGGCCGCGAGAAGAAGAGCTACCCGGCCGCCCTGCCGGGCGTGATGGCCGTCGGTTCGACCGACTCGGCCGATCGCCGCAGCAGCTTCTCCAACATGGGCAGCCACATCTCGGTCGGCGCCCCCGGTAGCGCCATCCTCTCGACCCTGCCGACCTTCAAGAACCAGATCGGCAAGACCGACTACGGGACGCTCTCGGGCACCTCGATGGCCACCCCGTTCGTCGCCGGCATCGCCGCCCTGGTGCGCGACCTGCATCCGGACTGGGATTACAAGGCCGTCCAGGCCAAGGTCGAGAAGGCCGCCGAGGATCTCGGCACCGCCGGCTTCGACAAGGAATTCGGCCACGGCCGGGTCAACGCCTACCGGGCGCTGCTCGACTAGCCTCCTCCGAGGCCGACCCTAAGCCAGGATTAATGTCCGCCGGGCACGCGGTTATGAGAGGACCGTGTAGCCCGGCGGTATAATATCTTGACAATCCCGGCCTCCCGGCCGGGTGGAGGCAGGCTGAATTAGTACGGTCTCTATCGAGATCACGGTTCTGACCCTCGCGCTCTTGCTGGCGGCGCTGTTCTCGGCGGCCGAAGCGGCGCTGACGGGTCTGAATCGCGTGAAACTGCGACAACGCCTGGACGAAGGAATCCCGGCGGCGAAACTGGTCGCCGACCTGTCCGAGCATCCGCAACGGCTGATGTCCACCGTGTTGCTGGTAAACACCCTCTCGACCGTCATCGTCGCGGTACTCGGCGCCCACGTCAGCCACCAGATCCTCGCGGGCAGCCGGTACGAGGCTTTCTCGGCCCTCATCGCCATCGCCGTCCTCGCTCCCCTGGTCCTGGTTGTCGGGGAGATAGTCCCCAAATCGGTCGCGACCGCCCGCGCGCAGGACGTGGCAGAATGGATCGCCCGCCCGGTGTCGCTCGTGATGGCGGTGCTGCGGCCCCTCGTGGGCGCGGCCCTGGTGCTGGCGATGCCCTTCATCCGCCTGCTCGGCGGTCGGGAGGCGCTGGCGACGCCGCGCTACACCGAGGAGGAGCTGCGCACGCTGGTGGAGATCGGCGAGGAGCAAGGCGCGCTCGAGGATGTCGAGGCCACCCTGGTGACCTCGGCGCTGGCGTTCGACGATACCACCGTGGACGCGGTCCTCACGCCGCGCGTGGACATCGTGGCCATCCCCGAGGATGCGCCCCTCGAGAGCGTGCTAAAGCTCATCGCCGAGCAGGGCTACTCGCGCCTGCCGGTCATTCGCGAGAATGTCGACGACATCATCGGCATCCTGCACGTGAAGGACCTCCTGGTCGCGATGTCGCGGCGCGAGCCGATCGATCTGGCGCAGTGGATTCGCCCGGCCTACTCGGTGCCGGAGAACAAGAAGCTGCACGAACTGCTCAAGGAGATGCAGCAGCAGGGCATCGAGATGGCGATCGTCAGCGACGAGTATGGCGGCACGGCGGGCCTGGTGACCCAGGAAGACATCCTGGAGCAAATCGTCGGCGAGTTGCGCGACGAGTACGACGAAGAGCAGGACGCCATCCGCCGCATCCGCGACGGCCTGGCGCAGGCGGACGGCATGACGGCCATCTCGGAGCTCAACGACACGCTCGGCATCGAGTTGCCGGTCAACGGCTACCAGACCATCGGCGGCCTGGTCATCAATTCGCTCGGCCGGGTCGCCCGCGTGGGCGACGTGGTCGAACCCGCCGAGGGCGTGAAGGTCACGGTCAAGTCGCTCAAAGGGATCCGCGTGCAGCAGGTTCTCGTCGAATATCAGACGGGTATAGACGGCACAGAACCCTAGAATGTGGGGCCGGCGTCCCTGCCGGCCTCATGAAGAGGATCCGCTCAAATGAAGTTTCGCGCGCTCTTCCTCGCGCTGGCGATCGCCCTGACCGTTCCGACGGCGGCGATGGCCGGCGAACTCGCCAAGGCGCGAGGCTACATGGAGGCGGGGCAGTACCAGGACGCGATCCCCATCCTGGAAAAATTCACCAAGACCTTCCCCAACGAGCCGCGGGCGTGGGGGCTGCTGGCCGACTGCTACCAGAACGTCTTCCCGCCGCTCGTCCACGAGGCCGGCCAGGCGCTAGCCCGCAAGGACAGCGCCCAGAATCGCCGCATCGCCATCTTCTCGACCTTCACCGGCATCGAGGGAACAATGGTCTACCAGCGCTTGGTCGCCGACGAGCCCCAGGACGTGCAGAACAACCTGCTCCTGGCCATCGCGCTCCTGCAAAACGAGCACGATGTGGAGGCGACCAAGAAGCAACTCGATCGCACGGGCAAGCTGGGGATCGGCGCCGACCTGCGCGATGCCCTGTACAACACCTGGGGCCTGTACTTCATCGAGCTGAAGGACTGGGAAAACGCCCGCAAGATGTTCAACGTGGCCAAGCGCAACAGCACGTTCTCGCTGGGCAAGCTCCAGGAGGTGGAGAAGCTGGAAGCCGCGCAGAATCGCGAGCGCGAGGCGGCCGAGAACGATCCGAAGCGCATCCTCGAGAAGCGTTACCAGGAGCTCATGACCGAATCGCGCACGATGCTCCGGGAGGGGCGCAACGAGGCCGCCGTGGACCTCCTCGAAGAGGCCGTCCGGCTCAAGCCCGGCGATCTCGAGAGCCAGACGATGCTGGGCGAGGCGAAGATCGCGGCGTCGGCCGACCTCTACTGGGAGGGCAAGAAACTGGTGGACGGCAAGCGCCTGGTGGAGGCCTACGACCGCTTCGACCGCAGCCTGCAGCTGGATCCCACCAACGCCTCGGCGTCGATCGCCTTCCAGTTCGTCAAGAAGGAACTCGACGACAGGGACAAGCCGCAGGTCATCCGCAAGTTCATCCCCGGCGCCACTTACTCGGTGCCGATCATCGAAAAGAAGTAGGCCGGCGCCCTCGGGCGCCGGCATCAGGACACGCCTAGAAGTTACCGATCATGCTCCGGCGCCGCCAGGGCCGAGTGCGCGGCCGCGAGGCGGGCGACCGGCACCCGGAAGGGCGAGCAGCTCACGTAGTGCAGGTCCAGGTCATGGCAGAACGCGATCGACTCGGGGTCGCCGCCGTGCTCGCCGCAGATGCCCAGCTTGAGCTGCGGATTGGTCTGGCGGCCGCGTTCGACGGCCATCTTCATCAGCGCGCCCACTCCCTCCCGGTCCAGCACCTGGAACGGGTTGTTGGTCAGGAGCTTGTGCTCCAGGTAGAAGAACAGGAAGCCGCGCTCGGCATCGTCCCGCGAGAAGCCCCAGGTCATCTGGGTCAGGTCGTTGGTGCCGAAGCTGAAGAACTGGCAGATCCCGCCAAGCTGGTCCGCGACGATCGCCGCCCGCGGCACCTCGATCATCGTGCCGAACAGGTAATCGACCTGCTGGTGCTCCTTCTCCATCACCTCGCGGGCAATCGCCTCGAGCTGATCCTTTGAAGCCTGGAGCTCGGACGCGTGCCCCGTCAGCGGGACCATGATCTCGGGATTGACCTCCAGACCTTCCTTGGCGACCTCGCAGGCCGCCTCGAAGATGGCCCGGAACTGCATCTCGTTGATTTCGGGGCGGGTCAGGCCCAGGCGGCAGCCGCGCAGGCCCATCATCGGGTTGATCTCGTGCATGGCTTCGACGCGGCGCAGCACTCTGCGGCGCTCTTCAAGTTCGGCCGGGTCGGCGCCGGTGGCCTCCAGGCGCGCGACTTCCTCGCCCAGCTTGAACAGGTTGGGAAGGAACTCGTGGAGCGGCGGGTCGAGCAGGCGAATGGTGACCGGGTAGGGCGCCATGGCGCGGAAGAGGCCGGCGAAGTCGGCGCGCTGGAAGACCTGGAGCTTGTCCAGGGCGGCCTGCCGCTCCTTGTCGGTCTCGGCCAGGATCATCTCCTGGACGATGGGCAGGCGGTCGGGCGCGAAGAACATGTGCTCGCTGCGGCACAGGCCGATGCCCTCGGCGCCGAACTCGCGGGCCCGCCGCGCGTCCTCGGGGGTGTCGGCGTTGGCCCGCACCTTGAGACGCCGGGCCTCGTCGGCCCAGGTCATGATGGTGCGGAACTGCGATGTCGGCTCGGGGGCCAATGTCGGCACCAGGCCCTTGAGCACCTCGCCGGTGGTGCCGTTGATCGACAGGAGGTCGCCCTTGCGGAAGACCTGCCCGTCGGGCGTCGTGAGCGTCTCTTTCTCCTCGTCGATGCGGATCTGTTCGCAGCCCACCACGCACGGCTTGCCCATGCCCCTCGCGACGACGGCGGCGTGGCTGGTGTTGCCGCCGCGGCTGGTCAGCACGCCCTTCGAGGCGATCATGCCGTGGATGTCGTCGGGCGAGGTCTCGGGCCGGACCAGGAGGACCGCCTTGCCCGCCTCGCCGAGATCCTTGGCCTCGTCGGCGGTGAAGGCCAGCTCGCCGCCGATGGTGCCGGGCGACGCGCCCAGGCCCTTGGCGAGCACCTCGACCTTGGCCGACGGGTCGAGTTGCGGCAGCAGCATCTGCACGACGTGGCCGGGCGAGAGGCGCATGACCGCCTCCTGCTTGCTGATGACGCCCTCCTCGACCAGGTCGAACGCGATGCGGGCTGCGGCCGTGCCGGTGCGCTTGCCCGTGCGGGTCTGCAGCATGAAGAGCTTGCCCCGCTCGATCGTGAACTCGATGTCCTGCATCTCGCGGTAGTGCTTTTCCAGGAATTTGGCCACGTCGAGCAGTTGCTTGTGCGCCTCGGGCATGACCGTGCCGAGTTCCACGATGGGCCGGGGCGTGCGGATGCCGGCCACCACGTCCTCGCCCTGCGCGTTGGTCAGGAACTCGCCGTAGAAAACCGGTTCGCCGTTGCTGGGATTGCGGGTGAACGCGACGCCCGTGGCCGAGTCCTCGCCCATGTTGCCGAAGACCATCGCCTGGACGTTGACCGCGGTGCCCAGCGAGTCGGGGATGCCCTCGTGGCGCCGGTAGGTGATGGCGCGATCCGAGTTCCAGCTCTTGAAGACGGCCTCGATGGCCATGCGGAGCTGCTGGTGGGGATCGTCCGGGAACGCGAGGCCCAGTTCGGACTCGACCTTGGCCTTGTAGGCCCGCACCAGGTCCTTGAGCGTGTCGGCATCGAGGTCGGTATCCAGCTTGACGCCCAGCTTGTGCTTGTACTGCTCGAGGATGAACTCGAAATTGGACGTCCGCAGGCCCAGCACGACGTTGGAGAACATCGAGATGAAGCGGCGGTACGCGTCGTAGGCGAAGCGCTCGTTGCTCGTCTGCGCGATGACGCCCTGGACGGTCTGGTCGTTGAGGCCGAGGTTGAGAATAGTGTCCATCATGCCGGGCATCGAGAACTTGGCGCCGCTGCGCACCGAGACCAGCAGCGGGTTGTGCGGGTCGCCGAAGACCTTCCCGAGATCCTTCTCGACCTGGCCCATGGCCTCGCGCCAGTCGGCCTCCAGGCCGTCTGGCATGCGCTCGCCGTTGCGGAGGAACTGCAGGCACATCTCGGTCGTGATGGTGAAGCCGGGCGGCACGGGCAGCCCGTTGGACGCCATCTCGGCCAGGCCCGCCCCCTTTCCGCCGAGCAGCTCGCGCATCCCGGCATTGCCTTCGTGGAACAGGTAGACGCGCTTGGTGGCGGTCATCGGGGCGGTGGACATGTGCTTACCTCCAGGTCTCTAGGGGCGGACTACAGGACGTAGGTCTCTTTGCGCTGGGTGATTTCCAGGATTTCCGCGGCGGTCTCCTCGATCGCCTTGTGGGTGACGTCGACCACCGGGCAGCGCAGGCGCCGGAAAATGCCCTCGGCGTAATCCAGCTCGCGCTCGATGTGATCTTGCTTGGCATAGCTCGCGCTGGGGCCCAGCCCCAGGTTCGCCAGTCGCTGATGGCGTATCTCGGTCAGCGTCCGGGAGTGCAGGGTAAGGCCGATTACCCGGCCGGCCGGCAGGTGGAACAGCTCCTCGGGCGGCGGCACGCCCAGGACCAGCGGCACGTTGGACGCCTTGATGCCGCGGTTCTGGGCCAGGTACATGCAGGTCGGCGTCTTGGATGTCCGGCTCACTCCCACCAGGACGAGATCGGCCTTCACCAGGCCCTTGGGATCCTTGCCATCGTCGTACTTTATCGCAAAGTCGATTGCATCCATCCGGTTGAAGTACTGCTCGTCCTTGTGGTGGAGAAGGCCGGGCTCCAGCCGCGGCTCGGCTCCCAGCGCCCGCGAGATGCAGGTGATGAGCGGATCCATGACATCCACGGTCGGGATCCCGCGCTTCGTGGACTCGGCCTGCAGCGAAGCCCGCAGCTTCGCGTCGACCATCGTGAACGTCACGACGCACGGCGTCTGGGCAGCCAGGGTGATCATGCCGACGATCTGCTCGGGAGTGCGCGCCCGCGGGAGCCGCACCAGCTTTATGGCGTGGCCCCTGAACTGGAGCGCGGCGGCCTTGGCGACCATCTCAGCGGTCTCTCCGGAGGCGTCGGAGACCGTGTACACCGTGAGTTCTGGGCCGCCCATGGGCCTCCATTCTAGCATTTAACCGGTGCTTTCCCCGTCCTTGGCATCCGCTTAACCGCGGATTCTCCGGCCGGCGGGATAGGGGTGTTAGAGTGCTGTTAGGAGTCCCCGCTTCCAATAGTTGGTCACTCCCGGGTCAAGCCCGGGGTGCCAGCCAGGCGCCGGCTTACTACCCCGCGCCGACCCCAGGCTGGAACCCCCCGGTTGCCGGCCCCGGCTTCGGCCAGCCGGCCTACGGATCGCCTCCGCCCTACGGGCCGCCTCCGGCCTACGGGGGACCCCCGGCGCAGCCGATACAGGGGTCGCCCGGCAGCGGCGTGCTCGAGGCCATCAAGGCGCTCTTCGCCGGCATCGCGGCGGCGTTCGCCCGGGCGTTCCGCGTGCTGCAACTGGGCGACTGGCGGGCGACGGCGGCGCGGTACCGCCTGCAGGTCGATCTCGACAACGTCTGGAACTTCACGCAGGAGGTCAAGGGCTATTCGCGCAGCGGCACGGTCGGGCCCAGCCTGCCCGGCATGGGCGGGCAGGTGCACGAACTGCAGCGGCACCTGGTGCGCCTGGGCTACCTGTCGTACGCCACCGGGCAGTTCGACGCGGCCACCGCCGAAGCCGTCATCCTCTTCAAGCGCATGCGCGGCCTGCACCAGAGTTACAAGGCCGCCGACGGCAACTGGGCGGTCAACGAGTACGCCACCCCCGACGTGCAGCGGGCGGCCGCCGATCTGGCCACCCGGCCCTTCGTGGTGACCTACCAGATGCAGAGCGCCGCGCAGAAGGTGCAAAAGAGCCTCGACAACCTGGTCCGCAACTTCAAGTACGTCAAGCCGGTGATGAAGTGGCTCGGGATGTCGAACCCGGACCCCGACCGGGCCGAGAGCTTCTTCAAGGAGTCCAGGGTGGCCATGGAGGCGCTGGGCAAGGGCGAGCAGCCCGGCAACGTCACGCAATCGACCGCCGAGTGGGGCAACACGCTCGGCCTGTATGCCACAGCGGCGTTCGGGGTCCTGCAGCTGGCCAGGACGAGCGCCAACGTGTTCGGCCTGGGCGGCGAGGAGACCGTCAAGGCTCTCGACGACAGCCTGGTGGACCTGGGCGCCGTCTCGCAGGCGTCGCAGGTCTTCGCGTACGCCGCGCAAACAGCCCAATAGCAGCTACACTGGCTCTCCAGAGGCCCGGGGATTAACAGATCGCGTAGCCTGGCGGGAAAGAGGCGGGAAAACGCCCGGCCAGTCTGGATAACCTCGTCCAGATTTGTGAGGGAAAGGCCGCTCACCAGGCCGCCTCGTATTTCACCGATCGGCCTGCGCCCGCTTGCCGCAGGCAGCCCTTGGCAACCATGTCGGTCAATTCGCGGTAAGCCGTGGCGCGGCTGATCCGCGTCATGCCCACGTACTTGCGCGTGTTGAGGCCCCCGGCGAAGCCGCCCGGGCCTGCGTCCAGAAGACGGTTCAGGACCTTACGTTGCCGGTCGTTGAGCGGCGTGCCCTGATGCTTGAGCCAGAAGCGCGCCTTTCCCAGGACCCTGGCAATCGTCGCTTCGGATGCCTCGGCAGCCGATGCCACCTGTGCGAGGAACCATCCCAGCCAGGCCGTGACTTCGAGATCCGAACGCTGCGTGCGCTCGAGGATCTCGTAGTAGGCGTCCCGCTCGCGCAAGATCTGCGCCGAGAGACTGAAGGCGCGGAACGGCCGCCCCTCGTCCTGCGACAATGCCATGTCGGTGATCGCCCTGGCGAGGCGGCCATTCCCGTCCTCGAACGGGTGGATCGTGACGAACCACAGGTGCGCGAGCCCGGCCCGGACAAGGCCATCCCTGCCCGGATCCCGCTGGCCGAACCAATCAAGGAAGCGCGACAACTCCGATGCCAGGGCGGCGCGAGGCGGCGCCTCGAAATGGATGCGCTCGCGCTCCGGCCGGCCGGACACCACGCGCATCGGCGATTCGCCGCGCAGCTCCCCCGCGCGGATCCGCGCGAGGCCCGAGCGCCCGCCGGGAAACAGCGCGGCCTGCCAGGCGCAAAGGCGCGAGATCGTCAGCGGCTCGTCGTGCCGCCCGGTCGCGTCCAGCAGCACCTGGATCAGGCCCTCCCCCTCCGGCGACGGGGAGGGCAAGCCGCCGGCCGGCAGGCCAAGGTGCCGCGCCACCGACGAGCGCAAGCGGGCCGGATCGAGGTGCTCGCCTTCGATGGCGCTGGTGGCAAAACCATCCTCGACCAGGATCTCGGCAGCGGCCTCCGCGCTCGAGGCAGGGTCGAACAACCGCATGGCCCCGAGCATCTTACCCTGCGCAAGGCGTGCGCTGCCGAGCGGGCCCGAAAGCGCGGCCGCGTCCCACCGGAAGGTCGGCCACTCTGGTCGCTCCCAGATCCACATTTGCTTCAATTCCTGAAGCGATTATGCTCGGCATTCGCCTCGACTGCAATGCTCGGGCCCTGCGCGGCAGCGATTGCCCTCGAACTGCCTTGCCGGGTGAGCCGGAAACGATTCTGCCGACAGCGGGCCGGAGATGCCGTGTTCGAGCGTGCCGTTCTGTCCCGCACCTGTACGTGCTCGGCGGTCTGGGAGTGCAGCCGGCCAGCTGGACTCGGTCGAGCGTGCCCGGTTGCGATAGGCTGGGCCCGGGCGGGTAAGTAGAACCCGAACTCCCCCCAAGGAGGCCAAGTGGACGCTCAAGGCACTCCCCACGACCTGTTGACCAACCTGGTCGTCACGGCCGAACTGCAAGCCGAACTCGACGGCGCGCTGGACGGCCTGCTGCGCGAGGGCGGCGCCGATTCGGCGGCCCTGGTCGAGCGCAGCGGCCTGACGCTCGCGGCCAAGGGCGGCGGCCGGACCGCGCACCCGGCGGTGGGCGCCCTGGTCGGCGGCATCTTCAAGAGCCTCAAGACCCTCTCGGGCCTCATGGGCGAGTACGCCATCCGCGAGCTGATGCAGAAGGGGCCGCACAGCTACACGGCCCTGATCCTGCTCGAGACCGACGATCTGCTCGTGGCGACCTTCCCGTCGGAACGCCTGGCATCGCAGGTGGACGTCCCGCTCAAGACGGCCGCGGGGCGCCTGGCGATGCTGATGTCGTCGGCCCGGCAGCAGCGCGCGCCCGTCCAGCAGGGCGGCCTGCTCGATGCCTCGAGCATCGACGACGCGCTGGGGAACTTCTAGGGAAGATTTGCTGTGTTGGGTCTCGGCTCGGGAGAGATCTTGGGGCGCATGAGGCGCCGGTGTCGTCCGCCGCAGCCGTTTCGGCCGCGCGGCCTTCGGTAGGCGGCCGACGTGCCGATCATCAACTTCGGGAAGAAAGAAATCCTCTGCAAGCTCGTGTACTACGGGCCGGGGTTCTGCGGCAAGACGACCAACCTCGAATGGCTCCACCACTCCATCGACCCGGACATGCGCGGCGATCTGCTGAACCTGGCGACCGAGACGGAGCGGACCATCTTCTTCGACCTGATGCCGCTGGAGGTGGGCAAGATCCAGGGGTTCGACGTGCGCTTCCAGCTCTACACCGTCCCCGGCCAGGTCCAGTACGTCAACTCGCGCAAGTCCATCCTCTCCGGCGTGGACGGCCTGGTCTTCGTGGCCGATTCCTCCCCGGCGCGCTGGAGCGCGAACCTGGAGAGCATGGAGGATCTCGCCGCGAACCTCGAGGACTACAGCCTCTCCCTCGGCGGCCTGCCGTGGGTGATGCAGTACAACAAGCGGGACATTCCGGGTGCCGTGCCGGTCGTCGATCTCGAACGGGAACTCAACAAAAACGCCGTTCCGGCGCATGAAGCGGTGGCAGTGACCGGTTTGGGGGTATCCGATACATTGCGGTCTCTTTCGCAACTGGTGCTGGAGACCTTCAACAAGTAGCCGCGGGAGCAGGTAAAGAGGGCAAATGCCTCTATCCGAGGCGCTGACCCGTCGGGTCCTGGAGCCGATCGCCAAGCTGTGGCGGGAGGCGGAGGATCTCGCGGAGTTCGCGCGCGGGGCGGCGGCGATCTGGGGCGAGGGCCTGGGCAAGACCGATTGCGCCATCGCCTTCCGCGAGGACGGCTCCCGGCCATGGCGGCCGTTTGCCGGCTCGCCCGAGGTGGAGGCGCACTTCGCCGGGCTGCTGCTGTCCTACGGCGACCGGGACCTGGCCCCCCTGGCCGACGAGGACGGGCGTATGTGGCTGCCGGTGGCCCTGCCGGTGCCGCGGCCGCTGGGCGGGATCTTCTTCGCGCCCGAGGTGGTGGCCGGCGAGTGGGAGACGGCGGCCCACATGGTGGCCGCGGGCCTGGCGGCGAGCGCCTTCGGCCGCAAGGCCATCCGCGCCGACCTGATGATGGGCGAGGTCGCCCGGAAGCTCCACGCGCTGCAACTTCTCACCCTCAACATCAACAACGCCTACGACCTCAACCAGCTCTCCCAGAACATCTGCACCATCGTGGCCCAGGCCACCGGCGCCCAGTACGCCTGCCTCTACCACCGCGAGCCCGGGGGCCTGCGCCTGGTGGAGGATCTGGCTGTGTATCCGCCCAAGCAGGGCTCGCTGCGGGACATCCTGCGCAAGGGCGGCATCCAGGAGGTCGCACCGACGGTCCCCCTCTCCGAGGCGGGCTTCCTGGCCGACGTGCTCGAAGAGGGCAAGCCGATGGTCATCCCCAACCTGGCGGCCCTCGGCGAACCGCCGGCCGGCCTGGGCAAGCACGGCCTCCTGGCCGCGATGGCCGTGCCGCTCCTCACGCAGCGGGAAGAACTGGGCGTTCTCCTGGTGGGCAGCCGGCAACCTCGCCTCTTCACGTCGGCGGAACTCGAGACCCTGGCCGATCTCGCCCAGGCCGCCACCGGCGCGCTGCTGACCAGCCGGCTGTACTTCGAGGCCCACCAGGAGCGCAACCGCGTCGCGGCCCTGGTCGACAAGCTCCGCGACCTGACCAAGGCCACCCGCGAGGTCGGCAAGACCCTGGACATGCACGTCGCCTGCAAGGAACTGGTCTCGCACCTGCCCCACTTCATGCAGCCCGTCCACTGGGTAGACGTCTACCTCGCCGGCATCGAAGGCTGGACGTTCGCGGCCGGGTCGAGCACCCAGGGCTTCAAGCCGGCCGACCAGTGGCTCTACTTCCTGGACAAGACCGGCTACCCGCCCTCGCTGGATCTGCCGCGCGAGGCCCTCGAGGGCACGCCGTTCTCCGAGGCCGGGAAGGTCGTGCTCTTCCCGCTCAAGGTGCAGCAGGCCTGCCTGGGCCTGGTCGTCGTGGCTACCGAGAGCGAGACCGAGACGACCGGGCGGGACATGGTCGAGACCCTCGTGGCGCACACGGCGTCGGCGGTGTTCAACGCCATCCAGTGGCAGCGCGAGCACGAACGATCCATCACCGACGGCCTGACCGGCGTCTTCAACCGCCGCTACTTCAACCAGCGCCTCCACGAGGAGCAGCAGAAGGGCTATCGCTACAACAGGCCTTTCTCGCTTATCATCCTGGATATCGACCACTTCAAGATCTGCAACGACTACCTCGGCCACCTCGCGGGGGATACCGTGCTCAAGCAAACCGCGGCCTTCCTGCGCGACCAGACGCGCAAGGTGGACATCGTGGCGCGCTTCGGCGGCGAGGAATTCGCCGTGATCCTGCCCGAGACCGGCTACGAAGGCGCCTGGCAGGTCGCCGAGAAGCTGCGCCTGGGGGTCGCGGAGTTTCCGTTCGCCGACCAGGAACTGCTGCCCGACCGCACCATCACGGCGAGCTTCGGCTTCTCGACCTACCCGGTGCACGGGCCGTCCACGGAGGCGCTCATCCACGTGGCCGACGAGGCGCTGTACCACGCCAAGCAGAACGGCCGCAACCAGGTCGGCGTGCCGCCGCGCGAGCAGCTGGAATAGGCCATTGCGAGACGAGTTCCAGCGGGGCGACACGGGGAAGCTCAACACGCCCCGGACGAGCGACCTGAGCCTCGGCAGTCCCAAGGGGAGCGACGAGGTCAGCCTGTCGGCCTGGGTGCGGGCCGAGCAGGGGTCGGCGGTGGACGCGGATGCCGCCAAGCGCCTGGGGGACATCTACGCCGAGATCGCGCGTTCGAAGGTGCTGCTCGAGGACCTGCAGGGGCCGATGTTCGCGTTGCGCCTGGCGCTCGGCCTGCTGGCCGGCGAGGTGCCGGAGGCCCAGCTCTTCGCCGGTTGCTCGGCCGACGAGAAGGACTACGTGCGGGCCCTCGCCCTGCACCTGGTGGACGCCACGCAGTTCCGGCAGCGCGTCGAGGTGGCGGTGGCGCAGTTCAATGCGGCCGCCGAGCAGATGGCCGCGCTGGAGAAGGCGGTCGAGCAGGCGGCCGTTTCCGCGCAGACCATCGGCACCGAGGCGTTTCGCGACCTGCGCATCGAGAAGATCCGCGGTCTGGTCCACCCGCTGGCGATGCTGCACGTGACGTTCGAGGGCGACGAGATGCTCTCGGCCCTGGTGCCGCCGCCGCGCAAGACCGAGACCCGGAAGCTAGTCGCGCCGGACGATGGGCTGCCGCAGGCATCCGGCACCCGGCCCCTCACGGGCCCCCTCACGGACGCCCTGGCGAACGTGCTCAACAACCCGCAGGACGTGGCCAAGGCGGCCAGGAGGTTCGTCAGGCGGGCGGTCAGGGCGCTGTTATACCCCCCGCCGCCGTCGGGTAAGTAGGGGAGAGACGAGCGAGCAAAGGGGGCAAGCCGGAATGCCCTTTCCCCGTCGGCCCCAGAAGGCAGGCCAAGGGACCGACAAGATCACCGCTTCCCCTACGGCGCCGCTGCAGCCGGAGGACCTGAAGGCGTTCGGCACGGACCAGTTCAAGGCCTCGCCGGGCCTGCGGGCGAGCGCCGGGACGGGCCGGTTGCCGAACCGCACCGCCGAGCAAGGCCGGGCGCGCATCCGCGAACTCCACGAGGAACTGGCGCGAGCCAAGGCCACGGTCCTGGAGGTGCGGCCGCGCATGGCCATCCTCAAGCGCGCCATACGCCTCAACGAAGGCAAGCTTTCAGAGGCGGTGCTCTTCCAGAACCTGCCGATGCAGGAGAAGCTGTTCACCAGGCAGGTCGCCGCCCGCATCGCCGAGAGCCGGGACGCCGCCCGCGCCGCCGCCGTGGCGTCCGGCCAGTACGAATCGGCATGGGAAGCCCTGCGCTACGTCGAGGAGGCGCTCACCGAGTGCGAGATGGGCCCGCCCGAGGAGGCGTTCGACAAGCTCGCCGGCATCTCGGTCGAGAAGATGCGCGGGCAGGTGTTTCACCTCACGTCGGTGCACGTGCATTTCGAGAACGATCCGGTGCTGGCGCGCCTGTTCCCGCCGCCGCACCTGGTGCGGCCACGCGGCACGGGCACCCTCGATCCCAGGGACGTCGAGGGCCTCAAGGAGGCACCGCCCCAGCCTTACACGCTGGCCGACCTGTTCCGGCCCACGGTCCGGCGCGTGACCGACATGCTCAGGGGATCCACCGACCGCGGCAAGTGATCGCGACGGGGGCGACCCGCGTCACCCGTGAAGGTTGTCGGGAGATGGCCCGATCCCGGTTCACAGCGCCGCGTCCGCCCACCTATCCTCGATTGCAGGAGGGTTGAGAGGATGCGGCACGAACAGAAGGCAGTGGACGCGATCATCGAGGCGATTCCCCTCGAGGTTCGCACCAGCGGCAAGGTCAGCGTCATCACCGAGGGGGTCATGGACTGCATGCGCCTGCTGGCGCCGGCCGTGATCTTCAAGATCGTGTCCCGGCACGGCGTGGCCGAACCGATCCGCCGCCTGCGGGTGGTCGAATAGGGTGGGGCCGGCCTCCGTGCCGGCCTCGGATCAGCGCCGCGCCACCTTCATCAGCACGATGCTGATCTCGTAGAGGCCGAGCAAGGCCGCGGCGAGCAGGCCCTGGCTGAACACGTCGGGAGACGGCGACAGCAGGGCACCGGCGAGGAAGGCCAGGACGATGGCCATCCGGCGGAAGCGAGCCAGTTGCCCCGAGGAAACGATGCCCACCAGCGACATGGCCAGCAACACCAGGGGCAACTGGAACACTCCGCCGGTGGCGAAGAGGAAGAGCGTCGAAAACGACAGCACCTCGCCGATGGACAGCATGGGCTGCACCACGTCCTGCGGGGCGAAGCCCACCAGGAACTTGAAGCCGATGGGCAGCAGCGCCAGATAGCTGAACGCGGCGCCCGCCGCGAAGAGCACCGCCGCCGCGACGGACATGGGCACCACCCAGCGCCGCTCCCGATTCGTGAGGCCGGGGGCGACGAACGCCATGACCTGGTAGAGGAGCACGGGCAGCGAGAGGAAGAGCCCGGCGAAGAAAGACACCTTGAGGGCGGCGACGAAGTACTCGGCCGGCGCGGTGAATACGAGGTTGCCGTGCACGATGGCGGCCCGGTGAGCCGGGGCCAGCAGCAGGGTGATGATCTGCTGGTGCAACGCGAAGCAGACGCCGAAGCCCGCGGCGAGGGCACCCGCGCTCTTGATGATGCGCCACCGCAGTTCCTCGAGGTGGTCGGTGAGCGGCATCTCGCCCGGCTTGCGCATGGGCTCGGCCTCGGGCTGCCCGTTTGCCGGCGTCTCGACCGCGCCGGTCTCGGGATCGCCGGCCCCGGTCGCCGCGACTAGCCTCTCCTGAAATTCCATGAAGGTCGCTTGCCGGACGAGGACTCGGAACCGCGCAGCAGCATGAAGACCTTGCGCATCAGGCCGTGGCCCGTGTCCGAGTCGGCCAGGAAGCGAAATGCGTAGGTGTTGCGGCCGAGGCGGCGTACGACCCGCGCCTTTAGCGCGATGAGTTCGGCCAGCAGTTCGAGCTTGAGGGTGTAGTCCCGCCCCACGATCAGGTTGGACTCGCACAGCACCAGGGCGCCGCCCGAGGACATATTGAGCGTCCTGGCGTCCATCAGCCGCCGCGTGCCGGTGAAGTCGGCGACCGTGAGGGGCAGTGACACGTCGATGCGCACCGTGCGGCGGTGGTCGGTGGCCTTGTTCTCGGCCGCGGGCAGCGGGGCCGGCAGGCGCGCGCCCTCGGACCGGGTGGGGAAGGGCAGCTTGATCATCACGTTAGTCGAGGGCGAAGCCTGGGACATGTCGGCCCGGGCGACCATGCCGTCCGGCCAGACCACCATGCCGGAGGGCGGCAGTTCGAACGGCACGGGAAAGGACATCACGGCCGACGAGACCGTCATGTCGGTGATCTTGCCCTTGAGGACCCGGTCCCCGAGCCTCAGTGTTACCTCTTGGCCTATCTCGTAGTGCATCAGGTGCCGCCCGAGCCGGGCGGTCCGTGGGTCAGCCGACGTTGGGCTCGATGAGTCCGTAGTTGCCGTCGCGGCGGTGGTAGATGACCGAGACCTGGTCGGTGTTGCGATTCAGGAAGACCAGGAAGTCCTTGCCCGACAGGTCGAGGTGGTACGCGGCGTCCTCGGGAGCGAGGGGCTTGAGCTCGTAGTCGCGCGCCTTGACGATCTGGGGCGCCTCTTCCTCGGTGGTGATCTCGGCGGCCTCTTCCTCGGTCACGACCGCCATGGAGGTCTTGGTACGGTGATGCCGCCGGTCCTCTAGCCGCTTCTTGTAGCGCTTGAGCTGCCGCTCGATCTTGTCGGAGACCAGATCGATGGAGGCGTACATGCTGTCGGAGGCTTCCTCGCCGCGGATGACGTTGCCGTTGGCGAAGAGGGTGACCTCGACGACCTGATTCTCGGCGACCGAGGGGTTCTTGATCACGGTGAGTTCGACGTGCGCGGACTGGACGCTGTCGCTGGCGCTCTTGGTGATGCGCCCGAGCTTCTTGGCGGCGTAGTCGCGCAGCGAGTCGGTGATCTCTATGTTCTTGCCCTTGATGACGAGCTCCATGCGCCTACCCTCTCTAATCTCAGGTGGGGTCTTTTCCCCCATGTTACGGGATCTGCGCGCCGGAGTTCCAGCTTACCTGGGCTCGACGATCAGCTTGATGGCCGTGCGCTCTTCGCCGTCGATCTGGATGTCGATGAACGCCGGCACGCACACCAGGTCCATGCCGCCGGGGGCCACGTAGCCCCGGGCGATGGCGATGGCCTTGATCGCCTGGTTGATCGCCCCGGCGCCGATGGCTTGCAGCTCCGCGCGCCCGCGCTCGCGCAGGGCGCCGGCCAGCGCGCCGGCCACCGAGCTAGGGTTCGACTTGGCCGAAACCTTGAAAACGCTGGCGTCCGACACGGGCGATGACCTCTTGTTACGTATTGTTCCCCGCCGACGGCGGCGGAGATCGGCTGTGATCAGGAGCTGGAACGAACTTGTATGCGGTCTATCTGCTTCGTCAGGCCCGTGTCCGCGTCGATTGCCAACCACACGGCGCAAAACACGGCGGGGCCGTCTGCGACCTCGAAGCGCACCGGGAGGTGCTCCCGGATGCGTCTCAGAGATTGCTCGGGTCGCATGCCCAGCACCGAATGCACCGGGCCACACATTCCGATGTCGCTAATATACCCTGTCCCGCCGGGGAGAATCCGTTCGTCTGCTGTCTGCACGTGGGTGTGGGTGCCCAGGACCGCGCTCACGCGGCCATCGAGGTAGTAACCCATGGCCTGCTTGTCGGCCGTGGCCTCGCCGTGCATGTCCACGACGACCACCCGGGCGCGATCCTGGATGGCCTTGAGTTCGCGGTCGGCGGCCTGGAAGGGGCAGTCGCCGATGTTGAGGAACGTGCGGCCCATCAATTGCAGCACCGCGACCGGCGTCTGGCCGGAATGTACCATCGCCCACCCGCGCCCCGGCGTGCCCGGCGGGTAATTGGCGGGGCGCACCAGGTCCTCGGCCTGGTCGATGAACGAAAAGATCTCCTTGCGATCCCAGGCGTGGTTGCCGAGGGTGATCACGTCCACGCCCGCATCCTTGAGGGCGTGATAGCTCTTCTCGGAGAGCCCGAAGCCCCGCTCGGAATTCTCGCCGTTGGCGACGACCAGGTCCACCGCCCGTTCCTTCCGGATTTGCGGAATGAGGTCCGCGATGCTGTTGAGCCCGGGTTGGCCGACGACGTCCCCGATCACCAGGACATGAAGCAACGATTCCTACGATCTAGGCCTACTTGGCAAATTCAGTGTTGCGAGTCTCCCGGATGACCGTGACCTTGATCATGCCCGGGTACTCCATCTCGGTCTCGATGCGCCTGGCGATGTCGCGCGCCAGCTTGGCGGCCATCACGTCGTCGACGACCTCGGGCGCGACCATGAGGCGCACCTCGCGGCCGGCCTGCACGGCGAAGACCTTGTCCACGCCCTCGAAGGACTTGGCTATCTCCTCGAGTTTCTCGAGGCGCTTGATGTAGATGTCGATGTTCTCGCGCCGGGCGCCTGGCCGGGCGGCCGAGATCGCGTCGGAAAGCAGCACGAGGCAGGCCTCGACGCTCGCCGGCTCGACGTCGTAGTGGTGCGCTTTGATGGCGTGGACCACCTCCGGCCGCTCGCCGTACTTCTGCGCGATGTCGGCGCCGAGCACCGCGTGCGAGCCCTCCTGCTCGTGCGACACGGCCTTGCCGAGGTCGTGGAAGAGGGCGGCGCGCTTGGCGATCGCGACGTTGGCGCCGATTTCCGAAGCGATGGCGCTGCAGATGTGGGCGACTTCCTTGGTGTGCGCCAGGACGTTCTGGCCGTAGGACGTGCGGTACCGGAGCCGTCCCAGGGTCCTGGTGATCTCGGTGTGGACGCCCACGATCCCGAGTTCCAGCAGGGCTTTCTCACCTTCGGAGAGAATGGTCTCGTCGACTTCGATACGGGCCTTCTCGACGTGCTCCTCGATGCGCGCCGGGTGGATGCGGCCGTCCGAGATGAGGCGCTCGATGGCGATGCGCGCCACCTCGCGGCGCACCGGATCGAACGACGACAGGATGATGGCCTCGGGCGTGTCGTCGATGATCAGGTCGATGCCGGTGGCGTTCTCGAGGGCGCGGATGTTGCGGCCCTCGCGCCCGATGATGCGCCCCTTCATCTCCTCGGACGGCAACTGGACGACCGAGACCGTACGCTCGACGCAATGGTCCACGGCGGTGCGCTGGATGGCCGTCGTGACGATTTCCCGCGCCCGCTTCTCGGCCTGCTCCTTGGCGTCCTGTTCGGCCGACTTGACCTTGAGGGCCACCTCGCGGGCCAGTTCCTCGTCCAGGCGCGTCAGCAACTGGTCGCGGGCCTCGTCGCGGCTCAGGCCGGCGATGCGCTCCAGCTCGACCAGGTGCCGGTCGCGGGCCTCCACCACGGCCTGCTGCCTGGCCGCCAGGTCGTCTTCCTTCGTGCGGACCTCCGTGAGCTTGGCCTCGAGCGTCTCGTGCTTCTGGTCGAGCTGGAATTCCCGCTGCTCGAGCCGGCGCTCGCGGTTGCGGAGCTCGTCGGCCTGTTCGCGCAGGCGCTTCTCTTCGTCCTCGCGGATGCGCTGCGCCTCCTCGCGGGCCAGTTGCAGGGCGGCGCGCTGGGCGCTCTCCGCTTCCTGCAGGTACCTCGCCCGGACGGCTTCCTGCTCGCGGGTGGCCTCGGCGATGGCCGCGGCGGCCTGCCGGCGGAACGCCAGGAAGGCCGCGCCGCCGACCACCCCGCCCACGGCGACGATCGCCACGAGCGCCACCAGGAGCTGCAAGAGGTTGTAGCTCACGCGCTAGGCCTCGGCCAGCGCCGCATCGTCGGCGGGGGCGGGGAGGGCCTTTTCGCGGATCCGGCCCTCGATGCGGGCGGCCACGTCGGGATGCTCGCGCAGGAATTCGCGGGCGGCGTCCCGCCCCTGGCCCAGGCGCTCGCCATCCAGGGCGAACCACGAGCCGTTGCGGGTGAGGATGCCGTGCTCGCAGCCCATATCCAGCAGGCAACCCTCGCGGGACACGCCGCTGCCGAACAGCAGGTCGAACTCGGCCACCTTGAAGGGTGGCGACAACTTGTTCTTGACCACCTTGGCCTTGACCCGGTTACCGATCTCCAGGCCCTCGCGCTTGAGGGTCTCGATGCGGCGGACCTCGATGCGCACCGAGGCGTAGAACCGCAGCGCCCGGCCGCCGGTGGTGATCTCGGGGTTGCCGAACATCACGCCGACCTTCTCGCGCAGCTGGTTGATGAAGATGACGATGCCGTTGGACTTCGAGATGGCCGCGGTCAGCTTGCGCAGGGCCTGGCTCATCAGGCGCGCCTGCAACCCGACGTGGGCGTCGCCCATCTCGCCCTCCAGCTCGGCCCGGGGCACCAGGGCGGCCACGGAGTCCACGATGACGACATCCACGGCGCCGCTGCGCACCAGGTGCTCGGCGATCTCCAGCGCCTGCTCCCCGGTGTCGGGCTGCGAGACGAGCAACTCGTCCACGTCCACGCCCAGGTTGCGGGCGTAGACAGGATCCAGGGCGTGCTCGGCGTCGATGAATGCCGCGATTCCCCCCGCCTTTTGCACCTGTGCCGCGACGGTGAGGGCGACCGTGGTCTTGCCCGAGGACTCGGGGCCGTAGACCTCGACGACGCGACCGCGGGGCAGGCCGCCCACGCCCAAGGCCAGGTCGAGCGGGAGGATGCCGGTGGGAATGGTGCTGACGCGGAAGCGGCCACTCTCTCCGAGCCGCATGATGGCGCCCTTGCCGAACTGCTTCTCGATACCCGCTATCGCCAGCTCGAGCGCCTTTTCCTTGTCCGAGGACATCCGGATTCCTTGTCTAGGCGAACAAAGCAAAGGCCCATTCTACCACGTCTTTTTTGAACATTTCGGCCGCACGCTTCCGCACGGCGCCGCCCTACCCTCTGTGCCAAGGAGCGCTTCCAGGCCGAAGGGAGCGGTAACGCCATGATCGAAGCCGAAGTACATCGCAACGAAGAAGTCCTCATGCGCCGCACCTTCCACGAGCCCTCGCTTTCGCTGGAAAGCGTGCTCAAGCAACTGGAGATGTACGTGGTCGCCGAGCAGCTCAACAACACGGGCGAATGCCTGCTGCGGGTGCGCTTCGCCAACGGACGGGCTCCGACGGCCCAGTAGCTCCGGCCCAGTGGCTCCGGCCCAGTGGCTCCGGCCCAGTGGCGCCGGCCCGGTAGCTCCGGCCCGGTAGCTCCGGCCCAGTGGCGCCGGCCCAGTGGCGCCGGCCCGGTAGCTCCGGCCCAGTGGCGCCGGCCCAGTGGCGCCGGCCTCCGTGCCGGCGTCATGTGCTTCAAAAATGCCGGTACGGCATCCCCAGCAGCGGCTCGCCGTCCATGTAGACGCCGGCGCCGGCGCGCACGTCCCCGATGACGTGCCAGCCGTCGAACAGCGGCGTGCCGGCGGGAACGGCGGCGACCAGGCCGTAGTCCTCGCCGCCCCATAGCGCCCAAGCCAGGGGATCGGCGCCGGCCGCCGCGGCGATCGCGCGGGCGACCGGATCGATCGGGACGCGGCCAGGCGCGAGGTGCAGCGCCACGCCCGACGCCTCGGCCAGCAGCCGGCACGACGTGCCGAGCCCGTCGGAATCGTCCAGCAGGGCCGCCCGCGGCAGGTCGGTGAGCGCGGCGCGGGCGCCCGGCAACTCGGGTCGGTTGTGGTGGCGTTCGGCCCGGATGCGCAGATCCAGCGGCAGGTCGACCCCGGGGTGCTCCAGCGCCCAGAGGCCGGCGCGCGAGAGGCCGTGCGGGCCGGTGGAGATCAGGACGTCGCCCGGTCGGGCGTCGGCGCGCAGGCGAGGTTGCCGCGTGTAGCCGACCACCGTGACCGACAGGGCGATCGGGCCGGTCGAGCCACCGGTGTCCCCGCCCACCACCGGGGCGTCGTAGGCCGCGGCGGCGGCGGCCAGGCCTCGGTAGAGGCCCGCCAGCCAGTCGGCGGCCAGCTCCGACGGCAGGCAGAGGCCCACCACCGCCCAGGCCGCGGTGCCGCCCATCGCGTGGATGTCCGACACGTTGACGGCCAGGGCTTTCCAGCCGAGATCCTCCGGCGGGGCGGTCTCGCGGCGGAAGTGGATCCCTTCCACGAGCACGTCGCAGGTGGTCAAGACCCGCATCCCGGCAGGCAGATCGGTGATCGCGGTATCGTCTCCGGGGCCCAGCCAGCCGGGAGGCAGGCGCCCTCCGGCAAGGATCTCGCTCATCAGGGCGATCGCGCCGGTTTCGCCGAGTTCATGAAGTGTCCGCATGGTCCCATTCATAGTGGAACTTTAACCCGGCCTTTAGCAAGGCTTCGTTTGGGCCCCCGGATAACTCCAACTAGAGGTCATGTCTCTGTTTCGCCGCATCTTCATCGCCGCCGTGGCCACGGCGGCGCTGTCGGCTTGCGGCGCCGAGGCGCCGTTCGGGCCCGGCGCTCCCGGTCAGGGACCCGGCACCAGGCCGCCCGCGAGCTTGCCGACGGTCGGCGGGCAGCAGGCGGCGGCCGTCTCGTTCGGTCCCGAGGGCCCCAAGACGCCGTCGCTGTACCGGGCCGCCGACGGCACCTGGGGCGTGGCGTACGGTTCCGAGAAGCTCGGCAACAAGCATATCTACTTCGCGACCAGCAGGGACGGCGCCTCCTGGACGCCCGCGGCGGCGGTCCAGCCTGGCGCCCTCTCGGACATCGACCCGGCGTTGTTTGCAGACAGCCGGGGCTTCCACGTGATCTTCGCCTCCAACCGCGAGGTGCCCACATGGGCGTTGTACGTCTGCGATCAGACCGGTACGGGGTGGAGCGCTCCCGAGCGCCTGAACGTGCCGGGCGCGATGGTCTCCGAGCCGGCCGTGACGGCGACGCCGCATGGCTGGGCGCTCACCTACCGCAGTTCCGACGGCCTGGTGGTCGCCGAGAGCGCCGACGGCCACAACTGGTACGAGGCGCGGGTGGCGGCCACGCATCTGGGCGATCCCGCGATCGCCTCGGCCAACGGGCGCCTCCATGTCGTGGCGCACCGCTCGGCGCAACTCTACGAGGTCTCCCGCGGCCCCTCGGGCGCCTGGTCGGCACCGAAGTCGCTGGGCCTGTCCGGGCAGGCCATCAATCCGGCGCTCGCCGTCGATCGCAACGGGCGCATCGCGCTCGCCTTCGGCTGGCGCCGCGGCGGCCCGGACGACCCGCTGCAACTGGCCCTCGCCACGCGGGGGGACGCCTGGTCGGCCCCCGAGGCGCTGACCAGCGGCGGCGACGACAATGTAAATCCGACTTTACAGTTCTTGCCCGACGGCGGGCGGGCCCTGGCCTGGGGTATATATCCGGCAGCCGGCGCACGTGGCATCGTGTTCGCGTCGCTTGCCGCCCCCCAGGGTTCCACATCCGGATTCGCGTACTTCCCTGGAGGCGCTAGATAACCATGGCATCGACTGCGACGCTCGTTCCCAAGCCCAAGATCGGCGAAGTGCTGGTCGCGGGCGAGTTCATCTCGCCCGTCGACCTCGAGCGCGCGCTGGCCGAGCAGAGCGCCACCAACGAGCGCCTCGGCGAGATCCTGCTGCGGCTGGGCATCGTGTCCGAGATGGAGCTCAACGCCGTCCTGCATTACCACCATCACGACGGGGAGACCCCCGACGAGCACAACGCGGCGGTGCGCCACAAGCTGGGCGATCTGCTGCTCCGTGCGAAGAAGGTCACCAAGCACCAGCTCGAATCCGCGCTGGCCGAGCAGGAGAAGACCAACGAGAAGCTGGGCGAGGTGCTGCTGCGCCTCGGCCTCATCTCGGCCGACGAACTCTCGGCGGTCCTCGACTGGCAGCACGAGCACAGCTACAACTCGGCCAAGGCCGTGCGGTTCATGCTCGGCGAGATCCTGGTCGCGTCCAAGGTCATCACCCGCGACCAGTTGAAGTCCGCCCTCGAGACCCAGAAGCTCACCAAGCGGCAAATCGGCGACATCCTGGTGGAGGCCGGCCTGGCCAAGCCCAACCACATCGCCGAGGCCCTGCGCATCCAGGGCAAGCTGGTCGCGGCGGCGCTGATCGGCGTCATCGGCTCGGCGGCGCTCACCGGCTGCGGCACGGGGGTGAGCCTGTCGGGCATCGACGTGCACGAGGGAGCCGGCATCGCGAAGACCACTTCCGGTAGCTACCAGTACGACAACGGCCACGGCAAGACCTTCTCCTGGAACGGCGGGGGAGGCGGCGCCGGAGGGGCCGAGCACCGCACGGTGGCGAGCAACGCCGGCGGCGGCATGCACACGGTCTCCGATCACGCGGACGGGACGCGCATCATCGACAACGTGCCCTGGTTCTTCCAGGGGGCGGCGGTGAAGGGCACGCGGGACGTCCCCGACAACACCTGCGCCCAGGCCGCGATGTCGATGGTCCTGAACTACCACCAGGGCCAGCAGGCGCCGACCTACCAGCAGGTGGTCGACGAGTCCAACAAGTTCAACATGGCCACGACCCACACCACCGTGACCAACTACCTCAAGGCCAAGGGCCTGCAGGTCGACGCCTACAAGAACGGCACGATCAACCACCTCAAGTCGGCCGTGGACCAGGGGCATCCGGTGATCGTGATGCTGCAGTTCGACGTGCCGCATTACGTGACGGTCATCGGCTACAACGACGAGCAGGGCGAGATCATCTACCACGACAGCATCGACGGGCCGAACCAGAAACTTGGCGAGCGCGAGTTCGATCGGGTCTGGCACAACACCGATCTCAAGAACACGCCGATCGTCGGCGGCGCCAACTACTCCGGCCTGACGATCGTCGCGCATATGTAGGCGGCCTCGGCGCAACGAAGCAGGCGGGCGTCCCGGTCGTCCCAGGTGGGCGATCACGGACTTGAACCGTGGACCTCACGGATGTGAACCGTGCGCTCTAACCGGCTGAGCTAATCGCCCCAGTTACTCGAGTGAAGAACTATACCCTACGCGGGGCCCACTTGGGAACATCCTCCCTGGTTCTTTACCCTTACGTAACCGCAAGATAAGAAGCTGCCGAGCCTCCGAGGCTATAGGCCAGTATGAAGCGCGTTAGTCTGCCGTTCTTGCTCTTGGTCGGCCAGCTCGCCACGGCCTGCGGCAGCAACGCGCCGACCATCGACCCGGGCGGCAAGCTCAAGGATCTCAAGATCGTGGCGCCCACGACGCCGGCGACGGGTTCGGCGCAGCCTGGCGCGGATCCGGCCAAGGAGGTCGCGACGCTGCGCCAGAAGATGGGCGAGGTCTGGGCCCGCAACACCAATCTCCGCGCCGACGTCACGCTCTACGTGAAAGACGTCAACAAGGGTGCCGTGGAGTCGGCGAAGCTGGATTACTGGTTCCAGAAGCCCAGTTCCACCGCCTTGCTCATCAAGGAGCACACCAAGACGGCCGCCGCCGGCACCAAGATGGTCTGGATGGGCGGGTCCAAGGTGGGCATCAAGACGAAGTTCATCGGCTTCTGGGTGAAGACCAACCTCGACGAGCAGGACGATCGGTTGCGCGACGCCCGCGGCGACAGCCTTTCGGACACCGCGGTGCCCAAGATGATGCAGGCCCTCCTCGATCCGCAGGCCCAGGTGGCCCTGGTCGGCCGCGGCGAGTACAAGGGTCGACCGATCGCGCAGATCTCGCTCAAGAGCAAGTTCATGGTCAAGGGCGTGGAGTCCGAGCGGATCGCCATCGATACCGGAAACTACCTTCCGGTCGTGCGCGAGATGTACCAGAAGGGGCAGCTTACCTATCGGCTGCAACTGGAGAGCATCAAGATCAACGTTCACGAGCCCGACGCCTTCAAGCTGGATTGAATCCGGGGAGGCAGTCGCGGCATCGCGCTTCAGCGCGAATTAACCCGATGAATTGTTGTTTAAGCGGGCTTCCAGGCCGAATAGAGTCCGATGGGACGGGTATAAGGCTACCGACAGAGGAGGCACAAGCGGCCTGTTGACGCCCTGGGAGCTGTTATCAGAGGGCGCCAAGGCCTACGGTGCAACCCTTTCGGCGGATCAGGTGTCCGCCTTTCGGCGATACTACGACCTTCTGGTCGAGTGGAACCAGAGGATCAACCTGACCCGCATCACCGGGGAACGCGACGCGGTCCTGAAGCACTTTCTTGACTCGCTCGCCTACCTGGTGGGCATCCCTGCTTCCTGGCACGACCGGCCCACTCGACTGCTCGACGTGGGCGCGGGGGCCGGGTTTCCTGGAATCCCCCTGTTGCTCGCCCGCCCGAAGTGGACGGGAGTGCTGCTGGAGGCGACCAGGAAGAAGGCAAACTTCCTGGACGAGGCAATCCGGGAACTCGGCTTGTCCCTCAGGGCCCAAGCCCACTGGGGGCGCGCCGAAGAGGCTTCCAAATCTGGCAAAGGGCGGTATGATCTCGTTACCGCCCGAGCCGTGGCGGATGTGGCGACTATCGTCGATTGGACTTTGGAATATCTTCGCCCAGGCGGGCGGCTGCTCATCTCGAAGGGCCCCAAGGGGCGCGAAGAGGCCGCGAATGCGGCTGCAGCCATCCGGAGGGCCGGCGGCAGGGAGCCGGAGCTCATGGCTCTGGACCTGCCGGAGGGCGCAGGGACGCGGATTCTGGTCGTCGTCGCAAAGGCTGTGACAGGCGGGTAAACTTGTCAACTCCGGGATAGGCGCCCGATTTTTCGGGTACAAGGGCATGGGAAATGCCGAGCCGTCCCCGGGGGTGGGCGAGCGAGGAGACATCAAGAGGTTGGCGATGAAGAACTTCTCCGTGGTGCAGGAGCACTTCCGAAAGCTCCGGTGCGCACATTGCAACGAAGCGTTCACCCCTGACGGCGTCAAGCTCCTGCGCGAAGAGAAGGATTACTGGGTGGTGAAGGTGCATTGCACCTCTTGCAACCAGCCGGCCGGCGTCGCGATCGTCGGCGTCGAGTACGAATCCTCCGACTCCCCTCGCGACCGCAACGAACTCCCCGCCCCGGTGCCCAGCTACGGCAGCGCCCGGTCGCGCGCCATCTTCTCGTCGCGCCGCGAGGAAGAGAAGTTCAGCAACCTCCCGCCCATCAGCGACGACGAGGTCCTCGACGCGCACAACTTCTTCGCCGGCCTGGGGTCCAACTGGATGGACCACCTGCCCAAGCGCGGCGGCAAGTAACCCCGAGAAGGCAAAGCTGGAGCGCCTCGCGATCGCGGGGCGCTTTGCGCTTCCCGCGGGGCGCCTGGCAGCCCGCTAGAGGGGACTGCCGATTTCGGCGGGCAGGCGGGCGATGCGCGCCATTTCGTCCTCCGTCAGGAGCGACGCGAGGTCGGCGTGCTCCTCCAGAAGCGTCGTGATGTCGGCCACGTCGATCAGCCGCTTGGACCTGCGGCGACCCGGATCCGCGGCCGCCCGCAGCTTGGCCCGCACCAGGTCGATGGGGGAGATGAAAGGGATGCGCCGGTCGAACGCGTCATGGATCTCGGCCCGGCGGACCACCCCCTGCCACTCGGGCTCGCCGCTGAACTGGACCATGATCCCGTCCGGGCTGCGGAAATTCTCGGAATGCTCGAAGGAGCCGGTGTGCTTGAAGCCCAGCGCCTCGAGCGCGGTGCGCGGGACGTCCTCGCGCGCCAGGAGGGCCACGTCGACGTCCACCGTGGTCCGCGGATCCGCCACGTGGACCTGCAGGGCCATGCCGCCGATGATGGCGTACGGGATCCCTTCCGCGGCCAGCAGGTCGACGAGCAGCTTGAGGGTCTGCTCCTTGGAGCGTACGGGCTGGTGCTTCATCTCGAACCAGATCGTGTCGAGCAGGAAGCCGATTCGCAGGCGTTCCTCGGTGACGGTCCTGTCCACGAGGTCATTCTACCCGGACGGGGGAGGGCCGCCGTCAGTCGTCGCTCGAGCCGCGGGCCTGCATCTTCTTGGCCTCGTCGGCTTCGGGCAGGGCCCAGGAGCGGGAGGCGGCGACGCGGCCGAGGTTGTTGCGCAGCTTGCGGCCGATGTTCTGCTCGTGGGCGATCAGGCGGTTGAAGTCCTCGAATTCCCACATCAGCAGGTGGGTCTGGTCCACGGCGACGACCGTGGCCGAGCGCTTGTCGGTCTTGTAAATGAGCGCCATCTCGCCGACGCACTGGCCCGGGCCAAGCCGCGCCAGGGGGAAGGCGCGCCCGGACTTCTCTATTTGCACCTCGACCTGGCCGCGCGTGATGAGGAAGAAGCTCGTGGCCGGATCGCCGGCCGTGCAGACCGTGTGCGTGCGCTCGACCGGGAAGGGCTGGGCGATCTGTTCGAGCTTCTCGTACTCCTCGTCGGTCAGGCCCGCGAAGACCTGCGCTCGCTTCATCGCGTCGCGGTTGGCCGACTTGGAGGTCACCGGCCTGGCCGGAGCCGCCGGCGCTCCAGGCTTGCCCGCGCCGGGCTTGGCGGTGGCGGCCTGCGCCGCCCAGACCCGGGAGGCGACTATCTTGCCGATGTTGGAGCGGAACTTCTTGGCCACCGTCGGGTGCAGCTTGCCGATCTCCTCGTAGTCGGCGTAGTCGAAACGCAGGAGCTTGCAGTCCGAGGCGCAGACGATGTCCGCCTGGCGCAGCTTCTGGTTGTAGATCAGCGGCATCTCGCCCACGAGCTGGCCGGAGCCCACCTGCGCGACGGGCATCAGCTTGCCGCCGCCCGAGTCGGCGAGCACCTCGAGGCTGCCGCCCGCGACGATGAAGAAGCAGTCGGCGGCATCGCCGGTCTTGATGATGTGCTCGCCGGCGCTGGCTTCCACACGCTTGGCGATGGAGAAGAGCGCGTCGAGTTCGTCGGGCGTGAAGCCCTGGAACTGGGGAAGCTTGATCAACTGTTCGTGATTCAGCGCCATACGTAGGTCCTACCCGGGCCGGTCCAGGGCCTACCTCTCGGCTCGGAGAGCAGGCGAATGTGAGGCGGACCACCGCTCCGGGTCCGCAGATCGGCCTAGGATGAGGCAAGAGAGGGATCTCGCGTGTCTGCCTTGTTCGCCATCCTTGCGGCGGCTGCCGTCTCCACACCGGCCTCGTGCAGCGTGGCCTGGCGCGACGGACAGCTGGTCATCGAGGCGGATAGGCCGATCGTGCTGCGGCAGAGCACGCTGCGCGAGCCGGAGCGCCGCATCCTGGATCTGCAGGATGCCGACCTGGCCGATCGCCAGGCCCCCACGTTGATCCCGGTGGAGCATGGCGGCGTGCGGCAGGTCAGGATCGCCCGCCACCCGGAGAGCCGGACGCTGCGCGTCGTGCTGGATCTGGACGGCGACGCCGCCCTGCGCACCGACGTGATCGAGGGCGGCCGGCGCCTGGTGGCGCGGCTTGCCTGGGTGGACGCAGGGGATGCGGGACCGGGTCGCCGGCACGGCGAGCCGATCGGTCCCCCGGCCCCGCTGAGCCCCGCGGCATTCATCGGGCCGCCCGGCCCCACGCGGTCGCACGCCTGGGCGAGCGGCGAGGAGGCGTCGGGCGAGCGAGAAGCCACGCGCAGCGTGCCGTGGCCTTCGGTCCCCCAGGTGATCGACGGGATGCGGATCAGGCGGTTGCACTCGGGGGCGACCACCGTCGAGATACGCGGTCGGGAGCCGCTGATGGCCTGGGTGCTGGAAGAACTCGAGCCCCGGCGCCTCACCGTGAGAATTCCCCGCTCCTCTCTGGCCGTGGCGGCCCCGCGGGCGAAGGGTGCGGTCGAACGCGTCACCCTGCGCCGCGAGCCGGAAGCCTGGACGCTCGCCCTCGATCTGGCTGGCGGGCGCCTGGCCCTCGACTCGACCCGCAGCCCCGACGGCCGGAGCTTGACGCTGCGCATCGAGCAGGCTCCAGCGCTCGATGCCGGCCGGCCGGTGGTCGTGGTGGACGCCGGCCACGGCGGCTACGATCCGGGTGCCCTGGGCGGCGCCGGGACGTCCGAGAGCCAGGTGGCCCTCGGCGTGGCCCGCCACCTCGCGAAGGAGCTTAGGGCCGAGGGGCTCCAGCCCGTGCTGACGCGCTCCTTCGACGGCGAGCTGCGGCTGGCCGACCGGGAAGCGCTGATCGCCAGCCACGGGCCGGCCGCCGTGATCAGCCTGCACTGCAATTCGGCCGAGACGCCCGAGGCAACGGGCGTCGAAACCTACTACCGGCACGATCCCGGCCTGCCGCTCGCCCGGGCCGTCCACGAGCGACTGGTGGCCGCCACCGGCCGGCCGGACCGGGGAGTCCGGCAGGCCCGGCTCTTCGTGCTGCGGCACGATCGCATCCCCGCGACGCTGGTCGAGATGGGCTTCCTGTCCAACGCGGCCGAAGAGCGGCAACTCGTCGATCCCGCCTACCAGCAGGTCCTGGCGCGGGCGATCGCCGCTGGCGTGCGCTCCTACCTGGATGGCCGGCCGGCCGAGAGCGCCAGCGCGCCGTCAGGCGGAGGCGGCGGCACCCTGTGATAGCGCGGCTCTGATGACTTCGCTCCGGCATCGCGGCCGGCACGGAGGCCGGCCCCACCCGTTGCATCGGTGGCGCAGGCCTCCGTGCCTGCGTCCGATAGGCGCCAGGTCATTTGAGCGCCGCTATGAGACGGCCGCGACGATCGACCCCAGAGAGGTGAACTCCTTGCTCATTTCGTCCGGGATCTTCAGCTCGTACTTCGCCTCGATGGCGCTCATGATTTCCAGGACGCTCATCGAGTCGATGTTGAGCGCCTCGCGCAACGGGGTGTCGTCGCCGATCTCGGCGGGGTCCACCTCGGCGATCTCGGCGATGATCTGCCGGATCTCGTCGGCCATCGCGCTGTTCATCCGTCCCACCTCTTGAAGCCGAGCGCCGCGGCGTGCCCGGTGTAGCTCGGCGCCGAGACCAGGGCCGCTTCCACCTCCGTATCATACCCGGAGGCCGCCCGCCGCGAGCAAGCGAGGACGCCGAAGGCGGCCGCAAGGGCCGCGCCGGCTCCGTCGCATTCGCCGAGGCGCTCCTTGAGCGCGACGCGGGGCGCCGCGCAACCGGCAAACACCTCGTGTTCCGCATCGTCCAGATCCGGCGAGCCGTTGCCGCCGGTGATCAGCAGGTCGACCGAAGGCAGTCCCACCTCGGCCACCGCTCGCGCCAGGGCAGCCGAGAGCGGGCCGTCGCCCGCGAAGCCCGACCCGCATCCCGCTAATTCCGCGAGGGGCGCCGCGCCGCGCTCCAGGGCGGCCGTTTCGCGCTCCAGGACCAGCAATGCCGCCCCTTCGCCGAAGCCGGCCGGCGGGTCGAGGCCGAGATCCGCGTATACCAGCAGGTTGTCCGCCGAGGCTTCCTCGACGCCGCCGGCCAGCACGATGTCGGCTCGCCCGCGCCGCAGGGCGTCGGCCGCGTAGGAGATCGCCTCGGCGCCCGAGGCCCAGCCGGCCGCGAGCGTCGTGCACAGCGTTCGCAGGCCGAAGCGGATGGCGCACTGGCTGGCCGGGGAGTTGATCACGGTGTTGGGGAAGAGGCTCGGGTTGAGCGCGGCCGCGCCCTGGGCCAGGCGGGTCTTCACGTAGCCGGTGATGGAGGCGAGCGAGCCGAACGACGTGCCGAGCACGATTCCCGGCGCTCGCATTCCGGCCCAGGCGGGCGCCCGGTCCAGCAAGCCGGCCTGCTCCAGCGCCAGATGACCGGCGACCATCGTCATGAGCGTGGCGCGATCAAGCAGGCGCAAGCCTTTGGGTCCCAGGATCGCGGCGGCGTCGAAGGGTGTCGAAGCCGGCCCTTCCCCGGCCCGGGGTCCCGGTCCCCGGAGCGCCTCGCACCCGACCCCCGCCGGCGACACGACGCCGAGGCCGGTCACGACCACCCGCGCGCTCACGCGGGCCTCCCGAGCACCAGGCAGGCGTTGTTGCCGCCGAAGGCATACGAGTTGGAGAGGGCGACGCGCACGTCGGCATCCCTCGGCCCGCCGGTCACGTAGTCCAGATCGCAGTCGGGGTCCGGGCCCAGGAAGTTCTGGGTGGGCGGAATGCGGCCGTGGTGGATGATCAGCGCCGTCACGATCGCTTCGAGGGCCGACGCCGCGCCCATGGCATGCCCGAGGGCGGACTTGCAGCTCGTGACCGGCACGCGGTAGGCCGCCTCCCCGAGCAATTGCTTGATGGCCAGGGTCTCGACCTTGTCGTTGGCCGGGGTCCCGGTGCCATGGGCGTTGATGTAGGCCACGTCGCCGGGGGTGAGGCCGGCGTCGGCCAGGGCCGCGGCCATGGCGGCCAGGGCGCCGGCGCCGTCCGGGTGCGGCGCCGTCATGTGGTGGGCGTCGCACGACAGGCCGTAGCCGAGGACCTCGGCGTAGACCCTGGCCCCGCGGCGCCTGGCGGCTTCCAGCGGTTCGAGCGCCAGGACCCCGGCCCCTTCGGATACCATCATGCCTTCGCGCCCGGCCGAGAATGGTCGCGGCACGTCGGGCGCCATCGACCGGAGGCGCAGGAAGCCCACGTACTGGATCTCGGCCATGACGTCCACCCCGCCGGCCAGCATGACGGCGGCGCGCCCGTCGCGCAGGAGGTCCACGGCGTGGCCGATGCTGTAGTTGCCGGCCGCGCAGGCGGTCGGCAGCACGGCGTTGGGACCGCCCAGGCGCAGCGCGCGGGCGGTGGCGGCGGCTATCTGCGCCGCGGGATACCGGCCCAGGCGCCCCACTTCGCCTCGCGTGTAGTGAGCCTCGATTTCCTGCACCTCTCCCATGGTCGTGCCCAGGCAGATGCCCGTGCGTGCCGGTTCGAAGGCGTCCGCCAGGCCCGCGTCCGCCAGGGCCATCCGGGACGCGGCGATGGCGAACTGGGTGGTGCGGCCGACGGCGCGCGCCATGTCGGCCGGCATGTACTCCAGGGGGTCGAAGGACGGCACTTCGCCGCCCATGTGGCATTCGTACGGGGCGGTGTCGAAGGCCTTCACGTGCGAGATGCCGTGGCGGCCCGCCAGGAGGCCATCCCAGAGGGCGGCGACGCCGACCCCGAGCGGCGAGAGTGCCCCCATGCCGGTGATCGCGATGCGCATGGGAGCCCGATCGGCCGGCGGGCAGGTCATGGGCTTGCCGGCGCCCCCAGCGGCGCCCCGGGCAGGAACCTGGCCAGCACCGCGCCGGCCCGCCACCCGGTGACCAGATTCTCGCGCATCCACTTGCGTTCCTGGGGTTGCACCTCGTCGCCCAGATGCCGTTCGGCGTCCGCGAGGCCACGGAGCATCGCCTCGTGCAACTTCGGCTTGATGGCCGGATCCCAGCCCAGGCGGACATGCGCCTGGCCCATGCCCCAGGCCAGGGAGAAGGCGTAGACGCCCAGGATCATCCCGACGTCGACGGCCACCAGGAGGCCGTTGTATGCCATCACGTAGGCCAGTTCCTCGGGCGCGAATCCCCGCCGCGCCGCCCCGGCCACCATGCCGACGAACCAGCCGCGCTGGAGCGCTCGCTTGTCCTTGCATTCCCTGCTGGAAAGAGCCGTGTCGACCGCCTCCATGAGGGCGCGGCCGGCATCGTGGAGGTCCTGGAACGAGAAAGCCGGCGCCGACTCGATGGCGCCGCAGATGGCGGCATCGAGGCCCTTGGCGCCGTGGACCCGGTGATGGTCGACGAGGCGCCGCAGTTCGTCGGCCAGGGGTGCGCCTTCCGGCATCCGGCTAGAATGCGAGGTTGCTGGTGAGCGCCGCATAGACGCCCTTCGTGTTTCCAAATACCCCGTTCATCGTGCCGAACGCCAGATCGAGCTTGTAGAAGCTCAAGTCCAGGCCCGCGCCCATGCTCACCATGGAGCGCGCGCCGAACGAGAAGCCCACCCGCAGCGGCATCATCGGGAAGAGGGGCCTGGCCTCGGCTCCCACGTGCAGTTCGGGCGTGGTGGACACGCCGTAGCCGTTGCCGAATCCCTGCACGATGTCGGCGGCCACCAGGATCGGCAACGGCGGCGTGTTGAACGCCAGGGGGCTCCGGCTGATCGGCGGCAGGCCCAACGCGCCGCGCCAGGCGAAGCCCAGGCGGGCATAGGGCGGGAGCCGCCCGTCGATGTCGCTCTTGCCGTCCGCCGGCCCGACCGAGTCCTTGAAGGCATCCTTGAACGGGTCCTGGGGCGTTCCCTGGGTCTGCTCGCTGCCGTCGGGCTTGGCCTCGTACGACAGGCCCAGGCTGCGCGGGGAGATCTTGGCGGTGGTGACCTTGTCGGAGACCTTGTTCCACTTGATGTAGCCCAGGTTGCCGACCGTCAGGCCCCAGGTGAGGGCCTCGTTCCATTGCGTCGCGAGGCCGAGGTCCCAGGCCAGGCCGTTGCCCGTCCGGATCCAGTCGCCGGGATACGTGAGCAGGTAGCGCAAGCCCGCGTCGGCCGATATGCGGCCTTCCGGGTCCACGGTGAGGATCGAGCCGGAGGCGTCCTCGACGTTGAGCCAGCCGAGGCCGTGCAGGTAGCGGAACGTCGCGCCGATGGCGCTCGGGCGCTCCGAGAACATCGGGAGCGGCACGGCATGGGACAGGCCCGCCGACGCCACGACCGCCGCGGAAGCGCCCTTGAGGCCGTCGAGATTGATGTTGCGCTGCTCCGTGTTGCCCTGCAGAAGCAACTCCACCAGGCCGCGCGGCAGGCCCAGGCCCTGGAAGTCTACGTCGGCCTGAGCGTGCAACGAGGTGCGCAGCGGGGGGATCGCCAGCGCGAAGAGGCGCGCGCCGGAATCGACCGCCAGGAGTTCCCAGCCGCGGTCGCTCATGCTGCCCACGAGGGTTTCCATGGTGGCGTCGCCGAAGGTACGCGAGTTTCCGCTGTCGTCGGGGAGCAGGCCGTTGAGCGCGTCCAGGGACAGGAAGTTGTTGCCCATGCCGAGGTTCGCCGACGGCAACTGCACGGCGAAGACCGGGGTGCCCGGCCGGCTGATGCCCAGGAGCGCCGGGTTCCACGCCGCCATGTCCGCCTCGATGGCGACCACGCCGTAGGCATTCCCCATTCCGAGGGCCCTGGCGCTGGTGGTGGCCGCACGGGCGGGCGCGGCCGCGAGGGCCAGGCCGATCGCGCCGGACAGGATCGCGAGCGCCGGGCGTGCGGCACCCGCAATCGCAAGCCGCAGGTTCATTTCAGCCCCCCGGCCAGCTCCGGCCCGATCTGCAGCTTCAGGCGCACGGCGATGCGGATCTTGAGCTGGCTAGACTTCATGAGCTCCACGATCTTGCCGCCCGTGCCGGGAGAGCCGATGCGGACGCCCAGGCACTTGAGCGAGCCGAGCTTCTTCGCCTCTTCCTCGGTGAGGTCGACGGTGGAGAGCGTGACGGGGCCGCTGCCCAGCGAGATGGTGCGCGAGATGGCCGCCGCCCCGGGCGCGTAGGGGCCCACCGCCACCGAATTGGTGGACATCAGGATGCCCAGGTTCAGCGGGAGGCCCCAGCCGTTTTCCACCCGGAACTCGATCGCCGCGCCCTTGAGGTACTTGTCGATCTGGTCGCGGGTCGAATCGTCGATATCGAGCGGATTGGCGGGCTCGAGGTCGAACGGCTTGCGCGCCGACCCCGGCCCGAAAGCCTGGACGATGACCGCCAGGGGAATTTCGATGTCGACCTTGCCGCCGATGACGTCGTCCTGGGTGACCTTGATGCCGTTGCCGGTGACCTTGGTGCTGCCGCCGAACCGCAAGGTGGTGATCCCGGCCTGCAGGGCCGAGACGATGTTCGAGTTCTTCTCGTTGATCTCGATGACCGTGTCGGCGGTGGCGCCCGTCGAGGTCGCGCCCGTGAAGTCGCCGTTGAACGCCACCCGGCTCCCGATGGTCTCGGCGTCGAAGGTGATGGGTATCTGCGTGCCGCCGGTCGCGATGCCCGTCATCACCGGGATGAGCTTGCCGTTGATCATGCTCTGGTTCTTGATGGTCAGCTTGATCGAGACGCGCGCCGGCTGGATGCCGGTGTCGGTGAACTCCTTGGGCAGGGATACGGGCACGTCCGAGTTCGGCAGGGGCTGCGTGCGGTCGAAGTCGCCCTCGACGTACTCGAAGGCCATCGGCGTCATCGTCACGCTGCCGGCCAGCGAGTCGGTCTTGTTGACCAGGACGTAGTTCTTGGCCGGCGGGACGGGCCGGGGGTGGGAGCGGTCGTTGTCGGTATCGAGGGTGCGCGGCGAGACGACGGCGGTGATCTTGCCGGTCTGCGCGTTGGGCGTGATGATGCAGCCGGCGAGCGGGATCGAGGCGGTCGCCCGGTTGTTGGCGTTGACTTCCAGGGTCACCGTGTCTTGCGTGTTTCGGACGATCGAGCCGGATACCGTGGAAATGCCCGTCAGGCCGTCGAACCGGATGCGCAGGTCGGTGTCCACGCCGAAGTTGTTGGTCATGTCCAGGTCGAGCGAGCCGGAGCTCACCTTGACGGACGTGATTCGCTTGATGCCCGAGTCGGAAGGGATCTGCCCCGAGATGTCGAAGGACTGGACGATATCCTTCAAGTTGGCGTCGTAACCGGCGCCGCTCGGGTTGGAGCCCTGGCGCTCGGCGATGTGGACGTTGGCCTGCGTGGCGTCCATCGAGAGGCCGATCGGGCCCGCCGAGACCTTGTCGGTGTCCGGGTTGATCTTGTCGAGCGTGGTGCCCTGCGGGATGTTGCCCTGGGTCTGGATCGTGGTGACCAGCGGGGCCGTGATGGTCTTGCCGGAGATGTCGATGAGGATCTGCCCGGTCGAGCGCGGGCCCAGGGACTTGGAGTCGGTGCCCAGGGTCTGGTTCGTGCCGTCCTTGAGCGTGACCGTCACCGTCAGCGTGCCGGCCGTGTCGTTGACCAGCGGGACGGTGAGGCTGCCCGACGCGAGGGTCGCCGACTGCACGTCCTGGATGTTCTGGGTCTGGGTCTCGGTGCGGTCGAGCGAGGCGGGCTGGGGCAACTGGATCGAGCTCGCCTGGGCGCCGGCGATGGTCTTGGCGCTGGCGAGCGTCTGGTTGCCGATGGGCGGCGGGAACGGAAACAGCGTCTGGCCGGCCGGCGTGTCCGACAGCTTCACGGTCACGCCCGGAACCTGGTGGGAGGTGATCGGGATGCCGATCGACACGGTGGCGATGTCCTGCTTGGTGGTGGCGTCGACCCGCAGCTTCTCGCCCAGCTTGACCGGCGGGATGTCGGTGGCGGGCGGCGTGATGACGGGGACCCCCGAGGCATCCTCCGAGACCGACGCCCCGGACTGGACGATCTTGTCATCCAGCTGCTTCTGCACTTTCCCCCAGGCTATCTTGGCCTCGCCGAGTTCGACCCGCAGGCCGAGCGGCCAGCTCGGCAGGAGCTTGAGGCGATTGGACTCGCTGGTGCTCGTCAGCTTCTTGGCGATGTCGAATGCCGACGTGAAGCCGCAGCCGGTGAGAAATAGCGCCACGACCAGCGCGGGCCAGGCCCTCCGGAGGCGGGAGGGCGGTCGGCACCTGGTGCTTGAAGCGTCCATGCGGCTGTCTCGGCTGATTCTACCCGGAATGAGGGGGATGATTCTGTGCGCTAGCGCAAGGCGGAGGCGTGATCTGTAAGACGACCGAACCGTATCTGTCGGTTCTGCCTGAATCCTGCTAGGATGTGCGGGCTGCCGTTATGTCACATTGCCGATTAGCGCCCAGATGATCGGGGTTCCGCCAGCCAAGGTCGCCGGACGCCTCGCGACCCTTCGCGCGTGCGACCTGCTCGAGCGCGTGGCCAGGTGGGGCGCCGTCCTCGAGCAGCTCGCATCCGCCGCGGGCCAGGGCGGGGGCCAGGTGGTGGCCCGCCTCCGGGCCCGGCTGGCCTCGATCACCGATCGCCTCGCCGGATCCTGGACCGACGTGCCGCGCCTGCTCGAAGGCGACTCGCAGGGAGCCGAGGGGATCGCCGGGAGCTGCGCCGGCGCGGCCGAAGACCTCAGGCGGCTGGAGCAGGCGCTGAGGAAACTGCCGGGGCTTCCCGTGCGCGCCGAGGTCTATCAGTTCCTGTCCGAGCAGGCCGGGGACGGGGCCATTCCGCCGGTGATCCTGGTGCCGGAAGACCAGGATCTCGACGACGACGGCTTCCTGGCCTTGCCGATCGCGCAGGTGGCCGCGCCGCTGGCCTGGCCGCGGCTGGTTTTCGGCCTCGTGGCGGCGCGTTCGCCCGGTGTCGCCGAACCCGCCGCCCGCGATCTGGCCGCCGCGCGGTTGGTCGGGCCGGCCTACCTGTTTTCGCTGCTGGAGCGCGGCGTGCACGGGCAGGTGCCCGGCCTGGCGGATCGCGCCGCTGGTGTCGCGACCGATCTCGCGACTCGCGGCGCTCTGTACCCCGAATTGGGGAACCTGCTCGCCACCTGCGGCGTGCCGGGCGACTGGGCGGCGGCCGAACCCGGCGCGGCGGAGGCGATCGTCGCGGCGCGCCTGGCCGACGACGTACTGGCTAGCGCCCGACCGACCGAGGACTTCGCGCGGATCCGGGCGGCGCGCGAGCGGGTGCTGCAGGACCCCGCTGCCGGAGCCGAAGCGGTTTACGGCGCGCTGGCGGGTCTCCGGGAGGAGCCGCTCTCGGGAGCGCAGATCCTGGCCGGCGCCTGGCTGTTCCGGGAGCGCTCGCGCGTGGGTTGGCTGCGCGAGGCGGCCGCCGGCGCCGACCCGTGGGAAGCCTACGGCCGGCGCGTCCTGCAACTCGACTCCCTGGTGCTCAAGTCCCTGGAGACGGCGAGCGTCCACCGCCACCTCGGAGTTCGCGAATGATCCTCAACGAGCTGGAGCTCCTCGACCGCCTGACCGATCCCGACACGGCCCGCCGCATCGTGATCACGCCGATCGTCAACCCGCGCGAGCAGTTCGGCCCGACGTCGGTCGACATCCGCCTGGGCACCGACTTCAAGGTCGTCGACGTGGCCAACGTCAGCCACCTGGATCCCACGTGGGGCCAGGAAAACGCCGCACCGCTGATGCGCAACTACCAGGTGGCGCCCGATAAGGCGTTCATCCTGCATCCGGGGGAGTTCGCGCTGGGCGCGAGCATGGAGTTCGTGCGCGTGCCGGCCGACATTTCCGTGCGGGTCGAGGGGAGATCGTCGTGGGGCCGGGTCGGCCTGCTCATCCACGCGACCGCCGGGTTCGTCGATCCGGGCTTCGCCGGCAGCATCACGTTCGAACTCCACAACGTGAGCCGCGTGCCCATCGCGCTGTATCCGGGGGTGCGTATCGCGCAACTGTGCTTCTTCCTGGGCCACCCCACTCGCTTGCCGTACGGCCAGAAGACGTACACCAAGTACTCGGGCAAGACCGGCGCCTTCGAGTCGCACTTCTACCGGGATCCCGAGTACGACGTCATCCGCCGGCGCCGCCAGGAGGCGTCCGGGGCGGGCGCCTGAGCCCGGGATGTCCCGCCCAGTGCCAGACCATGTCCGCCTTGCCGCCTTCGTCTTCCTCTCGTTGATTGTGATGATCGTGCCTACCACCAAGTTTGCCGCCGCCGTCGCCGTCTCCCCGGCCCTGTCCTACCACACCCTGCCCAACGGGCTCCGGGTGGTGATCGTCGAGGATCACGCCTCGCCGGTCGTGGCCGTCAACGCCTGGGTCCATGCGGGCGGGAAGGACGAGCCCGAATGGTTCTCGGGGTACTCGCACTACCTCGAGCACCTGACGGCCCGCGGTACGAAGAAGCGCAAGCCGCTCCAGGATCGGCTGGACATCTTCCACGTGGGTGGGCAGAACTCGGCCAACACCTACTTTGACCGCACCCAGTACTACAACGTGGTCGGCAAGGAGCATTTCGACCTGGCGCTGGATTCGCTGGCGGACATCCTGCAGAACGCCCAGTTGCCCCCCGAAGGCATCGAGGCGGAGAGGAAGGTCGTCACCGAGGAATTGCGGCGCTTTCTCGACAATCCAGGTACGGCGGCCTATCGTGAGACGTTCCGCCTGGCGTTCGGCCCGCATCCCTACTCCCGGCCCGTCATCGGCAATTTCGCCACCCTCAACGGCTTGCGCCGCGACGATTTCATGAAGTTCTACAAGGCGATGTACGCGCCCAACAACGTGGTGCTGGCCATCGCGGGCGACGTGGAAGCCGCTGTGGCCCTGGAGAAGGTGCGCGCGGCCTTCAAGCACTGGAAGCGCAACCCGGCGCTCCCCGAGCACCCCAAGCTCCCGACGGCCTTTCGCGGCTACCAGGAACTCACGCAGCGCCAGCCGATCAAGCGGGCGGAGGTCACGCTGGCGTTCGTCGTGCCCGGGTGGCGGCATCCCGACCGGTGGCCACTGGATGCGATGGCCAGGGTGCTGGGGGGCAACACGTCCAGCCGGCTCTGGCAGGCCGTCGTCGAACGCGAACCCCTGGCCTCGCAGGTCGGGGCAAGCGCCTTCACGCTCGAGGATCTGGGCCTGGTGTACCTCTCGGCGTACCCGAAGCGCCCGGAAGATGCCTTCAAGCTCCAGGCGGCCATCCTGCGCGAGGTGGCCAGGCTGCGCAAGGAAGGCATCTCGGCCGACGAACTCGCCCGCATCAAGCGCCAGGCGAGGCTGCTGCAGCTCTTCTCCGGCGAAGAGGCCTTGAGCCGGGCGCAGGAACTCGGCGAATCGGCGCTGTACGGCGGCATCCGCTACGAGACCGACTGGCTCGCCCGCTTCGAGCAGGTGAGCGCCGCCGAGGTGGCGGACGTGGCGACCCGGTACCTGGTCAAGGAGAACCTTACGGCCGTGCAGACCCTCCCGGAGGAGACCAACGCGCCGGCGCCGGGCGACGAGGCGGCCGTCGCCGCGGCCGTCGCCGCGCTGGCGGGAAGCGGGAACAGGCCGGCCTGGCTGGATTTCTCCCAGGCGGCGTTCGCCCCCGGCGAGGCCGACGTCCCGACCGGCGACGCGCTCCTGCCGCCGACTCCCGCCGCGGCGGCGTTTTCGGTGGCCAAGCGCGTGCTGCCCAACGGCCTCACGGTGCTCTTCAAGCGGCGACCTGGTCGGCCCGTGGTGGGGATCGCGCTCCACGCGCGGGCCGGTTCGGCCTTCGATCCCCCGGGCCGCGAAGGAACGGCGCAGTTGCTGGCGGACATGCTGCCGAAGGGCACGGCCAAGCTCTCTCAGGAGGAGGTCGCGAGGCGCTTCGACGAGTGGGGCGGCAACTACTCGATCGGTGCGGATCGGGACCTGCTGTACGGCTCGCTCACGCTGGCCGCCGAGGACGCCCGCGACGGCCTCGCGCTCTTCTCCGAGTTACTGACCGCTCCGATCATCGATCCGGCGGAGTTCGCCAAGGAGAAGGCGTCCGCCGTCAGCCGCCTGGAGCGCCGGGCCGACGACATCAACGCCCAGGCCGGCGACGCCTACTCGGCCGCGATCTTCGCCGCGTCGCCGTACCGTCATCCCGTCGTGGGCACGCCCGAGGGCGTCTCCGCGATCGAGCGGTCCGACCTGGTCGCGTTCCACCGGGCGGCGGTGCAACCGGGCCGCAGCGTGCTGACGGTGGTGGGCGACCTGACCGAGCAGCAATTCGAGCGCATCTTGGCCGCCTCGCGGTTCGCGAGCTGGCAGGCTTCCGGGGCGCCGGGCCCCGAACTGTCCGGGGCCCCGCCGCAGCCCCTCCTGGGCAGGCAGGGCAAAGCCATGGACAAGCTGCAGAGCCAGATCATCGTCGGGGCCCCTGCGGTGACCCGACTCCATCCCGACTACACGGACCTGCGGGTACTGTCGAGCCTCGTGGGCTTCCGCTGTTTCGTCGACCTGGTCTACACCAAGCCGATGGCGTACAGCACGGGCGGGATGGCGAGCCTCCTCCAGGGCGCGGGGGCCCTCTCCCTCTACATCGGCGTCGCCGCCGAGAAGACCGACGAGGCGATCGCCGAGTTGCATGCCAAGTGGCGCGACATCCGGGAGAAGGGCGTGCCGGCCGATGAACTCGGCCACATCAAGGATCGCCTGATCGGCGGCCAGGCCATCGCCGATCAGCGAGCGGTGGCGCTGGCGAACAACCTGGGTGCGTACGAGGCGTACGGCCTGGGCTACGAGTACTACGACCGTCAGAACGACCTCATCCGCGCGGCGACCGCCGAGCGGCTCCAGGGTCTGGCCAGACGGTACCTCGCGCCCGAAAAGCTGCTGACGGTGGTGGTCGGGCCGGGGTCCGCGCCGGCCAAGTAGCTCCGCCGCTTGGCTGGAGCTAGAATGACCGTTGTTTCTACTTACAGGAGGTCTTCCTTGGCGACTGCGACTCCCCTGGCGGGCCCGACCGCGCTGCGCGGGAAGGTCCAGCAGACTTACCTCAACCTCGTCGGAGGCGAGTGGGTCGCCAGCGGCTCGGGCCGCACCTTCGAAGATCGCAATCCCGCGGATTCGCGGGAGATCATCGCGATCTTCCCGGACTCGACCGCCGAGGACGTCCGGAAGGCGCTCGACGCGGCCCGGGCAGCCCTCAAGGGCTGGGCCGCCACGCCGGCGCCGCAGCGCCAGGCCATCGTGCAAAAGGCCATCGCTTCCCTGCGGGGGCGCGCCGAGGAACTCGCACAGGCCCTGACCTGGGAAGAGGGCAAGGTCCTCGCCGAGGCGCGGGTCGAGATCAATCGCGGCCTGACGGCGATGGAGTACCTCGCGGCCGAGGGGCGGCGCTTGCTGGGCCACACGATACCGTCCGAGCAGCCGGGGATGTTCGCGTGGACGCAGCGCAGGCCCAAGGGCGTGGTCGGCATCATCACGCCGTGGAACTTCCCGTTCGCCATTCCCGCCTGGAAGGTCGCCCCTGCCCTGGTCTGCGGCAATACGGTGGTATTCAAGCCCGCCGAGCAGACGCCGCTGTGCGCGCAGTTGCTCGTCGAGGCCCTGGTGGACGCCGGCCTGCCGGCCGGGGTCCTCAACCTCGTGCATGGCGGCCCCGAGGTGGGCGAGGCCATCGTCACCGACCCGGCCGTCCGGGCCATCAGTTTCACGGGGTCGACCGAGGTGGGCAAGCTGATCAACCGCAAGGCCAGCGAGCACCTGGCGAAGGTGCAACTGGAGATGGGCGGAAAGAACGCGTGCATCGTCATGCCCGACGCCGACCTCGACAAGGCGGCGAAGGACATCGTGGTGGGCGCTTTCGGCAGCACCGGCCAGCGCTGCACGGCCACCAGCCGCGTGGTGGTGGATCGCAAGGTCAAGGACCTGCTCGTCGAGAAGCTGCTGGCCGAGGCCAAGAACGTGCAGACCGGCAACGGCTTTGCCGACGGCATCCTGATGGGCCCGATGGTCGACGACCGGGCCATCGAGAAGGCGCAGCAGTACGTCGACGTGGCCAGGCAGGAGGGCAACCAGGTGCTGTGCGGCGGCAAGCGGGCCCAGAGCCGCCCCGAGCACGAGCACGGCTACTTCTTCGAACCCACCATCGTGGTGGGCGTGCGCAAGGAGCACACCCTCAACCGCGAGGAGGTCTTCGGGCCCGTCCTGTCGATCCTGGAGGCCGACGGCCTGGAAGATGCCCTGGACGTGGCCAACAGCGTCGAGTACGGGCTCACCGGCGCCATCTACACGAAGGATCTCTCGGCGGCCTTCGCCTACGCCCGCGCCTCCGAGGCCGGGATGCTGCACGTCAACTGCCCGTCCATCTACAGCGAGATCCAGATGCCGTTCGGCGGCATCAAGGATTCGGGCACGGGCGGCCGCGAGATGGGCCCGACGGCAATCGACTTCTGGACCGAGTGGCAGACGGTCTACGTCAAGCACGAGGGCTGATTCCGCCGGCTGGCAGCCGCCAGCCCGCGCTGACAGCGCCGCTCAATTGGCCTCGCCCCGCGCGCGCCCACAGGCCCCGGGCCGCAGCGTACTCATAGCGCGGCTCTGATGACTTCGCTCCGGCATCGCGGCCGGCACGGAGGCCGGCCCCACCCGTTGCATCGGTGGCGCAGGCCTCCGTGCCTGCGTCCGATAGGCGCCAGGTCATTTGAGCGCCGCTATCAGCGCGTACGTGAGGCACGGGGCCGCGGACGTAAGCCGGGGCCAGGTCAAGTGAGCGGCGCTATGACAGGTTTGGCCAGTCCGCGCTAGGTGCGGGCGCCGGGCGCAAGGCATCATCGAACCCATGCGCCTGGCCGGCCGGGACATCGTCTGCCTGTCCGTCATGGACTGGGACCACCCGTTCCCGACTTCCCGGCACGCTCTCATGGCCCGCCTGGCGATGTGCAACCGGGTGCTGTTCGTGGACGCGTTCGAGAGCCCCTGGACCGTCCTCCGCCACCTGGGCGATCCCCGGCTGCGGGGTCGGCTGGCGCGGTGGCTCGGGCTGGCGCCCGATCCCCGGCGCGAGGGCCTCAACCTCTGGATCCACACCCCGCCGCCCTGCCTGCCGATGGGCGGGTTGCCGGACGGACCGCTCTTCGAGTGGGCATACGCCCGCAACCAGCGGCGGGTGCGACGCGACCTGCGGCTGGTGGCCGGGCGCCTGGGCCTGCGCGAGCCGATCCTGTGGCTGTCGTTCGGCACGTTGCCGTCGGAAGGGGCGATCGGCGCAACCTCCGAGGCGCTCGTCGTGTACCACTGCACGGACGACGTCGCGGCCATGCCGGGCGTGGCGCCGGCGGCGGCCCGCATCGAGCGCCGGCTGATCGCCCGCGCCGACCTGGTGTTCTGCTCCTCGGCCGAGCTTGCGGCCTCGAGAGGCGGCATCTACGTGCCCAACGGCGTGGACTACGAGCGATTCGCGGAGGCCCAATCCAGCGGCCTGCCCGTCCCTCGTGCGCTCGCCGACCTGCCCCGGCCGGTGCTCGGTTACGTCGGGCAGATCGACGAGCGCGTGGACTTCGACCTGCTCGAGCAGGTGGGTGCGCTGGTGCCCGGCTGGTCGCTCATCTTGCTCGGTGCGGTGGCCCCGCGGGTACGCGGGCGCGTGGATCGGCTGAGGGCCAGGTGGCCCGAGTGCCGGGCGCCGGGTCTCGTCCCGCAGGCCGACCTGCCGCGCTGGCTCAAGGGCATGGACGTCGCCATCCTGCCCTGGCGGCTCACGGCGCGGACCCGGGCGATCTACCCGCACGAGCTGCATGAGGCGTTCGCCGCCGGCCTGCCGGTCGTCGCGACGCCCTTTGCCGACCTGCCCGACGCCCGCGAGGCGACCTACTGGGCCGGGGATGCCGAGACGTTCGTCGCGGCCGTGGTCCGGGCGTTCACCGAAGGCCTGGGGCAGGCCGCGCGGGCGCGCCGCCAGTCGCTGGCGCGGGCGGCGTCGTGGGACGTGCGCCTGGCCGAGATGGAAAGCTACATCCTCGATCGGCTCGCGCGCGGTTCGAGCCACGCTCGGCCGCGGTCGTAGAGCCGGCCGAGCAGGCTCCGTTGGCGGAACTCCAGCACCGGCACCGGCTGGGCGCCGAACGATGCCTTGAACTGGAAGACCCCCTCCTGGCCGTCCGACGGCATCATGTCGAAGTACGCGAGGCCCAGGGAGTGGGCGTACACCAGGGCCCCTTCGGTCACGGCCGTGGCCGCCTCGCCGTTGCGGAAGCGCGGCGCGACCACGTGCGCCAGGTCGTACGCCGTGCCGCCGCGCCAGGCGAAGACGCGGGCGGCCGCCACCACCCCCTGCTGCCAGGCGAGGTCGAGCGCCAGGTCGGTGAAACGCTCGCCGAGCGCGCGCCAGAAGGCCTCGCCGCGGACATGGCGATCGGGGGCCCACGCGCCGGTCGCCACGCGGTACAGGGCCAGGAAGGCGTCGAGGCGATCGCCCTCCAGGGGGCCGAAGTCGACGGCAAACTCGAACGCGAAGCGGGAGTCCCGGCGGCGGTTCTTGAAGTAACCCTTGCGCAGCACTTCCCGCGGGGCAAGGCGCACGCGCTGCGACCGCGTCACGGCGGTCAGGGGGCAGCGCGGGGCGCCGTCCCAGCTCTGGTGGGGGAACGCCTGGACCGCCAGATCGGGGAACTTCCGGGCCAGGGCCTGGAATGCGAGACGGACGTGCCGTCCGGAGAGGGGCTGCGGACCGAAGAGCCCCCCATACCCGCCGGCCACGCCCGAGCGCGCGCTGAGGAGCGCTCCCCGGTATGTCCGCTCCAGGGCCAGCGGGAGGGCCGCACGCGTCCCGTCGCCGAACTTGAAGCCGACCGCGCCGACCGCCTGGCCGGTCTCGGCGTGCCAGGCGGCATACCACGCCGGCGAGTGGAAGGGCGAGGCGGCCGGTGACGCGTCGAAGAGCCGCTGCCAGGCTCCCCCCGGGATGTCCCAGCAGATCTGGACTTTCATGGGAGCCATGGTCGCCGGCTCCACCGGCCGACGCTTCGTCCCGCCGGACGAGACCAACTAGATGAAGCGCACCTGGATGGGCAGGCTGGCGTTTTCGGCCGATAGCGAGAATTCGTGCAGGAAGCTGCCCATCGAGGCGCACCCGTGCCACAGGTCGGTCTGCCGCCGGCGAGCCAGCCAGGCCGTCGCTTTCTGGTGCAGGGCGTCGTCGGAAAGGACCTGGAGGTTCTCGGGGCCGACGATCAGGCGGGCCAGCCGCGTCCCTTCCGGATCGACGAGCCAGTAGTCGGGCATCAGGTGAGCTGCGCGGCGCGCGCCGGGGCGCGCGCGTGGGCGGCGATGATCTCGGCATCCAGCGGCAGGTTGATCTGGGTGCGCGTGGCGAGATCCTTGACGGCGATCTCCTGGCGGGCCAGTTCGTCCGGGCCGAGCAAGGCGATGAAGCGGGCGCCGGCGCGCTCGGCCTGCTTGAAGTGCTTGTCGGGCTTTGCGGCCTTGAAAGCCATGTCGGCGGCGAGGCCGGCGCGCCGCAGATGCTGGACCAGGCGGAACGCCGCCGCCACCGCCTCGGAAGCCAGCGGCGCCACGAAGACGTCGGTGGCCGGGGCGCCCACGCGGGCGAGTTCGGCCGCCGAGAGTTCGGCTCGATCGAGCAACCATTGCACGGCGCGCTCCTCGCCGAGGGCCCAGCCCACGGCGGGCGTCGGCGGGCCGCCCAGTTCGGCCACCAGGCCGTCGTAACGGCCGCCGGCGCACAACGTCGTCTGGCCGGCGGCCGGCGCGTCGGCGGGCACCAGTTCGAAGACGGTGCGGGTGTAGTAGTCCAGCCCGCGAACGATGCGCGGATTGACCGAGAACGGCACGCCGGCGCCGGCCAGCAGGTCCTTCACCGCCGCGAAGTGCGCCGAGCAGTCGGCACAGAGTTCGAGAGCGGGCGCCTGCGCGTTCAGCGCCACGCACGGCGGCACCTTGCAGTCGAGCACGCGCAGGGGATTGGTCTCCATCCGGCGGGCGCAGTCGGCGCAGTAGGCGGCGGCCCGGTCGCGGAAATAGGCCTGCAACGCCTCGCGGTAGCGGGGGCGACAGGCCTGGTCGCCAAGGCTGTTGAGCTCCACCCGCAGATCGGGCGGTACATGCAGGCCGGCGGCACGCTCCGCTCCAAGGCGGTCGGCGACGCGGCACGCGAGGTCCGCCGCCATATCCTGGTAGCACTGGTAGGCGAGGGCCACGACCTCGGCATCGGCAGCGGGCTCGGCCGATCCGAAGACCTCGACGCCGATCTGGTAGAACTGGCGCTGGCGGCCCTTCTGCGGCCGCTCGTAGCGGAACATCGGTCCCTGGTACCAGAGCTTGAGCGGGCTGGGCGCGGTGGCGTACAGCTTGTGTTCGAGGAAGGCCCGCACGACGCCGGCGGTGCCTTCCGGGCGCAGCGTGAGGCTGCGGTCGGACCGGTCGCGGAAGGTGTACATCTCCTTGCCCACGATGTCCGTGTCCGCGCCGATGCCTCGGGCGAAAAGCTCGGTCGCCTCGAAGAGCGGGGTCCTGATCTCGGCGAAACCATGGCGCGAGCAGTTGCGCCGGGCCACGTCCTCGACCAGGTGCCAGACGGCGCCGTCCGGGGGACCTATGTCGGCCGTGCCCCGAGGCGCCGCGATCGGCTCACCCATGCGTTGCTCCTCTGTGTGGCAGGGAATACCGATCCTAACAGACGCGCGTGAGATAATTGGTCCGACCGCGCCCGGGGCGCCGGAGGGAGGTAAGCGTACAGATGGGCTTCCTGACCAGGTTGGCCAACTTGTTCAAGGGTATTCTCGGCCTTTTCATCGGCGGCCTCGAGAAAGACAACCCGGAGGCCGTCTACGAATCCGCCATCCAGAGCCGGCAGGATCAGTATCAGAAGCTGATGAAGGCCGTCTCGGGCATCGTCTACCTCCGCAACAAGCTCGAAAAGGAGCTCACCGAGAAGAGCGGCAGTCTCAAGGAGATCATGACGCAGATCCCGGTGGCGGTGCAGCAGGGCGAGGAGCAACTGGCGCTCCAGTTGATCGAGAAGAAGAACCTGCTGACCGAGGAAGTCGAGCGTATCCAGGCCGAGCTCACCAAGACCGCCGAGGATGCCGAGAAGCACAAGCAGGACCTCCTCAACTTCCAGACCGAGATAGAGAAGCTCAAGCAGGAGCGCGACCGCATGGTCGCCCGGGCTCACAGCGCCAAGGCGCGCCTGACGATCCAGGAGCAACTCTCGGGCATGTCGGTCGAGGCGGACGTCAAGGCGCTCGATCAGGTGCGCGAGAGCATCATGAAGACCGAGGCGCAGGCCGATCTGGCCCGCGAGGTCGGCAGCGAGTCGGTCGAGTCCAAGATGCGCAAGATCAAGGACCTGGCCAAGACCAGCGCCGCCGCGGCCGAACTCGAGCAGTACAAGATCCAGCTAGGCCTGTCCCAGCCGGCCGCCGAGGCCGATAAAAGCCTGGGGGCACAGCAAGCGCGCACCGAAAAGACCATGTGACCCGGATGGCGGCTTGACGACGCAGGCGGCCGAGATCGACGTCCCCGAGGGGTTTAGATGGCCAGCGGGCCTCTGGTAAGGCGTCCCACCTACTGGGAAGGAGTCAAGGCCGCTTTCCTCGAGCGGGCCAACCTTGCCGTGCTCACTTGCGCGGCCCTGCCGCTCGCGCTCGCCCCCGCCATCGCCGTGCCGCACCACTATGGCGCGGTCTTGGCCGCGGTGGCCGCCTGCGAAGGGGTCTACCTGCTGTGGGCGCCCTTCGTGCCCGGCTACCAGCGACGCCTGCTGCGCGGCCGCTCGCGGCGGCAGCAGGCCGAGAAAGAGCGCGACCGCAAGCGCATGGTCACGGCGCTGACGCCCGAACTCGGGACGCGCTACCAGGAGGTCCGCCGCCTGTACGACGACATCCGGCAGGGCGCCCGCGACTCGGGAGCGGTGGCCAACGATCTGCTCGCCGAGGAACTCGACAAGCTGGATGCGTTGCTCGACGCCTTCCTGCGGCTCCTCGTCACCTGGCTGCGGTATCGCCGCTATCTCAACAAGACCGACGAGAACGCCATCGTCAAGGAAGTGGCCCACTTGCGCGGCCGGCTGGAGCGCAACCTCGACACCGACACGCAGCGCATCACCCGCCAGAACCTGGACATCCTCGAGAAGCGGCTGGAGCGCATCGAGGCCATCCAGCGGGACTACCTCAACCTGCAGGCGCAACTCGAGGTCATCGAGGACACATTCCAGCTCGTCAACGACCAGATGGTCTCGCTCCGGGCGCCGGGCGCGCTCGGCATCGATCTGGGCCAGATCGTCTCGGGCGTCGAGATGACCGAGGCCGTGCTGCAGGAGACCAACGCCCTCATCTCGGACCAGATGCTGGCCGCCGAACGCTAGGAGAGCCTGATGACCTTGGAAGTCGCCGCCGCGCTGCCCGCCTGGGCCGAAAAACTGCGCCACCATTACCTCAGCGGCACGACCATCCAGTTCCTGCTGCACAACAACGTGCGCGATCTGGTGGCCTGGCGCGGCGAGTATCTCCGGCTGGACAAGTTCCTGTACGAGGCGCTCCTCAAGCAGACCAAGGATGTCGTCGTGTACTACGACATCTCCGAGGGCCTGACTTTCGCGGTGCCGCAGATGAAGGAGAAGTTCCTCACGGCGCTGAACGTGCGGCACAACATCCTGGGCCTGCCCCCCGTCCCGGCCGAACTTCCCCGCGACGCGCGGCGCGCCCTGCCGCTGCTCGAGGCGTTCCTGTCGATCCCCGGCCAGCGGGTGGCGGTGGTGATCGACTTCGTCGAGGCCCTGGTGCCGGCCAACGACCCGGCCATGCTCGGCGGCGACGACAGGACCAGTCTCATCACGCTGGAGCGCTGGGCCAACGAGCCGCACCTGTTGGCCTCGGACAACATCATCATCCTGATCGGGGAGAACGTCGCGGAAATCAACAAGGCCATCGTGCGCAGCCCGCAGATCCAGCCGATCGACCTTTCTCTCCCGGGGGAGAACGAGCGCCTGGCCTTCCTGCGCAAGACCGCCCAGCAACTGGCGGCGCGCCTGGAGGCTCCCGAGGAGGCCATCGCGCGCCTCTCCTCGGGCTTGCGCCTGATCCAGCTGGAGGGGGTGCTCCGGCAGTCGGCCAAGTCGGGAGAGGCGGTCAGCATCTCGATGCTGGCGGCCAAGCGCAAGGAGATCATCGAGAACGAGTGCTTCGGCCTGGTCGAAATGATCGACCCCGACCACGGCCTCGACGTCGTCGGGGGCATGGAGGTCGTCAAGGGCCAGCTCGCCCGCGTGGCCGAGGCGATCAAGAACGGCGTCAGGCGCCACGTGCCGATGGGGATCTTCTTCGTCGGCCCGATGGGCACCGGCAAGACCTACGTGGCCGAGGCGTTCGCCCGCGACTCGGGGCTGACCTGCCTCGCGCTCAAGAACTTCCGCGACAAGTGGGTGGGCTCGACCGAGGGCAACCTCGAGAAGATTCTCAACATCGTGCGGGCCCTGGGCTCGGTCATGATCATCATCGACGAGGTGGACCGGGCGCTCGGCGGCGAGGATGGCGATTCGGGCGTCTCGTCGCGGGTCTTCGCCCGGATCAAGGCGTTCATGAGCGATACCAGCCACCGCGGCAAGATCCTCTGGCTGGTGATGTCCAACCGGCCCGACAAGCTGGACATCGACCTCAAGCGGCCCGGGCGGTTCGATCGCAAGATCCCGTTCTTCTTCCCGCAGTCCGCGGCCGAGCGGCAACTGATCTTCGAGGCGCAGGTCCGCAAGCATCGGATCGACCGCGAGCCCTTCCCGTGGGAGCAGGCGTGCGCCCGCACGGACGGCTACTCGGCCGCCGAGATAGAGGCCCTGCTGCTGCTGGCCGACGAGTTCGCCGCCGAGCGGTCGCGCAAGATGACCGAAGAGGATCTGCTCGACGCCATCGCCGACTTCGTCCCGAATCGCAACCGCAAGATGATCGACTTCATGGAGCTCCTGGCGGTCTTCGAGTGTTCGAGCCGGCGGCTCCTGCCCGAGCGCTTCAAGGCCATGACCGACGAGGAACTCGGCTCGAAACTGAGCGCGTTGCGGGCCGAGCTCAGGCTGTAGGCTCGGGCCGGGCGGCTAATCGTTTCTCGCGCCCGTGTCCTTCACCGTGAAGCGCACGGTCGTGCCGTCCTGGGTGACCACGACCACGGTCGTGCCCGGCGGGTACGCCCCGCCCTGCTTCCGGAACCGGAAGTGCTCGCGGCCGCCGTTGCCGTTGCCGGCGTAGCGCCCGTCTTCGAGCTTGGTGCCGTCCGGGCCCTCGAGGTAGGCGGCCCTGGCGTTGTTGGTGAGCTTCTCGGGCAGCAGCACCGCCAGTTTCCCGTCGCTGTCGCTGACCGGTTTCCAGAGGAAGCCGCCCGGGCCGTCGCGCACCACTCCCGGCTTGCCGGGCCCGGCGGGCTCCTTCGGGAGAGGCAGGTCGGAGCCGTCGCCGCGGCGCCGGGGCGCCCGATCCTTGCGCGGCTTGGCCTGCGGGGCATTGTCGGCCTCGCGGGCGTCCTTGAGCTGCTTTTCCTTGCTCGCCATGATGGCGGCACGCATCTCCTCGCGCGACATGCCGCCGTCGAGGAGCTTGAGATGGTGCTCCAGCCCGCTCTTCTCGGGATTGCGGCCCAGGATTTCCCGGTACAGGCCGGTGACGAAGCTCTTGTTGTCGACGGTGGTCATGGCGCCCCCCTGTGGGGACCTTATACCCGAGCGCTCCTAGAGGCCGAAGTTCAGCACGGTCTTGGCGTAGTAGGGATATTCGTCGCGGTCGAAGCCGAAGGTCTCCATCTCGGCCAGGGCCTGCCGGCCCGTGTAGCCGTCCACCGCGATGCGGTACAGGGCGATCATCGTGCCGGTGCGGTCGCGGCCGTGCTTGCAGTGGACGTAGACGGGCTGATTGGAAGGATCCTGCACGACCTGCAGGAACTTGTCGATGAGCGCCCGGCTCGGCTCCCCGTAAGGCACGACGACGTTGACGAACCGCAGGCCGGCCGCCTCGGCGGCCTCGCGTTCCGCGGCCACCACCTGCCGCTGGCTGGCCGGGCCGGCTCCCAGGAGCGAGACGTCGGTGCGGATGCCCAGCTTGCGCAGTTCGCGGAACTGGCCGTCGGCGGGCATCCCGCCGCGGTACAGGCCGTCGTTGACCTTCGCGAACCGGTCGATCTTCGGGGCCCGGGTTTCGAGCGCCCCGTAGGACCGGACCGGCGCCTGCGCCAGCGAGGGCGTCCCCGCCCCGCAACCGGCCAGCAGGGCGGCCGCCAGGGCCAAGAACCCGATCCCGCCACGCATCTTTCGCATACGAGGCTATCGGTTAAGGAAGGAAAGCCCTTGCTATGCCCAGGTAAAGCCGAGGTTAAGGCTGATGGCCCGGAGGCAGAACGCGGTCGTCGCGCTCTTGCTGCCGTACCAGGTGTAGCCGCCGTCCCGCGCAGGGATGAGGTACAGCGGCCAGGCCGGCCAGTAGCCGTCTCCGCGCTGCGAGTCGCACAGCAGGCGCAGCCCGGGGCGAAAATCGGTCGCCTCGTCGCCCGCGGCCGCCAGGGTCAGGAGGGCCAGCGCGGTGTCCTGGGGCCCGTTCCAGGCGCCGTCCGGGCGGGTCTCGGCCTTGACCCGGTCGCGGGTGCGGGCGAGGGCGCTCGAGACGGCGGCCGCGAGGAAAGGCGGCAGGTCCCCGCGCCCGGCGGCGGCCAGCAGGCGCGCCGCGGCGTAGCGAGCATAGGCCGGGATGTACCAGAAGCTTTCCCAGTCGCCATGCCGGTCGAGGTGGGCGAGCAGGTGCGGCAGGCCGGCGTGGACGATCTCGGCGTACCGGGCCGCATCGAAGCGCAGCAGGCCGTAATAGGCGTTGGCGATCGCCGCGACGCAGTCGTTTCCCCCCCACTGTGAATCCGCGGGGTCGGGGGCGCCCTCCAGCCAGGTCGGGATCGCCCCGGACGGAGCGATGTGCGCCACCAGGGCCGAGGCCGCGGCCGCGACCGCCGGCAGGTCGGAGCCCGGCGCCAGCACCTGGAGCACCTGGCCGAGTACGTCCGCGTCGGGCGGAAGTTCGGGCATCTCGGGAAAGTAGCGCCAGCCGTCGGCGTTTGCCCGCGCGAGGAGGTGAATCCTGGCCGCGGAAGCGTCGCGGCCGCACGCCTGCAGGGCAGCCGCCACCAGGGCGACCGGGAATACGTCGCCCACCAGTTCGGGGTGCCCGCAGAATCCCCAGCGGTGGATGTCCCAGCTCTCGGGGCACGTCGGCGCGGCGAGCAGGGCGGCGGCGGCCTGGTCGCCGCGGGGCGCGAGTTCCGACCAGTCGGGCTCGGCGGGTTTGGCCGGCTTCTTCTCGGGCAGAGGGGGCATACCGTCTTCGAGCCGGTAGATCAGCCGCCGGAAGGCGGCCCGGTGTTCGGCCGGGACCAGGTCGTCCAGGCGTGCGGCCAGCAGGCGGCCCATGTCGGCCACCCGGGCGCGAGCGCGGCCCATGGCATCGGTCTCGCGCAACTGCCGGTGGACCGTCTCTCGCGCCGCGTCCCGATCCGCATAGGCGGCGAGCGCGCTCGCCAGGGCGATCCGCTCTGCCGGCGCGAGGTCCGCGTAGGCGAAGATCAGGGGGAGGCTGGGCTTGCCCTTTGCCAGATCCGGGCTCGGTTCGGTCGCGGCGTCATCGTTGTCCCCGAGTGCCTGCATGTAGGTACCGAGTTCGCGGGACCAGGCGGCCAGGGCCTCGGTCGCCGCCGGATCGGCGCCGGCCGTGCCGCAGGCGGCCCGCGCAATGATCTCGAAGGTCGCGCCGGTCTTGAGCGAGACGATACGGAAGTAGTCGACCTCCCGCGTCTCGGCCAGCCGCCCGGGCCGCCAGGCGAGATCCAGCGACTGGCCGGCCGCGGTCTCGAGAGCTAGGGCGTGATACCGTTCGAAGAACGCGGGCCCGCAGCCGGCGAGGCGAAAGGCCTCCTGGGCCACCACGTGCAAGGCGATGCCGGCATTCAGGACCTCGGGTCCCGACTGGTCGGGCCACAGGGCCAGGTCGCCATCCTGGACGTCGTCCATGGCGTCGAGGGCCAGATGGTAGGCAATGCAGCCCGCCGCGACCATGGCGCCCTTCTCGGGAGGGCAGCCGAACGAGGAGCAGATCGCTCCCGGGATGCCGGCCGGGTACCAGTCCGGTCGTTCGAGGCTGAAAGCGGCGTAACGTCCGAGGTGGCCCGCCAGCGCCGACCGGAAGCCCGGCGCGACCCGCGCGGCTTCCAGGACCCCGGCGATCGCGGCCTCGAGAGCGGCGAGGTCGCGCGGGGGAGCCGGCACCACTAGGGGATGATGCCGTTCGGTCGCTTATCGACGATCGGTGTATTTGGCCCGTTAGGGTCGGTGGGCGGGGGCTTCTCCATCGGCGCTCCGGCCGTCTGCTTGAGCGCATCGGCGGCCGAACTGAAGTTGGCGTTCTCCATCGCCTCGGCCTTGGCTTCGGCCTTGGCCTGCTGGGATTCCTTGACGGACGATCCCGAGGAGCCTTTCGCGCTGCCCGTGTTGCGCAGCGAACCCGTATTGGCCCCGGGGGGCGGCACTTGGAAGCTCGGCATATCATGGTCGTACCCAGATTCCCGTAGCATGAGTCAGTGGCAAACCCCGTGACGACGACGGCCTTGTCGGCCCTGGCTACCTACGTACCGCGGCTGGTGCTGGGGCGGATCGAGAGAGGCGGGCCGCCTGTCGCCCCTCGCACCGGAGTGTTTCCGGCGGCCGTGCTCTTTGCCGACGTCTCGGGCTTCACCGCGCTGTCCGAGCGGCTCATGTCGCCGGGCGAGGGCGGCGTCGAGGAACTCACGCGCATCCTCAACGGCTACTTCGGCGAATTGATCGACGCCATTGCCGCGGCCGGCGGCGACATCCTGAAGTTCGCCGGGGACGCCCTCCTGGCTGTCTGGCCCGGGAGCCCGGGAGACGGCGATCTCGAGGGCCTGGTGCTCCGGAGCGCGGCATGCGGCCTGGCGCTGCAGCGGCGCATGGATGCCTTCGACCCGGGAGGAGAGGTACGGCTGGGCCTGCGGGTCGCGATCGGCGTGGGAGACGTGGCGGTGTCCGAGGTCGGCGGGGTTGGCGACCGCTGGGAGGTCCTCGTGACGGGCGCCGTGCTGGCCGACCTGGGCCGCGCCGGGAAGGTGGCCGCACCGGGCGAGGTCGTTGCGACCGACGCCGCCTGGCGCCTGATGGGTGCCAACGCCGAGGGCGAGGAACGGGCCGGAGGAGCCGTGCGCTTGAGCGCCGTGCGCGTGGCGCCCGCCCCCACCGGCCTGCTGCGCGGAGCCGAGCCTTCCGCCGCTCCCGGGGGCGTTTCCGCGTTCGTGCCCGAGTCGGTCTGCACCCGGGTGTTCGCGGGGCAGCAGGCCTGGCTCGCGGAGTTGCGCCGGGTGTCGGTGGTCTTCGTCAACCTGCCCGGCCTCTGGCACTTGCCGCTGGAGCAGATCAACGAAGCCGTGCGCGCCCTCCAGGAGGTCGTGTCGCGGTTCGAGGGCAGCATCAACAAGCTGAGCGTGGACGACAAGGGCGTCTCGCTCCTGGCGGCCTGGGGGCTCCCCGGACTGACTCACGAGGACGATGCGGTCCGCGCGACCCTCGCTTCGCTCGAGATCCAGGCCGAACTGGGCGTCCTGGAAATCCGGACCGCCATAGGCGTCGCATCCGGCCGCGTGTTCTGCGGCGAGGTCGGCAACGACACGCGCCGCGAGTACACGATGCTCGGCGACACGGTCAATCTCGCGGCCCGCCTGATGCAGGCGGCGCCGGGCGCGATCCTGTGCGACGTCAACAACTACCGCGAGGCTCGGGGGCGCGTGACCTTCGCCGAAAGGGCGGCGATCAAGGCAAAGGGCAAGACCGGCCTCCTGACGGTGTTCACTCCCGTCGGTGCGGGGACCGCCGCCGGGGTCACCGCCACGCCCCTCGTGGGCCGGACGGCCGAGGTCCGCCTGCTCGAACGCGGACTCGATGGCCTCTGGACCGGCGAGAGCACGGTGGTGGTCGTGGAGGGCGAACCCGGGATCGGCAAGAGCCGCCTGGTCCAGGAAGTCTATCGGCTGGCGCGGGTGCGTGGCCTGGCGGTTTGGCAGGGTGCCGGCGACGCGCGCGCCTGGGCGCGGCCCTACCACGCCTGGCGGCCCATTTTCGCCGAGTTGCTGCGCCTTTCGCCCGAGGCCGACGGCGAGTCGCGGGAGGGTCGGGTACGGGAGCGTCTGGCCCGCCATCCCGAACTCGAGCACCTCGCGCCGCTCCTCGGGCACATCGTCGGCGCCCGCATTCCCGACAACGACGCCACCGCGGCCATGACCGAGCAGGTGAGGGCCGACAACACGCAGCGCGCCCTGCTGGCGCTCCTTACCGACCGGGCGATCCACGAGCCTCTGGTGCTGGTGATCGAGGATGCCCACTGGCTCGACTCTCTTTCCCTGGCGCTGCTCGCGCGAGTCCACGAAGAGTTCCTCCCGTGCCTGGTCGTCGTCAGCCAGCGCCCGCAGCCGACCGTTCCCAGGGAACTCGCCAGGCTGCTGGCATCCGAGCGGGCGAGCCGCGTGATCCTCGAGCCGCTGACCCCCGACGATGCGCTCGCGGTCGCATGCCAGCGGCTGGGCGTGCGGGCCCTGCCGCCGGCGGCGGTTGAGATCGTCCGCGAACGCGGCGAGGGGCACCCGCTGTTTTCCGAAGAGCTGGCGCTGGCATTGCGAGATGCCGGGGTGATCGTGGTAGCCGATGAAGAGTGCCGGCTGGCCGGAGACGAGCGGGTGCTGGGCAGCCTGGAGCTGCCCACCTCGATCGAGGGTATCGTGCGGGCGCGCGTGGACAGGCTCGAGCCGTCCCAGCAGCTTGCGCTCAAGACCGGCAGCATCATCGGGCGCCAGTTCCGCTTCGACCTTGCCCAGGCCATCTACCCGATCGTGCCGGAACGCGGGCGCCTGGCGTCGGTCCTGGCTTCGGTCGAGCCGACGCAGCTGCTGGTCCAGCCCGCGGAGCGCCTCTACGCCTTTCGCCATGCCGTCACCCGCGAGGTCGTCTACGGGACGATGCTCGTGTCCCAGCGGCAGCCGCTGCACCGCGCCGCCGCCGAATGCCTCGAGCGCGACGCCGGCGACCCGGCGGCGCTCCATGGCTTGCTGGCGTACCATCGCGAGCAGGCCGGCGACGTGGCGCTGGCCGTCGGGCATCTCGACCGGGCCGCGGAGGCCGCCCTGCTCGACGGTGGCTATCTCGAGGCGGCCGATGCGTTCGGGCGGGCCGGCGCGCTGGATGCCGGCGCGGGGGATGCTGCCGGCCGGGGGCGCAGGTGGCGCCGCGAGCGCGGGCTGGGAAAGGCGTACCTCGGCCTGGGGCGCCTGGGAGACGCGCGCGGGCACTTCGAGCAAGCGCTCGCGCTGCTTGGCCACCCGATGCCCGCCGGAACCCTTGCCGCCGTGGCCCCGCTGCTGGCGCGGGTAGCCGGCCAGGCCTGGCGGCGCATCGTCGGCCGGCCGGCACGCGGCGACGTCGCGGAGGAGGAGCGGGGAGCCCTGTGCGATCGCATCGCGATCTACGAGGCGCTGGTCGAGATCTACTTCCTGGAAAACAAGGTGGCCGAAGGGTTCCTGGCCAGCCTCTGGGCGCTCGAGCTCTCGGAAGCGGTCGGCCCGAGCCCGGAGCTCGCCCGGGCGTATGCGGCGGCCGCGGCCATCTCCGGCATCATCCCGCTGCACGGCATGGCGCGGCTCTACGCCGACCTCGCCAAGGGCGTGCTGGACCAGGTCGCCGACCCCAGGACGCAGGCCAACGCCCGCTATCCCCTGGGTTACTACCATGCCGGCATAGGCGACTGGGAACGCGCCCGCTCCGAGCTTTCCGCCGCTTACGGCATTTTCGAGCGGCTGGGCGATCGCCGGCAGTGGACCATGACGCGCAACATGGCCAACCTGGTCCCGTACTTCACCGGCGACTTCGCCCGCTGCGAGGCGGATGCCCGCGAACTCGGGGAACTGGCGCGGCGAGCGGGCGACGTGCAGTACCAGGCCGCCAACGCCAACCTCCTGGCATGGAGCCTGCTGCGGCAAGGCCGCGACGACGGAGTGGCGGACCTGCTGGCCAGCGCGGCCGGGCACCTCGACGGCAGCAAGGACCACGGCGAGCAGATGATCAACCTGGGTCTCACCACGCTCGCCGCGTGGCGGGCGGGCGATCTCGCGGCGGCGGGGACGTCCGCGGCGGCGGCCCTCGCCCTGATGGCCAGGACCCCACCCGTCAACCCGTCGGTGCTGGATGCCTACGCCGCCGTGGCGGATTTCTACATCGAGACCGGCGACCGCAAGGGTGCGGCCGGGGCCTCGCGCGCCCTGGGGAAGCTGGCGGGCGTGTTTCCGGTGGCCATGCCCCGGTACCTGCTGTGCGACGGCCGGCGCCTCGCCCGGGCAGGCCGCGTGGCCGCGGCGGTGCGAGCCTGGCGCCGGAGCCTCGAGGCGGCAGACCGGCTGCAGATGCCCTACGATCGCGCCCTGGCCCAGCGGGAACTCGGGGCGTGCGCCCGGGTCCCCGAGCCCGAGCGGAGCCACCACGCCCAGGCCGCACAGGCGCTGTTCGAGCAACTGGGCGCCTTTGAAGGGGGTCTCCGCTCCGCGCCCGGCCCGGCGTAAGAGCCGGGCCCGCCCGGTGCAGGGTGCGGGGCTATTCCAGGGGGTGGCCTGCTTCGGCGCAGCCTACGGCAGCGGGTCGGCTGGCGTGTGCGCCTTCGCGAGGGCCCGCACGACTTCCGCCCGCCGGTTCCGGTCTGCCCACGAGTCCTGGTAGGCCTGCTGGAGGGCCGGCACGGCGGCGCTGGTCCGGAGCTCGCCCAGGGCGCGGATGACCTCGAGCTGCAGCTGGGTGTTCGACCAGCCGTCGGCATAGGCCCGGCGCAGCGGCGATACGGCTTCGGCGCGGCGGGTCTGGCCGAGCGCCTTGAGGATCTCCGAGCGGAGCTGAGTGTCGCGCTCGTGATCGGCGTAGGCGCGGGACAGGGCGGCGACGCCTTCGGCGGTGCGCGAGTCCCCCAGTGCGCGGATGGTCTCGATCAGTAGCTGGCGATCGTTTCGCGAGTCGGAGTAGGCCTTTCGCAGGGTCGGCACGGCACCCGGCTGGCGGGTTGCGCCCAGCGCGCGCAGCGCCACGATCTTCATTTCGCGGTCGGAGCGGAAGTCGTCGTACTGCTCGACCAGGAGGGCGATCCCTTCGGGGCGCCGGGTGTTGCCAAGCGCCTTCATGACCGCCAGGCGACCCTGCCGGTCGGCCCAGTAGTCCTCATGGGCCTTGATGAGGATGTGCGCGCCCTCCGCGCTCTCGGTGGCACCCAGGGCGGCAATCACCTCGAGCCGCAGCGTCGGATCGGCCCAGGCGTCGGCGTAGGCCTGGCCGAGCGCGCGGGCCGCCGCGCCGCCGTCGCCGGCCTGCCGCGGGGCGATCGGGCGCATGGGCGTGAGCTCCAGGGAGTCGGGCGGCATGGCGGGCCCGGGTTCGACACGCGGCGGGCGCGGCCTCAGGGGCTGGATCTGCGGCCGGTGGACCTTCGCGCCGGTTGCATTGTCGATAGGGGCCATGACACCTCCTGGTCTCCACGTGCGGGTGGAGGTGTCATCGCCCGTTAACGAGCCGTATGGTCGTGGCGGGGGCGAACTTAAACGATCCTTGGCCCATCCATGACGTGTCCTTAGGAGATGTTGTCGGCGGTGCTCGGACCACCGCCGGCGGTGCGGCCGGATCGGGAGTGACGGTTGCCGGTGGCAGCACGGCCACCGGCGATCGACCGCCGGTCTGGTCGCGTATACTGGTGTCCGGGCCTGAGTGGCGGAATGGCAGACGCACCAGACTTAGGATCTGGCGGGGCGACCCGTAGGAGTTCGAGTCTCCTCTCAGGCACTGTGAGTAGGCAAGCGGGTTTGAGTGCCAAATCACCTCCGCTGACTCTGGCCCAGAATCGTCGATTCGATCACATTTTGATCACATCGGGTATATGCAGCTTGGGTAGTTAGCCGCGCTCTGCACGGGCGACGGGGGGCATCATGGCGCGTGGTAACGGGATCAAGCGACAGAGAGACGGAAGCTGGCTGGTCAACATCGAGCTGGGACGAGACCCAGACGGCAAGCGGCGCCAGCACCGAAAGCGATTCGAGCGCAAGGCAGATGCCGAGGCATACCGCGACCAGGCGCGGGCTGACCAGCGCAAGGGCATTTTTGTCCTACCAGCCAAGGCCACGGTAAGGGACTTCGCCGCGCAGTGGCTTGAGATCGGTGTCCGTGGCAACTTGGCGGATAGTACCGCGATCGACTACCAGGAAACGCTCGACTACTACATGTTGCCGCGCCTGGGTCATGTGCGCCTTTCGGACCTCCGTAAGCCGGCCGTACAGGCCGCGTTCAACGACTTGGCCAAGGAAGTCAGTCCAACAACCGTGCGGCACGCGCACCGGGTCTTTAGGCGGATGCTTAACGTCGCCATCGAATGGAATGAGCTGGCCATCAACCCGGCAGTCGGTGTTGCCCTTCCGCGGGCAGCGAAGCGCCAGGCCACGATTTGGAATGTCGAGCAGGCGATTATGTTCCTCAAGCGCGCCGAGCTTGCGCCGGACACGGCCATGTGGGACCTCTTGCTCACGACCGGCGCGAGGATCAGCGAAGTGGTCGCGTTGACCTGGGCGGACGTCGATTTCAAGAACCACACCGTAAGAATCGCTGCGGCGATGGCCCGGTCGCTCCAGAACAAAGTGGACAGGAAAGGCCCCAAGACCGAAGGGGGCAAGCGCTCGCTACCGCTTCATCGCAAGACGATCGCCGCCCTCAAGGAACAGCGTAGGGTTCAGCGGGCCGAGCTGCTCAAGACGCAGATTCGGCCTGCGATTGACTATATCTTCACCAGTACGCCCGGCATCCCGCTCACGCGGCATGCAGCGTACCACCGGTTCAAGACGCTACTCGCGAGTGCTGGCCTGCCAGAAATCCGGTTACACGACCTGCGACATACGGTGGCCTCCATCCTGCTTGAGCGTGGGACGCCGATCCCAGAGGTCGCACAGCGCCTTGGCCACTCTTCGCCCCTCGTCACGATGGGCGAGTATGCCCACGTCTTGCCGGACAAGCAGGTCGAGGTGACGAAGCGGCTTGGAGACCTCATGTACGGGGAAGGCTAGAAGGCGCTGGCCATAGGCGGTCTGGCCGGGCGCCGGCCGAATTCGCTCGCGGTACCAGCACAGGAAGCCCAGGATGCGCAAGAAGCGACTCCGAGGTGGTCTTACGTCTGCCGATGGGGACAGCCGGCATCTAGGGCCTCCTGGAAGGGCAGCGTCAGCCCGCTGGGGAGGATGGGCAACGCCAAGTCAACGGCTTGCATCGACCCGTTGAAATCCGTTCAACGGAATCGACCTGCGCGTTGAATTCGGCTGACGGCCTCGTGGTACGCTCGCCAGGCCATGCCCAGGTCTAGCACGCTCGGTCGCCGCCAGGTTGCGCTCGCCGACATGGCCGCGCTGGCGATACTCGACGACAGCGCGTCGCACCTCGCTGACCCGTTCAGGGCAACCGAAGTCATTACCCGGGACGATCATATCGCCTACCTTGAACGTCTGTTCCTGGCGCTATCCGGCCGCTACAGGCGCATGTCCTACCGGGTCGTGGCGACGCCGGCGCTGACAACTCCAGACCGGCCCGCCCCCTACTTCGAGGCGCTGGTGGCTATCAGGGGCCACGGCAAGGGAGGCCGGGTGATCGGCGAGGCACGTGCCGAGGCAGGCGGCCACAACCTCATGGACGCGGTCAGTTTTGCCGAGCTGGACGCTCTACGTCGGCTTGCCTTCGACGGGGCGCCGATCGCCTACTGCGGTGTCCTCCTCAAGCGCGGAAGGTTGATGGCCCGGCTTCTGCCAGTGAACTTGGAAGGCGGGACCTATCGGCTGGACTTGATTTTCGACCTTCGACCCAGGCAACCGTGGGAAAAGGAGTCGGTCTGGATCCCGCCAGAACGCTCTTATGCGCTCATGGTCAGGGTCGAGCCGAAGGCGCCGCCGAGGCGGACCGATTACTTGCGCATCGTGGGCGGCGTCCCTGCCGACATCCGGCGCCACTATGGCAAGTACCTCGACTTCGGGAAGTACCCGGTGCGTCTGCACAGGCTCGTCATGGCGCTCGACGAGGAGTCGCTGATCGACCCCGTTGGCGACCGAGAGGCCAAGGCCGAGCTGCTAGGTATCGAAGATTCCGACACCAGCACCACCTATCACGTACACCATCACCGGGGGGTTGGCCTGGACAACCGGAGAGCGGCACTAAGTCGAGCACTCGCCGGCCACCATGCTCGCATACACGTTGACTGGGCGGATTCCCTGAACCCGGATTCGAACGGGTTGGTCGAGGTGTCCACGCGTGCGCGGGGCGTAGGCTCCAAGATTATCATGACTAGATCAGCAACCATAACCGATCTTTCTCTGGATAACCTTGTGGGGTGGCACAGGGCGCTACTCCAGCGTCAAGCGGCGATACCGACTGGAATGGCCAAGGCAAAAAAGTGGGCGAAGGCCGACCGGGCCGAGATCGATGAAGTTCTTGCAATCACTGGCCGATCCGATGGAAGGCGATCCGTCTCCAAGATCGTGCGCGCGGTCCAGGAGGCTGGAGGCCGGCTGTCATTTTCGAGCATATTGTTCCTCACTTCGGTCGACGACTCTTCTGCCGATCGATGGCTTCGCAAGCTGATCGAGACCGGCATCATGGCCATGGATAAGGTTGAAGGAGATCGTGTCTTTCGGCTCGTCAAGGACGTGCCGGTTCCATTTCCCATCCCGCGGCGCCGCTGCTAGTCAGGTACTTAAGAGGCGGGCGTATTCCAGG
>Ga0194120_10000640_pt1 | contig 65681 bp, 53 predicted proteins | sample TA2MahCa65mmetaG_FD_148642 | JGI IMG/M metagenome (GOLD analysis project Ga0194120, IMG submission 148642) | Freshwater microbial communities from Lake Tanganyika, Tanzania - TA2015019 Mahale Deep Cast 65m | ecosystem: Environmental > Aquatic > Freshwater > Lake | place: Tanzania: Lake... | reverse complement strand
GCGCTCGACGTCGCCGCGGGCGCGGGGAGAATCGCGCTGTACTGGGCCGCGCGCGGGCTCGACACGCTGGCGATCGACATCTCCGAGTCCGGGCTGTCGCGCACCCGCGAGGCCGCGGCGAGAGCGAGCCTGCGGCTCCGCACGCGCGCGATCGATCTGGAGCGCGAGGCGATCGGCGAGTCGGGCTTCGCGGCGATCAGCTGCTTCCACTACCTGCAACGCGACCTCTTCCCGGCGCTCGTCGAACGGCTGGCCCCGTACGGCGTGCTGGTGGGCGAGATCGCGACGGTCCGAAACCTGGAGCGCCGCGAGCGGCCGTCGCGCCGCTTCCTGCTGGAGCCGAACGAGCTGCTGCGTCTTTGCGCCCCGCTCGAGATCGTCTACTACCGCGAGGGCTGGGAGGGCGACCGCTGCCAGGCGCGCGTCGTCGCGCGGCGGACGTCCCCGACCTGACTCCCGCTCCGCGTCAGGCTGCGCCGGGCGAGTCCGGACCGAGCCAGGCGAGCAGCGCGTCGGCCAACAGGTCCGGCGCGACCATCGGCAGAAGGTGGCCCGCGTCGAGCGAGCGACACTCGAGCGTGTCGGACTCGGCGCAGAACTTCTCGATGAACGGCAGCGGGAAGTTGCCGCGGCCCGCGTGCAGGAGCAGCCCCGGCACGTGCAGGCCCGCGATCTCGCGCCACGGATCGAAGCCGCCGCCGGTCTCGTAGACGGTCGCTTCGACCTCGCCCGGGCACTTCAGGTCGATCCGGCCGTCGGGCAGATCGGCGAAGGCGTAGCGGAGGTAGAGCTCGAGCGCGCGCGGATCCCAGTCGCCGAAGGTCCCGCGCGCGCGCCACTTCTCTCGCGCGGCCTCGCGCGACGGGAACACGTGCGCGCGCTTGCGCGCGATCTCGGCCGCGGGGTGGGGCGCGTTCGCCGGCGGGCGCCAGCCGCTCGGATCGCCCGCCCGCGGCAGGATCACCGGATCGAGCAGGGCGATGCGCTCGAACAGGTCGGGCCTGCGCGCGGCGGCGGTGAGCACGCAGGTGCCGCCGAAGCTGTGCCCCACGCCGAGCGCCACCCGCGGCCGCGCCAGATCGCGCGTCACGCGCTCGGCGACCGCGATCACGTCGAGCGCGAACTCCTCCCAGGCGTACGGGCCGGGCGGCGCGGGCTTCTCCGAGTCGCCGTGCCCGCGCGAGTCGAAGCCGATCACTCGAAAACGCGGGCGCAGCCGCTCGGCGAGCAGCCCCAGGACGTCGGCGCAGAAGCCGTTCGCGTGCGAGAGCAGGGCCAGCGGCCCGCTCCCGCCCCAGTCGACCAGCGCGAGGTCGATGCCGCGTTCGGGCAGCCGGAGTCGTCGTCGTCGGATCTCGCGCTCTTCGATCACGGCGGCGGATTCTAGACGGCTTTGACCCGCGGCGCGTATCGCTTCAGAATCGCAGCCGCGCGATGCCGCGCAGAGGAAGGTCACGTCATGAAGGCAGCCGTCTTGCGGGGGATCAAGCAGCCCCTCTCGATCGAAGACATCCAGATCGCGAAGCCCGGGCCGCGCGAGGTACTGGTGCGCACCGTCGCCGCGGGCGTGTGCCACAGCGATCTGCACTTCTGGACCGGCGCCTACCAGTACCCGATGCCGGCCGTGCTCGGCCACGAGTCCGCGGGCGTCGTCGAGCAGGTCGGCTCCGACGTGCGCTACGTCGCGCCCGGCGACCACGTGATCACCTGCCTCTCGGTGTTCTGCGGCTCCTGCGAGTACTGCCTCTCCGGCCGGCCCTCGCTCTGCGACAAGGCGGCCACCCGCAGGCCGTTCACCGATCCGCCGCGTCTGTCCAAGGACGGCGCCCCGGTGTGGCAGTTCCTCGACCTGTCCTCGTACGCCGAGCAGATGCTGGTGCACGAGAACGCGATCGTGAAGATCCGCAAGGACATGCCGCTCGACCGCGCGGCGCTGATCGGCTGCGGCGTGACGACGGGCGTCGGCGCGGTGTTCAACACCGCCAAGGTCGCGCCGGGCTCGACGGTCGCGGTGATCGGCTGCGGGGGCGTGGGCCTGTCGGCGATCCAGGGCGCGGCGATCGCGGGCGCGGGCCGCGTGATCGCGGTCGACATGCTCGACTCCAAGCTCGAGCTGGCGCGAAAGATGGGCGCCACCGACGCGGTGAACGCGAAGAAGGGCGATCCGGTCGCGCAGGTGAAGGATCTGACCGGCGGCGGCGTGGACTACTCCTTCGAGGCGATCGGGCTCAAGATCGCCGCGGAGCAGGCGTTCGGCATGCTGAAGAACGGCGGCACCGCGACGGTGATCGGAATGATCCCGATCGGTCAGAAGGTCGAGCTGCCCGGCGTCGACTTCCTGTTCGAGAAGAAGATCCAGGGCTCGAACATGGGCAGCAACCGCTTCCGCACCGACATGCCCAAGTACGTCGACATGTACCTGAACGGCAAGCTGAACCTCGACGACCTGGTCTCGCGCCGGATCAAGCTCGAGGACGTGAACGAGGCGTTCGCGCAGCTCGAGACCGGCGAGGTGGCGCGCAGCGTCATCATGATGAGCTAGGGGAAGGCGAGCCGTGGAGGTCCCGCTCCTGGTCGACGACTTCCTGCGCCGCGCGGCGCAGGTGTATCCCGAGAAGCTCGCGGTCGTCGACGGCGAGCGGCGCTTCAGCTACCGGGAGCTTGCAGCGCGCGTGAACCGGCTCGCGCGCGCGCTGCAGCGGCTCGGCGTCGGGCCGGGCGATCGCGTCTGCATCCTCTCGCCGAACTCGCACTTCTTCCTGGAGAGCTTCTACGCGACCAGCTGGATCGGCGCGATCCTGGTGCCGCTGAACTACCGCCTGCTCGCCGCCGACCACGAGTACATCCTGAACCACGCCGGTGTCGCAACGGTGCTGGTCGACTGGGAGTACGTCGAGGTCGTCGACGGGATCCGGCCGCGGCTCTCGACCGTGCGGAGCTACGTGGTGGCGCAGGAGAGCGGCGCGGCGCCGGCGGGCTGGCTGGACTGGAACGCGCTTCTCGCGGTCGAGTCCGACGAACCTCCGCCCGCGCCGGCGCGCTCGGAGAACGACGTCGTCTCGCTGAACTACACCTCGGGAACCACCGCGCGCCCCAAGGGCGTGATGCTCACGCACCGCAACTGCTACCTGAACGCGTACAACCTGATCGCGCACCTGCGCATCTCGCACGACGACGTGGAGCTCTGGACCCTGCCGATGTTCCACTGCAACGGCTGGGGGGGCGTGTACGCGCTCACCGGAATGGGCGGCACGCACGTCGTGCTGCGCAGCATCGACGCGAAGCGCATCTACGAGCTGATCGAGCAGAACGGCGTCACCTTCGCGTGTATGGCGCCTGCGGTGCTGCGCACGGTGCTCGACTACCCCGACAAGGCGAAGCACGAGATCGCCACGAAGCCGCGCTTCACGGTCGCGGGCGCGCCGCCGCCGGCTGCGTTCATCGAGCGGCTCGAGACGGAGCTCGGCTGGGACTTCATCCAGATCTACGGCCTGACCGAGACCGCGCCGGTGCTGACCGTCTCGCACCCGGACTTCGCGACCGAGAAGGAGGACTGGGCGCGCCGCTCGCGCGCGGGCGTGCCCGCGCTCGGCGTCGAGATCGCCGTGCTCGACGCAAACGAGCAGCCCGTGCCGCGCGACGGCAAGGCCGTCGGCGAGGTCTGCGCGCGCTCCAACGTCGTCTTCGCCGGCTACTGGCTGCAGCCCGAGGAGACCGCGGCGGCCGTGTACGGCGGCTACTTCCACACGGGAGATCTCGCGGTCTGGGACGAGATCGGCTCGATCCACATCGTCGACCGCAAGAAGGACGTGATCATCTCGGGCGGCGAGAACATCAGCTCGCCCGACATCGAGGCCGCGCTGTTCCGCCACCCCGCGGTGCTCGAGTGCGCGGTGATCGGCGTTCCGCACGAGAAGTGGGGCGAGACCCCGAAGGCGCTGGTCGTGCTGCGCCCCGGCAGCTCCGCCGACGAGAAGGAGCTGATCGCGTTCTGCCGCGAGCACCTGGCGCACTTCAAGTGCCCGACCTCGGTCGACTTCATGGACGCGCTCCCGCGCACCGCCACCGGCAAGCTGCAGAAATTCATGCTGCGCGAGAAGTACTGGAAGGGCGGCCGAAGGGTAAACTGATCCCGGGAGGACACCTGCATGACGATCCTGGATCGCTATCTCGCGTATGCGGACGCCTTCGAAGAGAGCCTTCACGACGACGACTGGTCGCGCCTCGAGGTCTATTTCACCCCGGGCGCCGTCTACGAAGGCGAGCCCGCCGCGCGCGGCCGTGCGGCCGTGCTCGCGAAGCTGAAGGCGGGCGTGGACGGATTCGACCGTCGGATGGACAGCCGCACGCCCGACTTCGCCCGGCCCGCCGTGAAGGGGGACACGCTCACGATGAAGTGGTCGGTCTCCTTTACGAAGAAGGGCCTGCCGGATCTGGTCATCTCGGGCGTGGAGACGGCCGAGTTCGAGGGAGATCGGATCGCGCTGCTTCGCGACGACTTCGATCCGGCCGCGCAGAAGGCGATGGGCGAGTGGATGGCCAAGCACGCGAAGGCGCTCGGATGATGAAACGCGCGCTCGCCGCGCTCTCGGTCCTCTTCGGCGCCTCGGGCGGCGCGGCCAGCGCGGACCTCGCGGTCGGCGCGCGCGCGCCCGACTTCGCGCTGCAGGGCAGCGACGGCAAGACCTGGACGCTCGCCGAGTTCGCCGGGAAGGAAGGCGTGGTCCTGGCCTGGTTCCCGAAGGCCTTCACCCCTGGCTGAAGCGCGGAGCTCGCGGCGCTGCGTGACAGCGCCGAGGCGATCGGGGCGTTCCGCGCGTCCGTCTTCATGGTGAGCCTGGATTCGCCGGAGAAGAACGCCGAGTTCGCAAAGTCGCTCGAGTCGAAGCACGTGCTGCTCTCCGACCCGACCGGCGAGACGGCGAAGGCGTACGGCGTGTCGGGGCTCGGCGGGCTCTTCGCCAAGCGCTGGACCTTCTACATCGATTCCGACGGAATCGTGCGCAAGATCGACAAGAACGTGAGCACGTCGACCGCCGGCCAGGACATCGCGCGAACGCTGGAAGAGCTCGGCTTCCCGCGCCGCTAGGCCGCGCGCGCGAGCAGCGACCCCCAGGCGAGGCCGCCGCCGAAGGCCGCGACCAGCAGCTGATCGCCCGACTCGAAGCGATCCGCCGCCAGCGCCTCCGAGAGCACCGTGACCCAGCCCGCCGAGCTCGTGTTGCCGTAGCGGTCGATGTTGAACAGGTGCCGGCTCGCGTCGATGCCGAGCGTCTTGCACAGCGCGTCGAGCATCGACAGGTTCGCCTGGTGACCGATGAAGAAGTCGACGTCGTCCATCGACAGCCGGTGCTTCGCGAGGAAGGCCTGGATCTCGCCCGGGATCTCGTTCACGACGAAGTCGAAGACCTCGCGGCCGGACTGCTGGAAGCGGCCGAAGTGCGGGGCGACGCCGCCGAAGTGATCGTCCCGCGTGGCGCCCTGCGGCGCCGGAATCGCGTCGCGGATCGAGACCGACGGCGACGCGCCGGGGGCGCTCGCGTTGATCACGCAGGCGCCGCGCCCGCCGATCGCGACGTCGACGAGCTCGAGCCGGCCCGGCTCGCTCGAGACCACGATCGCCGACGCCGCGTCGCCGAACAGGATCGCCGAGGTGCGGTCGGCGTAGTCGGTCTGGATCGTGAACGGCTCGCCGTTCACGATCAGGATCCTGCGGTAGCTGCCGAGCTGCAGCAGGCCGCGCGCGACCTCGAGCGCGTACACCACCGACGAGCACGCGTTCTTGAGCTGGAACGCCGGCACGCGCAGCCCGTAGTGCTGCGAGATCATGTTGCCCGGCCCAGGGTACTGCAGGTCGTCCGTGCAGCTCGCGGACAGGATCAGATCGACGCTTGCGAGATCGAACCCGGTCGTCTCGATCAGCCGATCGACCGCGCGGCGACCGATCTCGAAGACCGGAAAGCTGCCGCGGTAGTCGCTCATCGTGCGCCGCTCGGCGATTCCGACCCGGCCGCGGATCCACGCGTCGGTCGTGTCGAGGATCCCCTCGAAGAAGCGGTTGTCGAGCACGGTCTCGGGCACGTAGTGGCTGACGTGATTCAGGAAGACTCTGCGCGGCAGCATCGGCAATCCATCCGCAAGTCGGTTCAACGGCGGTGAGGGGATGCGAGATCCGTTCCGGCGCGGAACGCCGCGCCGGCCGTGCGCCAGCGGGTCGGAGATCCTGCCTGCCTCCCAAAATGGGCGTCGGACTGCCCTCGGGTGGGCAGGGCGGGGCGCGATCTGGGACAATCCCAACCCCGAAACGAGGAGTGCGAGATGTCCGGTCTGCCGACCACGCCCGAGATGAACGACCTGCGCATGTCGGAGGGCGCGAGGCCCCTGTACGGCCGGGTCAAGGAGTTCATCCAGAAGGAGGTCGAGCCGATCACGACCGAGTTCTACCGCCTCGGCGCCGACCGCGCGGAGCGCTGGTCCTGGGCGCCGGGGCAGCTCGAGCTGCTCGACTCGGTGAAGGCCCGGGCGAAGGCGAACGGGCTCTGGAACTTCTTTCTGCCCGACGCCGAGACGGGGCAGGGGCTCGCGAACCTGGACTACGCCTACATCGCCTCGGAGCTGGGCAAGAACCCGCTCGCCTCGGAGTGCCTGAACTGCTCCGCTCCCGACACGGGGAACATGGAGGTGCTCGAGCGCGTCGGCACCAAGGAGCAGAAGAAGCGCTGGCTCGAGCCGCTGCTGAACGGCGAGATCCGCTCCGCCTACGCCATGACCGAGCCCGACCGCATGTCGTCGGACGCGAAGAACATCGCCTGCCGCGCGGTGCTCGTCGGCGACGAGTGGGTGATCGACGGCGAGAAGTTCTACATCTCGGGCGCGGGCGATCCGCGCTGCAAGATCATGATCGTGATGGTGCAGACCAATCCGGACGCGCCGCAGCACCTGCGCCAGTCGCAGATCCTCGTGCCGACGAACACGCCGGGTTACGAGATTCTCGGCGCGATGCAGGTCTTCGGCAAAGACGACGCGCCGCACGGCCACATGCACATCCGCTTCAAGAACTGCCGTGTGCCCAAGGAGAATCTCCTGCTCGGCGAGGGGCGCGGCTTCGAGATCTCGCAGGTGCGGCTCGGCCCCGGCCGGATCCACCACTGCATGCGCTCGATCGGCGCTGCGGAGCGCGCGATCGAGCTGATGGCGAAGCGCGGACTCACGCGCGAGGCGTTCGGCAAGCGGCTCGCGAACCTGGGCCGCACCGCCGAGACGATCGCGAAGTCGCGCATCGAGATCGAGGCGATGAGGCTCATGGTCTTGAAGGCCGCGAAAGCGATGGACGTGCTGGGCAACCAGCAGGCGCGCTCCTGGGTCAGCGCCGTGAAGGCGATGGTGCCCGAACGCGTGTGCAAGATCATCGACGAGGCGATCCAGCTCCACGGCGCCGCCGGCGTCTCGCAGTGGACGCCGCTCGCCGAGATGTACGCGAGCCAGCGCACCCTGCGGCTCGCCGACGGGCCCGACGAAGTGCACTGGTTCGTCGTCGGTCGCGCGGAGCTCGCGTACTGGACCGAGCAAGGCGCGAGCGACTACGACCTGAAGGCGAGCTTCCTGTCGCGTCCGAGCGAAGGCAAGGTCTTCAGCGGTCCGTGAGGCGGCGCGCAGCCGGCGCTCGGTCGCGATCGCGCTTGCGTCCTGCGCCGCGGTGACGCGCGTGGGAAAGCACGCCGTCGTGCACAGGTACACGCGACGCGTCTTCCACTCGACGCGGGCAGCTGGAAGATCTCCATGACGGAGAGCTACGACGCAGAAGGCCGGCCCTGCAGCGTGAGCGAAGCGCACGCGCTGAACTGCCACGGCGTGCCCGTGCTCCGGACCACGCTCGAGGTCCTTCACGATCTTGCGGCAGACCGCTACCTGGTGACGGGGCTCGACGACGGCCGGCGCCGCTACCGCTTCGCCGAGGGCAGCGACCCGCACGAGTTCAGCCCGAACGCGCTCACGTACCACGTTCGCTAGCGCGAGAAGCGACCGGACATCCGATTGGAGACTTTGATGACTCGTGCGACCCGGCTGGTGACTCTCTTCATACTCCTGCTCATCGCGGCGGCCTCACGCGCGGACTCGCCCGCCCCTGGCGAATACCGCGTGCCAAAGAGCGCGGCCGTGGTGCGGCTCCTGACCGCGACCCAGACGCCACAGGGCGTGTTCAATGCGCGGTCCGGTCGGATCGCGCTGGTCTACCGCGAGACTCTGGTTCCGGTCGGGCGGATCGCGCGGCCGCACCTCGGCCTCGCGGGCTTCTGGCTCGATCCCGAGATCAGAAGCTCGGGCTACGACTCCTGGATCGAGCGGGTCGTCGTGCTCGACGCGCGCACCGGGGCCACGCTCGCGACCTGGGTGCCGGCGGGCGAGCCGGCGCTGGACCATGTCGAGTTCTCGCCCGACGGCCGCCACCTGAGTGCGATCCGCTTCCGAACCGGCGGGCCGCGCCTGGCGCGTTTCGACGTCGATGCCGGCGCCGAGCGCGTGCTGCCGGTCGCCGTCAATCCCGGCTTCGAAGCGCCTTGTGACTGGATCGCCGACGGAGCGCTGCTGTGTCGGGTGGTGCCAGACGAGCAGGCGCCGCCGCCGGCCGCGTTCGTGTCGCCGAACATCATCGAGCACGCCGGTGGCGCGGCCCGGACTCGCACTTACAGCAATCTGCTGGACGATGCCTACGAGGAGGCCCTCTTCGAGCACTACTTCAGCTCGACGCTCGCGGTCGTCGACGTCGGCGGTCGCGTCCAGCGCATCGAAGGGGCAACGGGTCTGCTGGCCCGTGTGACTCCGTCGCCCGATGGCAAGCGGGCCTTGGTGATCCGTCTTGCGCGTCCGTACTCGCACTTGCTCACTGCGTCTCACTTCGGCCGCGAGGTCGAGCTCTGAGACCTCGAGCGTGGGCGGCGCACCGAGGCACCCTCGCTGCCGCAGCCGCGCGGCATCACGCCGACGCAGGGCCCGGGCCTGCCGAGCTTCGCCTGGCAGCACGACTCCCAGGCTCTGGGCTGGACCGAAGTGCTCGACGGTGGCGGCGAGCGCTGGGTCGCGCTCGATCCCCCGTACAGCGCGGCGCCGCGCGAGGTGACGCGCAGCGCCGGCGGCATCGGCCGCTTCGGCTGGACCGAGCGCGGAACGGCGCTCTTCACCCAGCTCGCGGAGCACGGCACGAAGATCCGCTACTTCGTCGTTGCGCCGGACCGATCGGCGAAGCTCGCCTGGGAGGGGGCGGTGAAGGACGTCCACGACGACCCCGGCCGCGCGGTGAGGCGGGACGGAAATCGCGGACCGATCGTCGAGAGCGATCGGCGCATCCTCCTGATGAGCGACGGACTCAGCGACGACGGCCCTCGACCCCACGTCGACGCGCTCGATCTCGACACGCTCGAGATCGAGCGGCTGCTCACGGCGCGAGAGGGCGTCTACGAGCGAATGGTCGCGCTGGTAGACGCGAAGATGAGCACGATCCTGACCGTGCGAGAGTCCGAGACCGAGCCGCCGCGGCTCTTCTCCGTGCAGACCGCGACCGGTGAGCACACCCCTATCGGAGCGCTCTCCAACCCGTTTCCGGAGCTCGACGGCGTCGAGCGCAGGAACGTCAGCTTCGAGCGCAACGACGGCGTGCGGCTGAACGGCATGCTGTACCTGCCGCGGGATCGCGACCCGGCCAAGCCTCTGCCGACGCTGGTGTGGATCTATCCGGCGGAGTTCACGGACGAGCAGTACGCCGAGCAGATGGACGCGCGGCGCTTCCGTTTCCACCAGATCAAGGAGGCTTCGCCGATCGCCGCGGTGCTCGAAGGCTACGCGCTTCTGCTCAATCCGACGGTGCCGATCATCGGCGAGGGCGAGACGGCGAACGACACCTACGTCCCGCAGCTGGTCTCGAGCATGGAGGCGGCGATCGACTACCTGGTCGAGAACGGGATCTCCGACCGCGGGCGCATCGCCGTGGCGGGGCGCAGCTACGGCGCCTTCTCGACCGCGAACCTGCTGGTGCACTCGAACCTGTTCCGCACCGGCATCGCGATCAGCGGGGCCTACAACCGCACGCTCACGCCTTTCGGATTCCAGCACGAGAAGCGCTCGTTCTGGGAGGCGACCGACTTCTACACGCGAATGTCGCCGTTCTATCGCGCCGACGAGATCGACGAGCCTTTCCTGCTCATGCACGGCGGCGTCGATGACAACCCGGGCACGCCGACGCTGCAGGCCCGCCGCTTCTTCCACGCTCTGGTCGGAAACGGTGTGAACGTGCGGTACGTGGAGCTGCCGCACGAGCGGCACCACTACCGCGCGCGGGAGAACGTGCTCCACACCTCGGCAGAGATGCTCGACTGGCTCGACCGCACGATCGGACCTGGGTCGCAGGCGGCTCCCGCGGCGAAGTCGACCGCTCGCTGAGGCCGCGCGTGGCGCTCGTCCAGTTTTCTGGCCAGTCGCGAGAGCGCTGACAACCGCGCTTGCGTCCCCGTTGGGTTTCGCGCGGGGGCGACCGAAGAAGCGCCATATGGGCTCGGAGCGTCGACGGGATCCGCGAATCCGCTGCAACATTCCGTGTGACTTCCGCATCGCGGGGCGCACGCTCAGAGGCAAGCTCCGGGACGTGTCGGCCAGCGGACTCAGTGTCACGGCGGAGGCTCCCGGGGCCGACCAAGGCGATGCGGTCACAGTGACTCTGCGGGTGGACGGGCTCGAGATCGAGGTCCGCGCCCTCGTCTGGCACGTGCGAACGCCGAGCCGCGCCGCGGGCGACAAGGGCGAGCGCGTCTTCGGGCTCGTGGTGTCCGACAGCGCGCCGGAGTTCGCCCGTATGGTGGCGCGGCTCTGTGCGAAGCGTGCGCAGCCCACGTCCGCGCCGTGCCCGCCGCCGCCTGCGCCGCTACGATCCGGCGAGTCGCGGCCTTCGGCCCCGGGCGCGATCGCGCGCGCCCGAGACTCGCTCGAGCTCGCGAGCCCTGAGCCGCCCCGAGTTCGCGAGTATCGGATCCGCATCCAGCAGAAGGGCGCTCCTCGCACCTGTCAGATCGTGGCGAGCGGCGTCACCCAGGAAGCTGCGGTCGAGGCGGCGCTATCCGAAGTGGGCCAAGGCTGGATCGTGCTCGAGGTCGTCGTCGTCCGCTGACCCTCCGCGTCGGGTCTGGATCCATCCACCCGCACGCCGGTAGACTGCGTGCAAAGGGAGGGACCATGGCCGCGACGTCCATCGACCGCGTTCTCGACGAAGCCATCGCAAGCAGCACCGCGCCGGGAATCGTCGCGCTCGCCGCCGACGAGAGCGGCATCTTCTACCAGGGCGCGCGCGGCCGCGTGGCGCCCGGCGCGGCGGCGCCCGTCGCGCTCGACTCCGTGTTCCGGATCGCGTCGATGACCAAGGCGATCACGTCGGCGGCGGCGATGAAGCTGGTCGAGCAGGGCAAGCTAGGGCTCGAGCAGCCGATGGCCGAGATCGCGCCAGAGCTCGCCGAGGTCGTGATCCTGCTCGGCTTCGACGGCGACGGCGACGGCACGCCGCGCACGCGCAAGCCGCGGCGCGCGATCACGCTGCGGCACCTGCTGACGCACACCTCCGGCTTCTCGTACGACCTGTTCAACAAGGACGTGGCCCGGTACATGGAACACGAGGGGCTGCCGTCCATCGCGACGTGCATGAACCGCTCGCTGCGCGCGCCGCTCCTGTTCGAGCCCGGGGAGCGCTGGGAATACGGCATCGGAATCGACTGGGCGGGGAAGCTCGTCGAGGCCGCGAGTGGCCGGAAGCTCGAGCGCTACCTGCAGGACGAGTTCTTCCATCCGCTCGGCATGAAGGACACGAGCTTCGTCCTGCGCGACGACATGAGCCGGCGGCTCGTCGCCGCGACGCAGCGCCAGCCCGACGGCGCGATCGCGCGCATCGACTTCGAGTTCCCGCAGGACGCCGACTTCCACATGGGCGGCGGCGGACTCTACTCGACCGGGCCGGACTACCTGCGCTTCACGCGCATGCTGCTCGGCGGCGGCGCACTCGATCGCGTGCGCGTGCTCGCGCCCGAGACCGTGAAGCGGATGGGCGAGAACGCGATCGGCGACATCGCGGTTCCGCCGCTCGCGAGCGACAACCCCGCGATGGCGATTCCGTACGAGTTCTGGCCGGGTCAGATCAAGCGCTGGGGTCTGGCCTACATGCTCAACACGGAGGACGTCGCGGGCGGTCGCGCCGCCGGAAGCTGCACCTGGGCCGGCGTGCACAACACGTTCTTCTGGATCGATCCCGCGCGGCGCCGCACGGCGGTGCTGATGATGCAGATCCTGCCCGCGAACGATGCCAAGGTGATCGCCACGCTCGAGAGCTTCGAGCGCGCGGTCTACGCGACGAGCCCGCGCTGAAGAGAGGCCGGCTGGGGTGGATGAGGGGATTCGAACCCCCGACCCTCGGGACCACAACCCGATGCTCTAACCAGCTGAGCTACATCCACCGCGCGGGCGCCCATCTTAGACGATCTCCGGGGCCGTGCCACGGGCCCGCGGGGCGCCTTCGGCTTGGTTGACACCCCGGGGCAGGTGCTTTCCTTCGCGAGGGCATGGACCTCGAGAAGCTGACCCAGAAGAGCCGCGAGGCGCTTTCCTCCGCCCAGTCCACGGCCGCGCAGTTCGGCCATACCGAAGTCGATGCCGAGCATCTTGCGCACGCGTTGCTTGCACAAGAGGGGGGCCTCGCGTCGCGCCTGTTCGAGAAGATGGGCGTGCCGGTCGACCCGTTCCGAAAGCGCCTCGATCAGGAGCTGGAGCGACGGCCGCGGGTCTCGGGCCCGGGCCGCGAGGCCGGCAAGGTCTACATCACGGGTCGTCTCGAGCAGATTCTGGTGCGCGCGCAGCAGGCGACCGAGCAGTTCAAGGACGAGTACGTCTCGGTCGAGCACCTGGTGCTCGCGCTTCTGGCCGAGCCGGCGTCGAGCGCGGTCGGCAAGGTCTTCGCGGAGTTCCGCGTCACGCCCGACCGGTTCCTGAAGGCGCTCCAGGAAGTGCGCGGCGGGCAGCGCGTGACCAGCGCGGATCCGGAGGCCTCGTACGAGGCGCTCGAGAAGTACGGCCGCGACCTGGTGAAGATGGCGCGCGACGGGAAGCTCGACCCGGTGATCGGCCGCGACGAGGAGATCCTGCGCGCGATCCGCATCCTCTCGCGCAAGACCAAGAACAACCCGGTGCTGATCGGCGAGCCGGGCGTCGGCAAGACGGCGATCGTCGAGGGTCTCGCGCAGCGCATCGTGCGCGGGGACGTGCCGGAGGGTCTGAAGGACAAGCTCGTGATCGCGCTCGACATGGGCGCGCTGATCGCGGGCGCGAAGTACCGCGGCGAGTTCGAGGAGCGGCTGAAGGCCGTGCTGAAGGAAGTGAAGGACAGCGAAGGCCGGATCCTGCTCTTCATCGACGAGCTGCACACGATCGTGGGCGCGGGCGCGGCCGAGGGCGCGATGGACGCCGGCAACATGCTGAAGCCCATGCTCGCGCGCGGCGAGCTGCACTGCATCGGCGCCACCACGCTCGACGAGTACCGCAAGCACATCGAGAAGGACGCGGCGCTGGAGCGGCGCTTCCAGTCCGTGCTGGTCGAGCCGCCGAGCGTCGAGGACACGGTCTCGATCCTGCGCGGCCTGCGCGAGCGCTTCGAGGTGCACCACGGCGTGCGCATCCAGGACGCGGCGCTGGTCGCCGCCGCGCAGCTCTCCGACCGCTACATCACCGACCGCTTCCTGCCCGACAAGGCGATCGACCTGGTCGACGAGGCGTGCGCGACGATCCGCACCGAAATCGACTCCATGCCGAGCGAGCTCGACCAGGTGAACCGGCGCACGCTGCAGCTCGAGATCGAGGACGCGGCGCTGGCCAAGGAGACCGACGCGGCCTCGCGCGGCCGGCTCGAGAACCTGCGCCGCGAGCTCGCCGAAGTCCGCGAGAAGCGCGACGCGCTGAAGGCGCAGTGGGAGAACGAGAAGGCCGAGCTGCAGCGGCTGCAGGGCCTGCGCGCGCAGATCGAGAAGGTGAGCCACGAGATCGAGACCGCCGAGCGCGCCTACGACCTGAACAAGGTGGCGGAGCTGAAGCACGGGCAGCTGCCCCAGCTGCAGCAGAAGCTCGCCGACGAAACCGCGAAGCTCGAGAAGGCCTCGGGCGGAAAGCGCCTGCTCCGCGAAGAGGTGACCGAGCCCGAGATCGCCGAGATCGTCTCGCGCTGGACGCGGATCCCCGTCTCGCGTCTGGTCGAGAGCGAGCGCGAGAAGCTGCTGCGCCTGGACGAGGTCCTGCACGAGCGCGTGATCGGCCAGGACGAGGCCGTGCGCGGCGTGGCCGACGCGATCCTGCGCGCGCGCGCGGGCGTCCAGGATCCGCGCCGCCCGATCGGCTCGTTCATCTTCCTGGGGCCCACCGGCGTGGGCAAGACGGAGCTCGCCAAGACGCTCGCCGCGGCGCTGTTCGACTCCGAAGAGAACATGGTGCGCATCGACATGTCCGAGTACATGGAGAAGCACGCGGTCTCGCGGCTGATCGGCGCGCCTCCGGGCTACGTCGGCTACGACGAGGGCGGCCAGCTGACCGAGGCGGTGCGGCGGCGGCCCTACTCGGTGGTGCTCTTCGACGAGATCGAGAAGGCGCACCACGACGTGTTCAACGTGCTGCTGCAGATCCTCGACGACGGAAGGCTCACCGACTCGCACGGCCGCACCGTGAACTTCCGCAACACCGTGATCATCATGACCAGCAACATCGCCTCGCCGCTTCTGCTCGAGGGCGTGAACGCCCGCGGCGAGATCGAGCCGGCCGTGCGCGACGCGGTCTGGAAGGAGCTTCGCGCGCACTTCCGCCCGGAGTTCCTGAACCGCGTGGACGACACGATCCTGTTCAAGCCGCTCCAGCCGGCGGAGATCGCGAAGATCGTCGGCCTGCTCGCCGCCAACCTGCGGGCGCGGCTCGCCGATCGGAAGGTCGGTCTCGAGCTCACCGAGGCCGGCACCGCGCTGATCGCGACCTCTGGCTTCGATCCGGTCTTCGGCGCGCGGCCGCTGCGGCGCTTCATCCAGCGCGAGGTCGAGACCCGAGTCGCCCGCGCGCTGATCGGCGGCGGAGCGCCAGAGGGCGCCGTGGTCCGGGTCGACGCGAAGAACGGCGAGCTCCAGGTCGAGATCGACACCAGCCAGGCGGAGTCGGCCTGAGCTAAGCTCGGGGCTCGATGCGCAAGCTCGGCCTCGCCGCCGCGTTCGTCCTCGGCCTCGCGCTGATCGCCTACGCGGCCGGGCTCGGCATCTACGCCGTGGCCTCGACCCGACCGCGAATCTCGACCCAGCCGCGCACGCCGGACGAGGCCCGACGCTCGCTCGCCCGGCTCGGTCTCGCGGACGCGTACCCGTTCGCGAGCCGCTTCGCGCTGACTCCGCACGGGCGCATGCACTACGCGGAGCAGGGCGAGGGGAAGACCGTGCTCTGCCTGCACGGCAACGGCCGCTGGTCGCTCGAGTGCGCCGAGGTGCTGCGCGCGCGCTCGCGAAGCGCGCGGGTGATCGCGCCCGACCTGGTCGGCTTTGGACTCTCCGAGAAGCCCGCGCGGCTGCCCGCCGACGCGATCGACGCGCACGCGGTGGACCTGGCGGCCCTGGTCGCCGCGCTCGACCTTCGCGACGTGCAGCTCGTCGTCTCGAAGTCGAGCGCGCCGATCGCGCTCCGGCTCGCGCGGCTCGCGCCCGAGCGCGTCCGCTCGACGGTGATCGAGGACGATTCGCTTCCGGGCCCCGGCGCCGCCTCGCGCCTCGCGCACACGCCGCTGCTCGGAGAGCTCGTCGTGCAGGGGCTCGGCGCCCTCTCGCCGGGCCTCGCGCGCGGGCCCTACGGCCGCGTCCAGGCCAGCTGGGACGAGCGCGCGAGCAGCCTTGCGCTCGCGCGCTCCCGCTAGCGGCTACACTGGATCCGAGCCTGGCGGATCATCTGACCAAACTCGCCGAACGGATCGAGCGTCGACCCTGGAATCGGCCCGGAACCGACAAGACCTGGGTGCTGGCCGCACTGTCCGAGCACCAGAAGTGGCTGCGAGCGATCAAGCGCGCGAAGCGTGACCGAGCGCGCTAGCGCCTTCGAGGTCGGCCTCGCAGCCTTGGCCGCGGCCGGCGTCGATTTCATGCTCGTCGGCGCCGGCGGGATCAACTTCTATGCGAGGGATCCCGCGCATGCCTTCGCGCGGTCGGCTACCCGAAGTCCGGGTGCACCAGGCGGATCAGGATTCCGAACACGGGGCGCACGATCTGGCCGAAGCCGAACCAGACCGCGAAGAGCCCCGCCATCGCGATCGCCGGGGTTCGCAGCGCCTGGCGAACCCGCAGCCCGGCGTGCTCGGGCAGAAGCAACGTGATCGCGCTGGCGCCGTCGAGCGGCGGCACCGGCGCCAGGTTGAACAGACACAGAACCGTGTTGAGCACGAGCATCATCGAGAGGAATCGCCCCAGGCCGTCGACCGGATCGGACTCCGCGAAGACCAGGCGCGTGGCGTCGACCTGGTCGGGCGAGAGGAACACGCCGGCGTCGAGCCCGACGCGCAGCGCGACGAGCGCCGCGAGCGCGAGCGCCGCGTTCGCGGCCGGCCCCGCGGCGGCCATCCAGGCCGCGCGCCGCGGGTAGCGCTCCTCCCAGCGCGGGTCGTAGGGCGTGCTCGCCCAGCCGATCGGAAACCCGCCGCTGATGGTCGAGATCAGCGGCACCAGCACCATGCCGAACGGCTCGCGTCGCATGTGCGGAATCGGATTCAGGCTCACCTGGCCGCCGCGATAGGCGGTCGGGTCGCCGCCCAGCCAGGCCGCCCAGGCGTGTGCGGCCTCGTGCGCGGTGATCGAGACGACGAACACGATCAGCCAGACGACGGGCTCGAGCCCGCTCAACTGAACCAGCCCTTGCGCAGCGCCAGCCCCTCCTCGATCAGGAGCGAGATCTCGTCCTTTACGCGCCCGACGTGGCGCGAGATCGCCTCGTCGTCCTCGTTCGCGTCGCCCTCGAAGCGGATCGGGTCGCCGAAGTGGATGCGGTACTTCACCGGCAGCGGCAGGTAGCCGAGCAGCCCCAGCCACGGGAAGAACCAGGTCACGGGAAACGCCGGCGCGCCGATCAGCTTCGCGAGCGCCTTCGAGTCGACCAGGCCGGGGCTCTGCTCCTCGGAGCCGACGATCCCCACCGGGACGATCGGCGTCTTCGTCTGCAGCGCGAGCCGCACGAATCCGGTGCCGAAGCGCTGCAGCTTGTAGCGCTGCGAGAAGGGCTTGATGAACCCGCGCGAGCCCTCGGGGAAGACCATGATCGCCTCCTCGCGCTCGAGCAGGCGTGCGCAGTTCTCCGGCGTGCCGACCACCGCACCCGCGCGGTGGATCAGCTCGCTCCACCACGGAATCCGCGGCAGGTAGAACTCCGCCATCGCGCGCACCAGCCGCGGCGGCTCGGCCTCGAGCAGCATCGAGAGCCCGAGCATCGCGCCGTCCATCGGCAGGGTGTTCCCGGCGTGATTGGCGATCAGCAGCACGCGCCCGTCGGGGACCTTCTCGATCCCGCGGGTCTCGACCCGGAAGTAGTACCGGTACAGGAACGCGCCGATCGCGCTGGTCGTGTGCGCGAAGTCCAGGCTCGCGCCGAACGGGTCGTAGCCGTACTCGTTCAGCGTCGTCGGAATCCGGGCGAGCCGTTCGTCGACCTCGTCCGAGAGCGCGCGGAGCGCGAGGGGGAGTGGCAGTTCCATGTCTGTCCCTATAATCGCCGGTCCGCGCCCGTAGCTCAATGGATAGAGCATCTGACTTCGGATCAGAGGGTTGGGGGTTCGAGTCCCTCCGGGCGCGCCAGTCGATGGGGAGGAGCCGGGTTTGGAGCTGCGATCCTTGCGCGCCTGCGCGTGCGCCCTGGCGCTGTTGCTCGCGCTCGCCTGCGAGCGGGCGGAGCGGAAGGGGCCGGACGAGGCGGTGACGCAGCCGTCGGCGCCGACCGCGAGCGAGGCGCTCGGACCTGGCGAGGCGCGCGTCGACGTCGACGAGGGCGGCGTGACGATCGAGTGCCAGGCGGCGGCGCGCGGGCTTCTGCTCGAGAAGCTCGCGCGCGAGGGTCGCTTCGAGCTGGTCGGGGATCTAGATGCGCGGCCGCTCACGCTCGAGCTGCGGGGGCAGCCGATCGAGACGGTGATCGCGGCGCTGCTCGAGGACCTGCCGTACCGCGCGCAGTGGCGTTTCGACGCGAAGACCGATCGCCACGAGCTCGCGCGCCTCGAGGTGGGCGAGATCCGGGCCGCGGGCGCGACCGCGGCCGCGACCGGCGAGAGCGCGGCCGAGAAGGCGAAGCGGCGCGAGCTCGCCGACACGCTGCGGCAGCAGATCCGCGAGCGGCGTGAGCAGGATCGCGGCAGCGAGGAGCAGAAGGCGGAGCTCGCGGCGCGGCGCGAGGAGCGCGCGCGGAGCCAGGCCGACCTGCTCGAGCAGCTGCGCAGCAGCAATCCCGAGATGCGCATCGAGGCGATCGAGGGGCTCGATCCCGAGGGGCCAGCGCTCGCGGCGCTGCTCGAGGTGCTGCGCAGCGACCCGGACGCGCGCGTGCGCGAGAAGGCGGCGGAGCAGGGCGGCGAGGCCGACGGGTTCCTGGCCTGCGCGGGTCTGCTCGACGCGCTCGGCGACCGAGAGCCGGCCGTGGTGCTGCGCGCGCTTGCCTCGCTCGAGTTCACCTGTGACGAGACGGTCCTGCCGATCGTGCAGAAACACTGCGATCCGGCCACGGATCCGGCGGTGCAGGCGCGCTGCGCGGAGGCGATCGACTTCCTGCAGTAGTACGCTGCCTGGATGGCCGAGCCCGCGCGGTGGGATTTCTGGATCGACCGCGGTGGAACGTTCACCGACTGCATCGGCCGCGATCCCGCGACCGGGCGGCTTCACGTCGCAAAGCGCCTATCGTCGGACCGCGCGCCGCTCGAGGCGATCCGCGAGCTTCTCGGCATCGCGGCCGACGCGCCGATTCCCGCCTGCGACATCCGCATGGGCACGACGCTCGCGACCAACGCGCTGCTCGAGCGCAAGGGCACGGGCTTCGCGCTCGCGATCACGCGCGGCTTCGGCGATCTGCTCGCGATCGGAACCCAGGCGCGGCCGCGGATCTTCGACCTCGAGATCAGAAAGCCCGAGCAGCTCTACCGCGAGGTGCTCGAGATCGACGCGCGCGCGGACGCAAACGGCCGCGTGCTCGCGCGCCCGGATCCCGCACGGCTTCGCGCCGAGCTGTCGCGGCTGCGCGAGCGCGGCTTCGCGAGCCTGGCCGTGGTGGTCCTGCACGCGTACCGGGCCGGCGCGCTCGAGCGCGAGATCGGCGAGGCCGCGCGCGCGGTCGGCTTCGGCCACGTCGCGCTCTCGCACGAGGTCGCCTCCGAGATCGGCATGCTCGCGCGCGGCGACACCGCCTGCGTCGACGCCTACCTGACGCCGCTGCTCCGCGACTACGTGGCCGGGCTGCGCAGAGAGCTTCCCGGCAGCCGGATCGCGATCATGCAGTCGAGCGGCGGGCTGACCGACGCGTCGCGCTTCCGCGGCCCGCACGCGATCCTCTCCGGACCCGCGGGCGGCGTCGTCGCTTACGCGCACGTCGCGCGGGCGATGGGCGCCGAGCGCGCGATCGGCTTCGACATGGGCGGCACCTCGACGGACGTCTCGCGCGTCGAGGCGGCGCCGGCCGGCGATTTCGAGTTCGAGCGCGTCTACGAGACCGAGACCGCCGGCGTGCGCGTGTTCGCGCCGATGCTCGCGATCCACACCGTCGCCGCGGGCGGCGGGTCGCTGTGCCGCTACGACGGCCAGCGCTTCCGCGTCGGGCCCGAGAGCGCGGGTGCGACGCCGGGGCCGCTCTGCTACGGACACGCCGAGGCAGCCGAGCCGACGATCACCGACATGAACGTCGCGCTCGGCCGGCTCGTCGGCGATCGGTTTCCGTTTCCGCTCGATCGCGTTCGAGTCGAGCGGGCGCTCGACACGCTCGAAGCGCGCCTGCGCGCGCAAGGCGTGCTGCGCGCGCGCGACGAGATCGCCGCGGGATTCGTCGAGATCGCCAACGCCAACATGGCCGAGGCGATCCGGAAGGTCTCGGTCGCGCGCGGCTACGACGTGCGCGACCACGCGCTGGTCGTGTTCGGCGGCGCCGGTGGCCAGCACGCCTGCGCGCTCGCGCGCCGGCTGGGCATCCGGCGCGTGCTGCTGCACCCGCTCGCGGGCGTGCTCTCCGCGTACGGGATGGGCCTCGCCGACGTCTCCTGGCACGGAGAGGCCGACCTCGGCCGCCGGGAGCTCGCGCCGGAATTGTCGGGCGAGCTCGAGCCCGTCTTCGCGGAGCTCGAGGCGCGCGGGCGGCAAGCGCTCGCGGAGCAGGGCTTCGCGCCGGAGCGCATCGCGGTTCTTCGCCGGCTCGACCTGCGCTACCGCGGCACGGAGTCCGCGCTTCGGATCCTGCTCGGCGACGCCGGCCGCCTGCGCGCGGAGTTCGAGGCCGCGCACGCGCGCGGCTTCGGCTATGCGCGAAGCGGCCACCCGGTCGAGGCCGTGGTGGCGCGCGTCGAGGTGCGCGGGCGACACCCGGAGGTGTCGGTCTCGCACGAGTCGCGTCGCGGCTCCGAAGCGCCCGCGCCGCTCCGCCGCGCGCGTGTCTTCTGCGGCGCGAGCTGGGCCGAGGACGTCCCGGTCTACGCGCGCGAGGCGCTTCCCGCGGGATGGCGGCTTCGCGGGCCGGCGCTGGTGCTCGAGGCGACCGGCACGCTGGTCGTCGAGCCGGGCTTCGAGCTCGAGATCGACGCCGAGGGGCGGATCGCGCTCGTCGATCTGGAGGGCGAAGCGTCGCGCCCGAAGGCGAGCGCCGAGGTCGACCCGGTGCGGCTCGAGATCATGAACAACCTGTTCATGTCGATCGCCGAGCAGATGGGCGTCGTGCTGCGGCGCACGGCGCTCTCGACGAACATCCGCGAGCGGCTCGACTTCTCCTGTGCGGTCTTCGACCGCGACGCGGGCCTGGTCGCGAACGCCCCGCACATTCCCGTGCACCTGGGCGCGATGGGCGAGTCGGTCCGCGCGGTGATCGAGGCGCACCCCGATCCGCTTCCCGGCGACGTCTTCGTGAGCAACGACCCCGCGGCCGGCGGCTCGCACCTTCCCGACATCACCGTCGTCACGCCCGTGCACGACGACGCCGGACGCTTGCGCTTCTTCACCGCCAGCCGGGGCCACCACTCCGACGTGGGCGGAATCACGCCGGGATCGATGCCTGCGTTCTCGCGCCGGCTGGACGAAGAGGGCGTCGTGCTGCGCGCGCTGCGCGTGGTGCGCGGCGGCGTGTTCGACCGGGCGGCGGTGCTCGCGGCGCTCTCGGGCGCGCGGTTCCCGGCGCGGAATCCGCAGGAGAACCTGGCCGATCTCGAGGCGGCGATCGCGGCGAACCGCACCGGCGCGCGACTCCTGCTCGACATGGTCGGGCGGCACGGCGGCGAGGTCGTGGACACCTACATGGGCTTTGTACAGGACAACGCCGCGGCAAAGGTCGCCGAGGAGATAGCGAAGCTCCCGGACGGCGAGCACGTCTTCCGCGACGCGCTCGACGACGCCACACCGATCTGCGTCGCGCTGCGAGTGCGCGGAAGTGAGATGGAGATCGACTTCGCCGGCACCGGGCCCGAGGTCGATGGCAACCTGAACGCGCCGCGCGCGGTGACGATCGCGGCGGTGATCTACGTGCTCCGCGCGCTGGTCGGAACCGACCTTCCGCTGAACTCCGGCTGCCTGCGGCCGGTGACGATCCGGATCCCCGAGCGGAGCGTGCTCTCTCCCGGACCCGAGCGCGCGGTCTGCGGCGGAAACGTCGAGACCAGCCAGCGCGTCGTCGACGTCCTGCTCGGCGCGCTCGGCAAGCTCGCCGCCTGTCAGGGCACGATGAACAACCTCTCGTTCGGCAACGCGCGCTTCGGCTACTACGAGACGATCGGGGGCGGGGCGGGGGCGGGCGAGGGCTTCGCGGGCGCGTCGGGCGTGCACACGCACATGACGAACACGCGGATCACCGATCCCGAGGTGCTCGAGAGCCGCTTCCCGGTCCGGCTGGTCGAGTTCGCGCTGCGGCGCGGGTCCGGCGGCGCCGGGCGATTCCGCGGCGGCGACGGGCTCGTGCGCGAGCTCGAGTTCCTGGAGCCGATGCGCGTCTCGATCCTGTCGGAGCGGCGCGTGCGCGAGCCGTTCGGACTGGCCGGCGGCGGGCCGGGCGCGCGCGGGAGCAACAGCCACGCGGGGCGCGAGCTCGGCGGCAAGTGCGACTTCGACGTCGCGTCCGGCGAGCGCGTCCGGATCGAGACGCCGGGCGGCGGCGGCTTCGGGGCGCCGGTCTAGCGTGGCCGAGCTGGGCTTCATCGTGCACCCGACCTACCGCGTGCGGAACGGCCGCGCGGTCGTGCAGCTCTTCGGCCGCCTGGAGAGCGGCGAGGCGTTCCTGGTCGAGGACGAGCGCTACCGCCCGTATTTCTTCACGCACCCCGAAGCGACGCGTTTCCTCGAAGCGGAGCGCGGCGTCGAGATCGAGGACAGCGATCTGGTCGATCTGCGCGGAGCGCCGCTGGTGCGCGTGATCGCGAGGCAGCCCGCCGCGATCCCGCGCCTGCGCGAGAAGCTCGAGGCGGCCGGCGCGGTCGCGCTCGAGGCCGACATCCGCTTTCCGTACCGGTTCCTGATCGATCGCGGCTTGCGCGCGGCGGTCGCGATCACCGGTGAGTCGTCGCGCAGCGATGACGCTGGACTTCGCGTGTTTCGCAATCCCGAGCTGGTGCCGGGAAGCGCGCGCCCGGAGCTGCGCGTGCTCTCGCTCGACCTCGAGACCACCCCCGACGCGGGCCGGGTCCTCTCGGCCGCGCTGGTCGGCGCGGGCGCGGACGAGGTGCACCTGCTCGCGACGCGCGAGGTTCCGGGCGCGATCTCGCACGCCGACGAGGCTTCGCTCCTGAGCAACGTCGCCGCGCGCATCCGCGCGCTCGACCCCGACGTGATCACCGGCTGGAACGTGGTCGACTTCGACTTCGCGGTGCTGGTCGCGCGCGCATCGCGGCTTGGCGTGGCGTTCGAGATCGGCCGGGCGCCGGGCGAGATCGGACTGGCGCGCGACGGCTCGTTCACCCGTCAGCGGCGCGCGGAGATCCCCGGGCGCGTCGTGCTCGACGGAATGGCGCTGGTTCGCGACGCCTCGATCGCGCTCGACGACTACTCGCTCGAGACGGCGTCGCGAACCCTGCTCGGGCGCGGCAAGCGGATCGCGAAGACCGGCGGCAACCCGGCGCGCGAGATCCTGCGCATGTACCGCGACGAGACCGCGGCCTTCGTCGCCTACAACCGCGAGGACGCCGTCCTCGTGCAGGAGATCATCGCTCGCGAGTCGCTTCTCGATCTCGCGGTCGAGCGCAGCCTGCTAAGCGGAATGCAGCTCGACCGAGTCGGAGCGAGCATCGCCTCGTTCGATCTGCTCTACCTGCCGGAGCTGCGCCGCCGCGGCCGGGTCGCGCCGTCGGTCGAGCGCGAGCGCGAGCCGGGCCGCGTCTCGGGCGGCTCGGTCATGGACTCGCACCCCGGGCTGTTCCGGAACGTCGCGGTCTTCGACTTCAAGAGCCTGTATCCGAGCCTGATCCGGAGCTTCAACCTGGATCCTCTCGCGCACGCGTGCGCCGGCGCCGACGCGATCGAGGCGCCCAACGGCGCGCGCTTCTCGCGCTCGGAGTCGATCCTGCCCGAGATCCTGGAGCGCTTCGCCGCGCGGCGCGAGCAGGCCAAGCGGCGCGGCGATCGGCACGCCGATCTCGCGATCAAGATCATGATGAACGCGCTCTTCGGCGTGCTCGGCGCGCCGTCCTGCCGCTTCTTCGCGCCCGAGGTCGCAAACGCCATCACGGGCTTCGGCCGGCTCGTGCTCGAGCGCACGCGCCTGGCCTTCGAGCGCTGCGAGGCGCGCGTGCTCTACGGCGACACCGATTCGATCTTCGTGCTCGTCGACGAGCAGGCCACGCTCGAACGCGCCGTCGAGATCGCCGACCGGCTCCGCGCGCTGGTCCAGGCCGATCTATCGGAGCAGCTGCGCCGCGAGTGGGCGGTCGAGCCGCGGCTGGAGCTCGAGCTCGAGCACGTCTACGAGCGCTTCTACCAGCCGAGACTGCGCGGCGGCACCCAGGGCAGTCGCAAGCGCTACGCGGGGCTCTTGAACGGCAACCTGCACGTGGTCGGGCTCGAGGCCGTGCGCCGCGACTGGCCCGAGGTCGCGCGCAGGCTGCAGCGCGGCATGCTCGAGCGGCTGTTTCGCGACGAGCCGGTGGCGGAGTTCGTGCGCGAGGTGGTCGTGGATCTGCTCGCGGGTAGGCTCGATCGCGAGCTCGTGACCCGCAAGGCGCTGCGCAAAGGGGCGGTCGAGCGCTACACCGCGTCGACCCCGGCGCACGTCGAGGCGGCGCGGCGCTCGAAGGTCAAGGTCGGGCGGACCGTGGCTTACGTGATGACGCGCGGCGGACCGGAGCCGATCGGGCCCGACGGCGAGCTGCCGGCGGACCTCGACCGCGCGCACTACGTCGAGAAGGTGGTGAAGCCGATCGCGGAGTCGATCCTGTGCGAGCTCGGACAGAGCTTCGACGAGGTCACCGACTCGCCGCGGCAGCTGACTCTCTTGTGACCCGGCGGATGTCGACCACCGAGACGCCCTCGGCGGTCTCGATCTTCGCCACGACGTCGTGCTCGCCGCTGCCCAGCGGCACCTCGATCTCGCCCGCGCGCGCGCCCTCGAAGTCGCTCCAGGCGCGCTTCTGCAGATCGACGGAGATCCAGCCGTCGCGAAGCCCCACGTCGGTGCGCGCGCGCAAGCCCAGGTTCTCCGACTGCTCGTCGATCACCACCTCGGGCGGCGTGTAGCTCACGCGGGTCTCGGGGATCGGCACCTCGATCCGCCGCTGCGCCCAGGGGCCGAGCTGAGCGATCACGATCGTCTTGGGCTTCGCCGCGAGCGGTAGCGTGATCTGCTCGTGCGCGCCCGGCTCGAGCACCTCGAACGAGCGCGTCGCGCCGGAGACCGCGATCGTGAGTCCGCGTGCCGCGTGTCGGCCGCGATTGGTGAGCGTGAGCCGGGCTTCGGCCTCCGAGAGCCGCTCGACCTCGATCTCGAACTCGGGTGGCTGCACCGAGACGTCCAGCACCGAGCGCTGCTTCAGCAGCGGACGGTCGCCGGAGGCGACGAGCAGATCGATCGGATGGTGCTCGACCGAAATTCCGTCGGGCGGCAGGAGCTCGATCTCCGTCGTTACCGAGTCGCGGGCCGCGAGCTCGCCGAGTCCGGCGATCTTGTTGTCCAGATACAGCGCTCCGGCATCGAGCGCGAGCCAGACGTCCGGGAGCGCGAAGTCGTTGGGATTGGACACGGTGATCCGAACCGTTCCCGCCTCGCCCGAGACCAGCGTCGGCGCCTGCACGGCGACCCCGAGCGGGAGCGGAAGCGCCGAGTCGTCGGCGCCGCGCCGCGCCGACCAGCGCACGCCGAGCGGCTCCAGGTGCTTGGCGATGTTCTCGTACGCCTGCGCTCGCACGCGCGCCAGGCCGCGCTCGCCCGGCTCGCGCAGCAGGATCGCGCCGACCTCGACGGGAAACGCGTCGTCCTCGCCCGCGCCGCGCACGTACGGGACCGCGCCGGCCGGCACGTTCGCCAGCGACCCCAGGCGCGACGCCGCGACCGGGAACAGGCGGATGCGCGGCTCGACTCCCTTCTGGTTGATCGCGCGGTCGTCCGAGAGCAGGTACTCGGCGACGGTGAGCTTCAGCAGGTTCTCGTCCTTCATCGGCATGACCTGCTGCACCAGGCCTTTGCCGTAGGTCGTCTGGCCGATGATCGTGACGTTGCCGAGCGGCTCGAGCGCGCCCGAGATGATCTCGGCCGCCGAGGCGGTCTGCGGGTCGACCAGAATCGACAGCGGCATGTCGAACTCGATCGCGGGATCGGCGCTGATCCGGCTGCGCGCGTCCGGCGGCAGGCCGTCGCGCGTCACCGTTCGCACGATCGTGTGCGAATCGAGGAACTGGTCCACGAGCTGCGCCGCCGCGACCATGCTGCCGCCGGTGTTTCCGCGCATGTCGAGCACCAGGCCGTCGAGCGGGCCGAGCTCGGAGACGCGCTCCCGGAACTCCTGCGCGGTCTCGCGGCTCACCTGGTAGATCTGCGCGTAGCCGATCCGTCCCGCGCCCTGGAGCGTTCGCGATTCGACGCTCGGAATCATCACCTCGCCGCGGATGATCGAGACGTCGAGCCTCTGCTTCGGATCGCTTCCGCGCACCACGCCGAGCGAGATCGGCGTGCCGGCGCGCCCGCGGATGCGGCTCACGGCATCCTCGACCGAGAGCGGCTGGGTCGGGTCGCCGTCGATCGACAGGATCGCGTCGCCGTCGCGCAGGCCGCCCTTCTCGGCCGGGCTGCCCGGGAACACGCGCACCGCGATCAGGTCGCCGTCGCGCCGGCCGATCCGCGCGCCGACGCCCGAGAGCTTGCCCTCGAAGCGGATCCGGAAGTCCTCGCTGCCGCGTCCGGAGAAGATCGTCGAATAGGGATCGAGCGCGCCGAGCGCCCCGCGGAGCGCAATGTGCTCGAGGTCGTTCTCGGGATCGATCGGGTCGGGCAGGTGCTGCTCGGTGAAGCGGATCGCGCGCGCGAGCACGTCGCGGTAGCGCTCGGGGTCGAAGCTCGGGTCGAGCGGCACGCGCGCCGACTCGCCGTTCACGGTCAGCACGCCCTCGGCGGAGCCCTCCTCGCTGTCGAAGATCACCGAGTCGAAGCTCTGCTCTAGTGCGTCGAGCGCGCCGACCACCATGCGCTGGTCGAGCCGGTCCGGCCAAAGGTAGAAGCTTCCCGTCTGCGCCAGGGCGTCCTTGGTCACCACGAGCTGCGCCTGCTCCGACGGCAGAGTTCCCGCCGTCGCGCAGCCGACCGCAAACGCCAGCCCGACCAGCGGCAGGAGTCGGATCGCGCGGATTCGGGTCGGTGCGTCGGGTCGCGGAATCAGCATCGGGCGCCGAGTCTAGCGCGGGCCGGTCGCCGCGCGAGAAAGACCCGCTATCATGCGCCCCGGGCGCGTAGCTCAGTTGGTAGAGCAAGGGACTCTTAATCCCTCGGTCGGCGGTTCGAGCCCGCCCGCGCTCAGATCCGACGAGTCCCGCCGGGGAAAGCCCGGCCGCGCTCGAGACGATGAGAGGCGGACGTGTCCACCTCTTGTCGAGAATCGCGCGGTCCGCACGGTCTTCGCTGGCTTGCACTCGCGCTCTGCTTGCTCGCGGGGCCCTGCGCCCGCGCGGCCGAAGCCTCCGACGCCACGGGACGAGTGCGCCGCTCGTTCTACCTGGAGATGCGCGACGGCGTGCCGATCGCGGTCGACCTGTACCTGCCGGCGGGAGCGGGGCAGGGCGGGCGAGTTCCGGCGATCCTGCGCATGACGCGGTACTGGCGGGCCGTGCGCTACCGCGCGCTGGTCCGGCCGTTTCTCGACCGGCCCTCGGATGTCGCGCAGCGCTTCCTCGACTCGGGCTACGCCTGGATCGACGTCGACGTGCGCGGCTCGGGCGCCTCGGGCGGCGTGCAGGCGTCGCTCTGGTCGGACGACGAGGTCCGCGACGGCGCGGAGATCGTCGAATGGATCGTCAGACAACCCTGGTCGAGCGGGCTCGTCGGCGCGCTCGGCGACTCCTACGACGGAACCGCAGCCGAGCTCCTGCTCGCGAATCGCCACCCGGCGGTGCGCGCGGTGGCGCCGCGCTTCGCGCTCTTCGATGGCTACACCGACATCGGTTACCCGGGCGGCGTCCACCTGCACTGGTTCACCGAGACCTGGGGCCGCTTCAACGCCGCGATCGACCGCGGCGCTCTCTTCGCGGCGTTCCCGGCGTGGGTGCCGATCTTCGTCTCGGGGCCGCGGCCGGTCGACGGTCCCCGCGGAGCGCGGGCGGTCCGCTCCGCGCAAGCGGCGCACCTCGGCAACTTCGACGTCCACGCGGAGGCCCTCGCGACACCGTTCCGCGACGACCTCGCGCCGGGGCTCGGCCTGCGCACGGAGGACTGGAGCCCTTACGGCGCGCGGCGCCCGGCGATCGAGGCCTCGAACGCGGCGGTGTACAGCTACAGCGGCTGGCTCGACGGCGGCTACGCGCACGCGGCGATCAAGCGCTTCCGCACGCTCTCGAATCCCGGCCAGAGGCTCCGCCTCGGGCCCTGGAACCACGGCGGTGACCAGCACCTCGAGCCGCTCGAGCCGACGCGTTCGGAGGACTTCGACCACGCGGCGGAGCTGCTGCGCTTCTTCGACCCGCACCTGAAGGGCGCGCCTGCCGATGCCTCGCCGCCCGTCGCGTACTACACGACCGGAGAGCGGCGCTGGAAGCACGCGGACGCCTGGCCTCCGCCTTCGCGGCCGACGCGGCTCTACCTGGGGCCGGCCGGCGCGCTCGAGCCCGCGCCCAGCGCACCGCCCGCGGGCGACGACGTCTTCACGACCGATCCCGAGACCGGAAGCGGCGCGACCAGCCGCTGGCGTGGCCTGGCCGTGCCGACCTGGACGGAATACCCCGACCGCGCGGAGCGCGATCGACGCCTGCTCGTCTACGAGAGCGCGTCGCTTCCGCGCGATCTCGAGGTGACCGGCCATCCGCTCGTCCGGCTCACCGTGCGCTGCGACGCGGCCGACGGCGCGCTCTTCGCGTACCTGGAGGACGTCGATGCGCGCGGGAACGTCGGCTACGTGAGCGAGGGGACGATCCGCGCGCTGCACCGCCGGCTTCGGCCCGATCGCGAGTCGCCCTACGCGCTCACTGTGCCGTACCGCAGCTTCGACCGCGCCGACGCCGAGCCGCTCGTTCCCGGCGAGCCGGCCGAGCTGGTCTTCGACCTGCAGCCGATCTCGCACCTGTTTCGTCGCGGTCACCGGATCCGGCTCGCGATCGCGGGCGCCGATCGGGACCAGTTCGCGAGCCCGCCGGGCCCGCCCCCGACCTGGACCATCGCGCGGGGCGCCGACTCGTGGGTCGAGCTGCCGTTCGTGGACCGCGACGCGCCGGGCGCAGCGGAAACGGTGCACTGAAGCCCGGCCCCTGCGCTCGGCACGCCGTACCGGGCGCGATCTGCGGCGCGCCGCTCGCGGCACGCGCTTTGCTCTGGGGCTGGATCGATGCGGCGATCTACAATCCAGCGAGTCCGGCCCTGGCCCGCGATCCCGTCGCTCCAGCTTCTTTTCGCGTCTCAGGGCCGCTGTGGAGTGAAGCGGATGCCAATGCGCTGGGACGACTGGGACAAGCGCCGGGCGAGCGGCCGGAGCGGCCGGCCCGATTGGAGCCGACCCGGCGGGGTCGACGCCCGAGCGGCCCGACAGGCGGCGCGCGAGGCCGAGCGCGAGCGACGCCGCGCGCGACGGCGCGGCCGCGAGCTCTCTCCGGAAGAGGAGACCTGGCTCGAGGCGCGCCGCACGGCGGAGCACAAAATCCGCTTCATCCAGCACCTGATCTCGTACGTCCTCGTCATGGTATTGCTCTCCTGGATCCCGGGCGTGCGGTCCTACGTCGCGCCGATCGTGGCGCTCGCCTGGGGCATCGGCCTCGCGTCGCACTTCTTCCAGGCGATCGTCGCGCCGGACCTGCGCCGCAAGTGGGTGCGCGGCGAGGTCGAGCGGCAGGTCTCGCGGTCGGTCTCGCGCCAGCGCGTGGCGCTCGAGGACGAGAAGCTGCGCTCCCTCGAGGAGCTCTCCGCCTCGATCGCGCACGAGATCCGCAACCCCATCACCGCCGCGAAGAGCCTGGTGCAGCAGCTCGGCGAGGACCCCGGCTCCGCCGAGAACGTCGAGTACGCGCAGATCGCGCTGCAGGAGCTCGACCGGGTCGAGCGCTCGATCTCGCACCTGCTCCGCTACGCGCGCGAGGAGGAGATGCACCCGGAAAAGATGAAGCTGGTCGACGCCGCCGAGAGCGCGCTCGAGTCGCTTCGCGAGCGCTGCGCGAGCGCCGGCGTGAAGCTCGAGCGCGACTTCGACGTGCCGGGCGAGCTGGTCGGCGACCGCGAGCAGCTGCGGCGCGTCTTCATCAACCTGGTCGGCAACGCGCTCGACGCCTTCGCGGAGGCGAAGACGCAGGCCCCCGTGCTGCGGATCGCGATCGGCGAGAACCTGGGCGGCAACGAGGTCTGGGTGCGCGTGGCCGACAACGGCCCCGGTATGGATTCCGACACGCAGGCGCGAATCTTCAAGCCGTTCTTCACCTCGAAGGCGAACGGCACGGGGCTCGGGCTCGCGATCACGCGCAAGCTCGTGGACGCGCACGGCGGTGAGATCGAGGTGAGCTCGACGCCCGGCCAGGGCAGCGAGTTCACGCTGCACTTCCCCAAGCACGCCCAGCGACCCGAGGCGGCGCGATGAGCGCGCGCGTTCTGATCGTCGAGGACGAGAAGGCGATCCAGCTCGCGCTTCGCGGGCTGCTCCGCCGCGACGGCTACGACGTGGATCTCGCCGATACCGGCGAGGACGCGCTGCGCAAGCTCTCCGAGAAGCCCTACGACCTGGTGATCACGGACCTGGCGCTCGGGCGCGGGATCAGCGGCATGGACGTGCTTCGCGCCAGCAAGGAGGCGCGCGCGGAGACCGCGGTCGTGATGATCACCGCGCACGGCAGCGAGAAGGTCGCGGTCGAGGCGATGAAGCAGGGCGCCGAGGACTACGTGCCCAAGCCCTTCGACAACGAGGAGCTGCGCGTGGTGGTGCGCCGCGCGCTGGAGCGCACGCAGCTGCAGCGCGAGCACCGGCTTCTGCTCGAGCGTGTCGAGCGCGACCTCTCGTTCGAGAACCTGATCGGTCAGGGCCGCGCCATGAAGCAGATCTTCGAGACGATCCAGAAGGTCGCGGAGACCGATCTCTCGGTGCTCGTGCGCGGCGAGAGCGGGACCGGCAAGGAGCTGGTCGCGCAGGCCCTGCACCAGCGCAGTGCGCGGCGCGCGAAGCCCTTCGTGGCGGTGAACTGCGCGGCGATCTCGAAGGAGCTGGTCGAGAGCGAGCTCTTCGGCCACGAGAAGGGCGCCTTCACCGGCGCCGACGCCCGGCGCGTGGGCAAGTTCGAGGCGGCCAGCGGCGGCACGATCTTCCTGGACGAGATCGGCGACATGGCGCCCGAGACCCAGGCCAAGGTGCTCCGCGTGCTGCAGGAGAAGAGCTTCGAGCCGGTCGGCGGAAACCGCGTGGTGAACGTCGACGTGCGGGTCGTCGCCGCCACCCACCGCGACCTCGAGGGCGAGGTGAAGAACGGCCGCTTCCGCGAGGACCTCTACTACCGCTTGAAGGTGGTGGAGATGACGCTTCCGCCGCTCCGCGAGCGGCTCGAGGACGTGCCGCTTCTCGCGGAGCGCTTCGTGCACGCGCTCGCCGAACGGCTCGGGCGCGCGCCGAAGCACCTCTCGAACGCGGCGCTGGCGCGGCTCACCCGCCACGCCTGGCGCGGCAACGTGCGCGAGCTGCGAAATGCGATCGAGCGCGCCGCGGTGCTCGCGGGCGGCCCCGAGATCGAGGTCGCGGACCTGGCGCTCGAGGGCGAGGAGCTTCCGGCCGACGTCGGGACGAGCCTGTCGATTGGCGTGCCGTTCCGCGACGCGAAGCGGATCACGGTCGAGAGCTTCGAGCGCGCCTACCTGATGCGCGCGCTGAAGGAGCACGGCGGAAACGTCTCGCGCACGGCCGAGGCGATCGGAATGGTGCGCCAGAGCCTGCAGCAGAAGATCCGCGAGCTGGACCTGCGCTCCGAGGATTGGAGCGACGAGTCCGAATAGGAGAGACCCGATGGGAACGAACGGACACCGGGGAATCGTCGCCCGACTCCGCGATCTGGTGAACGGGGTCTTCGCGGTCTGGATGCGCGAGCGCGAGGTCGAGCGGCCCGACGCGGTCTACGAGCGCGTGATCGGCGAGCGCGTGCGCCAGTACGCGGAGCTGAAGCGCGCGGTCGCGGGCATCCTGTACATGCGCAACAAGATCGAGGGGGAGCTCAGCGGCCGCCGCTCGGAGCTCGCGCGCCTGCACGACGACATCGGCCGAGCCGTACAGCGCGGCGACGACGAGGTGGCACTGGTGCTGATCGCGCAGAAGGACGCGCTGCTTCAGGACTTGGAGCGCGGCCAGCGCGAGCTCGAGGAGGTCTCCGCGGAGTGCGAGAGCGCCAAGACCAATCTGGTGAAATTCCGCGCCGAGATCCGCAGCCTGGAGCGGGAGAAGGTGCGCATGCTCGCGCAGCTCGCGAGCGCGCGCGCGCGGCGCAGGATCCAGTCCGCGTTCGAGGGTCTTTCGACCGAGGGCGAGATGAAGGCGCTGGAGAGCGTTCGCGAGGAGATCGAGCGCCTGAAGGTCGAGAGCCGGATCGAGCTCGACATGGACTCGGGACTCGAGCGGCGCGTGCGCGCGATCCGCGACGAGGCGAAGCTCGATGCGGCCCGCCGCGAGCTCGACGAGCTCAAGCGGCGCCTTTCGCCCTCGCTCTTCGTGCCGGCCGCGGCGATGCGCGAGGTCGTGACGGTCCGCGCCGAGCAGCCTGCGGCCGCGAACGGCTAGGAGGCTCTGCTACTCTCCGCGCCGGCGGACGCAGCTCTTGCCGGGGTGGCGGAATTGGCAGACGCGACGGCCTTAGGAGCCGTTGCCGCAAGGCGTGCAGGTTCGACCCCTGTCCCCGGCAGCTCGAGTCAGGCTCAGCTCATGCCGCGCTGGTACGTGGCCATGTCGAAGTAGTCGCGCCACTCCTTGATCTTGCCGCCTTCCATCACGAAGACCCCCGTGCAGGGCAGGTCGACGCGCTTGCTCCCCGCTTGGGTGCGATCGACCCGCTCGGCGATCACCACGTTTCCCGAGGCGATCAGGTTGCGGATCTCCCATTCGGTCTTGGTCCACGTGGACAGGAAGCCGCGGATCAGGTTGCGCACGTTCTCGCGGCCCGCGACCGGCCCCATCGGCATGTTGTGGTAGATGCCGTCGTCGCTGAAGTACGCCACCAGCTCGTCGGTATCGAGGCGCGCCCACGCGCCGATGAAATCCCGGATCACCTGCTCGTTGCTCTTCATCGCCATCCCTCCGCGTCTTGCCGCACCGTGAATCGGATCCGGCCGGATTGCAAGTCGGCTAGCCGAGCCCGCCGAGCGCCGCGAGGCGCGCGACGATCGCCCGCGAGAGGCCGAGCTCGCAGACCAGCGCATCGGGGAGCTCGTCGGAATCGAGCGCGCGGCTCGTCACACCCGAGGCCGTCTTCTCGAAGCGGGTGTTTCCCGCGAACGAGACCAGCCGTCCCGGGAAGTTCTTCCGCACGTAGAGCGAGGCGTTGAAGACCGAGACCCCGCGCGAGATCTCGTAGCGCTCCAGATAGAAGGCCTCGTCCACCGGGTCGTCCATCAGCCGACACGGCATCGTGTCGGACGAGACGCTGCGCCCCCAGTGGATCGAGAGGCCCGCGTCGGCCGGCTCGAGCCGGATCGGATGCACGGCGTCGTCGAGCGCGGAAGGGCGGTGGCGCGAGAGCGGGATCGGAAGCTCGTTCAGGATCGAGGAGTCGACCAGCCACTCCTGGCCCGCGAGGCGCACCACCAGGCTTCCGTGGTTGGGCTCGCCGCGGTCGGCCATCGACGCCGAGATCCGCCGCGCCTCGAAGCCGCAGGCGCCGAGCAGCGCGTGCAGCGCGTTGCTCGACGGCCAGCAGGTTCCGCCCGCGCCGTGCTCGAGGAACGCCGAGAAGAAGTCCTCGGGCCGGCCGCCCGGGAGCAGTCCCGGACGGCCCTCGAGCAGCGCGATGCGCTTGCGGACGTTGTCGAACGGAACCGCGCGACACCAAGCGAGGTAGAGCCGCGAGAGCCCGGCGACGTCGATCTCGGGGTCGCTGGCGAGGCCGAGCTTCGCCAGCACGCGATCGACGAGCCCCGGCGCCAGCTCGCTCATGCTCCGGCGCGAATCACCAGCTCGCGCCAGGGTGCGCACGGGCCACGCACTGCATCTCCGCGAGCAGGCGGTCGAGGTGCTCGCTGTGCACGCCGCGCCGGCCGCCGCCGGTCGGGTACTCGGGATCGCCGGGGCGGCGCAGCCGGGCCGTCTCGATCAGGCGCGAGAGCTCCGCACCCCAGCTCGCCTCGGGCTCGGACTCGCGAAGCTCCGCCGTGAACGGCCAGAGCGCATCGAGCGCGGCCTGCATGCGCCGGTGGCTCTCGTCGCTGCCGTCGCCGAGGCGAACGAACCACTCGCGCGCGTGGCGCGCGTGGTAGCGGGTCTCTTTCGCCGCGCGAGCGCAGAGCTCGGCGAGCTCCGCGTCGGACGACGAGGCGAGCCGCTCGAGCTCGGGCAGCGCGGCGGAGTCGAAGAGCACCTGGCGCACGATCGTGTGCGCGAAGTCGAGGTCGGGCTGCTCGACGAGCAGGCAGTTGCGGAACTCCGTCGGGCCGCGCAGGAAGGCGAGCGCATCGGCGTCACGGCCGCGACCCTCGCGCGCGCCGGCGAGCCCGAGAAAACGCTCGGCCTGCCCGATCAGATCGAGGCTGATGTTCGAGAGCGCGATGTCCTCTTCCAGGATCGGCGCGTGCCCGCACCACTCCGACAGCCGGTGGCCGAGCACGAGCCGGTCGTCGCCGAGACGCAGCAGTGATTCGACCGTCGCCTTCATTTGCTCTTCCGCGCCTTCGGACCGCTGTAGAAGCGCGAATGGCGGTAGAGCTTCTCGGGTCCGGGCTCCAGGAACGACGCCGCGTCGGCGGTCGTGGTGGCGACGATCCGCTCCGACTCGACCACCCAGAGGCTGGCGATCGGACCGCGCCGCGCGTAGACGTCGCGCGCGGCCTGCAGCGCCAGCTCCCCGTCGGGCGCGTGCACGGAGCCCGCGTGCTCGTGCGGCGCGCCGGCCTTCTCCTGCACGAAGACCTCCCAGAGCGGCCACTGCGAGTCGGCGGTCGGCGGGCTCATTGCGGCCTCTTCTTCGCCCAGGCCTCGGCGGCCTCGCGCACCCAGCGGCCCTCTTCGTGCGCGCGCCGTCGCGCCGCGAGTCGGTCGCGATTGCACAGCCCTCCGCCGCGGATCACGCGCCAGAACTCGTCCCAGTCGATCGTGCCCGTGCGCCAGTGGCCGGTCTTCGCGTCGAACTCGAGCCCGGGGTCGGGAACTTCCAGGCCGATCTCGTGGACCTGCGGAACGGCGAGGTCGACGAACCACTGCCGCAGCTCGTCGTTGCTCTTCACCTTCACGCGCCAGCGCAGCAGCTGCTCGCTGTGCGGCGAGGCGTCGTCGGGCGGCCCGAACATCATCAGCACCGGCCACCACCAGCGATCGACCGCGCTCTGCGCCATCTCGCGTTGCGCGGGGGTTCCCGCTGCGAGCACCGCGACCAGCTCGAAGCCTTGCCGCTCGTGGAAGAGCTCCTCCTTGCAGATCCGGATCATCGTGCGCGAGTACGGGCCGTAGGAGCACTTGGTGAGCGTGGTCTGGTTCACGATCGCCGCGCCGTCGACCAGCCAGCCGATCACGCCGACGTCCGCCCAGGAGAGCGTCGGGTAGTTGAAGATGTTCGAGTACTTCGCGCGGCCCGCGAGCAGGCTCGAGATCAGCTCCTCGCGCGTGACGCCCAGGGTCTCGACCGCGCCGTACAGGTACAGGCCGTGGCCGGCCTCGTCCTGCACCTTGGCGAGCAACGCCTGCTTGCGGCGGAGCGTCGGCGCTCGCGTGATCCAGTTCCCCTCGGGCAGCGTGCCGACGACTTCGGAGTGCGCGTGCTGGCTCATCATGCGGATCAGCTGGCCGCGGTAGGCGTCGGGCATCCAGTCGCCCGGCTCGATCGTCTCGCCCGCGTCGATTCGCGCCTGAAACGCCCGCTCGCGCTCCGCGTCGTCCATGCCGGCAGGGTACCATGGGCCGATGACACGCGAACACCTCCGGTACGAAGTCAGGGACGCCGTCGGACGGATCACGCTCTCCCGCCCGGACGTGCTGAACAGCATCAACTCCGCGCTCGCTCGCGAGCTGCGCGGCGTGCTCGACGAGGCCGCGCGCGACGCGGGCGTTCGCGCGCTGCTGCTCACCGGCGAGGGCCGCGCGTTCTGCGCCGGGCAGGACCTGGCCGAGATGATCCCGCCCGACGGCTCGAAGGGCCCGGAGATCGGGGCCGTGATCGAGCAGAACTACAACCCGGTCGTGCGGCGGCTGGTCGCGCTCGAGAAGCCCGTCGTCTGCGCGGTGAACGGCGTGGCCGCGGGCGGGGGCGCGAACCTGGCGCTCGCCTGCGACGTGGTCCTGGCCGCGAAGAACGCCAGCTTCATCCAGGCCTTCATCAACATCGGCCTGATTCCCGACAGCGGCGGCACGTTCTTCCTGCCGCGGCTGGTGGGGCCCGCGCGCGCGAAGGCGCTGATGCTGCTCGGCGACCGGATCACGGCGGAGCAGGCGCTCGGCTTCGGCATGATCTGGGCCGTGCACGAGCCGGAGCGGCTGCTGCCCGAGGCCGAGGCGCTCGCGCTCCGCCTCGCCGCGCTGCCCACCACCGCGCTCGGCCTGATCAAGCGCGCGACGAACGCGTCGCTCGCGAGCGACCTCGACGAGCAGCTCGATCGCGAGCGCGACCTGCAGGTGCTCGCGGGCCGGACGCACGACTATTCCGAGGGCGTGAAGGCGTTCCAGGAGAAGCGCAAGGCGCGCTTCACCGGCCGCTAGTCGACCGCGCGCCTCGCGATCCGGAAGCAGTAGCGCGTGCGCGGGTCCGGGAAGTCTTCGGGCAGGGTCTCGCGCGAGACGTCACAGATCGCGTCGGAGTCGATCGCGGCCGCGTCGAGCTTGAAGCGCCGGAAGTTGGTCGAGAACCAGAGCACGCCGCCGGGCGCGAGCCGGCGCAGCGTCGCGTTCACGAGCGCCGCGTGGTCGCGCTGCAGGTCCAGCGCCCCGCGCATCTTCTTGCTGTTGGAGAAGGTCGGCGGGTCGAGCACGGCGAGGTCGTACGGTCCGGTGTCGCGCGCGAGGAACTCCAGCACGTCGGCGCGGACCCACTCGTGCTGCGGCCCGGCCAGTCCGTTCAGCCGCAGGTTCTGCTCGGCCCAGTCCAGATAGGTTCTCGACAGGTCGACGCTCGTGGTCGATCTCGCGCCGGCCGCCGCGGCGTGCACGGTGAACGCGCCCGTGTAGCAGAACAGATTGAGGAAGCGCTTTCCCGCGGCCTCGCTCGCCACGCGCAGGCGCGTCTGGCGGTGGTCCAGAAAGAGGCCGGTGTCGACGTAGTCCGACAGGTTCACGCGAAAGCGCAGGCCCGCCTCGGTCACCGTGAGCTCGGCGCGCGCGTCGCCGAGCTTTCGGTACTGCGACGCGCCGGGCTGGCCCGCGCGGCGCTTGGCGAAGGCATCCTCGCGCGCGATTCCGAGCGCGCTCGCGGCCGCGGCGGTCATCGCGTCGATCCACGCGTCGTCGCGACTCGCGTCGCTCTCGCGTGCGTACACCGAAACGTGCAGGCGCCCCTCGTACGTGTCGATCACGAGCGGGATCTCGGGGATGTCGCAGTCGTAGAGCCGGTAGCAGGAGACGCCGCTGCGGCGCGCCCACTTCGCGAGGTGACGCGAACGCTTGCGCAGCCGGTTCGCGAGCATCTCGGCCTGCGCCTCGCTCAACCGAGCACGCCCTCCGCCTCGAGCGCGCGGATCTCTTCGTGGCTGAAGCCGTGCTCGGCCAGCGCCTCGCGCGAGTGCGCGCCGAGCTCGGGCGCGGGGCCGCGCGGCTCGATCCGGCTGTTCGCGATCGCGAGCGGCATGGCCACCGTCTCGAAGCGCCCCTCCTTGGGGTGATCGATCGGCGCGAACGTGCCGATCGCGCGCGCCTGCGGATCGGCGATCACCTCGTCCAGCGTCGCGACCGGCGCCCAGATCAGCTTGTGCCTATCGAGCTCGACCGCCCAGTGCCCGAAGTCCTGGCGCGCGAAGCGCTCGCCGATCGCGCTCGAGAGCTCGCGCGTGGCAGCGGTCCGCTTCGCCGGCGTGTCCCAGCGCTCGTCGGCTGCCCAGGCCGGCTCGCCGATCGCCGCGCAGACGCGCGGCCAGAACGACTGCGAGTCCGGGTGCACGAGCAGGATGTAGCGGCCGTCGCGCGTCGGGTAGGAGTTCCAGATCGGGTTCGGCGGCGCGGTCCGGTCGTGCCGGGGCGGGTGAGCCTTCGTGATCAGCGCGGCGGACAGGTCGCCCGCGATGGTCCACATCCCCGTGCCGTAGAGCGTGACGTCCGCGTACTGGGCAACGCCGGTGCGGTCGCGCAGGCGAAGCGCCGCGAGCGTCGCGAGCACCAGGTTCAGCGCCGTGGTGTGGTCTCCCTGCCCGCCGCGACAGAGCGGAGGCGCCGAGGGCGGCTCGCCGAGCGTCGCCATGATTCCCGAGCGCGCCCAGAACGCCGCGTAGTCGAAGCCCGGTCGCCAGTGCTCGGGACCGTGCGTGCCGTAGCCGGTGAGCGAGGTGTAGACGAGCCGCGGATTCGCCGCGCGCAGACGCTCGAAGTCCAGCCCGTACTTCTCGCGCCGCGGCTGGGTGAGATTCGTGAGGAACACGTCGGCGTCGCGCACCAGGCGGTGCACCACCTCGCGCGCGCGCGGCTTCTCGAGGTCGAGCACGAGCGAGCGCTTGCCGCGGTTGTCGACCTCGAAGGCGGTGTTCAGGTCGGTGTCGTAGCCGAGATTTCGCATCTTGAACGCGCGCAGCGCGTCGCCCTCGGGCGGCTCGATCTTCAACACCTCCGCGCCCATGTCGCGAAACAGCGCGCAGGCCGCGGGCCCGGCGACCCAGTTCGCGACCTCGACGACCTTCAGCCCCTCGCACGGAGACGTCATTCGCGGCTCTCCCCTGGATGGAGCGCCAGGTTACCCGAACGCCGGGCCTCGGAGCGGATCAGCGCGCCGCGCTGGATCGGCCAGCGGCCCGTTCGCCGAGCAGCTCGCGCGCGCGCCCGAAGCGCGCCTCCCACTCGCTGCGAAACGGTGTCGGCGAGGCGCCTGCGCCCTGCGGAACCGCGCGGAGCTCGTCGGCGGCGAGCCGGGCGTCGCGGTGCGCGCGTCGAAGCTCGGAGTCCGCGTCTGCCGGCAGTCGCGCGGGAAGACCGAGGAGCGCGTCGTCGAGCCTCGCGTTCCACCGCCGCGCCCAGATGTTCCAGGCCTCGATCTGTGCGCGAGCGGTGGCGTCGAAGTCGGGCGGCGCGTACTTCGGCTCGCCGAGCGCGCGCACCTCCGCTTCGCCCTCGTCGGCCAGGCGCGCGAGCCTGTGCGCTGCGTGCCGGACGCGGACCAGGTCGGCCGATTCGAGCCGCGTCGGGCGCGAGGCCGGTTCGATGGGAACCGTCGTCGCGTCGGCTCGACCGAGCCACGGCGCGGGCGCGAACAGCGCGTCGCGCGACTTCTCCCACTCCGCGCGCACGAGCCCGAGATCGGGAAGGGAGTAGCCCGCGTCGCCGAGGCCCGAGGCCAGGCCGACCGCTTCGTACAGGCGAAGCCCGCGCTGGCGGGCGAGCGGGTGCGCCGCGGACTGCGCGATTTCCTGAGCCAGCTCCTCGAGCGCCGCGGCGACGCGGTCGCCGTCGCCGAGCGCGGCGGGCGTCGCGCGATAGAGCAGGGTCTCGACCGCGCGGATCTGTGCGCGGTACGGCTCGGGGTCGAGGCGATCGGGACCGCGCGCGCCTCCGAAGAGGACCGAGATCGCGACCGCCCAGAGCGCGATCAGACCGGCGATGAGCAGCGCGGCGCGCGACATGCCGGCTCTCGCGTCGGCCGAGCCACCGCGGAACTGAAGCGGTGCTTCAGCGCGCGCCCGCGAGCGGAGTCGGCGCGTCGAGCCAGATCGTCTCGCCGTCGGCGAGGGTCCAGAGCACGCGCGCGCTCGAGATCTCGTGCGGCTCGAGTTCGAAGAGATCGCGGTCGAGCACGACCAGGTCCGCGGCCATTCCCGGCGCGAGCCTGCCACGCTCGCGCTCCTCTCCGTCGAGCCAGGCGCCGCCGCGCGTGTACGCGGCGAGCATCTGCGCCAGGTCGGCGCGCTGCTCCGGGAGCCAGCCGGGGCCGGGCCCGGAGTCGTCCGCGCGCCGGGTGACTCCGACCTCGATCGCGGCGAGCGGATCCGCGGAGCTCACGGGCCAGTCACTCCCTGCCGCGACGACGTCTGCGTTCGCGAACAGCGATCCGATCGGGTAGAGGTCGAGACTCCGCTCGTCGCCGATCAACGGGATCGTGAGCTCGGTGATGTATGGATCGGCCTGCGCCCAGAGCGCCTGCACGTTCGCCGCGACGCCGAGCCCTGCGAAGCGCATCAGATCGTCCGCGGCGACCAGCTGCAGGTGCGCGATCGTATGACGCGTGCCGCCCGCCGGAGCTGCGGCGCGTGCTCGTTCGACGGCGTCGAGGCCGATTCGCGCGGCGCGGTCGCCGATCGCGTGCATGTGCACCTGGAAGCCGGCGGCGTCCAGGCGCGCGACCAGCGCGTCGAGAGCGTCCGGGGCCAGGAGAGTCGATCCCCGCTCGTCCCCGCCCTCGTACGGCTCGATCAGGGCCGCGGTGCGCGCCTCGATCACGCCGTCGAGGAAGAGCTTCACGGCTTCCGCGCGAACCCGATCGCCGTGCGCGCTTGCCCGCGCGGCCTCGAGCGCGGGCAGGGGATCGACGGACGCGAAATCCGGCGGCAGCGCGAGCGCGGCGCGAACGCGAGGGCCGGGCGCTCCGCTCTTCCCGTAGGCAAGATAGGCGTCCCAGTAGGCGGGCGTCGCATTCGCCTCGTGCGCGCAGACCACGCCCAGCCGCGCCAGCTCGGCGAGCCCGCGGCCCAGCGCCAGCTCCAGATCCTGCGCCGTGGTCGCGGGAGCCGCGCGTGCGACCAGCTCCATGGCCGCCTCGCGAAGCGTGCCGCTCGGCTCGCCGCTGCTCGGATCGCGCTCGATCCGACCGTTCGCAGGGTCGGGTGTGTCGCGAGTGACTCCGGCGGCCGCGAGCGCGCGCGAGTTCGCCCAGGCCGAGTGGCCGTCGGCGCTGCGGAGCAGCGCGGGCCGATCGGGGACGAGCGCGTCGAGGAGCTCGGCACGCGGATTCGCGGCGCCGAAGACCGGCAGCTCCCAGCCGCTGCCCTCGACCCAAGCTCGTCCGCGCTGCGACTCCGCGCAGTCGCGAATTCGCCCCTCGAGCGCGTCTCGGTCGCTGATTCCCGCGAGCGGGCAGCGGATCGCCGCGAGCCCGGCCGAGATCGGGTGCACGTGCGCGTCGTGGAAGGCCGGCAGGACCAGACGTCCGCCGAGCTCGACCGATCGCGTGTCCGCGCCGATGTACGGCGCGATTCCCGAATCGGGCCCGACGTAGGCGAGCTTGCCGCTCCGGATCGCGAGCGACTCGGCGCGCGCCGCGCCCGCCTCGCCCAGGTACACCGAGCCGTGGCGCAGCACCAGGTCCGCCGGCTCGGGCCCGGAGAGCCGGGCGCAGCCGATTCCGAGCGCGGCGAGGATCGTGGCGAGGCGCTTCACCGAGGCGAGTCTATCCCGCTCCGGCGGGCACGAGCTTCGCGAGCGATGGCGCCAGCACCCGGAAGATCTGCGCCGGAAGCGAGCTCGTGAAGGCGAAGCCCGCGGCTTCGGGGCCGTGCACGAAGGCGGTGACCACGCCGTAGTAGCGGTCGTCGATCAGGAAGACGAAGGTCGCGGTGCGGTTCACGACGCGCGACTCGAGCAGCGTCCCGCCCGGCCCGAAGATCTTGTAGCGGTGGTCGCCCGTGCCGGTCTTTCCCCCGACCACCGCAGGCCGGCCGTCGCCGGCCACGAGCGCGCCACGCGCGCGGACGGCGGTGCCGTGCTCCACCACGTCCACCATCGCCAGCCGAAGCGCAGCGGCGACGGCTTCCGGCATCACGCGCACGCCTTCGGTCGGCGCCGGGGCGAGCACCGTCTCGTAGGGCGTGTCGCCGGCGAAGCGGAGCCGTGCGATGCGCAGCGCCGGCACGCGCAGGCCGCCGTTCGCGATGATCCCGGCCAGCTCGGCCAGTGCGGACGGGCGGTCCGCGGCGCTTCCGATCGCGGTCGCCAGCGACGGGACGAGCGAGTCGAATGGATAGCCGTGCGCCTGCCAGTTCCGGTGCACCTCGAGGAAGGCCTCGATCTCGAGCAAGCTGCGGATGCGGCGATCCTGCGCGCGCTTCCGGTGGCGGCTGAACAGCCACTGGTACACCGAGATGCGTTGCTCCGAGCTGGCCTCGAAGACCTGCCGGAGCGTCGTGTCGGGGTGCGAGTCGAGGTACCCGACCAGCCAGAGCTCGAGCGGGTGGACGCCGGCGATGTAGCCCTGGTCCGCGAGCGAGAAGCGCGCCGGGGAGTAGCTCTCGTACAGCTTGCGCTCGATGCCCGGCGCGAGCTTTCCCTCGGGAAGCTGGGCGCGGATCGCGGTCTGGAACGCCTCGAAATCCATCTCGGGCGATGCCGCGCGGAGCGCCATCGCGACGCGACGCGGTGTGACCCTCACGCCGCGCAGCAGCGCGGCCCGGCGCTCCTCGGCTTGCTTGCCGTGATACTTGCGCCAGAAGCTCTCCAGGTAGATCCGGCCCTCCTGGTCGGCGAAGCGCCTCAGGTACTGCTCGCGGCGCGGGTCGCGCGGATCCTTGAGCAGGGCGGCGCTCGAGCCCGGCGCCTGGTGGATGTAGTAGTTCACGACGTCGCGCATCAGCCGGATGAAGACGAGATTCACCGAGAGCGTGAAGGCGCTGCGCACCGAGAGCACCCGCTCGTCGTCCTCCTCGTTGAAGTTCCCGAAGTGGTGCTGTCCGCCTCCGGTGTAGAAGGTCTCCCAGGGGCTCGCGGAGTAGCGGCGCTCGAGCGCGGCCTCGAGCAGCCCGGGGAGCGGAAGTCCCGGCCGCGAGATCAGCTGGTCGATCACGAAGCGCGTGATCCGGTCGGCCGGCTCGACCTCGATCGCGGCGAGCGTCTCGCGGTGCTCGCCGGCGAAGCGCGAGTGGAGCTCGGCGACGATCTCGAGATACGTGGCGAGCGTGCGCAGCTTCGCGGTCGAGCCGAGGTCGAGCTTCACGCCCTCGTTCATGTCGAGCGGCTGGTCGGAGTTGTCCGCTTGAACCAGAAGGTGATTCTCGCCCGGCCCGCGCTCGTAGAGCGAGAAGCTGTAGGTCAGCTTCGACGGGTCGCCGCGCTCGAGCAGGTTCTTGGCCAGGAAGCCGGCCTCGCGCGCGCGCTCGGGGTCGCGAAGCGCGCGAAGCTCGCGGGTGATCTCGTCCTGGAGCGAGGGGATGACGGTGGTCTCGACGTCGAGATCGAGGCGATCGAGCGCGTAGTAGTCGGAGAGGCCGAGCAGCGCGACCAGTCGCGCCCGTACGGCGCCGGCGGATTTTCGCTCCTCGGCGGGAAGCGGCGCGGCGTCCTCGCCGCGCCGGCGCAGGTCGAGCTCGGTGGCCAGCGCTGCGTCGCGCAGATCGGTCGGGATCGCCCCCGCGTCGGCGAGCAGACGCAGATACGTGTCGGTGCGCGCTTCGAGCGCCTTCGGATCCTGGATCAGGTAGTAGGACGGTCGGCCGGCCGAGAGCACCAGCGAGAGCGCCCGTTTGTAGGCGCGCGCGCGCGTCTCGAGGTCGTGCGGCGAGCCCGGAAGGCTAGCGGTCCGCAGGATCTCGTTGGTCCGCGCGAAATCCGCGCCGTACCAGATCGAGAGCGCGTCGCCCAGACCGATCACCTCGCCGCGCGGCGGCGCGGCGGCGAGCGGGATCGAGTTCACGTAGTCCAGCACGATCCGGCGCCGCGCGGCGGTCGTGTTCTCGCCGTCCTGGTAGGCGCGCAGGCTCGCCGAAGCCATCTGGCGCAATTTCTCGCCCGGGGAGCTGGTGAGCCCGCGCGGCGAGTGGCGGAACTTCTCGATCTGCGTCGCGAGCGTGCTGCCCCCCGAGCGGTCGGCCTCGGCGCCGGCGACCTGGAGCGCGCGCGAGAGCGCGGCGCGCCCGAGCCGGTCCCACTCCACCGCGGGATTTCGACGCGGGTAGCGGTCGTCGAGAACCTCGCGGTTCTCGACGAAGACGAGCGCGTCCACGACCGCCGTCGGCACGTCCTCGAAGCGCTCGTAGCTGTGCTCCGGGAAGCGGGTTCCGAACAACACCGCCCCGTCGCGCCCGACGATGCGCAGGCCGGCGCGGTCCTTCTCGCGGTACGCGGGCGAGATGCCCCAGTCCTCGAGCTGCTCGAGCCGCGGGGAGTGCTGCGCCTGGGACTCGATCTCGAAGCCCGAGGCGACCAGCCGCGCGACGAAGTCGGGCAGGCCGGTGTAGCCGAGCCGCTCGTCGTAGGGTCCCGAGTCCGGAAAGCGGATGCTCGGGCTGGGCCCGGGCTCGAGCCGGAACGTCGCCTCGCGCGCGAGCTCGGCGAGCTTTCGCGCCTGGAACTCGGACGTGCGCAGCTCCTCGAGCAGAAGCAGCGCGCATAGCAGCGCGGCTGCGAGCAGCAGGAGAGCCAGGACCCAGCGCCAGCGCACGCGCAAGCGCCGCGGCTTGCGCGCGCGCTCGCGTTCGGCCTGCGGCAGCGAGGTGCCGGAGCGCGATCCTGGAACTGGCAGCGACGGCAGCATCGGCGCGGATCCATCCTCGGGGCAAGACTCTCCTGCCGCTTCTGAGTGGCGTTCCGGCTCGACGCGTGGCGCGCCCGCCCGAGAGCTCATCGCGCGCTCACCCGCGTCGGCGCGCGCGCTGCCTGCGCGCTGCCGCTATCCTGCGCGCCCGTGATCTCGCGCCGGATGTTCTCGCTGCGCACCAGCTGGGAGCTCGCGCCGAACGCGCTCTCCCGCGCGCTCGCGGATCGCCGAGCCAGTGGCAGGGCCTTCGTCGATCTCACCATCACCAACCCGACCGCGGTCGGCTTTCGGTATCCACGCCAGTTCTACGAGCACCTGCTCGACGCATCGAGCGCCGCCTACGAGCCGGAGCCGTTCGGCCTCGGGTCCGCGCGCGAGGCCGTTGCAGGTTACTACCGTGGTCGAGGTTGCGCATGCGATGCCGAGCGCGTCTGGCTGACCGCGAGCACCAGCGAGGCCTTCGCGCAGCTCTTCGCACTTCTCTGCGACCCGGGCGACGTCGTGCTGGTGCCGCGGCCCGGCTATCCGCTGCTCGAGTACCTGGCTGCGCTCGCGGACGTTCGGCTGGTCCCGTATCCGCTCGGCTACGACGGCCGCTGGTTCGTGGATCTCGAGTGCCTGCGCGAGCGGATCTCGGAGCATCCGCGCGCGCGAGCCGTCATCTGCACTGCGCCGGGGAATCCGACCGGCGCGTACCTGGCGCCGCACGAGCTCGAGGCGATCGACTCGCTCTGCGCCGAGAACGGGCTCGCGCTCCTGGTCGACGAGGTCTTCGCGGAGCTCCCGCTGCGCGAGACTCCGGAGCGAGCGCGTTGCGCGGTCGGCGAGCGGAAGGCGCTCGGGTTCGTGATCTCGGGGCTGTCGAAGCTCGCGGCGTTGCCGCAGCTCAAGCTCGCCTGGGGTGTGATCTGCGGGCCGCCGGACGCGGTCGCGTCCTCGCGCGAGCGCATGGCCGTGATCGCGGATACGACCCTCTCCGTGTCCACCCCGGTCCAGCGCGCGCTGCCGCGAATCCTGGCCGAGTCGGGGCAGATGCGCGCGCGGATCCGAGCTCGAACGACCGCCAATCTCGCGACGCTGCGCGGCGCCCTCGCGGGCGGAGCGGCCAGCGTGCTCGATGCGGAAGCGGGCTGGTCGGCGATCGTCCGGCTGCCCCGACTCGACGGCCTCGATGACGAGGGGTGGGCGCTTCGGCTGCTCGACGCCGCGGACGCGCTAGTCCACCCGGGCGCGTTCTACGACCTCGACGGCTGCCATGTCGTGGTGTCGCTGCTCGGACCGAGCGACGAGTTCGCGCGAGGAGCGCAGTCGCTGGCGTTCGAGGTGGCCTCGCGGACCTCCGCGCCGCCCGTCCGTCTCCCGGCTTGAGCGCCTCGGCGCGTACCCTATCATGGGCACGGCGCCGGACCGGACACGTTTTCAGGCTTGGGAGCGAGGCGAGATGAACGTCAGCGTCGAGGAAACGGGGCCGGTCGAGCGTTGTCTGCGCATCGAGATCCCCACCACAGAGGTCGATGCGGCCTTCGAGGCCACCTTCCGCGCGATCCGCCGCAACACCCAGATCCGGGGCTTCCGCCCGGGCAAGGCGCCGCGCGAGGTGCTCGAGCAGCAGTTCGGCGAGCAGGCCTCGGGGGAGGTTCTGCAGCGGCTGGTCGAAGGGACGCTCTTCAAGGCGATCGAGCAATCGCGGCTCGACGTGCTCGGCGAGCCGCGGCTCGACGCGGGCGAGCTGCCGAAGCCAGGGACCCCGTATGGCTACAAGGCGAACGTCGACGTTCGCCCCGCCATCGAGGTCGTGGCGGTCAGGGGCCTCGCGCTCCAACGGCCCGTCGTTCCCACGCCCGAGAAGGACCCCGTCGAAGCCCACATCGAGGATCTGCGCCAGCGCCACGCACAGGTCGTCGAAGAGGAGGCGGGGGTCGCGGCCTCGGCCGGCCATCTGGCCGAGATCAACTACGTCGGCACGGTCGACGGCGTTCCCTTCGAGGGCTCGAGCGCCCAGGAGTCGCAGGTCGAGCTTGGCGCCGGCCGGACGTTCGGCGGCTTCGAAGACCAGCTGCTCGGGCTTCGCGTGGGCGACGAGCGCGGCTTCGACGTCACGATGCCGGAGGACCACTCGGACGAGAAGCTGCGCGGCAAGGTCGTCCACTTCGAGGTCAAGCTCGTGGCGTTGAAGCGCCGCGAGCTCCCGGAGCTCGACGACGAGTTCGCGAAGGACGTGTCGAACTTCGAGACGCTCGCGGAGCTCCGCGCGGATCTCGAGCGCAGGATCCAGGAGGGCCGCGCCGCGGAGCTCGCGCGGATGGAGCGCGCCGCGATCGTGCAGGCGCTGGTCGATGCGAACCCGTTCCCGGTTCCGACCGCGCTGGTGGAAGCCCAGCTTCGCGCGCGGATCGAGCGCATGCTGGCGCAGTTCGGCGGCGCGAAGCTCGATCGCGAACTGGTGCTCTCGCTCGCGCAGCGCTGGGAAGAGGAGCTGCGCCCGCAGGTCGAGCGCGAAGTCCGGCTCGCGCTGCTCGCGCCGGAGATCGCCAAGCGCGAGTCGCTCGAGGTCGCCGACGAGGAGATCGATGCGCAAGTCGCTCGCATCGCCGAGGCAAATCAACGCAAGACCTCCGAGGTGAAGCGCGAGTACCGGGAGCGCGGACTGCTCGAGGCCGTTCGCGCCGGGCTGCTCGAGGAGAAGGTGGTTGAATTCGCGCTTGCCGCGGCTAACGTGTCGGATGGGTAAACGTGCGGAATTCAATCGGAAACTGACTTGCCGCCGAGCTTCGGGGTACAGGGCGCGAGAGGCCGATCCGCTAGACTAGGAGCATGTCGTTGCTGATTCCCATGGTCGTCGAGCAGTCCAGCCGAGGCGAGCGCGCCTATGACATCTACTCGCGCCTGCTTCGCGATCGCATCATCGTGCTCGGCAGCGCCATCAACGACGACGTCGCCAATCTGATCATCGCGCAGCTGCTCTTCCTGGAGGCGGACGACCCCGAGAAGGACATCTTCGTCTACATCAACTCGCCCGGCGGCGAGGTGAACGCGGGGCTGGGCATCTACGACGTGATGCAGTACGTGAACCCCGACGTGCAGACGATCTGCATGGGGCAGGCGGCCAGCATGGGGGCGGTGCTGCTCGCGGCGGGCACGAAGGGCAAGCGCTCCTGCCTGCCGCACGCGCGCGTGATGATCCATCAGCCTTGGGGTGGGGTGCAGGGCAAGAGCACCGACATCCAGATCCACGCGAAGGAGATCCTGACGCTGCGCTCGACCCTGAACGACATTCTCGGTCATCACTGTGGAAAGGGCGCCGATCAGCTCGAGCAGGACACGGAGCGAGACCGCTTCATGTCGTCGCGCGAGGCGCTGGAGTACGGAATCGTCGACCGCATCATCTCGAAGCACGAACGTCCCTCGAGCGGGGGCGCGGAGGGGAAGCCGACCGGATGAAGAAGAAGGAAGAGGGAACGAATCTCGCGTGCTCGTTCTGCGGGAAGTCGCAGAAAGAGGTGAAGAAGCTCATCGCGGGCCCGACGGTCTACATCTGCGACGAGTGCATCGAGCTCTGCAACGACATCATCGCGGAAGAGACCAACCGCGATGCCGAGCCGGGCGGCTCGACCGTTCCCAAGCCCAAGGAGATCAAGGGCTTCCTCGACCAGTACGTGGTCGGTCAGGAATCGGCGAAGAAGATCCTCTCGGTCGCGGTCCACAACCACTACCGGCGGATCGAGAACCAGTCGGTGGTCGGCGACGTCGAGCTGCAGAAGTCCAACATCCTGCTGCTCGGCCCGACCGGCTGCGGCAAGACGCTGCTCGCGCAGACGCTGGCGAAGATCATCGACGTGCCGTTCACGATCGCCGACGCGACCACGCTCACCGAAGCAGGCTACGTCGGTGAGGACGTCGAGAACATCATCCTGAACCTGCTCCAGGCGGCGAATTACGACGTCGAGCGCGCGCAGCGCGGCATCGTCTACATCGACGAGATCGACAAGATCGCGCGCAAGAGCGAGAACCCGTCGATCACCCGCGACGTCTCGGGCGAAGGCGTGCAGCAGGCACTGCTCAAGATCATCGAGGGCACGATCGCCAACGTCCCGCCGAAGGGCGGCCGCAAGCATCCGCAGCAGGAGTTCGTCCAGGTCGACACGACCAACATCCTGTTCATCTGCGGCGGAGCCTTCCACGGCATCGAGGACGTGATCGAGCGGAGGATCGGCGTACAGGGGCTCGGCTTCGGCGCGGAGCTGAAGCGCAAGCAGCGCAAGATGGGCGAGCTGTTCCGGCACATCCAGACGCTCGACCTGCTGAAGTTCGGGATGATCCCCGAGTTCGTCGGCCGCCTGCCGGTGGTCGCGACGCTCGAGGAGCTTTCCGAAGAGGCGCTGCACAAGATCCTGACCGAGCCGAAGAACGCGCTCGTGAAGCAGTACCAGAAGCTGCTCGAGCTGGAGGGCGTGAGCCTGCGCTTCAGCGAGGGGGCGCTGCGCGCCGTCGCGCAGGAGGCGATCAAGCGCAAGTCCGGCGCGCGCGGTCTGCGCTCGATCCTCGAGAACATGATGCTCGACATCATGTACGACATCCCGTCGCGCGACGACATCGCCGAGGTCATCATCAACGAGGAGGTCGTTCGCCACGGGGCGGAGCCGATGATGGTCTACGCTCCTCGGGCTGAGAGCGCGTAGCGCTCGCGCACAAGCAAGGAATCGGCCATGGCCTTCTTCAAGGGTGACGACGAGAAAGACGGTGGCGCGAGCCAACCGGGCAAGTCGGAGCTGATCCCGCTGCTGCCGCTGCGCGAGATCGTGGTGTTTCCGCACATGGTCGTGCCGCTCTTCGTGGGGCGCGAGAAGTCGGTTCGAGCGCTCGAGCGCGCGATGGCGGGCGACCGCACGCTCATGCTCGCGGCGCAGAAGGACGCGAAGTCCGACGACCCCGGACGCGCGGAGATCCACGAGCTCGGAACGCTCGGCTCGATCGTGCAGCTGGTCCGCCTGCCCGACGGCACCGTGAAGGTGCTCGTCGAGGGGAAGAAGCGCGCGCGTGTGCGCGAGTGGGGCGAGGGCGACGACTTCCTCTCGGTTCGCGTCGAGGCGATCGAGGAGAACGAGGAGACCACGGTCGAGACGGAGGCGTTGATGCGCTCGGTGAACGCCTCCTTCGAGAACTACGTGAAGCTCAACAAGAAGGTTCCGGCCGAGACGGTCACGACCGTCGCGAGCGTGACCGATCCCTCGCGCCTGGCCGACATCGTCGTCGCGCACCTGAACCTCGGCTTCGAGGAGAAGCAGCGGATTCTCGAGATCACCGGCGCCCGCGCGCGGCTCGAGGAGATCTACGCGCTGATCCAGGGCGAGATCGACGTCCTGCAGGTCGAAGGCCGGATCCGCTCGCGCGTGAAGAAGCAGATGGAGCGCTCGCAGAAGGAGTACTACCTGAACGAGCAGATGCGCGCGATCCAGAAGGAGCTCGGCGAACGCGACGAGTTCAAGAACGAGATCCAGGAGCTCGAGGAGAAGCTCTCCGAGCACGCGCTGCCGGATCACGCCGAGGAGCGTTGCAAGAAAGAGATCCGCAAGCTCAAGATGATGTCGCCGATGTCCGCCGAGGCGACCGTCGTGCGCAACTACATCGACTGGATCCTTTCGCTGCCTTGGGAGAAGTACAAGGAAGAGAAGACCGACGTGAAGGAGGCGGAGCGGATCCTCGACGGCGATCACTTCGGGCTCGAGAAGCCCAAGGAGCGCATCCTCGAGTACCTCTCGGTCCGCGCGCTCGTCGGCCACATGAAGGGTCCGATCCTGTGTCTGGTCGGGCCTCCGGGCGTTGGCAAGACGTCGCTCGGCCGTTCGATCGCGCGAGCGACGGATCGCGACTTCGTGCGCGTCTCGCTCGGTGGCGTTCGCGACGAGGCGGAGATCCGCGGTCACCGCCGCACCTACATCGGTGCGCTGCCCGGAAAGATCATCCAGGGGCTGAAGAAGGCGGGCACCGGCAACCCGGTCTTCCTGCTCGACGAGGTCGACAAGATGTCGACCGATTTCCGCGGCGACCCGTCGTCGGCGCTGCTCGAGGTGCTCGATCCGGAGCAGAACAGGACCTTCGACGACCACTACCTCGATCTAGAGTACGACCTCTCGAAGATCCTGTTCATCACCACCGCGAACACGCTCTCGACCATCCCGCGGCCGCTGCAGGATCGCATGGAGATCATCCAGCTCCCCGGCTACATCGAGGAAGAGAAGCTCGAGATCGCCAAGCGCTTCCTGGTGACCAAGCAGATCAAGGACCACGGGCTCGAGGGGAGGGCGATCGAGTTCACCGACGCCGGGCTCTACGAGATCATCCGCCGCTACACCAAGGAAGCGGGCGTGCGCTCGCTCGAGCGCGAGATCGGCGGCATCTGTCGGAAGCTCGCACGCGAGGTCGTCTCGAGCTCGACGCCGATCCACGCCGTGATCGGGCCGAAGCAGGTGCGCAAGTTCCTCGGCGTGCCGAAGTACCGGTTCGGCAAGCGCGAGGAGCACGACCAGGTCGGCATTGCCACGGGGCTCGCGTTCACCGAGGTGGGCGGGGAGCTCCTGACGATCGAAGCGCTCGTCACCGCCGGCAAGGGACGCATCCAGGTCTCCGGGCACCTCGGCGACATCATGAAGGAATCCGCGCAGGCGGCGCTCTCCTACGTGCGCCGGCGCGCGAAGCAGCTCGGCCTGGCGCGCGACTTCTACCAGAAGGTCGACCTTCACGTTCACGTTCCCGAGGGCGGCGTGCCGAAGGACGGCCCGTCCGCCGGAATCACGATGGCGACCGCGCTGATCTCGGCGCTCACCGGAATGGCCGTGCGGTCGAACATCGCGATGACCGGAGAGATCACGCTTCGCGGACGCGTGCTTCCGATCGGCGGTCTCAAAGAGAAGCTGATCGCGGCGGACCGCGGCGGCATCGAGACCGTGCTGATCCCCAAGGAGAACGAGCGCGATCTCAAGGAGATCCCGGTCAAGGTGAAGCGGCGCCTGCAGATCGTGCTCGTCGAGAGCATGGACGACGTACTGCGCCACGCACTCAAGTTCGAGAAGCGCGCCTCGCTCGACGACACCCTCCCCGAGTACCCGCTCGAGGAGATCTTCGAGGACCTCCCCGGCGAGACCCCCGCCAACGTCAACTGACGCAGCGAGGCGAAGCCGAGCGCGATGAGCCAGAATCGCGAGGGTGCGGCAACGCGAGAGCGCGGAGCGGGCGGCCGCCCGCGCGCGGAGCGGCAAGCCGCGAAGCGGCGCGCAGCGAGGCGAAGCCGAGCGTAGTCAATCAGTCCGGGCGGATAGCTCAGCGGTAGAGCGGCGCCTTTACACGGCGCGGGCCGGGGGTTCGAATCCCTCTCCGCCCAGACCGCGCCCGGGTTTGCCAAGCTCGAGCGCCTTCGGTAACTAGATCGCCGGCTTGGGGCGGTAGTTCAATTGGTTAGAGCACCGGCCTGTCACGTCGGAAGTTGCGGGTTCGAGTCCCGTCCGCCCCGCCAAGCGACGCTCTATGACCCCGGTCATAGGCGGCGCGCGCTGCTCGGATGATGGTGTCGGCGTGAACCGCGCCGCGCCCACTCCGGAGCCGACGCCTCCGGCGGATGCCGCGGGCCAGACCCACTCCGGCGTACCGGTGGAGCCGTTCTATCGGCCGGAAGATCTCGCTGGCTCGGACTACGCTTCGCGCCTAGGCGATCCGGGCGCCTATCCCTTCGCGCGCGGGGTCCGGCCGCCGTCGACGGTGCGCCGCGGCTGGGTCCAGCGCGAGCTCTCCGGCGAGGGAGACCCCGCGCGCTCCAACGCGCAGCTGCGGCAGCTGCTCGCGCACGGGCAGAGCGGGCTCGACGTGATCGGCGACGCGCCGACGATGGCCTGGATGGATCCCGATCACGCACTCGCGCGCCACGCGATCGGCACGCAGGGAGTCTCGCTCTGCCGGCTCGACGACTTCGACGAGCTGTACCGCGGCCTGCCGCTCGGCGAGATCACCCTCTCTCATTCGCTGCCCGCGCCGATCACTGTCGCGGCGCTCTGGTGCATCGCGCGCCGGCGCGGCGTCGCGCCCGAGCGGCTGCGCGGCTCGGTGATCCAGACGCCCTATTTCTGCGAGGACACCGGCTACGCGGTGCACATGCCCTTCGAGCTGCGGCTGCGGCTCGCCGCGGACTCGATCGCATTCAGCGCCGAGACGATGCCGCGCTTCCACGCCTTCCTGGAGGACACCTACTACATCAGCGACGGCGCGCTCGATGCGGTGGACGAGATGGCCTTCGGCTTCGTCGAGACCCGCGGCCTGATCCGCGAGCTGCTGCGCCGGGGCGTGCCGGTGGACCGCTTCGCGCCGCGCATCGCCTTCCTGGTGAACTGCCGCATGGACGTCTTCGAGGAGATCGCCAAGATCCGCGCCACGCGCCGGCTCCATGCCCGCATGATGCGCGACGAGTTCGGGGCACGCGATCCGCGCTCGCTGGCGGTGAACGTGACGGTTCACACCTCGGGCATGTCTCTCACCGCGCAGCAGCCCGTGAACAACATCGTGCGCGGGGCGATCCAGGCCTTCGCGCTCGCACTCTCCGGTGTGCAGGCGATCGAGGTGTCGGCGTTCGACGAGGCGTTCCGCACCCCGAGCCCGGAGGCGCACGCGGTCGCGCTGCGCACGCAGCAGATCGTCGATCTCGAGGCGCGGGCCGGACGCGTTCTGGATCCGCTGGGCGGGTCGTGGTTCGTGGAGTCGCTCACCGACGAGATCGAGCGGCGCATCGAGTCGCGAGTCGCGCAGATCGAGGCGATGGGCGATCCGGCCGCGCTGGTCGACGGCGGCTGGTTCCGCGGCGTCTTCCGCGACGCGATGGAGCGCGAGGCGCGCGCGGTCGCGGACGGCAGCCTCGCGCGCGTGGGCGTGAACTGCTTCCAGATCCCCGAGGAAGAAGACGTTCTGCTTCGCGAAGTGGTCGAGGGCAAGATCGAGCCGTTCCGGGCGCGGATCGAGGAGATCCGGCACCACAAGAGCACGCGCGACGCCTTGAAGACGAGCGAGAGCCTGTCCGCGCTCGGCGCGCTCGCCGCGCGGCGCGACGCCAATCTGATGCCGGGCTTGGTCGACGCGCTCGAGGCGGGCGCGACCATGGGCGAGATCGCCTCCTCGCTTCGTGTCGCCTACGGTCGACCCGCCGATCCGTTCTCGCCCGGCGGCCGGGCGGTCGGGTAATGGCGTCCCCGGCGCCACGCGTCCTGCTCGGCATGCTCGGCATGGACCAGCACGAGGCCGGCGCGATCGCGGTCGCGCGCCTGCTCCGGGACGCGGGAATGGAGGTCGTCTACCTGGGCCGCTTCAATCTGCCCGAGGGCATCGCCGCGGCCGCCCTGCAGGAGGGCGTCGACGTGATCGGCCTCTCCTGTCACTCGTGGGAGTATCTCGAGTATCTCGACGAGCTCTTCGACCGACTTCGCGCCCTCGACCTGGACGTGCCGATCGTCCTGGGCGGCTCCGTGATCACCCCGGGCGACGCGACCGCGGTGCAGGCGCGCGGCGTCGCGGCCGCGTTCGGCCCCGCCGCCGACCCGGCGCGAATCGTCGAGACCGTCGGGAGACTCGCGGCCGACCACCAGCGCTCGCCCTGAGCTAGGCGTGGAGCGGCGGGTGCCGGTCCCGCCACGGGCGCGCCTGCTCGAGCTGGGCGGCGATGCGGATCAGCAGGTCCTCGCGCGCCCAGGGTGCGACGAGCTGCACACCGATCGGCAGGCCGGCTGCGTTCCAGTACAACGGCAGAGAGATCGCCGGCTCGCCCGTGATGTTCTGCGCGGGCGTGAACGGGATGAACTCCAACAGCTTGCTCCAGGTGGCCATCGGCGCGTCCGGTGCAGGCGCGAAGTGCCCGAGCGGACTCGGCGGCTGCCCCAGCGTGGGAGTCAGGAACAGGTCGTAGCCCGAGGCGTAGAGCGCGCCGAAGCCGCGTGAGAGCACGTTGCGCCACTCGACCGCGGCCATGAAGTCGAGCTTGGTCTGCCTGCGGCCTTCCTCGACCAGCGCCCAGGTCCAGAGCTCGAAGTCGCCGCTTCCCAGTCGACGGCCGAGCTGCCCGGACAGGATCTCCACCAGCGCCTCCGTCTGACTCGCGATGATCACGAGCAGCGTGCGGGCGTAGCCAGGGTCGTCGAGCGCTTCGGGGTGACGCAGCTCGACGGTGTGACCGAGTGACTCGAGCAGCCTCGCCGCATCGTGTACCGCGGCGCGACAGTCGGCGTGGACGGGCGCGATTCCCGAAGGCGAGCGATCCATGAACGCGATCCGCAGCTTGCCAGGGGCACGGCGCGCCTCTTCCGCGAACGGACGTTCCGGATCCGGCGTCGCGTACGGATCACCGGGCATGTAGCCCTGGGTCGCATCGAGAACCGTCGCGGTGTCGCGCACGCTGCGGGTCAGCACGTGCTCGCACGCCAGTCCATTCCAGAGCTCGCCCGCCAGCGGCCCGGCCGAGTTCCGGCCGCGCGAGGGCTTCAAGCCGACCAGGCCGCAGGCGCTCGCGGGAATGCGGATCGATCCTCCACCGTCCCCGCCGTGGCCGATCGGCACCATTCCCGAGGCGACGGCCGCGCCCGCGCCGCCGCTCGATCCGCCGGGCGAGCGCGAGAGGTCCCAGGGATTGTGAGTGGCGCCGTACGCGACCGCTTCCGTGGTCGGTTGGAGTCCGAACTCCGGCGTCGCGCTCTTGCCGAGCACGATCAGGCCGGCCTCGACGTAGCGCTGCGCGAGGTAGGCCGTGATCGGCGAACGCAGGTCCATCGCCTTCATGACCCGATTGCCGTTGTAGATCGGATCCCCCGCGCGTGCGGCGACGAGATCCTTCATCAGGAACGGCACCCCCTTGAACGGCCCGTTCGGCAGCGCACCTGAGGCCTCCGCGCGCGCCTTCTCGTAGAGCGGGGTGACGACCGCGTTCAGGCGACCGTCGAGCTTCTCGATGCGCGCGATCGCCGCGTCGACGAGCTCGCGCGGCGAGGCCTTGCCGCTCGCGACGAGCTCGGCGTGGCCCACGGCGTCCAGCCAGGTCAGGTCGGTGGTCATGCGCACGAGGCTAACACGGACCGATGTCGCACCGGCGGCTGCGCGTGCGCGCCTGTGAGCGGCTAGGCTGGAGCCGAATGGACGAGTTCCTCGAGGACGACGCGTGATTCATTGCCGACTTCCGCTGACTTGGACCGAGTGCCGGGCTCGCTTCGAGCTCGCCGCCCGCGAGGCGGGAGCGACGGTGACGCGCCACCCGATCGCCGCTCGCGGGCCGGACCAGCAGCAGCTCGGGGTCGATTCGCTTCTGCTGGGCGCTGCCAGCCCGCGGCGGGCGCTGGTGGTGATGTCGGGGGTGCACGGCGTAGAGGGCTTCGTCGGCTCCGCCATTCAGACCGACCTGCTGCGCCGACTCGAGCCGCGATCGCTGCCGCCGGACATGGCGGTCCTGATGCTGCATGCGGTCAATCCCTGGGGGATGGCGTGGTCGAGGCGCCAGAACGAGTCGAATGTCGATCTCAACCGGAACTGGCGGCGCAGCGTCACGCTGCCGACCCGGAACGACGCCTACGACGAGCTGCACGCGCTCGCGTGTCCGGATTCAGCCGAGCTGCCGTCGCTCGAGGATCTGATGAACTCGGTGTTTGCGCTGGTCCGATCGCGTGGCGTGGGCTGGGTGCGCGACGGCATCACGCTGGGCCAGTACCGCCACCCCGACGGACTGCACTTCGGCGGCGAACGGACGGAGGAGTCGACCGCCATCGTCGAAGGCCTCGTGCGCGATCGACTCCGGGTGGTGGAGCGCCTGCTCACCATCGATCTGCACACGGGTCACGGTCCGCGCGGGACACTGACGCTGCTCTCGGACCAGCCGTCCGAGTCGGCGCAGACCCGTTTCCTCGCCCGTCTCGGAGTCGGGACCGTCGAGGCCACCGCCGGGAACCCCGAGGCGACGACCGGCCTGAAATCGGGCCAGATCGCCAACGGCCTGGCCGGGCTGTTTCCGAACGCCGATTGTGTGTCGTCGTCCGCTGAGTTCGGCACGGTTCCGGATGCCGAGCAGCTCTCGGCGACTTTTCTGGAGCACTGGGTGCACCGTCACGGGAATCGCGCCGACCCGGCCCACGCGGAGATCGTCTGGCGGTACCGCTGCTGCTTCACTCCGGACGACAGAAGTTGGGAGAGCCGGTCGCTGGAGCAGGGAGCAGCGCTGCTGGACGCGTCGCTCGACGCGGTGGCGTCCTGGGATCGCTGAGGCGGGCGCCGGCTCGTCGTGAACGCTGCCCGCGGTGGAGATCTCCGCTCGCGCGCATGCGCGCCTCGAACGGCTTCGCTACCACCAAAACGCTCCGCGTCACCGTGGGGCAGGCGCCCGCGATCCGCTCAACCGCTGCTGGAGCTCTCGATGAACCTGGCCGACCTGCCCGAGCGCCACGCCCCCGCGGAGAAGCGCGTGCGCGCGAATGGAATCGAGCTCTGCTACTTCGAGTGGGGACGGTCGGAGCGCGGCCGCGGCCCGACGCTGCTCTTCGCGCACGCCACGGGCTTCCACGCGCGCTGCTGGGATGCGGTGATCCGACGGCTCGGCGCCCGCCACGTGATCGCGCTCGACCAGCGCGGCCACGGACGAAGCGAGGTCACCGAGATCGTGCACTGGAAGGTGTTTGGCGAGGATCTGGCCGGGTTCGTCGCCTCGCTCGATCTCCGCGACGTGGTCGGCGTGGGGCACTCGATGGGAGGCCACGCGATGGTCGAGGCGGCCGCCGCGTGTCCCGAGCGGTTCCGCAGGCTCGTGCTCGTCGATCCCGTGATCGCCTCGCCCTCCGACTACGGCGTGGGCGGTTGGCGCATCCCGAGCGAAGGCGGCGAGCCGCATCCCGCGGCCAAGCGGAAGCGCCACTTCGAGAGTCCCGAGGAGATGATCGAGCGCTTTCGAGATCGCCCGCCGTACTCGGTGTTCCACCCCGAGGCGCTGGACGACTACTGCAGGTACGGACTGCTGCCCGAGCCCGACGGCCACGGCTTCCGGCTGGCTTGCCCGCCAGAAACGGAGGCGAGCATCTACATGACGAGCATGACCAACGCGCGCGTGCACGAGAGCGTTCGCGCGCTGCGGATTCCGGTGCTGGTGCTGCGCGCGAAGCGACCGCCGGAGAACCGGACGATCATGGACTTCTCGAGCTCTCCGACCTGGCCGGGTCTCGCGGCCGAGTTCCGGATCGGGCGCGACGTCCACCTCGCCGAGCACACGCACTTCCTGCCGATGGAGATCCCGGATCGGATCGCGGCGCAGATCGAGGCGGAGGCTAGCGCCTCCTGAACTGCTTGAAGTCGGGGCGGCGCTTCTGCATGAACGCCGTCACCGCCTCGACGTTCTCTGGCGACCCCGCCAGCCGGAGCATGAGCTCGTCCTCGATCTTGCGCGCGGCTTCGATTCCAGGTCGATGCGCGGCCTGAAGCGTCTGCTTGATCGCCCGCAGCCCCGAGACCGGCCACTGCGCGATCTCGCGCGCCTTGGCGAGCGTCTCGTCGAGAAGCTTGGCGTCGGGGTGGCGGCGGGCGGCGATGCCGACCTCGACCGCGCGCGCGGCGTCGATCCACTCGGCGGTGAACATCAGCTCGCTCGCGCGCTGGCGCCCGATCGCCGCCTGCAGCGTGTAGCTGCTCGCGATCTCCGGAACCAGGCCGAGGTTCGCGAACGGCAGCCGCATGCGCAGACTCTCGCCGACGTAGACGACGTCCGATGCGATCGCGAGCGTGGCGCCGCCGCCGACCGCGACCCCGCAGACGGCTGCGAGCAGCGGCTTGTCGAAGGCGAACACCGCGTCGACGCAGGCGAAGAACGCGCTCGCCTTCCCGTCGGCGCGCGGCGGCGGGCGCTCCCCCGTGAACGAGGACAGGTCGACGCCGGACGAGAAATTCTCGCCCGCGCCCGTGAGCACCGCCACGGCCACCTGCGGGTCCGCTCGCGCTTCGTCGAGAGCGCGAGCCAGCGCATCCCACTGCGCCTCGTTGAAGGCGTTCTTCTTCTCGGGGCGATTCAGCGTGAGCAGCAGAACGCCGTCGTCGTCGAGCGAGCGCAGCACGAACGGGGACGCGGTCATCTGCCCGTCCAGCGGGGCGCGCGCTTCTCGATGAAGGCGCGCGGCCCCTCCTTGAAGTCCTCCGTGTTCGCGATCTCGGCGAAACCCACGCCGCTGGCGCGGAACAGCTCCGGGTCGTCGTCGACGAACGCGCGCAGCGCGATCGCGCGGCTCGCTCGCACGGCCAGCGGCGCATTCGCGATCACGCGCGCCGCGAGCGCTCGCGCGGCGCCGAGCACCTGATCCGTCGGCACCACCTGGTTCACCATGCCGAGCTGGTGCGCGCGCGCGGCGGGGAGCGGATCGCCCGTCATGATCACCTCGAGCGCGGGCGCCATGCCGATCGCGCGCGGCAGGCGGAACAGGCCGCCCGCGCCGGCGACGAGCGAGCGCTTCACCTCCGGCAGCCCGAACACCGTCTCCTCGGAGCAGACGATCAGGTCGCAGGCGAGCGCGATCTCGGTCCCGCCGGCGAGCGCGCTCCCCGCGATGGCCGCGATCAGCGGCTTGGTCCGCGCGCGGCTCACGATGCCCGCGAACCCACCCTTCGCGGTGGTGAGCAGCTGAGCCCGGCCGGCCGCGATCTCCTTCAGATCGGCGCCCGCGCAGAACGCCTTCCCGTTCGCGGTCAGGATCGCGGCCCAGAGATCCGGGTCGGCCTCGTAGCGATCGAGCGCGGCCTCCAAGCCCTGCGCCACGTCGCCGTTCACGGCGTTTCGCGCCTCGGGTCGGTTGAGCGTGATGATGGCGAGGCGCTGATCCGTTTCGAACTCGACGACCATTTCCGACTCCTGCGCAGGATCCGTTCGGCCCGCATCATCGACGCAAGCCGAAGAGATGTCGAGCGCGCGCGCGCTCGCTACGCTGGCGGAGCGCGACCAGGCGGGAGGACTCGTGGCCAGAGCAGCGAAGATCGGTATCGGCGCGGCGCTCGGCGTGGTCGCCGCATTCCTGCTGATCCGTTCCGGCGTATGGCCGGGCGCGCCGTCGACGCAGAGCGCGACGCCGCCCCCCGCGCTCGGCGGGTCGCCCGCCGCGGGTCGGTTCTGGGAGGAAGGCCCGATCGAGGGCGAGCCCGGCGAGCCGCACTCGCGCATCGCGAAGCTCGCGCTCGAGGTCGCGCCCGGGGTCGTGAACGTGCACACGTCGAAGACGGTGGTGCGACAGCCGTCGCCGCTGCCCGGATTTCCGTTTCCGGGCTTTCCCGACATCTTCGGGCGGCCCGGCCGGCGCGGGTCGCCCCGGTCCCAGGCGCCTCGCGAGTTCCGGGTTCCGAGCATGGGCAGCGGCTTCGTGATCTCCGCGGACGGCTACATCGTCACGAACCATCACGTGGTCGAAGGCGTGGACGAGATCCGCGTGCACTTCTCCGACGGCAGCGAGAGCGAGGCCAAGGTGGTCGGGGTCGACCCGAAGACCGACATCGCTCTGATCCGCGTCGAGCGCGATGGCGAGCTGCACCCGCTCCGGCTCGGTGACTCCGACGCGATCCTGCCGGGTGACTTCGTGGTCGCGATCGGAAATCCCTTCGGCCTCGATCACACGGTGACTCTGGGGATCGTATCGGCCAAGGGACGCGAGCTCGGCCAGGGTCCGTACGACGACTACATCCAGACCGACGCCGCGATCAACCCGGGAAACTCCGGCGGACCGCTGCTCGACCTTTCCGGCGCGGTGATTGGCGTCAACACCGCGGTGAACCCACAGGCCAACACGATCGGATTTGCGGTCCCGATCAATCTGGCGAAGGACATCCTGCCGCAGCTGAGAGAGTCCGGAAGCGTCACGCGCGGCTGGATCGGCGTCTCGGTGCAGGCGGTGACGCCGGAGCTCGCGAAGGCGCTCGCGCTTTCGGGAACGGATGGCGCGTTGGTGGCTCAGGTCATGCCCGACGGGCCGGCTGCACGCGCTGGACTGGAGCGCGGGGACGTGATCCGAAGCCTGGGCGGCAAGCCGATCCGGAAGCTCAGCGATCTGTCGCGCGCGGTCGCAGCGACGCCGGTCGGAACGCCGGTCGAGGTCGAGCTGCTACGCGACGGAGCTCCACTCCGAGTCGAGATCACCGTCGACAAGCTCGCCGAGGCGGGAGCTTCCGGAGGGCAGGAGAGCACGTCGGGGGGAGCGGCATCGCTGGGAATGCGCATCGAGGATCTCGACGACGCGCTGCGCGAGCGGCTCGGGCTCGGCGACCGCACGGGCGTCGTGGTCGTCGACGTGGACCCCGAGGGTCCGGCCGCGAGCGCGGGAATCGAGCCAGGAGACGTGGTCCTCGAGGCGGATCGGAAGCCGGTCGCGAGCGCGGCCGAGCTCGAAGCGCGGATTCGCGGCGGCGGTGAGCGACTGCTCCTGCTGGTGCGCCGCGGCGGCTCGACGCTCTTCATCGCGGTCTCGCGCTAACGCTCGCCGCTTCCGTCATCGGGCCCGGACCAGCGCGCGCGCTGGCGTGCCGCGATCGTCGCCTCCTCGCCCTGATCGGACGGCTCGTAGAAGCGGGTGCCGACCAGCGCGTCCGGGAGATACTGCTCGCGGACGAAGTGACTCGGCTCGTCGTGCGGGTAGCGGTAGCCCTTCGCGTAGCCGAGCTCGCGCAGCAGCTCGGTCGGCGCGTTGCGCAGGTGGAGCGGGACCGGAAGCGCTCCGTGCTCGCTCGCGGCCGCCGACGCCGACGAGATCGCCCGCAGGCTCGCGTTGCTCTTCGGCGCGCACGCCAGGTAGGTCGTGGCCTGGGACAGGATCAGCCGCCCCTCGGGCAGACCGACGCGGTCGAACGCCTCGGCGGCCGCGACCGCGACGACCAGTCCGTTCGGATCCGCATTGCCCACGTCCTCGGAGGCGAAGATCAGGAGACGCCTCAGGACGAAGCGGGGCTCCTCGCCCCCGTCGAGCATTCGCGCGAGCCAGTAGACCGCAGCGTCCGGATCGCTCCCGCGCAGGCTCTTGATGAACGCGGAGATCACGTCGTAGTGCGCCTCGCCGCCCTTGTCGTAGTCGGGCAGGCGCGACTCGAAGGCGGCGGCGACGTGCTCGCGCTCGATGGTCCGCTCGGCGCGCTCGGCGGCGGATTCGAGCAATCCGAGCGCGCGGCGCGCGTCGCCTTGCGCGATGCGCGCGATCAGCGCGAGCGCGTCCGGCGCGATTCCGAGGTCGCGCTCGCCGAGGCCGCGCTCGCGATCGTCGAGGGCGCGGCGCACGATCGAGGCGATCGCCGCCTCGTCGAGCGGCGCGAGCGTGAAGATCCGCGAGCGCGAGCGCAGCGCCGGGATCACCTCGAAGGAGGGGTTCTCGGTCGTCGCTCCGAGCAGGACCACCGTCCCGCGCTCGACGCACGGCAGCAGCGCGTCCTGCTGCGCCTTGTTGAAGCGGTGGATCTCGTCGATGAACAGGGCCGTGCGCACGCCGCGCCGGCGCTCCTCCTCGGCGCGCGCGATCTCGTCGCGCAGATCCTTCACGCCGGAGAGCACGGCCGAGATCGCGGCGAAGCGCAATCCGGCGCGCTCGCAGAGCAGTCGCGCGAGGGTGGTCTTTCCGGAGCCCGGCGGTCCCCAGAAGATGCAGGAGGGCAGCTTCCCCTTCGCGGCGAGCAGCGGCCCGAGCGGCCCGCCGGGGCCGAGCAGGTGCGCCTGCCCCGCGAACTCCTCCAGCCGCCGCGGCCGCATCCGCTCGGCGAGCGGGGCGTCGGGCGCCGCTTGCGGTGTGGCCGCGGGTTCACGCGGGAAGAGATCCACGACGGGAGTCTAGCTTGCCCGCCGCCGGGGTGGGACGTATCGTCGGAAGCCGCATGGGGGGCTGGAAGCGAATCGCGCTCACCGTGAAGGCTGGCCGGGCGCCTGACCCGACCGGAGTCGGCGCGCTCGTGGCGCGAATCGTCGCGCTGCTCCGCTCGAATGGCGTCGAGGTCGCGCTCGACGACGCCGCTGCGAGTCACGCGGGCGCGGCCCGTGGACGCAAGCTCGAGCAGATCGTCGACGGCGCGGACCTGCTCGTCGTGCTCGGCGGCGATGGCTCGGTGCTCGCCGGCGTGCGCGCGGTGGGCGCGCGATCGATTCCGGTCCTCGCGGTGAACCTGGGCCGACTCGGCTTCCTCACCGCGGTGAATCCCGACGAGGCCGAGGCCGCGCTGGTCGCGCTGCTTCGCGGCGAACACCAGATCGTCGAGCGCATGCGCTTCGAGGTGACACACATTCGCGACGGTCGGCCGCTGCTTCGCGAGCTGGTGCTGAACGACGCGGTGATCACGAAGGGCTCCGCGCTGGCCAGGCTGATCGAGCTCGAGGCTCACGTCGACGGCCGGCTCGTGTCGAGCTACCGCTCCGACGGGCTGATCGTCGCCACGCCGACCGGCTCGACCGCGTACAACCTCTCGGCCGGCGGCCCGATCGTCGATCCGCGCGTGGCGGCTGCGGTCCTGAATCCGATCTGCCCGCACACCCTGAGCCTGAGGCCGCTGGTTCTGCCCGACGATCGCGAGATCCTGGTGCGACTGAGGTCGCCCGAAGACGCGACGCTCACGCTCGACGGCCAGGTCGGAGCCACGCTGCAATCCGGCGACGAGGTGCGCGTGGTGAAGGCGCGCGAGCCGGCGCGTTTCGTCGCCACGCCACCTCACGACCACTTCGAGATGCTGCGCACGAAGCTCGGCTGGGGCGCTTCTTGATCGAGACCCTTCGCGTGCGGAACCTGGTCACGATCGAGTCGTTGGAGCTCGAGCTCGGTCCGGGCCTCACGGTCGTCACCGGTGAGACCGGCGCGGGAAAATCGGTACTTCTCGGCGCCATCGCGCTGCTCTCCGGCCAGCGGGTCGGTGCGGAGCTCTTGCGCGCCGGCGCCGCCGACGCGTCCGTCGAGGCGCTGCTTCGCTCTCCGGCGCTGCTGGCGCGCGCGCGGGAGCTCGGTCTCGCGGGAGAAGACGACGAGGAGCTTCTCGTCACGAGGACGCTCGCGCGCGAGGGCCGCGGCAAGGTGTTCGTGAACGGGAAGCTCGCGACCGTCGCGCTGCTCGCCGAGCTCGTCGGCGAAGCGCTCGAGATCACCAGCCAGGGCGAGCACCAGCGCCTGCTGCGGCCCGAGGCGCAGGCGGGGCTGCTCGACGCGTACGCGGAGCTTGGCGGCGCCGCGGGCGAGGTCGCCGACCTCTACCGGCGCTGGCGTGAGCTGGCGGGCGCGATCGCCGCGCGGAGGCGCGACCGCGAAGCGATCGCCCGGCGCGAGGACCAGCTGCGCTACGAGATCGATCAGATCGATCGCGCCGCGCCGACCGCGGGAGAGCTCGAGGAGATCGGCGCCGAGCACTCCCGGCTCGCGCACGTCGATCGTCTGGCGCAGGCGAGCGCGCTGGCGCTGGAGTGCCTCGATGGCGACGACGGGCTGCGCGAGAAGCTCGGCACCGCGCGCGCGGTGCTCCGCGGCCTGGCCGAGCTCGATGCGGAGCTGGCCGAGCCGGAGGCCGCGCTCGAGCGCGCGCGGCTCGAGCTCGACGAGGCCTCGCACTCGCTCTCGCGCTACGCGACGCGGCTCGAGGCGGATCCGGAGCGCCTGGCGCGGGTCGAGCAGCGCATCGCGGAGCTGCGCCGCCTGCTTACGCGCTACGGCGCGACGCTCGAGGACGTGCTCGCGCACCGCGACCGGGCGCGCGAGGAGCTCGGCGGGCTCGCGGGCGGCGACGAACGGACCGCGGAGCTCGAACGCGAGCTTCTCGCCGTGGCCGAGCAGCTCGACGGCCGCAGCCGAGCCCTCTCCGATGCGCGCAGGGCCGCTGCAAGACGCCTCGAGCGCGCGGTCGCCTCGGAGCTTTCCGAGCTCGAGCTCGGTCGCGCCAAGCTGCAAGTCGCCTTCGAGCCGCTGGCGGCAAAGGGCGCCGACGGGCTCGATCCGCCCTCGGGGCCGTCCGGGCGAGAGCGCGCGGTATTTCTGCTCGCCGCGAATCCGGGCGAGGCCCCCGGCCGGCTTCGCGACGCCGCTTCGGGCGGCGAGCTCTCGCGCCTGCTCCTGGCTCTGCGCAACGTGCTCCGCGATGCAGACTCGGGCGGGCTGTTGCTCTTCGACGAGATCGACGCGGGCCTCGGGGGGCGCACGGCAGTTCGGGTCGGCGAACGACTGCGAGCACTCGCAGGTCGCAATCAAGTGATCTGCATCACGCACCTGCCGCAGCTCGCCGCGCTTGGTGACGCGCATCACAGGGTGGTGAAGTCGGTGCGCGCGGGTCGAACCACGACGCGGATCGAGCTCTTGGAGGGCGAGTCGCGCGTCGACGAGCTGGCGCGAATGGGCGGAGGTCGCGTCACGGACGCTGCGCGCGCACACGCGCGCGAGCTCCTCTCGGTGGGCGGGCCCGATTGCGCCCGCCGAGTGTGATCCGCTTCCTCAACTTTCCATAGGCCTCGCCGATGCCGCTCCCGAGTGGAAATGGGAGGCGGCATCTTGGCTGACGCGAAAGCCCAGGCAGCGGATCCGGCAGTGCCCCCGCCGGCCCAGCGCGCGCGCTTGCGCATCGACAGCGGCTTCTACGAGGGCCTGGAGTGGGAGCTCGATCGGCCGAGCACCGTGATCGGCCGCGGTCGAAACGCGGACCTCGTGCTCAACGAGGCCACGATCTCTCGCGCCCACGCTCTCTTCGGCTACGAGGCCCTGGTGGCGTTCGTGCAGGATCTCGGCAGCACGAACGGCACGCTCGTGAACGGCACGCGCGAGCAGCGCAAGGCCCTGGCCCACGGTGACGAGCTCCGGATGGGCAAGCTCGTGCTCAAGGTGTCGCTCGACACGTCTGCGGCCGGAGCCCGATCGAGTGTCTAGCCCGCATTTCTCACCACGGTGATCCGTAGGTGGTCGCGGTGCGCTGCGAGGGCGTCGGCGGTGGTGGCTCGGCGGCCGAGGGCCAGCGGCGGCCTTCGAGGGGATGGCGGGCCGTTCGCCGGCG
>Ga0194120_10000637_pt1 | contig 65910 bp, 47 predicted proteins | sample TA2MahCa65mmetaG_FD_148642 | JGI IMG/M metagenome (GOLD analysis project Ga0194120, IMG submission 148642) | Freshwater microbial communities from Lake Tanganyika, Tanzania - TA2015019 Mahale Deep Cast 65m | ecosystem: Environmental > Aquatic > Freshwater > Lake | place: Tanzania: Lake... | reverse complement strand
GGTGGAGGGCTGGCAGCGTGGGCTGACTGAGTTCCAATCGATCTCAAAGCTGAACGGCTGGCGGAGTCCCAGGCTGGGCATCAGTGTCCATTTGGAAGACGAACGACTGCAAATCCGGTATCCGGACAGGCGACCCTTCATGGAGGCTTGGGAAAGCATCCAGCGTGCTGACAAGGAAGCTGAACGCGCCGAACGGCTGGCGGCCAAACTGCGCGCCCTTGAAGCAGATCCGGACCAGCTTTAGCAAGAACTGATTCACGCCGCGGCCGAGTTCACAGGCTGACTTCGGGATGAAAGTCCTGTTCCTCAATCCCGAGCAGTACGTCGGTTGGGAAGACGAGCCGTCCAACCATGAATTGCGGCTCCCGATTCTGAACTGCGGGATGGTCCGCGAGCACCGCGACTACTGCTACCAACGGGTCCTGAAGGCTGCGGGGCGCGCGGTCATGGACCGGGAGATCCTGACACTGGTGGAGGAGTTTCAGCCCGACCTGGTGATCAACTCCACCACGTGGCCGAATCAATCCGTGGGCAGCGGATTGCTGCACGCGATCATGGGCCGCGGCGTTCCGGTGTACACGCAAGTGTGGGACACATTCCTGGAGCCTGCGCCGCACGAACTGGAGTGGTTTTACAGTTGCACTTGCCTGGGGATCGCATCGTCGATTTCCTGCTTCGAGAAGTACTGGCGCCGGGCTGAGTTCGGTTGCGGTCCGCGGGGCGTCCTTTTCACGACGGGCCACAATGTCTTCACGGATCAAGTTCGCAAAGTGGAGCTTCCCAAGCGCTATGACGTAACGCTGCTGGGAAGCAATGAGGGCCAGCGCACAATTTTCAAGAAATTCCTGGCGGGCCGTTTGCCCGGCCTGGGTATTTTCTTTCACAAGCTGGGCGGACTCATCGATTGGGAGAAGTGCCAAGGTGCATCCGACCGCGAGCGCCTGACCGATCGATGGCTGCCGTGGGATCAATACGTGGAAGCCATCAATCAGTCGAAAGTCTGTGTGTGCGCTCAAACGGGCAAGGGGCGGGACCAGGTCAAAGGAAAGATATTTGAATTCCTGGCCTGCGGCGCGTTTGTGCTCGCAGATGCCAGCGCGGAAACTCGGAAACTCATTCCCGAAGGCTGTCTGGCGTATTATGAAGATATTCCGGACTGTTTGGAGAAAGCCGCCTACTTCGCCCGGAACGATGCGGCTCGGGAGAAGATCGCGCGCTCAGGGTACGACTGGTTTCACGCACACTTTGATTTCCGGAAATTCTGGGCCACTTTCTTGCGCTCGGCGGTCGTGGGCGATGTGCCGTTGCCGTCACCTCCTGTCCAACCTTGCCATAGGTCAGCCCCATCCGTTCCCAGAAAAGGTGAAGCGCATGCGGAAGGGCGGATTCAAGAATTGTTGGGCGCGGGTTACTCGCGCTGGCGCACCTCGCCCGTGTCTGCAAAGATCCGCAAACCCACGAGTTTGCGATCGATGCTCTGCGCAGGTTGCATCCGTCGCACCCGGCCGCCGAGGCTGAGTTGGAATTCGCGGCCGGCACGGGCGCCAGGAACTCCCCTTGCGCCCCGGAACTCGCGGCATGATTCCGGCGAACCGACGAGCAGCCATGGATGACACGCGTGTCTTCGTCCAGGCCAGAACCAGTTCCAGCCGGTTTCCGGGGAAGGTCCTGGCTCCGTTTCTCGGGCGCCCAATTATTCGTCACGTGGTGGAGAGGCTTTCGCAAGCTGTGCCGCGAGATCGCATCGTGGTCGCAACTTCCACGGATGCCTCAGATGATCCTTTGGCCGCCTATGCAACAGGCCTGGGCGTCGCCGTCTTCCGCGGGCCGTTGGAAAACGTGTTCTTGCGCTTTCGAGAATCTTTAAGCAGTTTCCCGTGCGGATGGTTTTTCCGCGTGTGCGCCGATAGTCCGCTGTTGGACCCGAGTTTAGTCAACCGGATGCTGTCCGAACGGGCTCGTGATGTCGATCTGGTGACCAACATCCAGCGCCGGACGTTTCCGCGGGGTCAAAGCCTGGAATTGGTCAATTCCGCGACCTTCGCTGAGATCGACCCGGGAACGCTGTCGGAAGAGGAGCAGGAGCACGCGACGAAAGTCTTCTACACCCACCCGGAGCGATATCGCATCGTCAACATCGTATCGGCCAATCCAAAACTGGCGGAGCAAAGCCTCGCTGTGGATACGATCGAGGATCTGCGCCGGCTGGAACAATGGTCAGCAGCCCAATCCACTCTGTGAGAAAGCCCTTGACGGTCGCGGTTTGCGGGTTGGGCGTCGGCGAACAACACGCGGTCGCTTTTCGCAGTCTTCCCACGTGCCAGATTCGATGGCTCTATGATCTGGAGCCTGCCCGCGCCCGAACGCTTGCCGAAAAACTGGGCGTGGGAGCCGCGGCGCCGGATTTTGAAACGATCGTGTCCGATCCGGAAGTCCAGATCATTTCCATCGCCTCGTTTGACGACGCTCACTTTGGCCAGGCGGTGCAAGCGCTGCGGGCGGCCAAGCATGTTTTTGTCGAAAAACCGCTGTGCCGCACGCTCGATGAAGTGCGCGCGCTCAAGCAAACGTGGATCGAGAGCGGCGGACGGCGGCTGGTCTCGAATCTGGTTCTGCGAGCCGCGCCGCTCTGCCTCTGGTTGAAAGCGGTGATTCAACAGGGCGAGTTCGGCGAGATTTACGCGTTTGACGGAGATTACCTCTACGGACGGCTCGGCAAGATCACGCAGGGCTGGCGAAAGGACGTTTCGAATTACTCGGTGATGCTGGGAGGCGGGGTGCATCTGGTCGATCTCATGCTGTGGATCACCGGACAAAAACCCGATTCTGTTACGGCCTCGGGCAACAGGATCTGCACGACCGGGACGGCCTTTTGCTACCCGGATTTCCACGCAGCCACTTTCCAGTTCTCGTCCGGAATGGTTGGGCGGATCACAGCGAATTTTGGCTGCGTGCACCGGCATCATCATATCGTCCGTATTTTCGGCACCAAGAAGACATTCGTTTATGACGATCAAGGCCCCCGGATTCACGACGCGCGTGAGCCCGGCGTGGCGGCGAGGAAGATCGATTTGCCGCCGCTCCCCGCTTCCAAGGGCGACCTCATTCCCGGATTCATTCGAGGAATTCTCGATCCGGACAAGACCGAGGCCGAGGCCCAGCGCGAATTTGACGTCATCAGCGCCTGCGTTGGGGCTGATGACGCGATGGCGAAAGATCAAAAGATCGAAATTCAATACGTATGAGTGACGCGCGGCAGATTCCGTTCGCCCGCCCCTGGATCACGGAGGACGACCGCCAGGCGGTGCTTGAAGTTCTGAACGGCCACATTCTAACCCACGGACCGCATTGCAAGGCGTTCGAGGAAGAATTCGGAGCGTTTCTGGGCGAAGGCGCTCATTGTGTTTCGGTCAGTTCGTGCATGGCGGCGCTGCACCTGGCTTATCTCCACTTCGGCATCGGTCCCGGGGATGAAGTCATCGTGCCAGCCCAAACCCACACCGCCACTGCGCATGCGGTCGAGTGGGTCGGTGCCAGACCGGTTTTTGTGGATTGCGATCCGCGAACCGGCAACGTGACAGCAGACGCCATCGCCAAAGCCATCACTCGACGGACAAAGGCGGTCTCGATGGTGCATTTCGTTGGGATCCCCTGTGAGATGGCCGGGATCGTTTCCCTGGCCGAACTGCACGGGCTGCGAATCATTGAAGACTGCGCTATCGCCTTGGGCTCGCACTGCCGAGGCAAGCATGTCGGCCTATGGGGTGATGCGGGTTGTTTTTCGTTCTATCCCGTCAAGCATCTTACCACCGGAGAAGGCGGAATGTTTGTCAGCCGGCACCCGTCAGTCGCAGAGGCGGTGAGCAAGCTGAGGGCCTTTGGGGTGGACCGCAAGCATTCTGAGCGTGCGATTCCGGGGATGTACGACGTGCCGACCCTGGGATTGAATTACCGAATGAGCGAAATGCAGGCAGCATTGGGCCGGTCCCAGTTGCGGCGGATGAGGCAAAACCTGGCGATCCGTAAGGAAAACTTTGAACGGCTGAGAAGTGGCTTGTCCTCTTTGCGTGAGGTCCGAGTTTTGGATTCCCAGGATCAGCAAATGGCCAACAGTCATTACTGCCTGAGCGTGGTTCTGGAGAAGGCCTCGGTCGAGTTCAGGAATCGCGTGATTGCCCGGCTGAACACGGTTGGCGTGGGAACCAGCGTGTACTACCCCCAACCGGTGCCCCGAATGACGTATTACCGGGCGAAGTATGGCTACAACCGGCAAGCTTGTTGCTCCGCAGAGGCGATCAGCGACCAATCGATCGCTCTGCCTGTCGGTCCACATCTGACGACAGCGGATATCGACTACGTCGCCCAGGCGTTTGTAAGCATCGTGAAAGAAGAGACTAACGTATGAAGATCGAGCTGAAGAAGCGGCGGATCGCGTTGATTGGCGGCGCCGGGTTTATTGGTCATAATCTGGCGCTCAGCCTGGCCCGGCAAGGGGCGCACGTGGAAATAATTGACGGGCTCCAGGTAAATAATCTCCTGACGTTCGTGTCCGGCAACACCGACTTTCATAACCGCGATCTTTATCTTCAGATCATCAACCAGCGATTGGATTTGCTCCGTGAAGCGGGCATCCAGCTCCACATTCAGGATGCGCGTGATTATCACGGGTTGAGTCATGTGCTGGCCAAGGTTCGCCCGCATGTGATCGTCCACCTAGCCGCGGTTTCGCACGCCGGGCGCTCGAACAAAGACCCATACAGCACGTTTGACCACAGCTTGCGGACACTGGAAAACGCCCTCGACAACGCTCGCGGGCAGGTCGAGCAGTTCATTTATTTTTCTTCGAGCATGGTGTATGGCAATTTTCTCACGGAGGAAGTCAGCGAAGAGCATCCTCTGGAGCCCATTGGAATCTACGGTGCGTTGAAGGTGGCCGGGGAAAAGATGGTGATCGCATACCAGCAGGTGTTTGACTTGCCTTACACGATCATCCGGCCCTCCGCACTGTATGGTCCACGCTGTGTCAGCCGACGGGTTGGGCAAATCTTCATCGAAAGCGCGATGAGCGGCGGAGCATTGCGGGTGGACGGTGACGGATCGGAGAAACTGGACTTCACTTTCATTGGCGACCTCGCCGCCGGGATTGAACTGGCCATTACGAATCCCAACGCGAGGAACCAAATCTTCAATTTAACGTTTGGCCAATCCCGATCCGTGAACGAGTTGGTGGCGATCATTCGGGAGGCATTTCCCGAATCCCCAGTCCAGTACGTGGAACGCGACAAACTGATGCCGTATCGGGGCACTTTGAGCATCCGCAAAGCTCGGGAACTACTCGGATATGAGCCGCAGTACCCGATTGAAGTAGGGTTTACCAACTACATTCACTGGTACAAGAAGCTTCAAAAGGATTACCACTATTGGCGGGAAGACCGGATGGCGGCCTGAGGCGCTTCTCCAAATCGATTCCTTGACGCCCCCGCCGGCGTCCATAGGTCGTCGTAAGCCTTGCAACGCACTTGATGAAGTTCGAGCCTGATGCGTGGCTTAGCCAGGTATTTGGTTATCCCGTCTTCAAGGTGACCCTCGACGAATCCGAGGGCGAACCGGATGCAAGGGCTCGTTTAGAAGCATTTCTTCGCGAGACTTCCCAGGGACGCCCGGCTTTCTATTTTGCCAGGGTTCCTACGCGACGGATCGATCAAGTGAATGCTTTGACTCAGGTGGGATTCAGAGTCGTGGACGTCAACGTCTCACTCGAACGCGAGCCGGGTCCGGCTTCAGTTCCAGGATCAATCGATCCACTGGTTCGGGATTTTGAACTGCGTGACCGAGAAGCCGTGCTGGGAATCGCAGCAAGTTGCTTTGCGTATTCTCGCTTTCATCTCGATCCACGAATTCCACGTGCTCTCGCTGATTCGGTCAAACGCGCCTGGGCAGACAGCTACTTCCAGGGCACTCGCGGGGATCGGCTGCTGGTGGCAGAAGAAGAGGGAGCACTTGTCGGCTTCCTGGCCATCCTGAGCAGGACCGGGCACAAAGGACGAGAGCGCGTTATTGATCTCGTGGGAGTCGCGAAGTGCTGTCAAGGCCGCGGCGTAGGGCGAAGGCTGGTGCAGACCTTCATCGCGCAGTCGGCCGGCCGAGCCGCATCATTAAGAGTGGGCACGCAGGCTGCGAATGTCCCGTCGATCCGCCTGTACGAACGCTGCGGATTCCGCACGAGCGAGACGACCTACGTGTTGCATGCCCACGTGGAGAAAGGATCGGTTGGACCATGAAAGTTGGCTCAGTTGATCTGGAACGCGAAGTTCTGCTGGTTGCCGAAATCGGCAACAATCATGAAGGAGACCCCCGGCTGGCATTGGAACTCGTCCAGGCCGCCGCTGAATCCGGAGCCGGCGCGGTCAAAGTCCAGGTCATCAGGCCGGACCGATTGGTCAATCGGTCGCAGGCGGCGCGGATCAAGCAGTTGTCGCGATTCCGGCTTCCGCATTCAGTCTTCGCTGATTTGGCGGCTGCGGCCAACGCCAAAGGTGTTTTGTTCATGGCCTCAGCCTTCGATGAACAGTCTCTGGACGAGATCAGCGACCTCGTTGCCGCAGTCAAGATCGCGTCAGGTGATTTGGATTTCTGGCCGCTTCTTGCGAGAGCGGCGAGGCTGGGGAAGCCTATCTTCCTCTCGACCGGGACGTGGAGCCTGCCGGAAATCAACGTGGCCGTAAACGAGATTGCGAGACATCTTCCCCGTGAGCAATCGCTGTCTTCCAGACTTGCCTTGCTTCATTGCGTGAGCATGTATCCGACCCCCCTCCAGGAAGCGAATCTTCGGGCCATCCAAACCCTGCGGGCGGAGTTTGGGTTAACAGTCGGCTACTCCGATCACACGTTGGGGATTGAGGCGGCACTGCTCGCCTTGGCCTTGGGGTCTCGCATCATTGAAAAGCACTTCACACTCGATAAGAAGCGGGATTCGTTTAGAGATCATGCCTTATCCGCCGATCCAGAGGACCTGCGTCGACTGGCTGCGATCACTCGCAACGCGGACGCGATCTTGGGAAACGGCGAAAAACGTCCATCGCCGGCGGAGTTGGAATCCGCGGCAACGATGCGACGCTGTATCGTCGCGGCGCGAGATCTGGCTCTGGGAGATCGATTGGCGCTGGCCGACCTGGAATACGTTCGACCGATGGGCGGATTGCCGCCTTCGGCAGCTCAGCGGTTAGTTGGCCGCAGGCTCCGCGTGCCGTTGAAGGCCCACGAGGTCATTCTGGAGAGCCATTTTGAGTAGAACGCAAGAACGCTAATCCGATGTGCGGGATTGCAGGATATTTTGGCACTCGAGAGTTGGAGCCAAACCGCATCGAGACTTGCCTGGAGCGGATGCACCGTCGCGGCCCGGATCATGCCGCCTGGCGCTGCTGGACAACTTCCTCCGGCCGCAGGGCGTATTTGTTGTTCACACGTCTGAGCATCATCGATCTGGACGAGCGCGCCCATCAACCGTTCCGCGTCGGATTCAGGTGGATGGTGTACAATGGCGAACTTTACAATTATCTGGAGCTTCGGGAGGAACTGAAGAAGGAAGGGATCCAATTCGCCACGGAATCGGACACCGAGGTGCTCCTGCGAGCGATCGATTATTGCGGTTGGGAAGCGCTGGACCGCTGTGAAGGCATGTGGGCGTTCGCCGTTTACGATGAACAAAATGGTTCGCTGCTCCTTTGCCGGGATCGCTTCGGAGAAAAACCCCTCTACTTGTACCAGGATGAATCGGGGCTGTTCTTTGGCTCCGAGGCGAAGTTTATCCAGGCCTTGCTCGGCACGAAACTGGAATTAAATCTGGACCAGATTTGCCGTTACCTAGTTAATGGCTACAAGGCATTGTACAAGAAGAAGGCGACGTTTTTCAAAGGACTGAGCGAATTATCCCCGTCCACGGCTTTGCATATCGACGCTGATGGGACGATACGCCAGAAACGCTACTGGCAGCCGGTCTATCGTCCGGACGGCAGAATGTCGGCAGCCGAAGCGACCGCCGGAGCGCGGGACAAACTCTTTCGCGCCGTCAAATTGCGTCTGCGCGCGGACGTGCCGCTCGCTTTTTGTCTGAGCGGCGGAATCGATTCGAACGCCTTGGTCGCGACCGCAAAAAAAGTCTTCGGATACGACGTGCATGGGTTCACGATCTTGAACACGGACGCCCGGTACGAGGAGAAGGACATGGTGGACCTCGCCGTCCGCGAACTCGGTATCCGACACACGTATGTCCCGATCAGCACGGCTGAATTTCTTCCCAAACTGCGGACGCTGGTGCGGCATCATGACGCGCCGGTTTACACGATCACTTACTTCGCTCACTGGCAGTTGATGGAGAATGTGGCCCGGCATGGTTACCACATTTCAATCAGTGGAACCGCCGCGGATGAGCTATTCTCCGGCTACTATGACCACCATCTGGCCTATCTCTACGAAGTCCGAAACGATACCGGGCTTTGCCGGGCCGCAAGGCAGGCCTGGTTAGAGCACGTGAAACCCGTCGTTCGGAATCCGTTTTTGGGAAACCCTGACTTGTTTGTCGAGAGGCCGGATTTCCGCGAGCACATCTTCCTTAATGCCGATGAGTTTGCGGAGTACCTGACGCGGGACTGGTCCGAACCGTTTTTCGAGGAAACGTTCACGGGGAGTCTGCTCCGGAATCGGATGCTCAACGAACTTTTTCACGAAGCCGTGCCTGTTATCCTGCACGAGGACGACCTGAATGCGATGTATTACTCCATCGAAAACCGATCGCCGTTTTTGGACCGCGAACTTTTCGAGTTTTGTCAGAGCGTTCCAACACGACATCTGGTTCGAGAGGGGCGGGCCAAGGCGGTGCTGCGGGATGCGATGAGAGGCATTGCCCCGGATGGGGTGTTGGACAACCGCCGAAAAGTCGGCTTCAACGCTCCGATTCTCTCCTGCTTGAACGTGCGGAGTTCAGACGTGCGTGAAAGTCTGCTCGACCGAAGCCCGGTCTTTGATTTGGTTAAGCGCGAGCGCATCGAGCAATTGCTCCGCAAAGAGCATCTCCCGAACAGCGAAAGCAAATTCCTTTTCTATTTTCTCAACAGTAAAATCTTTTTGGAGGAATTCGCCGCGTGAAATATTGCGTCAAATGCATCATCCCAGACACGCGTCCGAACATCGTCCTTGATGCCGACGGTGTCTGTAACGCCTGCCGTGCGCATGCCCGCAAGCGCGACATCGATTGTGCCGAGCGCGAACACGCGTTTCGCGGCGTCGTGGAATTCGCGAAGAGCCGCAGCAAGGGATATGACTGCCTCATCCCTGTAAGCGGAGGGAAAGACAGCACCTGGCAGGTCATCCGGTGTCTGGAGTGCGGACTGAATCCCCTGGCCGTGACTTGGAAGACGCCCGCCCGAACTAAGATCGGAGCGCAGAATCTGGCCAACCTCGTGAGCCTTGGCGTCGATCACGTGGACTATCAAGTCAATCCCAGGGTGGAACGCAAATTCATGCTGCGGACGTTCGAGCGGTACGGTTCGACGGCCATCCCGATGCACCTGGCGATCTTCAATATTCCCCTCAAGCTCGCCATTCGCCTGGAGATTCCCCTGGTGGTGTGGGGAGAGAACTCCGCCTTTGAATACGGCACCACAGACGAAGCGCTCACTGGCTTTCGCCTGGATCGGCGCTGGCTCCGCACCTATGGCGTCACGCATGGAACGACCGCTGCAGACTGGGCAGCCGTGGATTTGACCGTCAGGGAGCTCACACCTTATTTCGGTCCCGAAGATGAAGAAGTCGAACAAGCCGGAGTGCGAGCGGTTTTCCTAGGGTACTATTTTGCCTGGGATGCCGCCACCAGCCTGGCTGTTGCCCAGGCGCATGGTTTTCGGGCCAGCCCCAGCGGTCCAAAGACGGGCTTTTACGATTTCGCGGACATCGACGACGATTTCATCTCCATCCACCATCATTTGAAGTGGTACAAGTTTGGATTCACGCGTCTCTTCGACAACTTGTCGCTCGAGATTCGGAACGGCCGATTGACTCGCGAGCAGGCGGTTGAAATCGTGCTTGAGAAAGGGGACCAAACACCCGAAGCGGACATCGAGAAGTTTTGCGCCTTCGTCGGGATCACTCGGGAACGGTTCTTTGAAATCGCGGAGAGATTCCGCAATCCGGACATCTGGGTGAAGCGAAACGCCAAGTGGATCATCCCGGGTTTCCTGGTGGAGAATTGGAACTGGAAATGAAGATCGACCGCAAAGAGCCGCCGCGCCGCTATCAAGTGGGACGGGTTCAGATTTCAGACTGCGCGACCATTCGTCTCGAACCGGATGAACAGGTCACGTTTGTGACTTCTTCGGGCAAGGAGCACGATTTCACCGCTAAGAGCTGGGGTTTCTACGCGACGCCATCGGTCAATGCGCGCTTGGTGAAACAAGGTTTCAAGACTGCCCTCGTGAACAACCCTCAAGACAAGATGTTTGTGGTGATAGTCGATCCAGAGCGAATGGACGAGTTCGAGGCTTATCTCCGCCAGGAGCAAGGACAGGTGATCGAGTGGCTCGACCAGAGATTTCGCCTCCCAACCTAAAACCTGAAGAGCCGTGGCCGATACGCAAGAGCCGACCGCCGAGAGAATGACAATCGCAACTCAAATCGAAGCTGGTTGCATCGAATGCGTGCAAGACCGTTCGTGATCCTTCCACGATCTCTCGAATAAAAAGAACCTCCGATATGTGCGCCATTGTCTGTCGCTACCTGTTCAATCGCTCGGTGCCAAGCGATGACGGCGTACTGGCACGGGCGATGGCCTCGCTTCGGCATCGCGGTCCGGATGGCACGGGGACTTGGTCGAAAAACCGGATTGAGATCGGACACTGCCGTCTTGCCATTATCAGTCCGGAAGACGGACAAGAGCCAGTCGTGGACAAGTCGGCAGGCGTGGCGCTGACATTTAACGGCGAAATCTACAATTACAGAGAGATCCGCCAGCGGCTCATCGGGTGCGGCCACGTCTTCCGCACGAACTGCGATGCCGAGGCTTTGCTGCGCGGTTACATCGAATTTGGCATGGATGTGCTCCAGCACTTGAACGGGATTTTTGCTTTCGTCATCTACGACGAGAAAAGGCACCTCGTGTTTGGGGCGCGCGATCATCTCGGCGTCAAACCGCTCTATTACTATCGGGACGAGCAGCAGTTCATTTGCGCTTCTGAAATCAAGGGGCTGTTTTGCGATGCCCGCGTTCCGCGAAAGCTTCGTCAGGACACCCTGTTCGAGTATCTCGTTTTTGGGTTTGTGGCTGGCCCGAACACGCTTTACGAAGGGATCTATCAGCTTGAACCGGCCCATTGGTTCACAATCCTGGACCGCGAATTCACGATCGGCCGATTCTGGAAAGCAAAGGGACACGCCGATCTGATCCAAGAAACCGGCGAGGCATTGGACTGTCTGGAGGCCAAGATTCGGCGCGCGGTGCGCTATCAATTGATCTCGGATGTTCCACTGGCGGCGCTCCTGAGCGGCGGCGTAGACTCCAGTCTCATGACGTTATTCGCTAACCAGGAGCAACCCGGAATCCAGGCGTTCACGTTGCGCCATCCGAGCGAGGGTTATGATGAAACCCAATACGCGACGATGGTGTCGGAAGCAAATGGGATTCCGCTTCATACTATCGACATCGACAGTGCCGACGCGCTCGAACTGCTCCGCAAAGTGACGTGGTTCTACGATGAACCAATCATCCAGACCAACACCATCGGTCTCTACAAGCTGTGTCGTGAGATCTCACGGTTCGGCGTCAAGGTGCTTCTGTCAGGTGAAGGAGCGGACGAAACCTTTGGAGGCTACGATCGATATCGGGAATCGTTGCGCGCTTACCGGAGCGGCAAGGAAGACGTGGTCGTTTACGGGCGCAATGAGGTTGCGTTTCCCCGGATCGAACGCTTCTGGCCCAATCGTCAGCGGCGGTTCGACTTTCGAGAACGCCTCGCGACAGATCTCAAGGGAGAAGCTGACGGCAATCAGTTGCTCCTCTATGACCAATCCACTTACCTCCCGCATCTTTTGCAGCGGCAGGATCGAATGGGGATGGCTTGCGGGATCGAAGTGCGTGTCCCATTCCTGGATTGGCCGCTGGTCGAATATGCCAATCGGCTGGCGCCGGAGTTGAAGATTCACCCCACGGAAGGCAAATTCATTTTGAAGAGACTTGCCGAGCGTTATCTGCCTCACGAACTGGTTCACCGTCCCAAACAGGCTTTCGATACCCCGATTGCCGAGTCGCTCGCTCGCGGAGAGTTCAATACTTTCTTCAAGGACAGTGTAAGCCCGAACGCTCGGATTGCGACGCTGTTCGACCTCCGCGGAATCGAGGGACTGATGACACAATTCGAGCGAGGGAACACCGCGCTCTGGCGGATCCTTTGGCAGGTGCTTTGCGTTGAGGTTTGGATGTCCACCTTCGAAGTGGAGACATAATCGCGTATGGCTCGATTGTTCGGTTACCTGGCGTCACATGCGCGTCCCGACCTCGTGGTTCGGCACAAGCCCTGGCTGGAGCGACTCGAGGCCCTGAGCGCGAATTGCCTCGCTCTGGAACGAGGGAAATGGGAATCCAGTTCGGGGACTGCCGCGGTTCTTTACGTCGCCTCTGCAAGGAGCCCGTATCGAGCCTTCCAGAGGGACGATGGCCCGCTCTTCTTGGTCGAAGGAACGGTCCACTTTGGAGACAAACTCCTTGGCGCACTGGACGTGGCGGAATTGCACCGCGTTAGCGGCGACGATTTCGTGAATCAATTGCAGGGAGCGTTCTGCATCCTCGCGCTTGATGCGGCCAAGAACCTCGTGAAGATGTTCAGGGACCGTTGGGGGCTCAAGCCGATGTTCTATTTGCTACATGACGGCGTCTTTTATTTTTCGTCCTACGCCAGTTTGCTGGCAGACATACCGTCGGGCAAACGCGAGCCAAATCCCGAAATCATTGCGCTCTATGCCACGAGCCATTACTCGACGGTCTATGGGCGAAAGAACACCTTTTTTAGAAATGTGTCTCAGATCTTACCGGCAGCAGCTCTGAGTTGGCACGACGGCCAGCTCAGTGAGCGCGTCTATTGGCGGTTTGATGCGAGCCAGCCGTTTTTCGAGGACAAGTCCGAGCGGCAGCTTCATCAGGAAATGGCCGCGTTGTTAGAAAAGGCGATTACTCAGCGGGTCGCTCCCATGCCTTCGAAAAAGGGCTTTTCGCTCAGTGGCGGAATGGATTCGAACACGGTCCTGGGCTACGTTTGCAAGCTGACAGGAGAAAAACAGGTTGGCGTCTCCGTCACCTATCCGATGGATGACCGGGCGAACGAACTCGACCTGATCGAGCCGGTGGCAAGACGGTATCTCAGGGAATGGCACAACATTCAGCCTACGGTTGAAAAGTTCAAGAACGAGATCGCCAACCTCTACGCTCACTATGACCAACCGTGGACGACGGCCACCGTGTACGCGCAAGAGCGGCTCAATCGCGGGGCGGCTGAAGCAGGACTCCAGTGTCTGATCAGCGGATCGGGAGGAGACCACCACATGGCCGGAGCGTACCCGAATTTTCTCCACTTCTTTGCGTATCTGAAGAACTCCGGTCAGGAAGAGTTGCTTCGGCACGAAGTTCGAAAGTGGATTGAGCATCATTCCGTGCCGCGGTGGCCCAAGTCGTACCAGACCGTCGAGAATTTCTTCCGCAATTCCGTCGATATCCGACGGGCTGGCGTTCTTGTTCAGGGCGAAGCCAGGTTATGCCCGTCGCTGGAAATGCTATCCGATGAATATGCGGCAGCATACCGGCTTCCGCCGCCGGTCGAGTCGTATGGCGATTATGTGAGAAGCTACACCGTTCAGGAAATCACGAAGGATGCCTTGCCACCCGCGATTTGGGCCGAAGACATCATGGGATGGCGGTACGGGATCACCGGGTGCGATCCATTTTGGGATTTGGACCTGTTCGAGTACACCTGGTGCATTCCGCACCGCTACAAAATCCGCGACGGCGTCAACAAGTATCTGATCCGGAGAATTACAGACAGCATTGTCCCGGACCACATTCGGCTGCGGGTTGCCAAGACGGGTTTCAACCTGCCGTTTGATCAATGGCTCCGATCGGGCCTGGGCGACTTGGTCCAGGATACGGTTGGATCGCGGCGGTTTCGGGAGCGAGGTGTCCTTCGGGCGCAGGCAGCGGACAGAGTTCTGCGCGAGCACTTGGCTGGCGAGGTCCAGCATGGCATGCTCATTTGGCAAATCCTGAACCTCGAGCTGTGGTTTCAGCAATGGATCGAGACTGCTCCTTGAAGGCTGTTCCCGTGCGCATGGCTGCCCTGACTTTCTTCAAGTTTCTCAAGCGAGCGCCACTGCGTCTGAATTCGATGCGGTGGGGAATTTTTTTGCGGCTGCTGGGAGTGAAAGTTGGAAAGCGAGTGGTCTTTGGTGGGCGAGTTCGCTGGAAATTCAACGGCGATCCGAGACGAATCTGCATCGAAGATGAGGTCACCTTCACGGGGGATATTGATCTGCGTAACCGCGAGAACGGGTCGATCGTCATCGAGCGCGGCTGCTATTTCGACCAGGATCTGAGGCTCGTAGCGGCGCGGGAATCGACGATCCGGATTGGCCGCAAGACCCAGGTTGGCCTCGACCTGGTGATCAACGCCGGGGCCAATGTCACTCTCAGTGAGAATTGTCTGATCTCCAGCCATGTTCACATCAATGGCTCGGGACACCCGACATTTCGGGATCAACCGATTTGTGAACAGGGCTACGTGCAAGAGCCGGTCGTGATCGGGCGCGACGTCTGGCTGGCCAATAGCGTCAATGTCTTGATGGGTACGACGATTGAAGAGGGTGTGATTGTCGGGGCTAATTCAGTTATTTCCGGGCACTTTCCTGCGTATTCCATCGTGATGGGGAATCCGGGCCGGGTCGTCGGTCAAAGACTCTACAAGGATCCGAGGCGCAACCGGGCGCTCGCGCCGCAGAAAGCTGCACCCGCGAAATCGCCTGTTCAGAGGCGTCAATTTTCGAGCCTTCAAGCTGCCGTCGCCGAAATCCAGGCGCTACTGCTGGACCTGAAGATCGTCCGTGAAACGCCGACGCCGACGGCGCGGCTGCGGCGCGACGGATTGATCGACAGTTTGAATTGGGCTTTGCTTGCCGAAGAAATTTCCAGGCGCTTTGGTCCGGTCATTGCGGAGAGCGCTTTTCTTTCACCGGAGTTCGACAGCATCCTCGATATTGCCGGCCATCTGGTGGGCCACGACGAAGTTCACAAGACAGGTGGTGGAACTCCGCTGCGCATCGAAGAGGAGCCAGCCCATTTGTTCGAGAGGCTCCGCAGGAGAGGGAGCGCGGAACCCGACAAAGTAATCCTTCGCTTCAAACCTGAGCAGGGCGAGTTCTTGGCGCTGACCTATGGCGATCTCCTGCAGCGGGCTCAAAGATTCGCCGCCTATCTTCGAGCAAACCGGCTGGAAGCCGGTGACAGGCTCGGTCTGGTGCTTCCGCTCTCCGAAGACTTGTTTGTCGCCTTCGCGGGTTGTCTCCAGGCGGGAGTTGTTCCCTCCATTCTCTCTTATCCGAGCGCCAAAGTTCCCTTCGAGATTTATGCCCGCAACCACGCCGATATTTTCTCGCGTGTTGGATTCAAGGGAATCTTTTGCTCCAAGGATCTCGCGGTCCACCTCGGACCGATGGTGCCGCCGGCCACAAGCATTCTCAGCGGCGATGGATGGCGCAGCCAATCGCGGTTGGAGGAGTTTGTTCCGGTGTCATTGGATGAAACAGTGGTCGTCCAACATTCTTCCGGCACGACCGGCATTCAGAAGGGTGTAGCCATGAGCCATCGCGCGATCTGCCACCAGGTGAGCCAGTATGGCCGCGCGCTCGAATTGCGGACAGACGATTTGATTGTGAGCTGGTTGCCGCTCTATCATGACATGGGATTCATCGCGTGCTTTCTCATGCCGTTGCTGGTGGGTGTGCCGGTCGTGATGGTTTCTCCCTTCGAGTGGATCACGAATCCGAAACTCCTCTTCGAGTTGTGCAGCCGCTACCGGGGGACCCTCGCGTGGATGCCCAACTTCGCTTTCGAATTGCTCGCCGAGAGAGTCCGGCCAAGTCAGTTCACAGAGATAGACCTGACCTCGATTCGCGCCTTGGTCAGTTGTTCCGAGCCCGTCTCTGCCAGCACCTGGGAACGATTTCATCAAGCATTCCGGGAACTGGGTTTGACTCTGGACAAACTGTGGAGCTGTTACGCGATGGCGGAGAATGTGTTCGCTGCGACCCAGGCTGCCTACCATAGAGTCATCCACATTGATGCCGCTTTCCTCGCGCAGGAGGGCCGGGTCAAACTCGCGAAAGCCGGACGCGGAATCGTGTCCCAAGGCAAGCCGATCGCACAGACAAGAATTCGCATTATGGATGAGGCGGGCAGGGAACGGCCCGAAGGCGTTGTCGGCGAGATCAGCATCCAGAGCGATTGCCTGCTCAAGGAGTACTGTCGCAATCCGGAAGCAACGCGGACCGCCTTCAGGGACGGCTGGTACTTGACCGGCGATTTGGGTTTTTTGTGGGAAGAGGAATTGTACGTCACGGGGCGCAAGAAGGACCTGATCATCATCGCCGGGCGGAATTTCTATCCGCAGGACATCGAGGAAATCGTCGGCGCACTGGCAGAAGTAAAATCCGGACGGGTTGTGGCTTTCGGCAGTGAGAACTCCAGAACCGGGACTGAAGATCTGGTCGTCGTGGCCGAGCGCGATAGCGACGGTTCCGTGTTGTCCGAGGCCGTAGAGGCCGAGGTCAAACAGGCAGTTTTTCAGAAACTGGAATGCGTCGTGAACCATTTCGTCTTGAAAGAACCCGGCTGGGTGATGAAGACAAGCAGCGGGAAAATAAGCCGCAATGAATGCCGATCTAAATATCTCAGCGAGCATCCAGGCGCGGAGGCGGCATGAGCGTCTTGCTGCGCGTCTTCAATGGGGCTCGGAACGGACGCACGATTGCAAGGTCCATCTTTTGGTCCACCGTCCTGCGGTCATTCGGCGTTGACGTGGGACGGAATGTGCGGTTCGGCGGTCAGGTTCGGTGGAAGTTCCAGGGTGATCCGAAGCGAATACGAATCGGAAACAACGTGACCTTCGCGGGCCTGGTCGATCTCCGCAACCGCGAGAACGGAGCCATCCAGGTCGAGGATGATTGTCTTTTTGACAACGACGCACGGATCGTAGCCGCGCGCGAGGCCACGATCCGAGTTGGAACCCGAACCGCCGTGGGAAAGGATCTGGTGATCAACGCTGGTGCCGATGTTTTCATTGGCCCGAATTGCTTATTCTCCAGCTATATCCACATCAACGCCGGCACGCATCGAGTCGCACCGGGAAGAACCATTCTGGCGCAAGGTTACCATCATGAACCCGTGATCATCGGCGCGGATGTCTGGTTGGCCAGCAATGTGAATGTCTTGATGAGTTCAGTGCTGGGAGATGGCGTGGTCGTGGGTCCCAACTCGGTGGTCTGCGGCGAATTCCCCTACAACTCCATGCTTCTTGGCGTCCCGGCGACAATTGTGGGGAGACGGGGTGAGGACTGTTCCGAATTGCGACTTATGACCCAGACTCTGGAGCGCTTGCAGACAAGACAGTCCGGGCTAGTCTAGGTCGCCGCAGTAAAGTCTTCTCTAGAATCTGAGGAAGACATTGAACCTCAAAAATGCGGCTTTGATTTCGTAAAAGCCAAGAAAACGGTGTGATTGCGGCCAAAAATCGCTTAGCAGAGCTGGTGTCACAAAGTTCACAAGTTTTGCTGCTGAATTCCTTGGACACACGACCCGCGAGGCAGCCAACTGGTCTATTCAGGAACTGGTTACCGCACTTTGAAGTTATCAATCACCTAAGTATGGCCAACAGCCCGCCCCCATAGGAGGTTTCCAATGACCGATCCAATAGAGCGAGTCGAATCGTACCGCGCTAACGTAAGTGCTCACCTGGTCAAGCTGAGCGACGTTCTTCCACTCCGCACGCCCTTCAGTATTATGATTGATCCAGCTAATGCGTGCAATTTCCGTTGCAGTTTTTGCCCAACGGGGGACTTCGATTTGTTGCGTTCAGTGCAAAGACCGAAGGGCGTGATGAGTTGGGATCTCTTCTGCAAGATCATCGACGATGTTTCAGGTTTCGATGACAAGGTCAAGGTTTTGTGGCTTCACAAAGATGGCGAGCCATTTTTGAACAAATCACTCGGCAAAATGATTGCCTACGCGAAAGACAAAGGCATCGCCGAATCCATCCGCACCGTCACAAACGGATCATTACTTACTACGGATCGGGCGGTCGAAGTCATTGAAGCAGGCCTGGACTATATCAAGATCTCCATCGAACACGTGAGTGACACAGGGTACAAGGAAGTTACGCAAACTGCTACGAAGTATGAGTCGATTCTGCAAAACGTGAGATCTCTTTACTTGGAGAAGATTCGAAAGTCGGTGAAGCTACGAGTTTACGTTAAGATTCTGGACATTGGGTTGTCGCAGGAGGAAAAGCAGAAGTTTCTAAACGACTTTTCCGAGTATTGCGATGAAATCAACATCGAGGAGATGATGGGATGGAGCAAATCGAACGTCAAAGACTTTACGCTGGGTCAAGAGCCCAAAACCGGGATGTGTGGCGCAAGTCCGCTCAAGAAGAACCGGATTGCCTGTCCAGAACCGTTCAAAGGAATCGCCATCAATTTTGATGGGAGCGTTTCGGTCTGCTGCGTTGACTGGAGCCATGGCACGGTCGTCGGTAACGCCTCCAAGGAATCCGTTGTGGATATCTGGCAAGGAGAACACCTTCTCAATTTTCGCCTGAAACACCTCACTGGCAAACGACACGACATTGATGCGTGCCGCAACTGCCAGTTCATGCTCGGCCTTCCTGAGCAGTCAGACATTGATGACGCGTTGGACACTCTGAGGGCCCGGTACCAGCTTGCCGCTATTCAAGCCTCCAGTTCGCCAGCACGCTGCTCGAACCAAAGCAGCAAATCCTGCTGCTAGGCCACCGAGTGCTTCCCAAGTCGGCGTATGCTTCTTGTTGCATTAAGGAAATGCGCCACTAGAAACAACCTTGTTGAACCGGACTTGTTCTTTCAACCTGGGGTTGCTAAATTCTTCGCGAACAGACGCAGCGTTAAGCGGACGCCTGTGCATGCGCAAGACAGTTACACACCCATACGATGCACTTAGTCTTTTTTGAAGATCGCGAGCAGGTTCTCAATTGGATGGAGGATGACAAATCTTATGTATCGGCAAGGCTGATCGCGATTACGGCCGAGGCGCTCCAGGCTCTCGAGGAGCGGAACCTGCCGCACGAGCCAATATCAGCCTACGCTGAATTCAGACCGATTCTCCTGGCTGAGCGGCAGTTTTGCCACGAGGTCGTCGAACTTGGAAAGGAGATCGAGACATTTATCGGGGCACGTTGCGATCTAGCGCGGTTTGACGGGCCGGGCTTCGTAAGCGAAAACGCCTATTACTTGCGGTGCGCAATGTTGGTCGTGGCTGCGCGTTCGCATTTGATGCGTGAAGTTATTCGAGCGTGTTCACCTTCTCAGGTAACGATTCTTTCGGGGCAGTTGAATACGTGGTTCCAAGATGACGGATATACCCAGAACCCATGGTTGGACGTGCTCCAGGGAAGGCGCGCCAACCCTGGTTCGGGCCTCCCGTCCGGTTTCAAAGGCGCCTTTCAATGCTCCTCCAATCCTGCGAGCGTGCTCCCTTCCTTGGCTCGCAGAGACTCTGAGCTTCCGGGTAATTCAAAAAATCACTACAATCCCTCCAAACTGAGGCTTTTGCTGGCCCACAGTCGAGTCTATGATTGGGCCGCCGTTTTGCCCGATCTGCTCGCCGATGCAGAAGTCCAGTGTTTCGCCATCGAAGGGAGTTTCGCCGGCTTGCGGGACTGGCTGTATTACTACAAGCCGTTTCTCCACGATGTGGGGCAAGACGGCGGTCGCGACTTGGGGATTGGGCCTCCAAAAGTGACCGCAAAGGAATTAGCAGACTTGGCTGTGTTATTCGATGATTGGGAGCGCAGCCGGCCGGAGCCTCCGACGTTGAAGGTGTTGGGACTGGACCTTTATCCGGCCCTACGGAATTACCTGAAATCCATGGTCGTGCAGATGCCGACGCTGGTTCGGCATACAGACGCCGTGGCCCTGCGGGCGTTGGAGGTTTGCCAGCCAGATGCCGTGTGCTTTTTCGCAATGCCATGGCTTCCCACAAAACGCTTGGCCTTTCACGCACGCCAACGTGGAATCCCGTCGGTGTGCTATCAGCACGGAGCTTGCTATGGCACGCACGACGTTCCGTCTCATGCCCTTACTGAGATGGCCCATGCGGACTACTTCTTGAGTTACGGGGATGGTATCGTGCCCCCCCCCAATCCATGTTTGCCAACGCGCGCCAAATATGTGCCCGTTGGCTCGGCTCGATTGGAAGCGTTGCGGTTGCATTCGAGCTCGCGCGGTCCGCTGCCGTTTCTAACGGCGCTCTGGATTGGTGAAGTCTCCTTGAAGAACACGAACGGCCCGCTTGAAGACACGAAGCGTTACCTCATGCAGAGGAAATGCCTCGAGATCCTGGGCCAGGCCGCGAAACTCCGTGTGATTTACAGGCCTTTCCCCGGAGAGCTCGCAGCCCAAGCGACGCCGCGCTGGCTGGAGTTGGCCAGATTGCCTTCGATCAGCGTGGAACCGAATCAATCGCTGGCCAATTTGATGCTCGCAAGCGACCTCATCATCTGCGACTCGACAAGCTGCAACGCGTTCAACGAAGGCGTGGCTCTGAACAAGCCAACAATCCTCTATCTAGATCCCACGCAAATCCTGCTTTTGCCCCATTTCATCGAAGACTTGGAGCGCGCTTGCCTGTGGTGCAAGACGGACGACGCGCTGATCAACGCCGTGCGTCGCCTGGCAAAGGACCCGCATCCGTTTGTTGAGGAGTTGCGGCGGATCGACACGACGACTTTCATGAATAAATACATGCTCCATCGTGGTGGTGAGCCCTGTGCCCGGCGCGTGATTTCGTTCCTGAAAAACGTTTGTCGGGATGGACGCTCCCTCAAGCAAAGGGAACCTATGAACAGCGCGACTAGTCCAGGGGTCCACACACTTAGCGATGTCTTGTCGCGACTCAATCAGAGACTTCAGTAAGAAATCAAGCATCCGACAAATCACGCATGCACGTCGGCGTTGGAGCGGAGTACGCGACTGTGTTTCCAGGCAAACAAGAGTCATCATGGACAAACTTTATTTGAAGGCGGACAGCCTTCGCGAGCTGCGCCAGAGAGGCCACGATCCGCAGGCGATCCTTCAGCGCATCGCGGCGATTGATCGGAGCGAACTGAAGCTTCCTGACTACCGTCGCACCATTGTCCAGAAGGCTTGTAGTGATCTGCTCTCCGAGGAGAGTTCTCCAGATCGTTTTTCTTTGCGACCTCACGTCGTGGAGGAACTGAGTCGAGTTTCCCAGGCTGACCTTCCCCGGTATCTGTTCTATCGTTACCGGTACGACGTCTTTCCGAAAAGCCGGACCGTGGATGATTTTCCTCCCTGCCTGCAAATCGAACCGACTTCGATCTGCAATTATCGCTGCGTATTTTGCTACCAAACTGACTCGCACTTGACGGACGCCCGAGGCGGACACATGGGGATGATGAGCTATGATTTGTTTCGGAAGATTATCGACGAAGCCGAAGGCAAATGCGAGGCCATCACGCTGGCCTCGCGGGGAGAACCTCTGGTCTGCCGGGACATCGTCAAAATGCTGGCTTACGTCCGCGGGAAATTCCTCGGCCTGAAAATCAACACGAACGCCTCACTCCTGGACGAGGAAAAGGCGCACGCCATTCTGCAATCGGGCGCGAACACCCTGGTGTTTTCGGCGGATGCGGCGGCCGAGCCTCTGTACAGCCAATTGCGGGTCAATGGAAAGCTGGAGCGGGTTCAGGCCAACGTCGAACGGTTCCTCGAGATACGGCGGCGTGACTACTCTGCTTCGAACTTGATCACGCGTGTTTCAGGGGTCCGATACAACTCCGCGCAGAACCTCGATCAAATGGAGAAATTTTGGGGCGAACTGGTCGATCAGGTCGCTTTTGTGGATTACAATCCCTGGGAGAACACCTATCAACGCCCCGTCAACAATGTTTCGACTCCGTGCTCCGATCTTTGGCGGCGTATGTTCGTGTGGTTCGACGGAACGGTGAATCCATGTGACGTGGACTACCTCTCCACACTAAAGGTAGGGAACGCCCGGAACGAAGGTTTGTCCGCACTCTGGACCGGGCCAAAATACAGCGCCTATCGCGAAGCTCACCTGGCGCATCGACGAAACAGTCTTTCTCCTTGCCAGAGGTGTACCGTCATTTAACCCGTGCAGCGCATGCATGCTTTTGATCTATCCGCCCGGCCCCCTATCGCAGGATTGCGCCGAGTTCGCGATCCGGGCAGCGACCACCATCGGTACGTTTGCTTGGACCGAAATGAGCGGCTTTCGCCATTGCCGGGCTGGTTCATCGAAAAGATACGATCGATGGTTTCAAGCGAGTTGCTCACGCGTTACCCGTTTCAGGACGAATTGCTTCCGCAGTTGGCCCGCCAGACGGGCCTGCCGGAAGAGATGCTGTTGTTAACGGCCGGATCAGATGCGGCGATCAAGGCGTTGTTCCAGGCGTACGTCAGCCCGGGTGACCGAGTGCTCATGCTTGATCCAAGCTACGCGATGTATCCCATTTATGCCCGAATGTTCGAGGCTTTACCGATTCAGATTGGTTTCAATCTGGATCTCAGCCTGGACGAGCAGGCGCTCATGGACGCGGCAGGTTCGGGCGTTCGACTGGTGGTGCTCGCCAATCCAAATCAGCCTACCGGCACAATTCTCAAGCCGGACACCGTTCTCGGCGTGCTCGACCGAGCGATTCGCGCGGGGGCTCTGGTGGCGGTTGACGAGGCCTATTACCCATTTTCCGATGTGACCAATCTTCCGTCTGTCCGCGAGCACCCACATCTGCTCATCCTTCGAACGTTTTCGAAGGCGTGCGGGTTAGCCGGGCTGAGGATTGGTTGGGTGGCGGCGGCATCCGAAATCACCGAAAGCCTGTTCAAGGTGCGATCAGCCCACGACGTGAACAGTATGGCGATGCTTTGTGCAAGACTGATTCTGGATCATCCGGAAATAGTCGAAGCCTATAAGAATGAAGTTCACTCCGCGGCGCGTCTATTGGCGAAGCGCCTGACTGAGATGGGGTTGATTCCTCTCCCGACCAGCACGAACTTCATGTTGATCCGTGTGGCCCACCTCGTAAGCCCGAAGCAACTGGTCCTTCGTCTGAAGGAGCAAGGTTACCTGGTGAAAGGACCTTTCGATTCAGCCTGTATCTCCGGTTGCATTCGGGTCACCCTGGGTCCGCCCGGCTTGATGATCGAGTTCGCCGAGTGTCTTCAGCACCTGCTGTGCGAGCTGGAAGCCAGCTAAATTGCTATGATCAAAACCTGTATTGTCAAAGGCCACTCCATCCGGCTTTGTGTCGATTCACCGATCGAGGATTTTCGAGCCAACACGTTCGGGACGAAGGAACCGGAAACTCTGGAGTGGATTGAACGCCTTTTTCGGCCCGGCGACACGATGTACGACGTCGGGGCGAACATTGGTCAATATTCCCTTTACGCGGCTCGAGTCCTGAACGGGAACTGCTCGATTTACGCGTTTGAACCTGAGGCGCTGAATTACGCGCAGTTAAGCAAGAACATCTACCTGAACGGGCTCTCGAACTGCATCCTCCCCTGCAACGTGGCGATCGCAGACAGGCTCTGTTTTGACCGACTGAACATCCATCCCCAGCAGTTCAGTTTTACAGAAGGAAAGGGCGCGCAACTGCTCAGCGGCGCCGCGCTGCACAGCTTTGGGACTACGCAGGATTGCTGCGGTCATGAATTCCAGCCGGTCCATTGCCAGGGCACTGTGGGCGTCGATTTGGATTTTCTCTGGAAGCAATGGGGGTTCAAATTCCCGAATCATCTCAAAGTGGATGTGGACGGCCTGGAGGAAAAGGTATTCCAGGGCGCGCTTTCCACTCTGTTCGACCCGCGCCTCCGCTCTGTCCTGGTCGAAGTCTCCAAGAAGAAGGGAGACTCGGATCCGATCGCGAATCTGCTGCTGCGCCTCGGATTTGTAAGAATCACGGACTTCACCGACCATTCGAGCCGGCAACTAGCGGGGAGTCCGTATGAGGACAGCCTGAACACGGTATTTGTGAGGCGCTAACTTTTCAGCAGGCCGGCTTCCCATCCGACTGGCCCCGGGACAATTTCGTCCGCAGGGCGGAATATTATTCCCAGGGCGGGCGACCCAAGACGCCCAACATGGTGCATTCTTGGGTTTCGGAAGTAGAAATGGGGCTTCAATTCCGTGGCGCGCAACTTGCTCGGCTGAAGAGGATTTGATGCGAAAGCCATCAGCGCGATGAAGATTCTCCTGGTCTATCCGAATCTTTTCGGGATGAACATGCTGCCTCCGGCAATTGGCATTCTGAATAGCTGCTTGCTGCGGGAAGGGCATCAGACTGCCTTGTTCGACACCACCACTTACTCCGACTGGGGGAGCCTCGACAGCGATAAGCTCAAAGAAGAGCGACTGAACGCGCGACCTTTTGACGACCGGTTGCTGCGGCAGAACGAGAAACATGGTTCGCCGACAGAAGATTTCCGGTGGAAGATCAGGGAATTCTCTCCCGATCTTCTCGCTTTCTCGGTCACAGAAGACATGTACCCGAATGCCCTGGAGTTGCTCCGGGCGTTGGACAAACGGGACCGGCCCAAAGTCGTGGCGGGCGGGGTCTTCCCGACTTTCGCCCCGGAGCTGGCCTTGCGGAAGGCCGACGGCATGATCGATTACCTCCTGACCGGAGAGGGGGAAACGACTCTGCCGGAGCTTTGCCGGCGTTTGGAGTCGGGCCGCGAAGTGGCCAGCATACCCAGCATCTGTTTTCTGAAGAAGGACGGGTCATTTCATCGAAACCCGCTTCCGGTGGTGCTGGATCCCAATGATGTGCCGCTCCCGAATTACAATTTCTTCGAGGAAAGCCGGTTTTATCGGCCGATGCAGGGAAAAGTTTGGCGCATGTTTCCGGTCGAGACGATCCGAGGCTGCCCCTATACGTGCGCCTACTGCAACTCGCCTTCGCAAATCATCATTCACCAGGAGGCCAAACAGAAATTCTTCCGGAAGACGAGGGTGCAGAGAATCAAAGACCAACTCGTCTATCTGCGGGAGCGCTACAAACCGGATTCCTTTTATTTCTGGGCCGACACATTCCTGGCCGTCACGGATGCGGAGTTTGAGGAGTTCTGCGACATGTACTCCGAATTCAAGCTGCCGTTCTGGATCCAAACGCGGCCGGAGACCGTGACGCGGCATAAATTCAAACGATTGAAAGAGGCGGGGATCCTGCGCGTCGCTTTCGGTGTCGAGCACGGGAACGAACGGTTTCGCGAGAAAGTGCTGTTGCGCCGGATCGACAACGAAACCATCGTCAACAATTTGAATATCCTCCACGAGCTGGGAGTGCCCTTCAGCGTGAACAACATCATGGGCTTCCCTCGGGAGAACAGAGAACTGGCCTTCGACACGATCGATCTCAACCGGCGCATCCGATCGGACGGCATGAATGCCTATTCCTTCACGCCTTTCCACGGCACCCCTTTGAGGACCATGGCGGAACTGCTCGGCTACGTGAAACCGGGCGAGATCACTCGCTCCATCATGAAGCCCACGATGCTCCGCATGCCGCATTGGTCAAAAGAAGAGATCGAAGGGCTGCGGCGATGTTTCGTGATTTACGTGAAACTTCCGAAATCCAGATGGTCAGAAGTTCGGAAGGCTGAGGAATTGACTCCGGAAGGAGACCGCGTTTGGGACGAGTTGCGGCAGGAAGTCCTCGAAAACTTCATGCACTGGGGCGACCGAAACGAGAATGACGATGCCGGCAAGATCGAGTTGGAGAAAGATGATTTCAAGATCAACGACGCCGCCGAAGCTTCGATTCTCGGGATGGTTGATTCGCGTTACAAGGCCATGCTTGGGACAGGGCCCGGTCGCGAGTCGGTTGCAGAACCTTCCATGGCGACGAGCAACTAAAGAGCGCTCACATGACAAGATTTCCATCGAAACAATTTCGGGGCCGGATTCTTTTCTTGTACCCCAACTTTCAGATGGCACACCTGCTCCTTCCCGCGGGCATATCGATTCTATCCGCCGTCTTGAAACGCGCAGGGTTTGAGACCCGCTTGTTCGACACCACGCTGTATCGGCCTCAGGATAAAAGCTTCGATGACATTCGCCTCGAGTTGCTGCAACTCAAACGATTCAAACTGGAGGACAGCGGGGTACTCTATAAAGAGTCCGACATCGTGGAGGACTTCCGCCAACTCCTCGACGAGTACGATCCAGATCTCCTAGGAGTGTCTTTGCTGGAAGATACGTTTCCCATTGGAATCCCGTTGATGCGTGAAGCTCATCGTCGAGGGATTCCGGTGGTTGCCGGCGGCATTATGGCGACTTTTGCGCCGGAAGTTGTCGCGCAGGAAGAATCCGTTGACCTCGTTTGTGTGGGAGAGGGAGAGAACGCGCTTTTAGAGCTGGTGCGCCGAATGGCCGAGGGCAAGAGTCTGGATACCATCCCGAACCTTTGGATCAAAAAGCCGGACGGCACGATCATTAAGAATGAGATCGGACCGACGGTGAATGTCGATAGCTTGCCGTTCTCCGACTACGACATCTTTGAGCCGGCGCGCTTTTACCGTTCCATGCAGGGGCGCGTGATGCGGATACTTCCGGTCGAAATGCACCGAGGGTGCCCTTACCAGTGCGCGTTTTGTGAAGATCCCATGCTGAATGTCCTCTACAAACGGGTCAACCAGCGTTACCACCGCGCCAAGAGCCCAGGACGTTTGATCGACGAAATCAAGTCCCTCGTCGAGCGACACGGCGCCGAATTCATTTATTTCAACGCCGAAACGTTCTTCGCCATGCCCAATGACGATTTTGTTGCGATGGGCGAGTCCTACGCGAAAGAAATACGGCTGCCATTCTGGCTGCAGACCCGGCCCGAGACGATTACTCAGCCTCGCATTGACCTGCTGAAAGAGATGGGGGTGGCCCACATCAACATTGGCCTGGAACACGGCAATGAAACGTTTCGACGCGAAGTGCTGAAGCGTTCGATGAGGAATGAACTCATCATCAATGGGCTTCAACTCCTGCACAATGCCGGAATCCCCACGACGGTTAATAACATCATGGGGTTCCCGGATGAAACCCGGGAGTTGGTTTTCGACACCATCGCACTCAATCGGCACATCCAGTCCGCGACGATCAACGCTTATCTGTTCAATCCGTACAAAGGGACTGAACTCTACAAGGTCTGCGAGCGAAAGGGGTATCTGCCAAAAGCTGAGGACGACCAGGTCATCGATATCTCGTTGAGCGGTGATTATCCGTATTTCAAAACCATTCTCAACATGCCGACCATCTCAAAGACCGAGTTGCTTGGGCTGCAAAGGACATTCGTTCTGTACGCCAAGCTGCCCCGGTCTGAGTTTTCGAGGATTCGCATCGCCGAGCGGTTTGATGGCGAAGGAAACCGCATGTTCGCTCAATTAAGGAAAGAGTATCTGGATGGCGTTTACGACGCCAAACGCACGGCTTTGGAGTGTTATTAGAAGTGGAAACCGGGTGCGAGTATGTCTCTGCAAAATCTCTGGGATATCGTGAACAAGGCCGTGGAAAATGAGCCCTTCAGGTTGCTGCTCTTAGACGATCCGGAGGCCGCCACGCGAAGCGTTGATCTGGGGGATTCAGAGCGCGACATGCTGAAGCATCTTGCCGGCGGTCCTTACGCTTCGTCCCGACGCGGACTCATGGATGTCAGAAAGATGATAGAAGCCTCGATCGAATTCGGAACCCAGGCTGAACAATCCCTCTCTGTGGCACGGGCGGAGATATCACTGCAGTAAAAAGGTTGCGAACAGATTAAACAATTATGGCTATTCCTGCGCTTTTACTGGGTCGCGGCGGCAGCGTGACCATGCCGAACAAGAATCTGTATCCTCTGTTGGGCCGGCCCATGATGGCTTACCCCATTCTGGCGGCGCGGGGCTGCAAATTTGTCAACGAAGTTTTTGTTTCCACCGATTCTCCAGAAATCATGGCGGTCGGACGGCAACACGGCGCGAGAATCATCGTCCGCCCCCCGGAGCTTTGCACGGCCACGGCCCTGGGCGAGGATGCTTTTGCGCATGGGTATCGGCACATCCGCGAGCTCTGGCGGCAGGAGGGTAAAGAAATCGAGTTGATGGTGCTGCTGTTCGCGAATTCCCCAACCGTGACCAGTCGCTTGATTGAAGAGGGGGTCAAGACCTTGCGGAGAAACGGAGCGCTGGACAGCGCCGTCACGGTCTCCTGTTACAACATGTGGAGTCCGTTGCGCGCCCGGCGTGCGGATGAAGACGGGTGCTTGCAGCCGTTCGTGCCTTTCGACGCTTTTGGCGACCCATCGAAATTGTCCTGCGACCGCGACTCCCAAGGCAATGTTTATTACGCGGACATGGGGGTGTCGGTGGTCCGGCCTCGCTGTTTAGAGAACCTGCATGAGGGGCTCCTGCCTCAGCGCTGGATGGGAAAGAAGATCTTTCCGGTTCACAATTGGGGCGGGCTGGACGTGGACTACGAATGGCAAATTCCCCAGGCAGAATTCTGGCTCAAACGGCACGGCTATACCGACGACGTTGAATCGACGCCACCCTTGTAGACAGGTCGGATTCTTCTTCTCGCTTCTTTCATTCTCTCCGCCAATTCTTCCTCCTGGTTTCGAGGCCTTGACGGATCAAAACTCTCGGCTGCCACTTTTGAAACTGGCCTTAAGCGGTCATGGGCATAAATCCGATGAAAAAGAAGACCGTGGTGTTCAGTCAAGCCAGCGAATTGGCGCGGGCATTGGAGCGGTTCCGCTCCTCCGGACAATTCAGTTGGACCTATTTGGGGAATCAGGCGGCTTTTTTTTATTCCATACAGGAGGGGCTAAATCGATTCGCGACTTACGTCTGCAGCGGCCAGTATATCAATGCCACGGCTTCCAGAATCTGGCGCGAGTTCCTGAATTTAGATCAAGTGGTGGAAGTGGATGTCGCAGACCTGCGCTGGGCGACAACCTCGGTGGCCGAACGAAGCCCGCTCTCTTCCATGCTCTTTTACCATCTCTGCGCCGCTCTTTCTCTGCCGCGCATCCTCGAAGACATCGACGGTGAGTTGTTGATCGTGGTGGACGACGCATACCTGGCAGCTTTCTTGTCTAGAGTCGCGTCCAGGACTGGAAAGTGCGAGGTCCAGCTTTGGGGTTCCTTCAATCAGGAAGAGGCAGGCGCTCTGTTCAAAACCCTCAGACAGCATCGCAGGAATCAAAAATCCAAATTTGCGGCCCACGCATCGCATTTCATTGGCCGACTCCGATCTCGGAAGGAACTGGTCGCGAACCTTCGCCAAAAAGCTGGACGCCCCTTAGGCGCGCTGCCGAAACAGATTGATCACCTCCTCGTGTCCTGGATTCAACCTGAGAGTTTCGCCAGGCACGCCCGCGCTGGCCGAGACGACTTTTTCGGGCCTCTGCCTTTTTGGCTGGAGGAGGCCGGCGGGAGCGTCGTCTTCCTGGTCAATCCACTCGATTGGGTTTATCCGATCGAAAAGATTTACGAAGGTGTCTTTCGCGGCACGGGTCCCTGTCTCTTTATTGAAGATTGTGTTGATCTGGATGCTTTTGAAAGCACGGCTCAACGTCTTCTCGAGTTCACGCTCAAACTCAGAGGCCGGTGGATTCTGGAGGGAGTCGATGTGACTCCGCTTCTCTTCGAGGCGTTTCATCACGACCAGAGCATCGCGCGCCCGCTTTTTGCCCAGCAGTTCTATCACGTCGGCAGATTCCTGGCCGGCCAGGGCAGCACCGTCGGGAACTTGATTTATCCGTATGAAAACCAGCCCTGGGAGAAAGGACTGAGGTTAGGAGTTCGCGAATTCCTGCCGGCAACGAAACTGACCGCTTATCAACATTGCCCGGTGCCGCCGTTTTGGTTCAGCTATTTCCCTTCCCGAAGCGACTTCACGGCCAATCAGATTCCGGACTGCCTGGCCACTCACGGAGAGTATTGGCAGCGGATGTTCCGCGAATACGGTTTCTCTGAAAGCAGAACGTCGGTCTGGCCAGCTTTTCGTTTTGAAGCCTTAACCCAACCGGCGGGCGCGAAGGCGGCCGCGCTTCCTCAATCTTCCGGCCCGCATTTGCGCGTCTTGTTGTGCCTCGTGATTGAAGCGGGGCCGTCTCTGGAAATGCTCACGCGGACGATCGAAGCGCTCCATGCCATCCGCAATGTCCGCCTGGAAATTCGGTTTCATCCCCGGATGGGGCGCGAATCGGAACTTCTCCAGACGGCGCTCCGGATTGCGCAGCTTTCGTCTCTGCCGGAGGAGATGATCGTGGGGCAACGGTCCGCGAGCGAAGCGCTCGTCGATAGCGAAGTTGTCATCTGCAACGGATCCTCGGTCGAGTTTGAGGCGGCTCATGCGGGCCGGACCACGATTGGGTTGCTCTCAGAATTTTTTGTCGATCAAAATGTCATGCCCTTTGCAGAGTATGACTTCACATGTCGAACCGCTTCGGAGTTGAGAGCCGTCGTTCAGAAGCTCGCGGCGAACCGTCAATCCATCCAACCGAGGCCTTGGTCAGAGCAGAAGTCGCGCGAGTTTTTTGAGCCGGTCTGCGGCGCAACGAAACACGCTGTAGTGACGTGGTTGACCGGCGGGGGTAGCGATCCGCAAAGCCTGCACAAAGCCGATGCGCCTTCGATGGATGAAGCCCGCTCCGATCTGTTCCAGACGCAAGAGTCTCGAATGCCCCGCCGGCCTGAAGCTGACGCGGAAAGTATCCCGCCCCCGAAGGTCAGCGTCGTCATCCCCTGCTACAACTACGCGCACTTTCTGCCGGAGGCAGTCGAAAGCGTTGCTCGGCAAACATGCCGCGATTTCGAGATCATCATTGTCGATGACGGCAGCACGGACAATACGGCCAGCGTAGCCCGGCAGCTTATCGACACCTATCAGGACCTTCCCATCACGTTGATCCGGCAAAGCAACTCCGGCCAGCCCGCGAGCGCGCGGAACTCCGGCATCGACGCGGCCCGAGGCGAATATGTCCTTCCCCTGGATCCCGACGACAAAATTGCGCCCACCTTCCTGGAAAAGGCCGTAAACCTCATCGAATCCGACGGCAAGGTCGGCGTGGTCTATTCTCAATTGCAGCATTTCGGCGATCGCCAGGACATTTGGCGGTGCGGCGAGTTCACGCTCCAAAATCTGCTCCAGGACAATTGCGTCCCTTATTGCGCGCTCTATCGAAAGCGGCTCTGGGCCGAGGTTGGCGGATATAAACTCAATGTCAAAGGCTACGAAGACTGGGACTTTTGGATCAGCCTCGCGGAGAAAGGCTGGGAGGGGCGGCTCATCCCTGAGCCGCTCTTTTTCTATCGGAAACACGGCTCGGGCTTGCTCGATCGAGCGAATCGCAATCGCGAACTTCTCAAGGCCCAAATCACGGTCAACCATTTCAGGCTCTACGATTGGCCGCGCGTGCAAAGCGCTTCGAGCCGGATTGTCGAGGCTCGAAAAACGGCGAACCGGACTTCTCGTCCGCGCGTTCTCCTGGCTTGTCCCCATTTCTACCCTTCGGTCGGCGGAGTCGAGAGCATCGTCGAAAACCTGGGCCGGCGTTTGTCCTTCCTGGATTTCGATGTGGAAGTTGCCGCCTACTCCAATGAGGCGCGGCAAACGGACGACCATCTGGGAATGCGCGTGATCTCATTGGATCGTGAAAAGATTTCGGGAACGACCCTTCCGCGCGCCACGGTGCAATTGGGCGAACTCGTTTGTTCCGGGCGCTACGACGCGTGCATTGCGATTTCCGATCCTTCCAACCTTTTGTTTTGGGCGTTTCATGGGCTGACTCTTCCGCGCCGTTTTCGGCTGATCCTCCAGCCGGTGATCAACGATGCGGCCTTCCACAACTGGCGAGGCGATCGCGAGTTTCGTGAATCGCTCCGCTCTGTTCTCCAATCAGCGCACGCGGTCGTGTCCATCACACGGCATGGGGCGGGGGATCGCTACTTCCAGGAAGAGAAGATCGATCCCGCTTACATCCCCAATGCGGTTGACGTCGTTGCGCCAGCGGGAGATTTCCGGCGCGAACACGGCATCCCTAAGGACATGCCCTTGCTGCTGCACGTGGCGAACCTGTTCCGCGTGAAGAATCACCTGGGGTTGTTCGAGACGCTGCAGAATCTTCCGGGAGAATGGCGCCTGGCCATCATCGGCGGCACAACGATGGAACAGAATTACGGCAAGGCTGTTCGCGAGGCAGTCGAACGCGATCCCAAAGTCATCTGGATTCCGGGTTTGCCGCCGGAGAAGGTTTCGGCAGCGATGGAAGCGGCGGATTTGATCCTGCTCCCCTCGCGCGCCGAAGCGTCGCCCGTCGTCATTCTGGAAGCGATGAGCCACGCGAAGGCATGGGTGGCGACACCGAACTGCGGCGCGGTCCACGACAATGCCGGCGGCGTCATCGTGCCGCTGGCGGAGTTTCCAAATGCTATTGCGACGTTGCTGCGAGAGACGGAGTTGAGAAAGGCGCTGGGCCAGTGCGGCTACGATCACTGGGGGGCGTGCTTCAGTTGGAACGTCGTTATTCGAGCGTGGACGTCAGTGATCCAAGGCGAACCCATCAAGGCGAATTTCGAGATGCCTGCCGGTGTGTCCGCGCGAATGGCGGAGCTTCGCGGTGAATTTCAACGCCAAGCGAACCAGGCGCGAGCGACAAGGTCCATTGCTTTGCCGAGCGCCGTATCGGGCGAAGCGGCGGTGCAACCCATGAAATCGCCGCCCCGAGTGTCCGTGGTCATCCCTTGCTACAATTACGAGCGCTACCTGCCGGAGGCGGTCGATAGCGTCATCAAGCAGACCTATCAGGATTTTGAGATTATCATCGTTAACGACGGGAGCACTGATGACAGCGCGCAGGTCGCGGAAAGCCTTCGCGCCCGGTATTCCACGCACCGAATCAAGCTCATCAACCAGCCGAACTCCGGCCAGCCGGCGATCTCCCGCAACCGAGGAATTGCCGAAGCACAAGGCGAATTCATCCTGCCATTGGACGCTGACGACCGCATCGCGCCGACCCTCCTGGCGGAGTGCGTGCAAATTCTAGAGTCCAACCCGGACGTAGCGATTGCTTACACGGATGCCATCTTTTTCAACCGGGAGCGTTCGTGGATTCAACCGACCGCCGAGTACGACTTCAAAGTTCTGATCCACGCGAACCATCTTTGTTATTGTTCCCTCTTTCGCCGCCAGGCGTGGGAAACGGTGGGCGGATACAAGACCAATGTCAAAGGATACGAAGATTGGGATTTCTGGATTGGCTGCGGAGAAAAAGGATTCGTGGGCAAGCGAATTGCCAAACCCTTATTCCACTACCGCGAGAAAGCGGATGGGCTTTTTCAGGATGCGCTGAAACGCGACACGATCCTCCGCATCAACATTATCGCCAATCATCCTGACCTCTATCCGAAGGACATTGTGGAGATTGCCCGGAGGTTCTTGCGCGGAGAAGGGAACCCGAAGGCCCAGAGCCAGGGGCCGGCCATTTCCGTCATCGTGCCGACCTATAACCGGCCAGAGATGCTCGCGGAAACGCTCCAGAGCATCTTGAGCCAGACGTTCCAGGATTTTGAAATCCTGGTCGTCAACGACGCCGGGCAGGATGTCTCCAAGCAGATCGAAGGCCTTAACGCTTCGCGAAAGATCCGTTACTTCCAACACTTCCAGAACCGCGGCCTGGCCGCGGCCAGAAATACGGGCGTCAACCAGGCGCGCGGCAAATACATCACGTATCTGGACGACGACGACCTTTTTCTTCCCGACCATCTCCAAACGCTGCACGAGTTTCTGCAAAAAAGCGGAGCGAAAGTCGCCTACACAGATGCCTGGCGCGCCCACCAAATGAAGAAGGGCGGCAGTTATGAAATCGTTCGCCGGGATGTTCCGTATTCACGCGACTTTGATCGGGATGAAATCCTGGTGGGCAATTTCGTGCCCGTGCTGTGCTTCATGCACGAAAAGGCGTGCTGGGAAACCGCCGGGGGATTCGACGAATCGCTGACCAGCCATGAGGATTGGGATTTGTGGATCCGCATGTCGCGCCATTTCCAGTTCTTCCATATTCCCAAAGTCACGTGCGAGTTTCGCTGGCGATTCGACGGCACGAGCATGAACAGCGGCAAACGGGCGGATATGCTGCGAACCGCCACGCGCGTCTATGAGAAGTCGGAACATCTGGTGTCGGGGCGGCCGGAACTGCAAGCGGCTCGAAAAGCGTACCTGGAAGGAATGAAACGAGAAGTGCTGGCAAGCCGTCAGGCCGCCGAGGCTCAAGCTGCTTCACAAGAATCTGCTTCGTTGCCGAACAGTGAACCCACGGCTTCACCCCTCCCCGGAGGGGAACCGGCAACCATTGCGGAATGCGGAGTGCGGAGTGCGGAGACCGTAGGTCTTCCTCCTCTCCCCGCGAAGCATGAGTGGGGAGAGGATCGAGGAGAGTGGAAAAGTCAGCACGATAGTCCTCCTCTCCTCAGCCCGCTCCTCTCTTCGAGTGGAAGAGAGGGAGCCATCCAATCCTTGCCGCTCGTCTCCATCATCGTCCTGACTTTCGACAATCTCGAATTGAACCGCGAGTGCCTCGCTTCCCTTTACGAAACGATCGATCCCGCCAAGGGCGAGATTATCGTGGTGGACAACGCGTCAACGGACGGAACGGCTGATTATTTGCGCCGCGAGCAACAGGCCGGACGGCTGCGCGCGTTCCTGAATTCACAAAACGTGGGCTTCGCCCGCGGCTGCAATCAAGGCGCGCTGGAGGCTCGCGGACATTTGTTGCTGTTCCTGAACAACGACACGCGGGTCACGCCCGGTTGGTGCGACTCGATGATCTGGGCGGCGCGCTTGCCGCGAGTCGGAGTGGTCGGCGTGAAACTGCTGTATCCGGATGGACGGGTGCAGCACGCGGGGTTTGGGTTGGTCGGGCAGATGCTGGATCACGTGCATCGTTTCGCCCCGGCTTCCGCGCCCGAAGTCAACGTGTTTCGCGAGCTGGACATCGTCACCGGCGCTTGCCTGATGATTCCGCGAACGCTGTTCTTCGAGTTGAACGGGTTTGACGAAAGCTTCAAGAATGGCGGCGAGGATGTCGATTTGTGCCTGCGGGTTCGCGCGGCGGGCTGGAAGGTCGTTTATGAGCCGCGCACGGTCGTGTACCACCACGAGGCCAAAAGCGCCGGGCGCTTGCAGCATGTGCCTGAAAACGTGCAGTTGTTCGGCCAGCGCTGGAGCATGCAGTTCGATGCCAAGGCTCGCTTCCATCCGCCCACGCCGCCGCGCACGCAGAAGGCAGAGAAGAGCCTCTTGGACGAACCGGACGCGGCGCAAAAGCTGGCCGACGCTTCGTCCGTGAACGTCCAACGAGTCGATTCGTCAGCGCCTCAGTGCGCCAAACAACGCGCGCCGGGTTTTAGTTTCTGCATCATCACGAACGGCAAGCGCCCCGCCAAGCTGCGCGAGGAAATTCAAAGCATACGGGCGCTCAAGATTCCTCAATGCGAAATCCTCGTGGGCGGCGATGTGCCAGCCGGTTTCGACGATGTCATCGCGGTGCCGATGGCCGAGGTGGCTCATGCCGGACGGCTTGGGGAAATGCGGAATCAACTTTGCCGGCGAGCCCAGTACGACCGCCTCGTCGTCGCGGACGACGACATGATTTTCCATGCGGATTTCTACGAAGGGCTGCTCAATTTTGGGGAGAATTACGACGTGCTCTGTGTTCGACTTCTGAATACGGACGGCACGCGGTTCTGGGACTGGGCCAAGGCGGGCTCGGCAGCGGAGCAACGCTTGTTGGAATACACGGAATACGATTCACGCGTTTACGTCACCGGCGGCCTCTGTATTATGAAGGCTGCCGTTTCCGATCTCGTGCAGTGGGATGGTCAACGCGGATTCTACCAACTGGAGGATGTCGATTTTTCCGAGCGCCTGAAGACGGCAGGCTTTTCCATTCGGTGCTGCCCATTCAGTACCGTGACCCATAATGACCGGCGTTACACCCAGGTGGGAAGGGTGATCTTGGCTCGCAAGGCCGAATTCAAGTTCCCCTGGGAAGACCCGGAATTGCAGAATGCGCCTCCGAACGCGTTGCTCGCGAAAGCGGTCGAGACCGCGCGAGTTCAGCGCTACGCGGAATGCGCGGATTACGTCCGGATGTGCCTGAGGCTCGATCCCATGCATCCAGCCGCGAGGGAGTTGTGGAGCAAGATGCTGCTGGCGTTTGGCGGGGACACGAAGCAGAGTTCACTTTACGCCTCGCCTCCCTTCGAGCCCCTCGTGCGGCCCGTCGATTCGCCGGCGCGCGGAAGTGGCGCAGGAGAAAACCTGACTTCGTCCGCCGCTTCGGCGATGCCTGTTCTGTGGCACGGCCTGTTTTACAGCTTCAGTGGCTATGCTGAGGAAGCCCGGCACTTTGTCCTGAATCTGGAGAGCAACAATATCAATCTGGCGATTCGTTCCTTCGCCCCGGCTTCCGAAGGTTGCCGTGCCAAGATCGATTCGGCGGATCGCGACAAACTCGATGCCCTGCTGCAGAAGAACATCCCTTCTCCGTTTGCCGCGGTGGTTCACGTTTCAGGCCGTTGCCTGGATCGGCTGCCGGGCGCTGCCTATTGCATTGGCAGAACCATGTTCGAGACCGATCGGCTGCCGCAGGAGTGGGTCGAAAAGTGCAATCGGATGGATGAAATCTGGGTGCCGACGGAGCACTCGCTGGAGTCCTTCAGGAACTCCGGCGTGACGGCACGATTGGTCAAGATTCCGGGGGGAGTCGATACCGACCGCTTTCGACCCGGTTTGAATCCTCTGCCAATTCCTGGAAGACGAAAGACCGTCTTTCTATCGATCTTCGAATGGAGCTATCGCAAAGGTTGGGACGTGCTCCTTCATTCGTGGGCCCGCGCTTTCAAACCTCAGGACGACGTTTGCCTGGTGCTGCGCGCTTATCCATTGAATGCCTCCGAGGCGCCGGATGTTTCGCGCGAGATCAATTTGTTCATTGATGCCTTTCTGAGCCGCATCTTGAAGTTGAATCGCTCTCAGGTGGCTCCGATTATTGTTTTGGGTTGTCCCATCTCCGAAGCAGACTTGCCGCATCTCTACGCCGCCGCCACCGCTTACGTCGCGCCGTCGCGGGGCGAAGGCTGGGGCAGGCCGCAGATGGACGCCATGGCATGCGGATTGCCCGTGATTGCGACCGGATGGAGTGGCACGCGCGAGTTCATGACCGAGCGGAACAGCATCTTGCTGGATTACAAGATGGCCGACGTGGGCCCGGAATCCGAAATCGAGTATTTCCGAGGGCATCGCTGGGCTGAACCTTCGAGAGACCATCTGGCTCAACTGTTGCCCCGCGTGGTTGAACAGCCGGAGGAAATGGCCCGGATTGGCTCGCGCGCACGGCAGGACATGGTCGAGAAATGGCAATGGGATCGCGTGGCGGAGCTTGCGGCCGGGCGCTTGGCGGAGATCGCGGAGGAGTTGCGAGGCAAAACCAGTAATCAGTTATCAGTAGTCAGTGATCAGTTGTCAGAATCCGTTCGCCCTCAGACGCCTGACGCCCCTCGCCTCTCGCCTGAATCAGTGGTCAGTGATCCGTTGTCAGTTGCCAGTTGCCAGTTGCCAGGGGGGAGTAATCAGTTGTCAGAATCCGCACTCCGCACTCCGCACTCCGCACCCGAAGGCTCCGCAATTGGCCAAGAACTGGCTCGACAGGGCCGCATTCCCAGCTATAAACGAGAATCGGTGCATTCGATGAACGACGCGCACGACTCCAACCCGAAACCGGACTTAGAGATAGGTCCTGTATCGCCCGAGGCCAATCGGCTACTGGAACGAGCCGATGCCGAATACCGCAAAGGCAACCTCGCCAATGCCCGCTCCGTCTTGCTGGAGGCGCTGCAACACCTGCCCAACTCTCCGCGAATCCACGCCACGCTGGGGGCGATTTTGTTCAGCTTGAATGAGTTCGCCACAGCCAGAGAGCATTTTGCAAAGGCCGCAGAGTTGGCTCCAAACGATCCTGGCGTTCGCGTCCAGTTGGCCCTGGCGAACCTTGAACTCGACCAGATCGAGGATTTCGAAGCGGCACTGGGCCGCGCCCTGGAACTCGACCCGAACTACCGCGACGCACTCAAACTCCTGGCGGATTTGAACTTGAAGCAGGGAAGTTACAAGGACGCCGGCCAGACCTACGTGAAGATCATCTCGCGCAATCCGGAGGACCTGGACTCATTGCTCGGATTGGGCGCCTGCTTCTTTAAGGCGAATGAATGGGAAACGGCCCGGGAAGTCTATCAGCGCATTCTGCAAATCTCCCCGAATCATTCGCTCGCAGCCAACAATTTGGCGGCGATCAAGAAGAAGATAGAGGAAAGGGCTTCGGGGGTGGTCAGTGATCAGTTATCAGTAATCAGTAATCAGTCGCCTGGATCCGCACTCCGCACTCCGCACTCCGCACTGAATCAGGCCAACGTAGGGCAGGCTTCCAGCCTGCCTGAATCAACGATCTCTGAAGACAGTAAGAAAGGCAGGCAGGAGGCCTGCCCTACTCTTCAGCCGAACTCTGAAATCGAACGCTTGTTGGCGAGCGCAGAACGGGAGAGCCAGAATGGGAATCACTCGTCCGCGCGACAAATCCTGGAGCAAGCGCTGCAGCAAGCGCCGAACAACATTCGAGTCATCGAACAACTCGGAATGGCTGCGTTCGCTCTGAACGATTTCATCACGGCGCAGCGTCACTTCGGCCGGCTGACGGAAATCATGCCTTCGGATCCCTCCGCGTTCGTTCAACTCGCCTTGACTCATCTCCGGCTGGAGCGCATCGATCAATTCGAGCAGGCGTTGGGACGCGCCCTGGACCTCGATCCGTACCACCGCGACGCGCTGAAGTTGCTGGCCGATTTGAATCTTCGAAACGACCAGTTCAAGGACGCCGCCCAGGCTTACACAAAAATCCTCAGCCGCCATCCGGACGATCTGGATGCGTTGTTGCCCCTGGGAGTCTGCTTCTTCAAGGTGAACGATTTTGAGACGGCGAAGCTGGTGTTCGAGCGCGTGCTGGAGAAGCATCCCGGAAATCCCGTGGCGAAGGAGAATCTCGATGTGATCCGGCAGAGGATGGCCGTGGGGCAGTTATCAGTGGTCAGTGATCCGTTGTCAGTGAGCGGTGATCAGTCGCCCGAATCCGCAATCCGCAATCCACAATCCGCGATGGAGAACGTAGGGCAGGCTTCCAGCCTGCCCGAATCAACGGTCTTGGAAGAGGGCAAGACAGGCAGGCAGGATGCCTGCCCTGCTCTTCAACCGCACTCCGCAATCGATGGTCTCCTGGAAAAGGCGCAGACCGAACACCAGCGGGGGAACCTCGCCAGAGCGAAAGAACTGTTGGTCGAGGCGTTGCGGTTGGAGCGTGATGAGCCGAGGGCGCTCGCCGCGGCCGGGGCGATTTGTTTCGCTTTGAATGAATTCGAGCAGGCCTATCAGTATCTACAGCGGGCCACCGAAGTGAACCGGCGCGATCCGGCGGTCTTCGTGCAGCTTGCGCTGGCTAACTTGAAGCTCGATCAGATCGAGGAGTTTGAAGTCGCGCTGGGCCGGGCGCTGGAGATTGATCCCCACCATCGCGATGCGCTGAAGCTTTTGGGCGATTTGAATGTTCAGAACGGTCGCCTCAAGGATGCTGCTCAGGCCTACACGAAAATCTTGAGCCGGCACCCGGACGACCTGGACGCGCTGTTGCCGCTCGGCGTCTGCTTTTTCAAGGATGGCGACCTGGAGACGGCCAGACTGGTCTTTGAGCGCGCTTTGGAACGGCACCCGGACGATCCGGTCGCGAAGGAGAACCTGGTGGCCATTCGTCAGAAGCTGTCGGAAGGCAGGGAGAGTAATCAGTTGTCAGTTGTCAGTGATCAGTCGTCTCAATCCGCAATCGAGAACGTAGGGCAGGCTTCCAGCCTGCCTCAATCAACGGTCTCTGATGACGGAAAGAAAGGCAGGCAGGATGCCTGCCCTACTCCTCCACCGCAAGTGGCAACCGACCAGTCGGCTTTGGCGAAACTGATGGACCAGGCGAATTTCTTCTGCGAGGTCAGCAATCGGCAGGCCGCGCTGGAGACTCTCGAACAGGCGGTCGAATTGGCGCCGCGCGACCCGCAGATTCGCTCGGCGCTGGGCAGCCTGCACTTCACCCAGGGAAACTACGAAGCGGCCCGGGAGCAATTCCGCCGATTGATCGAAATCAAGCCTCGCGACGTCGATGCCTATACGCGGCTGGCCATGGCCTGTCTGAAGGTGAATCGCATCGAGGAAATGGAGGCCGCGCTCGGACTCGCGCTGGAGATCGATCCGCACCATCGCGAAGCGCTCAAGTTTCTCGCCAAAACCAACCTGGAGAACAACCGGGTGCGCGACGCGGGCCGCGCCTACGCCAAGTTGCTGGAACGCCAGCCGGATGACCTGGAGACCTTGCTGAGCCTGGGGCTTTGCTTTTATCGCGGCGCGGATTTCGAGTCCGCTCGCATGGTCTATAACCGGGTTCTCGAAATGGACCCCAACAATGTCACGGCGCGGGAGAATCTTTATCAGCTCGACCAGAAGAGCGAGAACAGTGGCCAGTTGTCAGTTGCCAGTGGTCAGTTGTCGGTTGCCGAGGCTCAGCAGTCCGAGAAATCTGAAATTGCCCAGTTGAACCAGTGGTTGACCAAGGCCGATGCGGCGGTGGGGTCGCAAAACCTCGCCGAAGCGCGCGACGCGCTCAAGGCGGCGCTGGCGTTCGCGCCAGATTCTCCGGAGATTCTATCCGCGATCGGCACAGTTTGTTTCCAACTGGGCGACTTGCGGCAGGCGCGCATTCATTTGGAACGGTTGGTGCAGATTGCTCCGTCCGATCCCGGCAAATGGGTGCAACTCGCGTTGTGCCACTATCAGTTGGGCGAATTGGCTGAATTTGAATCCGCGTTGGCCAAGGCGATGGAATTGGACTCGAACTGCCTCGACGCCCTTCGACTCCGCGCGCAGGTCGATTTCAACCAAGGCAAGATCCAGAGCGCCGCCCAGGCTTTCGGGAAGATGCTCAAGCAGACTCCGAACGATCTGGAGGTTCTGATGCCCCTGGCAGTTTGCTTCTACAAGACAGGCGATTACGAGACCGCCAAAATGATTTTTGAGCGGATTCTGGAATTGGAACCCGAACACACATTGGCCAGGGAGAATCTGAAGGTGCTCCTGGACAACCTTCGCGTGGCGAAGGGGAGTGGACAGTTATCAGTGGCCAGTGATCAGTTGTCAGAGGTCAGTGGGCAGTCTGACCATTCCGCACTCCGCGCTCCGCATTCCGCGATCGAGAAGGCCGGCACGCGCGCTTTGGATGAGCAACTTTCCCGGGCAAATGCATTGTGGTCTGCGGGAGACCTGGCCGGGGTTGCGGCGGCGCTCCAAGAAGCGCTGAAGGCGAGCCCCGACAGTCACGAGATTTGCGCGGCCCTCGGCAGTGTCCTTTACCAGAAGGGCGACTTGAGCGCGAGTTGCCAGGAACTGCAGCGGGCAACCCAGATGCTCCCCAATTCCTCGGACTACCAGACTCGCCTGGCCCTGGCGTTGCTGGGTTTGGAACGGATTCCCGAATTTGAAGCCGTGCTTGGGCGCGTGCTCGAAAATGATCCGACCTACCGCCCGGCGCTGCGGTTGTTGGCCGACCTGAATTTTCGAGAGAACCGTTTCAAGGACGCCGCCCAGACCTACCACAAGATCCTTCTCCAGGCTCCGGACGACACCGAAGTGATGCTGCCGCTGGCGGTTTGCTTCTACAAAACCGGCGACGCGGAATCGGCGAAAATGGTTTTCGAGCGAGTTCTCCAGATCGATCCGCAGAATGCGGTCGCCCGCGAGAATCTTGATTTGCTCACTAAACCGCCGTCTTCTCCTCCGCCTTCCTCCAGCAAGCCTGCCCGGCGAAAAAAAAAACGGTAGCGCCTGAGGACGGCCCCGAACTTGCGCGTAGCGCAGATTTGCAATCTGCCGTATCGCAGGATTGCAGCCTGCAAAGCGCCGGCAAACTCGAATCCGTTCCGAACAGTCCACGCGCCTCCGATTCCAAATCGGCGATACAGCAGAGTGCAACTCTGCGCCACCCCGAACGCAAGCTGTCGATCATCTGGGAGGGGTCGCAGTTCGTTCACCATTCGCTGGCGTTGATCAATCGCGAGTTGTGCCTCCAGTTGATCGAGGGGGGCCACGACCTCTCCATTCTTCCGTTCGAGCCCGACCAATTCGGCCCGGAGGCTGATCCCCGCTTCGGCCAGATCGCCGGTCGCGTTCGCGCGCCTCTCGCCCGGCCGGCGCACGTTCACTTGCGCCATCAATGGCCGTTCAACCCAACGCCGCCCCAGGACGGTCACTGGGTGATCATTCAACCCTGGGAATTTGGCTGCATTCCGAAGGATTGGGTCGCGGTGTTGCGAGATCGCGTCGATGAAATCTGGGTGCCAAGTGCGTTCGTCCGAGATTGCTACATTCAAAGCGGCATCCCTTCTGAGAAGGTTTATGTGGTGCCCAACGGGACAAATCCCGATCGTTTCCATCCGAACGCGCCGCCGCTTTTGCTGCCAAAGGCAGGGCAGGCTTCCAGCTTGCCTGGTTCAATCTCTCGAGACGGAATGAAGGGCAGGCAGGATGCCTGCTCTACGGCACGGAAATTCAGGTTCCTGTTCGTGGGCGGCACGATTCGACGCAAGGGACCGGACCTGGCGCTGAATGCTTATCTGAAATCCTTCACGGCCGCGGATAACGTTTGCCTGGTGGTGAAGGATTTTGGCGCCAACACGTTTTACCAAGGCCAAACGCTGGAAGCGCAGATCCGGCAGCTTCAGAGTCATCCGAACGCGCCGGAAATCGTTTACTTGAACCAGGACCTGGCGCCCGAACAGATGCCCGGACTCTACACGGCTTGCGATTGCCTGGTTCATCCGTACCGCGGGGAGGGGTTTGGGCTGCCGATTCTGGAGGCGATGGCGTGCGGTTTGCCCGTGATCGTCACGGCAGGAGGCGCGGCGGACGATTTCGCGACGGAAGAGTTCGCGTACCGGATCCCCGCCCGGCGCCAATCCATCGGCACCAAGGTCGGAGATTTGGAATTGGCGGGCCAAGGCTGGCTGCTGGAACCTGACCTGGAGGCTCTGAGCAACCGGATGAAATTTGTCGCCTCCCATCCTGCGGAGGCTCGCTTGTTGGGGCAACGCGCCAGTGTCCATGTCCGCAGCAAATGGACCTGGACCCATGCGGCCGCAGCGGCCGAGAAACGCTTGCAGGCCCTCGCGGCTCGGACGGAGAATCCCACTAGGCTTCGTCCAATCACTTTGCCGGATTCAGGTCGCGCAGCCGTGAATCCAAATCGCGGCGAGCAATCGGTGGCACGATTCCCCTCACCCTGCCCCTCTCCCCAAGGAGAGGGAAGGCTGATCCCTGCTGCGGAAAAGTCTGGCAGGGGAGAGGGCCGGGGTGAGGGGGAAGGCGATGCTGGGTTAACTCAACGCCCGAAAACTGAGACTGCGACGCCGCAACCGGCCATCGAAGTACCCGCCGCCGGCTTGATCGGTTCGTTGAAGAAGGCCCAAGATTTCGCGGCTCAGAAGAAGTATTTGAAAGCGTGGAAAGCGGCGTTGGAAGCCATCAAACTCCGTCCTTTCCATCCCGACGCCTACTTGCAGATGATCGAGATTGCGCTGTCGGCAGACGACGAACGGCAGGCGTTCCTTTGCGCGGAACGTTTGATTCGGATGACACCGAACTGGGAAATGGCCCGGCGCGTGTTTGCTTCGCTCAAAACCGCTGCCGAGGGCAAGCGGTCCCAGATCAATTGGACGCCGCTCCCCAAGTGGCCCGACAGACCTCGCCTCAGCGTCTGCCTCATCGCCAAAGACGAAGAGGACAACATCGGACGGTGCCTGGCGTCGGTGGAACCCATCGCCAGCCAGATCGTCGTCGTGGACACCGGATCCAAAGATCGCACCGTGGAGATTGCCCGGCAGCACGGGGCGGAGATTTATCGTTTTGACTGGAACGACAATTTTGCCGACGCGCGGAACGCCGGGCACGAGCACGCGCGCGGCGATTGGGTTTTGATTCTGGATGCGGACGAAGAATTGCCGAAGGAAAGCCATGAAAAGCTGTCCCGAGACATGGCGGCGACGAACGTGCTCGGTTACCGCATCCCGATCTGCAACATTCATGAAGCGGCGGATTCCGTGACGTACGTGCCGCGGTTGTTCCGAAACGCGCCTGCCCTGTTTTTCGTCGGCCGGGTTCACGAGCAGATTTACGCCAGCGTGATTGCGCGCAAAGCCGAATGGGGCATGGACGCGACCATGGGCACGGCGACTATCATGCACTATGGCTACGATCCCGGCCTGGTGAAACGAAAGCAGAAAATCCAGCGGAACCTCAGACTGATGGAACGAGCCGTCCAGGAACTGCCCAATGAAGCGGCGCTGCTCATGAATTACGGACTCGACCTGGTCAACGACGGGCGGCTGGAAGAAGGCCTGGAAAAATACCGGCACGCGTTCCGCATCATGGCGCCGCACCCGGCCGGGTCCATTTTGCCTGAGGTCCGCGAGCGCTTGCTCACGATTTACGGAGTGCACGCGCTCAAGGCGGAATTATTCGGCGAGGTGCTGGATGTCATGACCTCGCGTCTGGCCGGCGACGCAGGGCCGACCGCGTCGATGCACTTCCTGGCCGCGGTCGCGCTGATGCGGATGAAACGCGCCGCTGAGGCGATTCCGCATCTGGAAGCGTGTCTGGCCAAGCGCGACGCGCCGACGCTGACGCCTCCGTGTCATCAAGTGTTCAAAGCGGGACCGCACCATCTGCTCGCCCAGTGCTGCGCGGTCATTGGAGAAAACGAACGGGCCGAGGCTCATTTCAAGCAGGCGCTCGTCATTGAACCCGAAACGCCGGGCGTCCTGCACGATTACGCCCATTTTCTGCACCGCACAGACCGCTCACTCGAAGCGCTGCAGACCTTGCATGGCATCATGGCCAAAGGCATCAACGATGAGCATCTCTGGCACCTGGGGAGTTTCATCTCGGCCAGCAAACCCGAGTTCGCCGAGTTCTCGGTGGATTGGACGGAGGAAGCCTTGAAGCATTTCCCGCAACACGCGGGGATCCGGGCGTTGCGGGGCGAAGCGTTGCTGAAGGGGGGCCGGTTCAGCGAAGCCCTGCCGTTCTTTCAGAATTCAGCCCACGCTCAGGAACCCTCCGCGCGGGCCGCGGTCTTGATCTGCCAGTTTGCGGAAGGCCAAACTCCGTCCCTCGCGCCCTCGGAAAACGAAGCGCAGCTCAGCGTGGAATTCGTCAATTGGTATCGGCGGCTCTTGGCCGCGCGCTCGCTGGAGGGATTGAAGAAGATCAATTCTCAAATTGCCGCGCTGCGCAAAGTGCTGCCGAGAGCAGCGGCAATGCTCGATCAGGCGCTTCAAGAAGCGGACCCGTCGTAGCTGCGGCTTTCTGGAGAACCCAATAAAAGCCTGGGTTTAGTTGATGTAGTCCAGGAGGGATTGGCTGAGGATGGTGCCGCCGGTTTTCAGCGCGGCCACGTAAGCGTTCTGGATTTCGCTCAAGGAGACGAGCGTTTTGGCCAAGTCTGCATCCGATTCCTTCGAAACCAGGCTGTCGAGGGAAATTTTGCGCGTGTTGGCGATTGAAGAGGTCATATCCAGGCGAATCTGTTCCGTGCCGACGCTGCCGAAATGATAGAGGATGTTTTCCTCGTCCTTAAGCAGGTTCGGGAGATCCCCCGTTCGAATGGCCGCGGTTTTGTTACTCAGGAGATTGTCGCGCAGCGAAATCAAGTGCGCAAAGAGATCGGCCCCAACGGAAGTGTCCTGGAGCAAGCCGCGCTCCCCGGAGCCAGACGTGTTTGCGCCAGGCACGGTCACTGAAATATTGATATTCTCGGCAATTTCGCTGGACGAGACGGTCTCGGAACCGTTGTAGGCCACGCTCGTGATCTGATTCTGGGCGTTCCGTGTCGGGTCGAATGGCAAGGATGTATTCTTGGTCCCTCCGAAAAGGTAGTTCCCCTGGTGGCGCGTGTTGGACAACTGGAGGGCGCGCTCGATCAGTTGGTCCACCTCGATGGAGAGGGCCTGAAGTTCCTGGGGGGTGCGAAGGTTGTCCGCCCGGGTCGCGATTTCACCCGCGCGATCCGACACTTTCTTCAAATCGTCGATGGCCGCGAAGGAGGCGGTCAGTGCGTCTTTCAACGCCCCGATATTCTTCTCATATTGCGTGATCGCTTTGATCTCGTTTTGGAGGTCGAGCACCTTGCGCATGGCGCGCGGATCTTCGCTCGCCATTTGGAACCGCTGGCCGGTGCCGGCTTGAATATGGAGCCGCGCTTGCTGCGTCGCGAGGCGTTCCAGTTGGGCCCGGATCACGTTCGGGAAAGTACTGGCGGTGACTCGCATATCGGTCTGGGAGGTGGATTGTTTTACGGAGCCAGGTTAATGACGGTTTGCAGCAGTTCGTCCAGGGTCGAGATCATGCGGGCCGAGGCTTGGAAGGCGCGTTGAAAGACGATCATGTTGGCCATCTCCTCATCGACGGACACGCCGCCGATGGAGTCGCGCTGGCGAGTCAGCATGCGGTTCACCGCATCCTGGTCTTGCATCTGGTTGTTCGTATTATTCAGCGCCTGGCCGAGGTTAGCGACCGTCTGGTTGTAGTGTTCGGAAAACGTGAGGTTGCCCAGGGCTGCCTGAGGCTTGTTCGCCATCCTGGCCAGAGTCAGCGCCACGCCGTTGTCGCCTGGATCGCCCGTGGAACTGGCTTGAATTCGGCTTGGGTCGGCTCTCAAACCCGTGTTCAACGCGATGTCGGAGGCATTCGAACCGGAAAAGAAAACCTCTCCCGTGCTCACCCCATCCAGCGCGATGCCTGCCGAATGGGTCGTATTGACCTGCGTGATTAACTCGCCGGCCAGCGTGTCGAGATCGTCGGAAACCGTTTTGATCTCAGTATCTCGGGCGTCGATGCTGCCCTTGATGCCGCCCTTGGTCAACGTGACGGCGGCGCCGCCGGCGGTTTGAACCTGCGTGCGTTCAACCCCGGTGCTCGAATCCGCCACTGCTTGCAAAGTATCCACGACGCGGTCGATCTCGATGACGCTGGCGCCGCCGATGGAGAGGTTCAATTGTCGAGTGAAAGAGTCTTCGGAGTAGGTCACGTTCGCCAGCTTGGAAAGGGCTTCGAGCTTCTCCTGGCGGCGATCCCGCAAGTCATTGGATTTGCCGAGGTCGCCGATCTCCGACGCGCTGATGCTGACGCTGAGGTTGCTGATGTCGGCCAGGAGTTGGTTCGCCAGAGTCACATCGTCCTGAACGCGGAGGTTCAAGTCGGTGCGCAGATTTGAAAGCCGCGTGGTGACGCTGTTGAACTTTTCGGTGAGGCTTTCGCCCTTCAGTAGAACAATCTGGCGGTCCGCCGTCGAGCTCGGGCTGGTGCTGAGTGCTTGCCAGGCATTGAAAAAGTCCGAGATCCCTTCGATGATGCCGAACTGGCCGCCGACTCCGAGGCTGGCCGTGGCTCCTTCGGGCGTAGAAGCCTGCAGGGGGTGGAGCTGCTGGCCCAAATTCACTTCCGCAAATTCCAAAGCTTTCTGCCGAGATTCGAGGTAACCGGATACGCTGGTCTCCCTCACGATCTCGCTGTCGAGCAGGCGGTCCCGGATTTGTTCGATCGCCGAGACTTTCGCCCCGGTTCCTACCGGTCCGGTGGAGCTGGGCAGCGCATCGGCGGTTTGAATCCGGAGGCGCTGACGCGCGTAAGCCGGATTGCTGACATTGGAAAGGTTGTGGCCGATCAGTTCGATCCCTTGCCGGTTGGCGTCCAGCCCGCGCTTGGCGACTTCCATGGTTCCCATGAGGCCGAGTGGCATAGAGCGACGGGTTTCGGTTTTAGATGATCATCTCGCAGAGCGAGCTTTGAGGCAGCGCGCCAGTCTTGACCGTTCCGGCCGGCGTGTACGTCTGGCCGCCGCTCGAGGGGAAGAGGCTGAAGATCATCTGTTGCATCAGATCGAGCGAACGGCTCAGCAGCAGATGGTTCTGGCGCAGCCGCTGTTGGGAGCGCATCAGCAAATCGTTGATTTCCTCGACCAGCGCTTCCAGGAGCGGCTGGTATTCCTTGGGGACAAGCGCGACGAGCTGTCGGAAAGAGAGGGTAGTGGGCTGGCCCAGCGCGGTGGCGAGTTCTTTTCGAAGTTGGTCTCGGCGCTGGCGAGCCGCTGCGACGATGGGCACCTGGGCATTGATGGCGCCGAGGTTTTCCAACAACCCTTCAGCAGACCGGCTCACGATCAGATCCTGTTGCTGCTCTAAAAGGGCCAGAAGCTCACCGTACTGGGTGAGCTCGTCCCGCAAGGTCTCGATCAGTTTTTCCAGTTCGGCCTTCATGGCTTCGGAGCGTCTGGATCCGCCGGCTGGCCATCGTTCTTGTGCGGGTGAGTCATCTGGGCCTGGAAAGAGTTGGCCAGGCCAAACGTCCCGGTTTTGCTGATGGCTTCAGCGAGTTGGTTCACGATCATGTCCTGATAAATGTCATGGCTGGCGCTCAGCATGGCGCTTTGGGGCTTCAAAAGCGGCTTCTGCGCTTCCGTCAAGAACTGGCGCAGCAAAATGGCTTCAAAATGATGGCTGATCCCGGAGAGCTTTTCGTCTTCCGATAACTGCTTGTTGGACGCCAAGCGCTCCAGCGGCAAATCGGCCGGCTTGAGCTTTCGGGCGACCGGACTGCTTTCCATAGTCACGAATTACTGGATCACCAATTCCGCCTGCAACGCGCCCGCGGCCTTCATCGCTTCAAAAATCGACATCATATCTCTGGGAGTCGCGCCCAACTCGTTCAAGGAAGCGGCGATTTTCTCGACGGTAGGCATTTCCGGGAAGGCTTTCATTTTGGCGGCTTGTTCGATCGCCTGCGTGTCGGTGCGCGGCGTGACCGCGGTCTGCCCCACCTGGGCGAAGGGACTCGGCTGGGAGACGTCCAGCGTCTCGGCGACTTTCACGATGATGTTGCCGTGGGAAACGGCGCAGCTCGAAATCTTTGTCCGGGCCGTGACGACGACCGTTCCGGTGCGCTCATTGATAATCACTCGAGCCGGCGTATCCGGGATCACGTCGATGGCCTGGACGCGGGCGATGAAATCCACTGGGACGATCTGAAACTGATAGGGGATTTTGACACGCACCGCCGCGCCGTTCATGGCGTGGCTGGAACTGGGAAATATGGCATTGATGGCCTCGGCCATGCGCGCGGCGGTTGTGAAATCGGGTTCCCGCAATACAAACTGAACTGCGTCGCCTTCCACCAGGGTCACCGTGATTTCCTTTTCAACCAGGGCGCCATTGGGGATTTTAGCGGTGGTGGGATGATTCTTCTGGACGGTTCCGCCGCCGGCACCGCCCTGGCCCAGGGCGAAACCGCCCACGGCGAGCTGGCCTTGGGCAACGGCATAGACTTCGCCATTTGCGCCCCACAGAGCTGTCTGAGCGAGAATGCCGCCTTGGAGTGATTTGGCATCACCCATGGCTGCGATCGTCACGTCGATTGTGTTGCCCGACTTGGCGTAGGGCGGGAGTTCGGCCGTTACCATGACGGCGGCGACGTTTTTGGAGGTCAGCGCGTCGGGAGGCAAAGTGATTCCAAACCGCCGCAGAGTATTCGCGAGCGACGCCTTTGTGTAAGCGGGATCTTTGTCACCATCATTGGCCAGGCCGTAAACCAAGCCGACGCCGCTCAGTTGATTGGGCCGCGCGCCATGAACGAAGGTCAAGTCCCGCACGCGCACGGTCACGGCATGAGAAGGAATGGCCGAGGCCGCGATCAAGGCCAGGAGAATGGCCGGGTAAAGGCGTTTCATAAAGGTTAGAACGGGGTCAGGACATCCCAGGCGCGGCTGAACCAGCCCTTCTTCTGCGCGTTGCTGATCGCGCCTGAATCCTCGAACCGGATCGAAACATCCGCCAGGTTGTAGCTGAAAACGGTGTTGTCGGAGTTGATGTCGTATTTCCGAACCGTGCCACGCAGGACGACGATCTGGGATTCCCCGGAAAAGGTGGTATGGCGAAGTCCCTCGACCATGAAGTTTCCATTGGGGAGCACGTCGATCACGCGCACGCCAAACCGATGCGTGATCGTTTCGGAATTGGCGATGGCGCCTTTGCCGTCAAATCCGCTCTTGGAAGTCATTCCCATCGCGGGAAGTTTTCCATTGTGAGTCATGAATTTGCTGGCGGCAGGGCTGAAAAGGAACGATTGAAGGCTCGCGTCCAGCGAAGAGGTCTTGTCGCTCTTAGTGCTGGTGTCTTTCTTGGTGGTATTGCTCTCCTGAACGATCACCGTGATGATGTCGCCCACGGCCCGGGCCGTTTTGTCTGAGACAAGCGAAAGCGCAGAATCTTTGGTCCAGATCGAGTCGGCGGACGCTGAACCCGCGAAACACAAAGCGCCCAGGGCAAACAGGACGCCGGAATAGATGCTGGTCTGTTTTCTCATTGGTCGCCTTTCCTCGAAACTTTGATGGTGTTCGAGTCGATCACTTTTCCTTGAATTTCCTTCTTAGTGCGGAGGTTGCGCGCTTTGACAAGCTGGCCGGGGGCGCCGTCCGACAACACGACCACCATGGTGCTCACGGACATCATGTCATCTTCGATCACGGCCTGGACATGGTCGTTTCGGAACATGACCGGACGCAGTTGAACTTGGCGTGCCAGCACGATCCCGCCGGCATTCACGCTTTCCGCCAGGTGCAGGTCGGAAAGATCGAACTTGTCTTGAGAAAAGGTCGCGTCGCGGAGATGGATTACATCCCGGCGTTCCTTTATCAGACCGGACTGATCGAGCGTGGTGCCTCGTTTCAAAGTCGCCGGAGCCACCCAGACCTCGCGAAAGAGACGCGCTTTGACGTTCGCGAAATAAGCGCCAAGAGATTTGTTGCCGCAGATCACCTCGAACTGGACGCCGAACTGTGAAGTCAGACTCGGTCGATATAGAATCTGGACATCGATGGATCCATTGGAAGTCGGAATGGGCTTCCACGGCGGGGCCACTCGCTGAACTTCTATTTCCAGTTCACCCAACTCCGGTTTGGGCTGGAGTCTGGCTGAAAGCAAAAAGAGAAGATCCTTTTCCGTGTATTTGTCATTTTGCCGGCGCAAGGAATCATCGACCCCACTCACGCTGTTGGTCACGACGGGAGGGACGATGCGAGCCAAAAACCGGGTTTCCGGCTGGGCCGGTGCCGCCGCGGTGGTCTGCGCCTGGACGGACCAGGCCGTCCAGGAGGCCACGGCGAGCGCTCCGAGATTCAGGGCCAGTTGAGCAGTCATCACTTAGCGACGGAGGTTGTTGCTCTGTTGCATCATTTCGTCCGCGGCCTGGATCGCTCTGGAGTTCACTTCATAAGCGCGCTGCGCCATGATGAGTTTGACCATTTCCTCGACGACCTTGACGTTCGACAATTCGAGGTACCCTTGCTGCAATTGACCGAAGCCGTTTTCGCCGGGATTCCCAGTTTCCGGGGGGCCGGAAGCCGGGCTCTCTTTGAACAAGTTTTTCCCCATCGCTTCCAGACCGGCCGGATTGGCAAATCGGGTCAAAGTCACGCGACCGGCCGGCGTCGTGCCAGTCGAATCCGTGAGGGAGATCTCACCGCTTAGAGCAATGGTGACTGCGGTGGTTGTGGCCGGGATCGGTGGGAAGCCGCCGATGACCTGCAACCCGTCACTGGTCACGATGGCGCCATTGGACGAGATTTTGAATGCGCCGTCCCGGGTGTAAGCCTGGCTGCCATCGGGCATTTGAACTTGAAAGAAACCGTCCCCGGAAACCGCGATATCGAGTTTCTCGCCCGTCTGAGTCAACTCGCCGGTGGTGAAGATTCGAGAGGTAGCCACCGCGCGCGAGCCGTGGCCGACTTGCATACCGGTCGGCAACTGGTTGCCCGCGCCTTGTTCGGAACCCGCCGTCCGCGTTGTCTGGTAGAGCAAATCTTGGAACTCGATCTTGCTCTTCTTGTAGCCGGTGGTGTTGACGTTCGCGAGGTTGTTCGCGATGACGTCCAGGTTCATTTGCTGCGACTCCATGCCGGTCGCGGAGGAGAAGAGTGCTCGAATCATAAGGCAGCGCTTGAATTACGTGGTCGTTGAGAGTTCCTGGACCGCCCGGCCCATGCGTTCGTCGTGCATCTGGATGACGCGTTGGTTGGCCTCATAATGGCGAAGCGCGAGCAACAAATTGCTGACTTCGGCCATCGGGAGGGTATTGGAAGCTTCCAGTTGCGATTGGTGGACGGTGGTCTCTGTGGCCGGGACGGGTGGAGGCGTGCCGGGTTTAGGCAAGTAATAGCCACTGCCGATTGGAGTGAGATGAGAGACGTCCGCAAACTCGTAGAGGCTAAGTTTGCCTCGGATGAGTCCGCCTTCGCTGACATCGCCCTCGGGGGAAACGGAAATGAATTCCTTGTTCCGCGGGTTGACAATGATCGGAACGCCCGCCTCCGAATCGAATTCGTATCCATCCTTGTTTCGGATTTCTCCCTGGAGGTTGACGCGGAACGTGCCGTCGCGCGTGTAGTAAAATCTTTCGCCGGGCAGACGCACTCTAAGGAATCCTTTGCCATCAAGCGCCAGATCCGCTGGGGAACCGGTGCCCTCGAGGGAACCTTGGTGGAAGTTTGTCGCGAACGCCGGCTTGGGCAGGACGGTCGGGTTGCGCTCCGCGGAAGCGGTGTCAGAGCCAGCGCCCAAAATCCCTGATACGACGGTGGAAAACGAGATTTCGCTCTTCTTGAACGCCGGAGTGGATCCCGCCGCCAGGTTCTCCGCGATCATCTGCTGCCACTTGATATTGCCGTCCAAGGCAGCAGCGGCTCCGTACAAACTGCTATTCATTCGGGGCCATCCGAGCAGACGGCATGCCACTGGATTGCGGCGCCCGATCCTGGCCTCTAGCGACGGTTTCCTGGCGCTTTAAGCTTTGGGGATTCTGCTGGATCGGCCGTCCTCGAATGGACCCGGCAAGATTGTGCCCTCAGGCGGTGAAAAAAATGCCATCCGAAATGGGGGAAGATGGGGGAAGTCTCCGCGATGTGAATATCTTGCAACGCGCGTGATTGGCCCCAGAAAAAGCTCAGTCTTATTACGAGTAAGCTTGCCAGAAGAACGACTTGCCGCTGCCGTAGGCTTTTTGGACGTGGCGGAGGCTTTGGATGGTCTTGTTGGAGCTTTTAAGCTCGCGATCAGCCTCCGCGATCCTCTCCGAAAGAATAGCCTCGTTGTTCCTTTCCAGGGCGAGCAACTCGGTTGCGACTTGCTTGAGGTGTTTTCTTTCCTGGCGCTTCCTCTCCTCCGGTATCAAGGGGCTTTGGGAAAACTGTTCCTCGAGTTTTTCGATGGATTGCTGGAGCGAAGCTTTCTTTGATTGGAGCTGCTCCAAGGCGCTCCAATCGTTCGCCCGGATTAGCTCATTCTCGGCGAGGGTGAGCTTTTTCCACTGCGCGAGCAGCGCGTGCAGTTCATGGCACAAGCCGCCAGGTTCCCGACTCGAATCCATGGAGCATTAGCCCGTCGCCGACCATTCGCCCACGCGTTCAGGTTGGGGGGCGGTTGCTGGTTGAGAGAGGTTTTGTTTGTCGATCATCTCCCGCCAGGCCTCCCGCAACACCTGGAGATGGCGGCTGACTTCTTCCAGCGGTTCGCGCTGTTTCTTCAGGTTGCCCTGCTGGAGGCGGCGGTCGAAATAATCGTAAAGGGCAGACATTTTCTCCGAGAACTCCGGACCTTTTTCGGGGTCCAGACACGCTTTGAGTTCCCGGATGATCGCCTGCGCCTTTTGCGTGTTTTGGTGGATGGAGAGGTTGAAGTCCAGCGGATCGGTATGTTTGAAGCCGTCCAGCGCGATGTGCAAGAATTTGATCGCCCCGTCGAAGAGCATCAGAACCAGTTGCGCAGGCGAAGCCGTGAAGACGGCATTGGCCTGGTAGGTTTGGTACTTGTTTGGCCGGTACATCTAAGAGATCAACCAACAGAAGTTCTCAGACTTTATGCTGACTTCCCTGGATCGGGAGCGACGTCAAGGGCCAGCATCGCGGAAAGCTTATCGATCGTTTCCAAGGGCGGGTATAACTCGGAATCCGCCGCCGCTTGAAGCCGTGACCGCTGGCTTTCAAACTCTTTTTCAACGGCGCTCTCGATTGCCGAAAAGTCGGGAAGCTGAGAAAACTCAGCCGAATCGTCCCCGGAAGTTCGTGTCACGCTTCCGCTCTTGTGGCTGGGCCCGGCATTGAGGGACCTCCCGATGCCCGTAGAACCACTCGCGCCATTCAAATTGATCTCACTCATGGCTGCCTCCCAAAGCGCAGGTTACACGCGAATCCAAGTTGACCCCGGCACGGGCCGTCCAGCCCTTTGAAGCGCGCATTTGCGCGTTGTAGCTTGAGGTCAATGGTTTCATGACAATCCGACATTATCTTTTATCATCTAAAATCGGCGGTTCCAACCAAAACTTTAGGCAAAACATCGACCATTACTTGGGCGGCGTGAGCGTTTCGATGGCCGCGCTGGCCGCGTATTTCGCGAAGTGCCGGGGCGAGTTGATCCACTCAAGCCCGCTCACTCGCGTCGGAAATGCCGCTCCGTGTTTGGTCCCGGCGAGCCGGGTGAATTCAGCCTGCGTCCGTTCGTTCTCGACGGCATAGCGCCGGGCGCTATTCCAAACGCGGGGCTCTCCCGCATCGAACACTTCGTCGATTTTCCAGATGGTCCGCCCATCTTCCGCGTTGACGAGCAGCATATGCCAGCCGATCGCTAAGGGCGGGTAGGGTCGATAATTGGATAATCGGCTGAAAAGGATCGCGTCGCACGCCGTCGCCTCGCGAATCCTCACCAGGAAATCCGCCGGCAGTTGGTCGTCCGAATTCCAGGCTGGTTTTCCCGTCAATTGTTCCAGCTTTTCCGGCGGAACCAGCGCGACTTCAAAGAGGCGCGCCTTGATCAGTTCACCATACAGAATGGTTTGCAAAGACTCGCGTCCCGCCCGGGCCGCCTGGTCTTCTTCCGATGAGGTCAATGGCAGCATCGCGACCCGCCTCACCCCTTCTGGGAGTTTGCGGTCTGTGAGGTGGTAATTGAAGGGACCGGTCAAGCCAGGGTGCAGGGGCGTCTGCGTGGCGCAGCCAGCGAGAAAGAAAAGGCCCGCGGCGAACGACCAATGCGTCCAGGCGCTTGATCGGGTTTGGGATTTCATCGTAGGTTTCATTCTTGAAGCAGGACAATTGGACTTAGCCTATTTGAACCGTTGCGCGAGGAACTGCATCTGCTGGTTAATCTGGGATTGGGCTTTTTCCATCGCCAGGAAGCCAGCGATCATGCGCTGACGATAGGACTGGACCTGCTTTTCCATTTCAGCAATTTGCGTGTCGATCTGGGTCGATCGTTTGGCGTAGGTATCCCGGTGCGCGACCAGCGAACCATCCACTCCGCTGACGGTTTCCAGATAGCTTTTGACGCGAGTGCCGATGCCATCGGTGGTGTCCGAAAACATCGTCTTGATGTCGCTTCTGCTTTCGCCCAGCGCCTTGTCCAGCGCGGCTGAATCCGAAAGCGAGATCTTGTTGGAATTGCCGTCGCTCTTGAAGCCGATTGACTCCAGGCGCTTGATCGTGCCGGAGAGCGCGCTGACATCCCCGACCATTTTGGCGCGCAGCTTACTGGCGACTTCCACCACCGTTGGATCCGCCGCCAGGATTCCGGCTGTGACCTTGCCTTCCGAGTCCGTGGAACTGGCGGTCTGAGTGTCGATGACGGATTGGACCTTGTTGTACTGATCCACAAAGTCCGTCAACCCCTTCTTGATCGCGCTGTTGTCTTTCCCCACGGAGATCGTGACAGAAGAATCCGCGCCGCTTGATTCGGATTTTTTCAAGGCCGTTACGGACAGCCCTGTGATCCCGTGGCCAACCTCGGTCACCGTATTGCTCAGGCTTTCGAGTTCTGCGCCGCCATTGACGGTGAACTTCGCGTTGAGTCCCGCCGTGGTCGAGCCGGTCGATAACCGGGTTGCTGCCAGGAAATTGCCGGTCTCGTCCTCGAGCGCGATGCCGATATCTCCGGTGGTCTTATTCGTCAGCGTGAACTGGTCGTTCGCAGAATCATATCCCGCCGTGACGCGGGCGGCGGAATCGGAGATTTTCTGAAGGATTTGCCCGATGGTATCCGTTGCCGAATAGCTGATTGAAACTCCGTTGATCTTGAAGCTGCCTGAAGTCTGAGTGAGCGCGGTGGAAAAATTGACCGTCTCAATGGCGCTGCCGAGATTTACGCCTCCAATTCCCGTGCTGCTGACGATGGTGCTGGAACCGCCTTGCGCGTTGCTCAGGCGCGCCGCCTGGAGGAAGTTACTCGTGTCGCTCGACGCGCCCAGAGTGATATTGCTCCCGCTCGTTAACGTGATCTTGTCCGTGGCGGAGTCGTAGGTTGCGGTGACTCCGGCTCCTGAGTTGTTGATTTTGTAAATGATGGTGTCTGCGTCGGTCGAACCATCTGTTCCGAGCTTGGTGTTGGCATCGACTGTGATTTGCTTCCCGTTGATCGTGAAGGCGCCGGTGGTGACGGACACGGCGAATCCAGCGCTCCCGGAACTGCTGAACGCTGCGCTCGTATCGACGGCCCCTCCGGCGTTGGTGGTTCCCTTCCGGATTGCAGCGGTCGCCAGTTGATTGAAGACGAATGTGTAGCTGCCGATTGGAGTCGAAGTCGTGGCGCTGGCTGTCGCATACTTATCGTTTGTCGATGCGGCAGTTCCGGCACCGGTAAAAAAGTCCGCCTTGGTCAGCGCTTCCGCCTTTGATTTGAGGTTCTCGATCTCACCGACGAGCGTTGAAATGGCGTCTTTCCTCTGGTTAAGAGTAGCTTGCTCGTTCCGCAAGCGCCGTTGTGGCGCCCGCTCAAGGTTGGTCAATTGATCGACAACGGGTTTCCAGTCGAATCCCGATGCCAGACCGGATAGTGAAAGATCTGCCATGCTTTACAGTGACGTCACAACTTTGACAGCAAATGTGTGAGGCGGAGCAAATTGTAAGCCAGAAAGGCGGGAGAGGGGGAGGACACCTGGATACACACGATCCTTTGGAGAGTCCGGGGGCAGGGGAGTAGAGGAGTATTGGAGTAACGGAGAAAAGGAGGGAAGTGGAGGTTGCCAAGCCTGAACCCAATACTCCATTACTCTCCAGCGCCCAATTTATCCCCGTTTTCGGTCCGTTTGACTAACGTTCCGCTTGGAATGACGGACCGTCCGTTGGTGCAGCTTCTCGGCCTGGAGGTCTGGTGCGGGCGGATGGCTCGGGTGACGCCAGCTTGTATTCGTTGAGCTTGTTTCGGAGGGTCCGGATATTGATGTCGAGGAGCTTTGCTGCTTGAGTGCGGTTCTGCTGGCAAAGATCCAGCGCATTCAGAATGTGCTTCTTTTCGATCTCGTAAAGCGACAGAAAGGGCTGATCCTCCTGGGCAATCTCGGCTGGCCGCCCGTTGGATGCCTCGCGAACCTCTTGATGCTTGGCGGCGCCCGAGTCCAGGTTCAAATGCTCGGAGCCGATGCAGCTTTCGGGTTCGCAGAGAATCACGGCGCGCTCAATTACGTTCTGCAGTTCCCGGACGTTGCCCGGCCATTTGTGGCCCAGCAGGATTTGATGAGCCCCAGGGGTTAATCCCCGCACGTTGACCCCGTGTTTGCGCACAAAGCGGTGCGCAAAATTCTCCGCGAGGAAAAGGACGTCTTCGGGTCGCTCACGCAAAGAGGCGACATGAATCGGCACGACGTTCAGGCGGAAATAAAGGTCCTGCCTGAACTCGCCTTTCTCAACGCTTTCCTCCAGCTTTCGATTAGTGGTAGCAAGCACGCGGACGTCCACCTTGATCGTGCGGGTTCCGCCGACGCGCTCGAATTCTCTTTCCTGAAGGACGCGAAGCAGTTTCGCCTGCATCGCGAGCGAAATCTCGCTGATCTCATCCAGCAGGATCGTGCCACCGTGCGCGAGTTCAAATCGGCCTTCCCTCTTGTTGAGCGCGCCTGTGAACGCGCCCTTCTCATGCCCAAAGAGTTCGCTTTCAACCAGGTTTTCCGGCAACGCGGCGCAATTCACCTTGATGAACGGCGCCCCTGACCGAGGGCTGAGCCGGTGCAAGGCTCTGGCGACCAGCTCCTTTCCCGTTCCACTCTCCCCTTGGATGAGGACCGTCGCCTGAGTCTGGGCGATCTTTCTGATGAGTTGCCGGAGTTGATCCATGGCTTTGCTCTTGCCCAGCAACTCATTCTGACTTTCCTGGTCCTCGTTGAGGCTGAAGTACTGGTTAACCTTGAGGATGTGGGTGAATTTCTCGGCCTTCTTGAGCGCAACATCAATCTGGTCGTTCGAGAACGGCTTGATCAAGTAGTCGAACGCGCCGCATCGCATACATTCGACCGCAGATTCCACGGAACCAAATCCGGTCATTATGACGATCAGCGGTTTGCTCGGACGGAGATTGAGTTCCTTCAAAAACTCCGTCCCGTCCCCATCCGGCAAACGGAGATCCAGGAACATCAAATCGAAATTGTCCCTGGCAAGATAGCTTTGCGCGTCCTCAATCGTCTCGACGGCAGCGACATCAATCCGCCGACCCCGCAGGTAATGCGCGAGATTCTTCCGAAGAAACTCCTCGTCTTCCACCAGGATGACTTTCTCGATAGGCATCGGATACAGTCTCTGTCAAGAAGCTCTCTTGCCCGTGTAAAGCCGGGCCACGAAATGCGGGTTTTGTCGGTTCGCCGAAGGGAGGCGATTGGGCGGGACCATCTGGTGCCGCAGGAGTAGTTGTTCATTCTCCCGATCCAGCACGATGGTCTTCATTATCAGGTCGAGGGTTTGCCGGATCAGGTGGCCGACCTCAGGCCGTTTGGCGCGAGCCCCTGGCGGGACGCGCAACCAGGAGGTCTTGTGAATCGACAGCCGCATCTGGGCGTCACTCAACCGCTCCAGAATGTCTTTTCGGGTCTGCTGAAACTGGTGGATTCCTTGAGGTTCCTTGGAATTGAGATACTGATTCTCGCGCCGAACGACCGAATGAATCTCCTCGCAGATCCTGAAGTAATGCCGCAATTCATCTACGAAAGTCTCTAAAGGCTCGGTCGTCGCTGCCTGACTCATGGTCGTTCCGGTTGAACTCAACCGTCAGTTTTGTTTCTGAGCGACTTTCGTCTCTGCCGTCGCGCGCGGCACTGCTCCAAGCGACAGCCCCCAAGAGAGGATTTCGATGCGAACGCGCGCCATGCTCACCAGAAACTGAAGGTTCTCGGAGAGTTGGGCGGGGTCTTTCTGGGCGAGCGCCACGATTTCGCTATAGGCTTTCAGGGCTTCCGCAGGCTGCTCAAGTTTCTCACAGCAAAGTCCCACCTGGTAGTAGAGCGGAAGCTGCCAGCTTGGCGAAGTATCCAGACCGACCAACCCCCGATACACCTGGACGGCATTGGGGAAATCTCCTTCGAGGTAGAGCTGGTTCCCAATTTCGTTTCCAGCCTTCATTTTCCAGCCCTTCCACTTGCTGGCCAAGTTCTCCGGAGCAACTTCGACGGCTTCCAAGAGTCGCATCAGTTCGCGCAAGGCCTCCTGCTTTTGACCGGAAATCTGGTAGGCCGAGGCAAGGAGATAGCGAACTTCTGCTTGATACTCAGAGGCACCGTACTGTTCCAAGAAATCCAATCCCTGCTTGATAGTGGCGTTGTGGTCTTTGGCATCTGCCAGGGCTCGAATGAGCTTGGTCTTGATGACAACGCGATTCAGTTCATCGCTTTGATCCTGGAGCAAGACTTCGTAAAACTTCGCTGCCTCCTTGTATTTGCCTTGTGAGTAAGTGGTATCGGCAATCTCCGACTTCGCAGTGAGCGTCACACGTTGACTATAGAGAAGGTCTTCGACGGGCAGCCGCGTCGCTGCGGTTCCAACCAGATAGAATTTCGAGATGGCCAGGTCACTGGCGCCCATCTTGCGCAGAATGTATCCTTGGCGAAGCAGAACCTCCGGGACAATCGTGTCGGTCGGGAAGATTTCGATATATTCGGCAAGCAGTTGCAGCGCGTTCTCGTAATCGACTTTCGCCTCGGCGATTTCTGCCAGTTGCAGCCGGGCCAAACGCTTGATATCGATCTTGATATCCTTGCTGGCGCCGCTGTTCAGGATTTCCCGAAGCATCTTTGTGACTTCGAACAACTCATTCGATTCGCCCCGCAATTCCCGAACGCGCTGGAGTTTCTCCACAGCCTCCGCGCTTTGCCTCAATTGATACTCTGGCATCGCTTTGAAAGAGAGATTGTCGTTCGTGCTCTTTCCGATGGTGAGATCGCTCGGCAATTCCAGTGGCTTTGCAGGTTTGGTGGCTGGAGGAGCATGCGCAGAGGGAGGCGTGGCCGCGGGTTCGCTGTGGCCTGAGGCGGAGTGTTCGGCAGAATTCAGTTGCCAGGCAAACGACAGGATTCCACAGGCCACGCACCAAAGATACCTGAGGTCAGTTTTCGCTGTGTTCATGGGTGGTTCCCAGGTCTTACTTAACCTCGTAACTCGCAGAGCTTGAAGGTTTATCCTCTCGGACGGGCACCCGGAAGCTCACTGCGTTGGTCAGAACCAATTCCACCTCATTCGGCTTCCCGGTTGAAAAGAATCGGACGAGCATTTGGGGACTCACTGACCCCAAATCTACCGGCGCCGCAGGAATCTGGCCCTGGATACGATTCGTGGAGAAATTACTGATGAGCGAAGTCACTGATGGACCTACCACGGTCGGGGGTGGCGCTGATGGTGCCCCTTTCCCAAGGGGCAAATCCGTCGTCGGAGGGGCAAAGTCGGAGCTAAACACAGGCTGCGGGTCGTACGTGATCGGCAATGGTGGCAAGTACGCAACGGGCGGCTTGGGCGGCGGGGCAAACCTCAATCCGGACGGTGCGGCCTTGCTCAGGTAGCCTTGGTTTGAGGTTGGCTTAGGACTGGCGGGAGCAGGCGAGGCCGGTGATTTCTTAGATGCCTGAGTCTTGCTTGCCTGAGAATAGACTTGGCAACGGCTGGAGACGAGAATGAATGCCGCCACGACGACGGTGATCGAAAGCTTTGGAATCCAGGTCGCGGGTGATGTGAAAGTCTTTTGGCTCATAGCACAGTGTCGCAGCCCAAAGAGGGCCTTAGACTCGTTAGCACTTGCAACGCGCATGCGCGCGGCACAAGGAATTACGTGCGCCGGACAAAAAATACCCAGGCACCTGGGTGTTTTGCCACGGTGCCTGTCATTTTTTTCCGGCTAAAAGTGTCGCGTGCGCTAAAAGCACTGTCAATGCCAAATCAGCCCTTGTATCCGAGAAGCTTGCGCTCCTTGATCGTCTTCGCAACCTGCGGGGGAACCATTTCTTCCCAGGCGGCATCGCCAGACCGAATCTTGGCCAGCGCGTCCCGGGAGAAATAGGAGAGGTAACTTTCTTCGTAGTCGCGCAACCCCAGGATGTACTGGTTTTCGATAAGATAGGCGTAAAGATGCCTTAAGTGCGAAGCCACGCGCAGATTCCCTGCGGTCAGCACGCTCCCGGAAGTCGGATCCTTGTAAGGATAGACATAGAGCCGCAGTCCGTTTCGAAAGAGCCGGCCAAAGGATTCGAGGATGCCCCCATCCAGATCCGTGTAATATTTCTCTTCAAAAAGCTCCCGCAGCGTGGGAACTCCCAACGCCACTCCAATCAACTGCTTCGTGTTACGGAAGAAGTAAGTCGCCAGCCGATGATACTCCAGATAGTTCGATATCAAGACGGTTTTGCCGACCGAGCTCAGGATATCCACTCGATCGAGGAAATCTTTGTAGTCGATGACCCCGCCATCAGTGAGGTTTTTCAGCGTCATTTCCAGGAGCACGACCACTTGGTCTCCCTGGATTTGCGGCTCTTGAACAAGCTGGGCGAGCGAGCATTGAAGCATGTGCAGCGTGGTTTTAGTGACCGGGCGAAAACTGCCGCGCTCGACCAAGATCGGTTTTTTGTAAAGGACCTCAGCCGCCTGCACAACTTCGCCGTCGGCGTTGAACATCGCCGCCAGCGCCAACCCCTTTTGGACCAATTGCAGGCTCATCAAACGGTTATCGACTTTCTCGAAAGCCGGCCCGGAGAACTTGATCATGTCCACCTCGACGCGCTCAGGTGTCAATCCGTCCATTAGCGACGAGATCAATTCTTCCGGATCTTGATGCAGGAATATCGCCCCATAAATCAGATTGACCCCCATAGTGCCGAGCGTTTCCTGCTGCTGGACGTTTTCCTTGTCCAGCATCCGCACGTGGATGATGATGTCCGACGGAGGTCCACCGGGCTGAACTTGCATGCGGATTCCCATCCAGCCTTGGCCTTCGTCCGGCCGTGTAAAGCTGCGTGCAGTCACGGTGTCGGCAAACACAAAAAACTTGGTATTGCTGCCTCGCTTCTCCTTCAAACGCTCGTAAAGCAACTCGTACTCGTGCTCCAGCATCTTTTGCAGCCGCTCACGGCTCACGTACCGTTTGCTCGGCCCATAGATGGCGTCGCTGATAGTCATGTCGTATGCGGACATGGTTTTCGCGATGGTGCCGGCAGCTCCGCCGACGCGGAAGAACCACCGCGCCACTTCCTGTCCAGCCCCGATTTCAGCAAAAACTCCGTACTTGGTTGGGTCCAAATTGACGCGCAACGCTTTCTGGTGGGTATCTAGTCGATCACTTTTCATATGAGTTGGTGTGCTGGAGGAGCCGCGCGCGAGCTTCGAACGGATTCGTGTGAATTGCAGGCGGGAGTGACGGCTTCACGTGTCTCGGATTACAACTGGACAACGCTGATATTGGGCGGAACTTCGCGACTCTGGGTTTATTGACTGTGTCTCTACGCGGAGATTACTTGCCGCAACCAGGGATTAAATCAAGTGCAAAGAACCTGGGGCGAAATACGGGGCCAACAGGGCTGGCCAAGGCGTCTATTCTCCCGGCTTCTTTTTCTGCAGCCGACCCAGAGTGCGCTTCAGAAAATTGTCGATCTCAACTTGTTGCTTTGGGGAAAAGCCCTGGAACGTTTCATCGTCGCGAAGATGCTCTGGCGGCCTTTCCTGCGGCGTGACATTGCGGGTTTCTTCCGGTTCCGGCGCGTCTGCGGGCGCGTCAGCAACTTCCTTCTCAAATGGCGGCGGGGAAGCCTCAGGTTGATCGGCAACCGCGGGCACATTCGCCGGAGGAAAGACAATGTTCGCGGGCGGGGCGGTGACGGGCGCGCCATTGCTCTGCCGCCAGCGGCCTGATTCCAGGTTGGCCAGCTTGTTGTGCAGCACGATCAACTCGCGCGTTTCCCGATAATGCTGTTCCTCGATCTTTTGTTTGAAATCCTGGAGTTTCTCCGAAATCGGCTGGAGCAGCAGGTTGAGGTTGGTCTTGTTGAGATCGCTCAAAGTCTGCGACTTTTCCTCGAGAACTTGCTGAACGACGTTTTTGAACTCCTGGCTGAGCCGGTTTTGAAACTGGGAAAGGTCCGTCTTCTGGTGTTCGAGCTTTTGCTCGAGGTGACTTCGGCTGGCGCGCTCCCTGGAAAGCTCCGCGTGCAAGGAGATATTGAATTGCCGCTCTTGCGCCAACTCACCCTGAAGCGTCTGGCGCTGGTCGTCAAGAATTCGGTTTCGCTCGGCAAACTTGGCGAGTTCGATCTGGATCGCATTCTGGTTTGCCTCCAGGGCGCGTTTTTCCTCTTCCGCAAGCCGCAGGAGCGAAGCTTGCCGGCCCCGATGAGCCAGCCAGCCGGTCCCGAAACCCACGCCGAGTCCCAAAAGCAAACAGAGTATATCAACACCCATAGGGCAACCGGGAGATGGCCGTCGAGGGCACGGCTGTTTCGCGCAAAGCCGGTTCGAGCGTGGCCGTGGAGGATAGCGGAGTCATAAATGAAGCCGGCTCAGTGAGTCGGCAAGTTTGTGTTGGATTATTTACCAGAGTTTGGTAGTTCATCAAGGGTTGTTATGCCGTTGAAGATAACATTTTTGAACCAGAAGGGAGGGGTTGGGAAATCCACCTCGACCGTTCTGATCGGCGCCGCTCTGAGCGCTGCGGGATACCAGGTGGCCTTTGAAGATACCGACAGCCAGGGCTCCCTCACGATGTGGACAAATAAGATCGGCAAGCTGCCGATGATTCATGAATGCCCCACGGCGGAGGTGATTATCTGCGACACTCCGGGGCGGATCGATCTGAACCAGGAGGAGCACGAGGGCTTCTTTCGGACCATCATTCAATCCAGCGATCGCTTGGTCATTGTTTCGGAAAAGAGCCTGTTTAGCACTCAGGCGTCGATCCCCATGATTGAACTGGTCAAAAAGTACATGCGGCCCGAAGCCAAAGCCATGATCCTCTTCAACAAAGTCCGGAACCGCACCTTGGTAGGGCGCCAGGATGAGCTGGAGATGGCGCAAGATCTCGGTTTGCCAGTCCTGAAGAACTCTCTACCCCTGGCGGCGTCGTATGAGAACGTGCAGATCGAGGGGTTTACCGCCGTCTTAGGAAAGAATCGGGAGAAAATATTTTCGCTGGCGCTCGAAATCCTTAAATGAGCAGCAAAGCCTCCAGCTCTCTCAAAGAACTCAAAGGATTACGAGAGGCTGTCCTCGCCGAGGAGAAGGCCCGGACCCAGGCGTTGCTGCAAAACCTCCCCGAGCCGCCGTCCATGTTCCGAACTCCGGAGCCTGTGCCTGAGCCCGTTGCTGATCCAGCCGTCGAGCAGATCGAAGAGAACGAACCGGCGCTCGCCGAACCTTTGCCACCGCCTCCCCAGGCCCCGCCGCCCAGCCCGAAACCTCCGGCTCCGCGACCGTCGCCGCCCCCTGTCAATCGCGCCACAGCCAACAAGGAGCCGGCTCTTATCATCCCGTTGACTCCTCGAATTCAGGAGCGCTTGACGCGGCACGTTGACGGCGCCCGCTGGGGGCCGGCCGAACTTGTTATGGAGGTTCTCCGCGTCGCTCTCCATCACGGGTATCCCGAGGTGCAATGCGGCGATGAACTCATCGCCAAGCTGGGAACATATCGCACGTACGAGCGCAATCCGCTGGAAGCCGTGCTTAGAATCGTCAGCGGCCAGGGTGTGTTCAACATCACGGTTAGACCGCAGAATCCCGATTACCAGCATTGGCTGTCCTATTTTGTGGAACAGAAAGCACCCAACGCCGAGCAATCCGCGCAACAGGTTTGCCTTTTTTCTCTTCAGTCGTACCTGGAGAGCGTGGAGGATTTCAAACCACAAGACTGGGTCAAAAGCATCTCGCCGGATTCCTTCTCCGTGGCCCTCTCGCCTTGATTCGCATCAAAACAAAAAAGGCGGCGCCCGAAGGCGCCGCCCTTGTTTTTTGGGCCGGTTGATCCGGTCCGAGAGGAGGATTAACCCAACAATCTCAGCGCCGATTGCGGGAGCAGGTTCGCCTGCGCCAACATCGC